>JAABUN010000799.1_pt1 | contig 77868 bp, 73 predicted proteins | sample 5559311 | NCBI WGS metagenome assembly JAABUN01 (sample SAMN10711877, study PRJNA513370) | rock metagenome | isolation source: Antarctica rocks | place: Antarctica: Victoria Land, Siegfried Peak sud | reverse complement strand
CCGCTCGACCGTGCGAGACCGCGCCGGCCAACGTCTCGAACGTCCGCGAGCAGTTGTGGCACCGGCCCGAGCTGGACCGAGACAAGGTGACCCGGCGCAGGCCCTGCCGGTCGGCGGCGTCGTGCTCAGAATCGACCGCGCGAGGCCCCGGCGCGACGCTCACCGGGCGCCCCCGCCGTACTGGTGCCGATCGACCCCGAGGTCGTCGAGCAGGTCCAGCAGGCCGTTGGCAGCTTGGGCCAGGTCGGCGGCGCTGCGACCCTTGACGGCATCACGGTTGGCGGTGAAGCGATCATCCCGGTGCAGCCGCGACAGGCTCTCGACGTTTCGGAGCAGGGTGTGGCTGGTGTCGCGGTATGCCTCCGGCAGTGGCCGCCGACGCTGCTTCGCGGCAGGCGGCGCGGCCGGCCGGGAGTAGGTCTTCCCGTCGACGCCGGCCACCTTCCGCGAGGTGATGTCGACGACCTTGTGCTCGAGGTTCTCGCGGGACAGATCGCCTTCGGCTCTGGCCGAGGAGATCGCCAGCTCGAACTCCTCGTCGGTGGCGGTAGCCATCGGGCCATCCGCGAGATCGAGATCCTCCGGAACGTGGAGATCCGGAACGTGGAGATCCTCCGGAACGTGGAGATCCTCCGGAACGTGCAGATCGCAGTGACCACCGCCGACCCGATCGGCAGGTGTCCCACGGTGGGACAGGTCGCGGCTGACCGTGGACTTGGGGATCTTGGTGGCCGCCTCGATCCCCCGTGCCGACATCCCAGCGCCGGACAGCAGTTCGAGGACGGGCTCGCGGTCGAGCCGGGCCAGCCGGGTGAGCTGGTCGCCGAACTTGTCGGCCACGAGCTCCGGCCAGCTCCGGTATCCGAGGACGGTGTGCGCGTTGCCGGCCCGCGCCTGCTCGATCAGCGGCACGACCTGCTCGAGGTTGTCCGCGACGGTGGTCAGACGCAGGTTGATCCGGGTGACCAGCCGAGCCGCGGTCGCCGCGTCGAGTGCGCTGGGGGAACCGTTCACCTCCGGGGTGGCCTGCTCGGGCCACCGGCCTCGGACAGCTCAGCCTCGGCGGCCTCGGCGACGGCGGTCGCTTCCTTGATCTTGCGACGGGACTGTGCCGACTTCAGCGCCAGGCGCTGGAAGTGGGCCGACCGGGCGTATCCGGCGCGACGGGCACGCTCGGCCGGCTCGAGGAGGCCGTCGGGGTCGACCAGCCGCTCGAACTGAAGGTCGAAGGCGCGTCGGGCGGGCGCGGTGGCTGCGGTGGTGTCGTCGCAGTGCGCCCAGCGTTCGGCGGCGGCGATGCGCGCGACCATGGCGCGCTCAGAAGGTAACGGTGCGGGCATGCGGGCACAGACCTCTCATGGTCTGCGATTGCCCACCTCGCGCCCCATCTCTCAGGGGTCTCGGGCTAACCCACCCGTGGCGCTGTCACTCACCAGCATAGAGCATCGCCGGTTCAGGTCAACGCAACGGCACCAGGCGACTCATCGACCTCAGGTCGGCCTCGGTGACGGCCCAGCCACCGGCGGCGCGGATCGTCTTTACGACGGTCGACCACGAAACCGGCTGGTCGCCGCACCTGCGGCAGAACGTGGTAACGGGCTCATCGCCGGGGTGGGCGATCAGCGGGCCATGCGTGCAGACCGCGCCAGGTGCGGGCAGGTGCAGCAGCGCCCGACACATGACGACCTCCCGGCTCGACCCGTGGACACGACGCAACTGGGCGGTGAGCACGGCCACCGGCTCACCCACCCCGGCCTCGTCGCGGACCAGCTCGAGCACCGCGACCGGCGTCGGCTTCGCGCAGCCGCCGCAGCCGAACCGGGCCACCCGCAGCGCGTACGGGGCGGTCCCACGCTCGAACCAGCGCCACAGCGGCGGAAGGTCGACCCCTTGCAGGGTCAACGGCTCACCCCTGACGACGACGTCGTAGCCGAGGTCGCGCCAGTGCACCGGGTCGGCGCTCATTCCCTCGTACGCCCACGGCAGGCCGTACCTGGCGACCTTGCGGCTCACAGCTCCCCCAGGTTCAGCGTCCGCGCCTCGTCAGCAGCCCGCACCGACGCCTGCGCCTTGGTGTAGCGCAACAGCATGTCGGGCCTGGTCCAGCCGGCCACGGCCATGAGCCCACCCTCGGAGCCACCGGCGGCGAGCCAACGGTGCGCGGCGGTGTGCCGCAGCCGGTGCGGGTGGAAACCGTCGACCCCGGCGAGCGCGGCCCGGTGCTTGAGGGAGGCGTGCAGCCCGTCGTAGGCGAACGGTTTACCTCGGTCGCCCAGCCACAGCGCCGGGCTGGCCGCCAGCCGGTGCGTACGACGGACCCGGATGTAGCGGTCGATCGCCAGGGCGGTCTGCGGCCCGAACGGAACCGAGCGGCCCTTGCCTCCCTTGCCGCGCCGGACGATGGCCGTACCGGTGGTGAGGTTCACGTCGGCCAGTGCGAGGACGGCGACCTCCCCGGCCCGGACCCCGGTCTCGGCCATTAGCCGGATGAGCGCCTCGTCGCGTCGCTCGCGTAGGTCACGCCCGGCGCACGCCTTGAGCATGGCCCTGAGCTGGTCGTCGGTCAGCGGCTCGATCACCTTCGTGTCGAGCTGGGGAGCCTTGAGCCCGAGCAGCCGGTCCTGGTCGGCCTCGCCTTCCTCGACCAGCCACGCGGAGAACCGCCGTACGGCGAGCTGCCGGGCGCGAGCGGTGGCCGGGGCAGCATCGGCGGCGAGCAGGGCGCCGACGAAACCGTTCACGGTGGGCCGGTCGAGCACGGCCGGTCGGCCTTCGGCGGCGCAGTAGTCGAGGAAGCGCCGCACGCCGTCTGTGTAGGCCTTGACGGTCTGCGGGCTCTTGCGTTCGGCCCGCAACGCCAGTTCCCATGAGGTCAGCAGCGGCAGAATATCTGGACTAGCAGCGCTGTGCAGCATGGGTGAAGCGTAGCAGAGCTAGTTCAGCCGCTCTGACCTGCGGTTATGCGGTCGGATGCTCGCGCGGCTCAGTCCAGGTAGTCGCGCAAGACCTGTGAACGCGACGGGTGCCGCAGCTTGCTCATGGTCTTGGACTCGATCTGCCGGATCCGCTCGCGGGTCACGCCGTAGACCTTGCCGATCTCGTCGAGGGTCTTCGGCTGGCCGTCGGTGAGCCCGAAGCGCATGGACACCACGCCCGCCTCCCGCTCCGAGAGCGTGTCGAGGACGGCGTGCAGCTGCTCTTGGAGCAGCGTGAACGAGACTGCGTCGGCCGGCACGATGGCTTCGGAGTCCTCGATCAGGTCGCCGAACTCCGAGTCGCCGTCCTCGCCGAGCGGCGTGTGCAGCGAGATCGGCTCGCGCCCGTACTTCTGGACCTCGACGACCTTCTCCGGGGTCATGTCGAGCTCCTTGGCGAGCTCCTCAGGCGTCGGCTCGCGGCCCAGGTCCTGCAGCATCTGGCGCTGGACCCGGGCCAGCTTGTTGATGACCTCGACCATGTGCACCGGGATGCGGATCGTGCGGGCCTGGTCGGCCATGGCCCGGGTGATCGCCTGCCGGATCCACCAGGTGGCGTACGTGGAGAACTTGTAGCCCTTGGTGTAGTCGAACTTCTCCACCGCCCGGATGAGCCCGAGGTTGCCTTCTTGGATCAGGTCGAGGAACAGCATGCCGCGGCCGGTGTAGCGCTTGGCGAGGGAGACCACCAGGCGCAGGTTTGCCTCGAGCAGGTGATTCTTGGCCCGACGGCCGTCCAGACTGATCCACTTCAGCTCATCGAGCAGCTTGGCGGGGATCCTCTCCCCGCTGGTGAGCTTCTCCTCGGAGAACAGGCCAGCCTCGATGCGCTTGGCCAGGTCCACCTCCTGCTCGGCGTTGAGCAGTGACACCTTGCCGATCTGCTTGAGGTAGTCCTTGACCGGGTCAGCGGTCGCGCCGGCCACCATCACCTGCTGCTCGGGCTCGTCGGCCTCGTCGGCGGCCGAGAGGGTGAAACCCTCCTTCTCGCCCTCCTTCTCGTCCTGCTTGAGCGTGGGGTCGGTGGTGAGTTCCTTCTCGAAGACCGTGTCGTCGATGTCGGGCAGCACCTTGGCGGTGACGGGTCCGACGGCCTCGAGGATGGGCACGACCACCAACGCCGCGTCCTCGGCGTCCGGGGCGACGACGACCGCGGCACCGTTGGCCGAGGCGACGTCGGCCGGGGCAGGCTGCTTGGCGGATGTCTGCTTCGCCGGTGGCTGCTTCACCTTCTTCGCCGGTGCCGTCTTCGCCGCCGGCTTCTTCGCCCCGGCCATCTCGGCTGCGGACTTCTTGGCAGCGGTCTTGGCAGGAGCGGTCTTAGCGGGAGCGGTCTTGGCCGCAGGCTTCTTGGCGGGAGCCTTCTTCGCCGCGGCTCGCTTCATCGTGCTCGCCGACACGGTGCTGCGCGACGACACCGCTGAGGAGGACCGCTTGCGAGCGGTGTCGCCCACCGGGCTCAGAGTGCCTGTCGCCTGTCCTTCCGTCAGCGGAGCCTGGACGACCGGGTCCGTGACGACGGACTCAGGCAGTTTCCGGGGCGCACTCGACGACACGTAGGACCTCTCGAAGGGGGACATTTTTGGGCGCAGCCGACCGGCCTCCTGTCAACCGCAGCTGTCTTCAGTCTGCCACGGGACACCTAATGGTTCACGCGCGGGCGCGGCGAGGGATCGTGCGGGCCCTCCACGGGCCTGGATCACGTCTCGGACTTGACCGCCAGGACCGGGCAGGAGCTGTCCAGGAGCACCCGCTGGGCGTTGCTGCCGAGGATGAGCTTGCCCACCGGCGAACGGCGGCGCAGTCCGATCACGATCAAGTCCGCATCCACCTCTTCGGCCACGTTGACCAGGTCATCGGCTGGGTCCATGCCACGCACGAGCTGGCGGATCTCGTGCTCCACACCGGCCTGCGTGAGCTGGTCGCGGACCTCACGCAGCTGCTCCTCGGTGTCGATCGCATCGGCCCGGTCGAAGTCGCGGCCGCCGCGATGCGAGTTCACCACCACCAGTCGTGCCTCGCGCCGACCGGCCTCCTCGATCGCGCGCCCGAGCGCGGCTCGACCCTCCGGCTTGGGGACGTATCCCACGACGATCGTGCTCATCGAACGACCTCCCAAGGACTGCTGCGTGATTCGAGGACCCACCGTGCCCCGGAGGCTAGCGGACCGGCCGCCCCTGTGGACGGCCGCGACCGCCGCCGCGATCCCGCGGGCACCCTGGACCCGTGCTGGCACCCGACGACGCCGATGCTGCTGCGGCCTCCCCCGTGGCGGCGGGTACCGCACGAGCCCTGCTCGAGGACCCGGCCTCGCCGGTGCCGACGCGCATTCTCGCGCAGTTCGGGCGTGCCAGCGTGCTGGCCCTGCGCACGGGCACCCGCCGGCGGGTCTTCGCGCCGACGTTGAGCGTCCACCCACTGCTGCAGAGCGGCGACGTGCGCGGTGCTGCGCGACCAGCTGGTGCGGTAGGCGATGCGCTCGCCGCCTGGTCGGCGCAGGATTCAACCGGCGGCGGCCCGGGGTGGGACTGGCACCTGCGGCGTGAGCTGGCCGTCCGCCTGCTGGGGCGGGCTGCGACGGCGACCGGCGCGGCGTACGCCGGTGACCTCGCGGATCGCGGTGGCCTGCTGCTTGCCTGGACCCGCCCGGGGCCGGCCGAGAGCGAGGACGCGGACCACGGCTGGTGGTCGGCCGCGGGCAGCGCCTGCAGCGAGGTGGACGTGTCGCTTGCGTGCCTGCTCGTCATCACCCGCTGGGGCTGGTGGACATTGCCGGAGGGGCCGGCACGCCGCTGGGACCGGCTGCGGCACCACGGCGGTGGCAGCCGCTGACGCCGTCAGCCCGTCGGCCAGGTGTGGACGGGCGTGTTGGAGTGCATGTGCTCGCGGTAGTCGCAGACCACTGCACGCAGGGCGTCGAACCGGCCGAGCCCACCGCTTTCGAAGCGCTGGTGGAACGCTTCGGTGATCCAGGTGGAACCGGTGCGACCGAGCAGACAGCGCTGCTCGATGATGCTGAGCAGTCGGTCCCGGTCGCCCGGGTCGACCCCCCACGAGTCCAACCCCTCGTACGCGAGCGGCAGAAGTCGGCGCAGCACGAGCTCGGCGGCCGGAACAGAGCCGAGCCGCGGCCAGTACAGGTGGGCATCGATGCCGTGGCGGGCGGCCTCGTGAAAGTTCTCCTCCGCCGCACTGAACGACATCTGCGACCACAGCGGTCTGTCGCTGGTGGACATCGCCCGGACGAGACCGAAGTAGAAGGCGGCGTTTGCCATGGTGTCGACCACCGTGGGTCCGGCGGGGAGCACGCGGTTCTCCACCCGCAGGTGGGGGGTGTCCTCGACGGTGTCGTAGATCGGCCGGTTCCAGCGGTAGATGGTGCCGTTGTGCAGGCGCAGCTCGGACAACGCCGGGGTGCTGCCCTCGTCGAGTGCCTGCGCGGGATCCTCGTCGGCCACGATCGGCAGCAGCGCGGGAAAGTAGCGGACGTTCTCCTCGAACAGGTCGAAGATCGAGTTGATCCACCGCTCACCGAACCACACGCGGGGGCGGACGCCTTGTGCCTTGAGCTCCTCCGGACGGGTGTCGGTAGCCTGTTCGAACAACGCGATGCGCGTCTCTGCCCACAGCTGCTTGCCCAGCAGGAACGGTGAGTTCGCGCCGACCGACAGCTGGACCGCAGCCACCGCCTGGGAGGCGTTCCAGTAGGCGGGGAACTCCTCTGGTGAGACCTGGACGTGCAGCTGAGTGCTGGTGCAGGCCGCCTCGGGCACGATCGTGTCGGTGGTGGTGTGCAGACGATCCTGGCCGTCAATCGACAGCAAGATGTCCTCTCCGCGGGCGGCCAGGATCTGCTCGGAGAGCAACGCGTACCGCGGGTTCGACGACAAGGTCTCGGCCGTCATGTGCCCTGGCGCCAGCGTCGGCAGGATCCCCGCCATCAGCAAGTGGGCACCGACCGAGGCGGCGAGCTCCTCGGCGGTGTTGAGGCTGGCGCGCACCCCTTCCTCGAACCGGGTCAAGCCGTTGCCCGCCAGCGAGCGGGGGGCGACGTTGATCTCGAGGTTGAACTGCCCGAGCTCGGTCTGGAAGTCCGGGTCCGCGATCCGTTCGAGCACCTCCGCGTTCTTCAGCGCCGGGTCACCGGCCTCGTCGACGAGATTGAGCTCGATCTCCAACCCCGTGGTCTGCGACTCGGAGTCGAAGCGGGACTCACGCAGCATGCGCTCGAACACATCGAGACAGCGCCGCACCTTGGTGCGGTAGAGGGAACGGTCCTCGCGGGTGAACACGCGTCGCTCCACCTCTTCGCCCATGCCGTCCCTCCTTCGTCGACCGATTCGGTGCGCGTCGGGAGCAGCCTCGCGGACGCACCGGCCGGGCGCCACCCCGGGGAAGTCAGGCAGCCGGGTCGTCGAAGTCCGCGGGTGGGTCCAGGGCGGCGTCGAGCAGGTCGCGCGGCACCGGGGTCCAGGCGTGCGGTGGCACCGCTTGCTCCAGTGCCTGGGCGATCAGGTCGGCCATGGAGTACCCAGGGCTCACCGCCCGGCACGCCTCGACCGCACACCACGCGGCCGCCCCGTCGCCATCGAGCCAGGATGCGAACCCGGCCAGCGCCAGCGGCGCTGCCGCCGTGCCGGGCGGTGCGTGCCGGGCCACGTGCCTCCACAGCCTGGCGTGCCGACCCGCTGACTCCCGAGACATCAACGACCAGGCGACGTCGCGTACGGGCACCAGCGTCGTCCACACCGCCAGCTCGCCCGTGACCCGGTCGTCGGGCTCCGTGGACGGCTGGCCGTCGAGGCCCGCTGTCACCAGCCGCCGCACCCTCGCCGCGCCGTGCCCCAGGACGGCGGGCATGCGGTGGACCGGCCGGTGACCACCGGCTCGCCGCCAGCGCGCCAGCAGTGCCTCCTGCACCTGCTGTGCCGCCGCCGCGACCGCGTCGCTGCGCGCCCCCGGCACCGCCGCGAAGTGGTCCGCGAGCGCCGCCCGCGACGGAAGCACCGCCACGCCCGCCAGCACCGCCTGAGCCAGGGACGGCGACGTGGACAGGTCGTACGCAGTGCCAGCGGGGTCGCAGCAAGCACTGTCAGCACACCGCAGGGACCACCAGCGTCGACCGTCGGCGACGAGCACCTCACAGACCTCGACCGATGCGCCCTCCAACGCCGTCGCCATCAGGGCGGCGAGCGGGGCGTGGGTGAGTCCTGCGCTGCCGACGGTGACGACGACGGTGCGCTGCACCCCGTGCCGGAGCAGCACCGACGCGAGGCCGTCCACCTGCTGCTCGGCGTGCTCGGGAGCCGGCAGGTCGACGCGCAGCACGCAGCCGAGCTGACCGCGCGGTCCGTGCAGGGAGGCGACCAGCAGCGACTCCTGCGGATGGAAACCGAGCCGCACCGCCAACACGGCGAGCAGGTCGGTCTGGTCTCGGGCGCGGATCACCGCCTGCGGGCCGCGACCGGAAACAGGCCGGTGGGGCGGGTCACGGTGAGACGGCGGATCGTCGCTGGGCGGCGGTGCGGGGTTCACGACGGTGAGACTGCCGCCGCGGCCGTGGCCCGAGGCCCCGTCCGCTCCGGCTGTGGACCCACCTGCGCGCGCCGTCGGGTGTGGACGACGACTGGCGGGTCCGGCTCAGGAGGCGGCCGTGGCCGCCTGCCAGCATGACCCCATGCGCCGGCAGCCGACGGTCCTGCACCTGGATCTCGATGCCTTCTTCGCCGCGGTCGAGCAGCGCGACAAGCCTTCCCTGCGGGGCCGCCCGGTCGTGGTCGGCGGCACCGGCGCGCGGGGCGTCGTGGCCACCGCCTCGTACGAGGCACGGCGCTTCGGCGTACGCAGCGCGATGTCGACGACCGAAGCGCGCTCGCGCTGCCCGCATGCGGCCTACCTCGCTGGACGGTTCCCGGCGTACCGGGCGGCCAGCGAGGTGGTGATGGCCCACCTGCGGCGACTGTCCCCTCTCGTCGAGCCGCTGAGCCTGGACGAGGCGTTCGTCGACCTCGCGGCCGGGCCGGCGGCGCCTCCACCAGGCGTCGACGCCACCTCGCACGTCACCGCGGTCGCCGATCGGCTGCGTGCCGACGTGCGCGAGGCCACCGGCGGGCTCACCGCCTCCGTCGGAGTCGCGACCAGCAAGCTGGTGGCCAAGATCGCCAGCGAGCTCGACAAGCCCGACGGCCTGGTCGTCGTGCCGGCGGGCACCGAGCAGGCCTTGCTGGCGCCGATGCCGGTGACGGTGGTGCCCGGCGTGGGGCCGGCGACCAACGAACGACTGCGACGCCTCGGCGTACGCACGGTGGGAGACCTGGCCAGCGTGGACGAGGCCGAACTCGTCTCGCTGCTCGGGCCGGCCGCCGGCACCTCGTTCCACCGACTCGCCGCTGCGGTCGATGACCGCCCCGTGGTCGCCTTCCGGGGGACCAAGTCGGTCAGTGTGGAGGACACCTTCGAACGCGACCTGACCGACCCGGCGTTGCTCGCCGGGATCGCCGAGCGCATGGCGACCCGAGTCGCCGAGCGCCTGTCCGCGGCCCGGCTGTCCGGGCGCACCGTCACGCTCAAGGTGCGCCGGCACGACTTCTCCACGTCGACCCGCTCGGCGACGCTCCCCGGTCCGACCGACGAGGCCCGGGTCGTCGCCCGGGTGGCCCGACGCCTGCTGGCAGAGCTCGACGTGTCCGACGGAGTCCGGCTGCTCGGAGTGGGCGTGAGTGGGCTCGGTGACTGGATCCAGCAAGGACTGTGGGGCGACGACGATCCGGGCGATGACAATCCGGAGGTGGAGCCGCCGGCCGGATCGGCGGCGGGATCGGCGGCGGGGGGATCGGCGGCGGAAGTCCCCGCACCGACCCGCAGGTGGCTCCCCGGCCAGGACGTGCACCACGCCGAGCTCGGGCCGGGATGGGTCTGGGGTGCCGGTCTCGGCCGCGTCACGGTGCGCTTCGAGACCCGGGACACTCCGCCCGGCCCGGTGCGTACGTACGCGGTCGACGACCCGGCGCTGCAGCCCAGGACTGCGCCCTCCGAGAAGACCGGCGCCGGGGGGACCTGAGCCGCACCATGGCGTCGCCGGTAGCGTCTCGGAGGTGACCAGCACCGACCAGTCCTCCCCCGCCCCCGTGAGTGACCCGTCCGACCCCGGCCGACGCGTCGACCCACCGGTGGCGCCGGTGAGACCACGCGAGCGCACCCACCATGGCGACACCTTCGTCGACGACTACGAGTGGCTGCGGGACAAGGACGACCCCGACGTGGTCGCGTATCTCGAGGCGGAGAACGCCTACAGCGAGCAAGAGACGGAGCGCCTGGCCGGCCTCCGACAGGCGATCTTCGAAGAGATCAAGGGGCGCACGAAGGAGACCGACCTGTCGGTGCCGACCCGGCGCGGCGACTGGTGGTACTACAGCCGCACCGTCGAGGGCCAGCAGTACGGCGTGCACTGCCGCTGCCCGGTCGCCCCCGCGTCCGGCGACGACCCACTGGCCGGCTGGACACCGCCGGACCTCGACGACGTTGCCGACGTACCGGGCGAGCAGGTGCTGCTCGACGGCAACGTGGAGGCCACCGGGCACGACTTCTTCTCGCTCGGCACGTTCACGGTCAGCCCCGACGGTCACCTGCTGGCGTACGGCGTGGACGTCCGCGGTGACGAGCGGTTCACGCTGCGGGTTAAGGACCTGCGCACCGGCGAGCTGTTGGCCGACGAGATCCGCGACACCTTCTACGGGGCCACCTGGACCCTGGACGCCACCGCCCTCTACTACACGACCGTGGACGACGCCTGGCGTCCGTACCGGGTGTGGCGCCACCAGCTGGCCACCTCGGCCCAGGCCGACGAAGTGGTGCACGAGGAGGCCGACGAACGGTACTGGCTGGGTGTCGGGGCCACCCGCAGCGAACGGTTCGTGCTGATCTCGGCATCCAGCAAGATCACCAGCGAGGTGCGCTACCTCGACGCCACCGATGCCCAGGCCACGCCGGTCCTCGTGGCCGAGCGCCGCCAGGGCGTGGAGTACTCCGTCGAGCATGCCCGGGTGGGAGGCGACGACGTCTTCTTGATCCTGCACAACGACGGCGCGGAGAACTTCGAGCTGGCCCGGGCGCCGGTGGCCACCCCCGGGCCCGAGCACTGGACACCCGTCGTACCCCACCGGGCCGACACCCGGCTCGAGGACGTCGACGCCTTCCGCGACTTCCTCGTGCTCTCGTACCGGCGCGAGGCCCTGACCCGCCTCGCGGTGCTGCCGCTGTCCGACGACGGCCTCGGAGCACCCCGCGAGATCCCCTTCGACGAGACGCTGTTCAGCTCCGGGACCGGCAGCAACCCGGAGTGGGAGCAGCCGCTGGTACGGATCGGGTTCACCTCGTTCGTGACGCCGTCCACGGTGTACGACTACGTCGTCGCCACCGGGGAGCTGCTGCTGCGCAAGCGGCAGCCGGTGCTCGGCGGCTACGACCCGTCCGACTACGAGCAGCACCGGGAGTGGGCGCGGGCCGACGACGGGGCGCTGGTTCCCGTCTCGGTGGTCTGCCGCGCCGGCACCGCGCGGGACGGGAGCGCCCCGTGCCTGCTCTACGGCTACGGCTCGTACGAGATCAGCATCGACCCGAGCTTCGGGGTGGCCCGGCTCTCGCTGCTCGACCGCGGCATGGTCTTCGCGGTAGCCCACGTGCGCGGTGGCGGTGAGATGGGCCGGGCGTGGTACGAGCAGGGCAAGACGCTGACCAAGCGCAACACGTTCACCGACTTCATTGCCAGCGCCCGGCACCTGGCCGAGACCGGGTGGACGTCGACGGACCGGCTGGTCGCCGAGGGCGGCAGCGCCGGCGGACTGTTGGTGGGCGCCGTGGTAAACCTGGCCCCGGAGGCGTTCGCCGGCATCGTCGCCAACGTGCCGTTCGTCGACGCCCTCACCACCGTCCTCGACCCGTCCCTGCCGTTGACGGTGATCGAGTGGGACGAGTGGGGCGACCCCTTGCACGACCCGGAGGTGTACGCCTACCTGCGCTCCTACACGCCGTACGAGAACGTCACCGCCACCGGCTACCCCCCGATCCTGGCGATCACCAGCCTCAACGACACCCGGGTGCTCTACGTCGAGCCGGCCAAGTGGGTGGCTCGGCTGCGGGCGACTGCCGCCGACGGGTCGGTGCTGCTCAAGACCGAGATGAGCGCCGGTCACGGTGGGGTCAGTGGACGTTACGATGCCTGGAAGGAACGGGCCTACGAGTACGCCTGGATCCTCGACACCGCCGGGGCGCCGCACCAGCCGCTGCCGTAGCCGGTGCCGCGGCGGGTGAAGGAGCGGCTAAGAAGCCGCTGAGAGCGGCAACTCCTGGGCCGCCGAGCGCGTCTGCATGGATACCACCGCGTTTCTCGCGACGGAATCTCCCGTCCGGGGTGCGCGTTGGACCGAATCAGACCGGGGTGCTGCCGGGATTCCCCCGTTCGCCGGCACCGGACGAAGGAGAGGGTCGACGTGGCCGAGACGAGGACACGTACGCGCGCGACGAGCCGCCGTGACAACGACATCGAGGGACGCGACAGCGTCGGGATGTACCTCGAGGAGATCGCCCGCACGCCACTGCTGGACGCCGCCCGCGAGGTGGAGCTGAGCAAGGCGATCGAGGCCGGACTGATGGCCGAGCACCTGCTCGCCAGCGGCCGCACCGGCCGGCGACGGGGCGGCGCCCCGGGCAGCGCGACCGTCGAGGAGCTCGAGTGGCTCGCCGCTGACGGCCACCGTGCGGTGCAGGAGTTCATCGCAGCCAACCTGCGGCTCGTGGTGTCCATCGCGCGCAAGTACGGCCGCGCCCAGATGCCCCTTCTCGACCTCGTGCAGGAAGGCAACACCGGCCTCATCCGCGCGGTGGAGAAGTTCGACTACGCCAAGGGCTACAAGTTCTCGACGTACGCCACGTGGTGGGTGCGGCAGGCGATCACCCGCGGCATCGCCCAGCAGGCCCGGGTCGTCCGGCTGCCAGTCCACGTCGTCGAGGAGCTCAACCAGGTCGGCGCCGCGCGGCGCAACCTCGAGCGCATGCTCGGCCGCGACCCGCTGCCTGAGGAGATCGCCGAGGAACTGGGGTTGGAGACCGCGCGGGTCGTCGACCTGCTCGGCTGGGGCCGCGACCACGTCAGCCTCGACACCCCGGTCGACGACGACGGCGACACCTCGCTCGGCGACCTGGTGGCTCGTGAGACCCAGCCAGGCCCGGACGTGACCTTCCTCGACGCGGAGGCCTCGGGTCGTCTAGCCGAGCTCGTCGACCAGCTCGGCGAGCGCGAGGCCGACATCATCCGGTCGCGGTACGGGCTGGTGGACGGCCGCCAGCACAAGCTCGCCGACATCGGCAAGCGCCACGGCATCTCGGCCGAGCGGGTCCGCCAGCTCGAGCGCGAGGCCATCGCGCGGCTGCGCCGCATCGCCGACCCCGACCTCGCCGCCTGACGCCAGGGCGCCGCCGCGCAGCCGGTCTCCGCTGGCCACCGGTGCATCGCCTCTGACGTGAGTGCAGTGGGCTTTCGCGCGGCTGAAAGCCACCCGTGCTCACGCCGGAGCGCCGGGGTTCCGGGGGGCGGGTTGCGCCGAGTGGTGCCAGCCGGGGGACGGGTTGCGCCGAGTGGTGCCAGCCGAGGGACGGGTTGCGCCGAGTGGTGCCAGCCGAGGGACGGGTTGCGCCGAGTGGTGCCAGCCGGGGGCCCCGTTTGGCACCGCTCGGCACACCGGGGGGCGGGTTGCGCCGAGTGGTGCCAGCCGAGGGACGGGTTGCGCCGAGTGGTGCCAGCCCGCGGTCCCGAGCCCGAAATCAGCCCCGTTTGGCACCGCTCGGCACACCGGGGGCCCCGTCTGGCACCGCTCGGCACACCGGGGGCCCCGTCTGGCACCGCTCGGCACACCGGGGGCCCCGTCTGGCACCGCTCGGCACACCGGGGGCCCCGTCTGGCACCGCTCGGCACACCGGGGGCCCCGTTGTGGCACCGCTCGGCATTTCGAGCACACCTCAAGTCACGTCGGACGAGGCGCGGCGCTGCAACTCCTGCCACAGGTGGTCCACCTGCTCGTCGAGATCGGCCAGCGTGTCGGTGTTGTCGACGACCAGGTCGGCTACCCGGAGGCGTTCCTCGCGGGTGGCCTGGGCGGCCATGCGTGACCGGGCTTCGGTCTCGCTCATCCCCCGCTGCTCGACGAGTCGCTGCACCGCGACGTCGACCGGCACGTCGACCACCACCACGACGTCGAACGACTCGGCCTGGCCGGTCTCCACCAGCAGCGGGATGTCGTGCACGACGACTGCGTCCGCACCGGCCGCCGCCTCGAGCTGCGCTGCCCGCGCCCCTACGCGGGGGTGCACGATCGCCTCCAGCCGGCGACGGGCCGACTCGTCGCCGAACACCCGCCGGCCCAGCGCCCCCCGGTCCAACGAGCCGTCCGGGCTGATCACCGCTTCGCCGAACGCCGCCACGACCTCGGCCAGGCCGTCGGTGCCCGGCTCGACCACCTCGCGGGCGAGCAGATCTGAGTCCACGATTTTCGCCCCCCGAGCGGCGAGCCGGCTGCTCACCGCACTCTTGCCGGAGCCGATCCCCCCGGTGAGTCCCACGCGCAGCACGACGCCCAGCCTGGCACGCCGGACGCGCCGGTCAGGCCGACGGGGCAGCCACCGCCGCCATCGAACCGCCGAAGGTCTTGCGGTAGGCGGCCGGTGAGGTGCCGCGTACGCGGGTGAAGGAGGGACGCAACGCGGCAGCAGTGCCAAAACCGCTGCGGCGGGCCACCTCCTCCACCGACAGGCCGGTCTCCTCGAGCAGTCGCTCGGCCAGCAGCACCCGCTGGTGTGTCAGCCACTGGTGCGGCGTCGTACCGGTCTCCTCGCGGAACCGGCGAGCGAAGGAGCGCGGCGACATGTGCGCCCTGCGGGCCAGGTCGGTGACGGACACGTCGGCGTCCAGGTGCTCCACCAGCCAGCGCAGGACCGGCTCCACGGTGCCGGCTGCCACCTCCGGCACCGGGGAGCGGACGAATTGCGCCTGCCCGCCGTCGCGGTGTGGCGGCACGACCATGCGACGGGCCACCGCGCCGGCGACGTGTGCACCGAACTCCTTGCGGAGCAGGTGCAGGCAGGCGTCCAGCCCGGCCGCGGAGCCTGCACTGGTGAACACGGGGTCCTCGTCGACGTACAGCACGTCGGGATCGACCTGCGCGGCGGGAAAGCGTTGCGCGAGCTCGGCCGCATAGCGCCAGTGCGTGGTGCAGCGGCAGCCGTCGAGGAGCCCAGCGGCGCCGAGTACGAACGCCCCGGAGCACACCGACAGCAGCCGAGCACCGCGGTCGTACGCGGCCCGCACGGCCTCGAGGACGGGCGGAGGGACCTGGCCGTCGCGGGGCATGGCGGGCAGCGTCACCAGGTCCGCGCGAGCCACCCGCTCAAGACCGTGCTCGACGTGCAGGTCGAAGCCTTGCGACGTACGCACGCGGCCGGTCCGCGGTGCGCAGACCGCGAAGTCGAATGGCGGCACCCCGTCGTCGGCCCGGTCGAGTCCCCACGCCTCACAGAGGACCCCGAGCTCGAACGGAGCCACCCCGTCGTACACCAGAACAGCGACGTTGCTCAGCACGGTGCGCCTCCGGCGGGTTGGCAGGATTTCGAGCATACATGGCATCTCGGCCACTGGTGGCAGCATAGCAGCGAGCGCAGACTTACTGCCATGACCTCGTCGACGACCCTCCTGGCCCTGCTCCTCGGTGCGCCCTCAGTGCTCTCACTGTGGACGCTGGCGCGCGACCTGCGCAACGAGCACAGCCCCGCCCCGCGAGCAGGGCGCCTGCCGCCTCGCAGCCGACCGGACGAGCAGCAGAGCCGGTCCGAGGTGCTGGCGTTCCTCAGCCGCTAGCCCTCAGCGTCAACGCAGCGCGACCCTGGGCTCGCCACGGTCGGTGAGACCGGGGCCGAGGTTGCGACAGGTGCCACTGCGGGTGCCGGGACCGGCCACCGCCTGGCGCAGGCAGCTGCGCAACGCCAGCTGACCCCAGTAGTTGGGGTGGATCGACTCCTGCAGCTGCCACGGCCGCGGCTTGTTGAGGTACAGCTGGTTGACCCACTCCAACTGGTTGACCGCGCCGGTGTCCCGCCAGCTCGACAGCGTCGTCTCCTGGATCTGGCGGTCCTGCACCACCAGCGTCCACTGCCTCGGGCGGTAGCCCGCCGCACGCATCGCCCGGCCCGTGCGCTGCACGGCGAGCTCGATCTGGCGCGTGGTGTGCCTGAGCGCCTGCGGGGTGAAGTGCTGGAGCACCCGGGGATCGTTCTTGCAGTACTGGTCGGGAACGCCTGACGGAGGACTGGACTTGGTGAAGTCCTCCAGGCAGGTCTGGATGATCGACGCGAAGCCGAAGTCGTTGCCGCCGATCTGCAGCGCCACCTCGGTCACCCGGTGGTGGCGGGCGAAGCGCCGCAGCGCCACCAGCTGGCCGACGCCGCGGTCGCTGCGGTAGAAGTCGATGCCGGGCTTGAAGTCACCGTCGTCGGCGTTGCGGTTGTGCGTGCGCGTGGTCGCCCCCGAGCAGGCGAGGTTCTTGCCGCGCAGGCGTCCGACGTACACCTCGGCGGACTCGGAACGGTGGCAGCCCTGGATGCGCTCGTGCCCTCGGCCGTCGTAGTAGGCGTTCTCGCCGAGGGCGTCGACGGGGCCAGGCTGGCCGGCGGTGGCGGGGTTAACATGTCGCGGCGATGAACTTACCCACGGGTACGGCCGCGCCCCGACCGGATCCGGCCGGGGCGCAGTCTACGAGTGGCGCTCAGCTGCCGCCGGTGAGCTTCTCGCGCAGCGCCTGCAAAGCCTCGTCGGAAGCCAGCGAGCCGCCCGCTGCGCCCGGAGTGCTGGGCGAGGCGCTCGGCGCCGGGGTGCTCGTGCCGGGGCGGCCCTCGCTGCCCTCGCCGTCGGTGTCACCCGCGCTGGTCGCGGCGGCGTCCTCGGATGAGTAGCTGCTCGACTGCCCGGCCTCGAGGTCGGCGTCGGCGGCATCCACGATCTGCTTCTTGTGGGCCTCCCAGCGGGCGTGCGCCTCGGCGTACTGCGCCTCCCAGACCCCGCGCTGGTCGTCGTAGCCCTCGAGCCACTCGCCGGTGTCGGGGTCGAAGCCCTCGGGGTAGAGGTAGTTGCCCTGGTCGTCATACGACGCGGTCATGCCGTACAGGCTGGGGTCGAAGTCCTCGTCGGACTGCAGCGCGGTCTCGTTGGCCTGCTTCAGCGACAGCGAGATGCGTCTGCGCTCGAGGTCGATGTCGATGATCTTGACCATGACGTCGTCGTTGACCTGGACGACCTGCTCGGGGATCTCGACGTGGCGCTCGGCGAGCTCGGAGATGTGGACGAGGCCCTCGATGCCCTCCTCGACGCGCACGAACGAGCCGAACGGCACCAGCTTGGTGACCTTGCCGGGCACGATCTGCCCGATCTGGTGCGTGCGGGCGAAGTGCTGCCAGGGGTCCTCCTGCGTCGCCTTGAGCGACAGCGAGACCCGCTCGCGGTCCATGTCGACGTCGAGCACCTCGACGGTGACCTCGTCGCCGACGTTGACGACCTCGCTGGGATGGTCGATGTGCTTCCACGACAGCTCGGAGACGTGCACCAGGCCGTCGACGCCACCGAGATCGACGAACGCGCCGAAGTTGACGATGGAGGAGACCACGCCCTTGCGGACCTGGCTCTTTTGCAGCTGGGTGAGGAAGTTCAGCCGGACCGCGGACTGGGTCTGCTCGAGCCAGGCGCGCCGGGACAGGACCACGTTGTTGCGGTTCTTGTCCAGCTCGATGATCTTGGCCTCGATCTCGCGACCGACGTACGGCTGCAGGTCGCGGACCCGGCGCATCTCGACCAGCGACGCGGGCAGGAACCCGCGCAGGCCGATGTCGAGGATCAGGCCACCCTTGACCACCTCGATGACGGTGCCGGTGACGACGCCGTCCTCTTCCTTGATCTTCTCGATCGTGCCCCAGGCGCGCTCGTACTGCGCCCGCTTCTTGGACAGGATGAGGCGGCCTTCCTTGTCCTCCTTCTGCAGGACCAGGGCCTCGATCAGATCCCCCATCGAGACGACCTCGGCCGGGTCGACGTCGTGTTTGATCGACAGCTCGCGGGACGGGATGACGCCCTCGGTCTTGTAGCCGATGTCGAGCAGCACCTCGTCCCGGTCGACCTTGACGATCGTGCCTTCGACGATGTCTCCGTCGTTGAAGTACTTGATGGTCTCGTCGATCGCGGCGAGGAAGTCCTCCGCGGAACCGATGTCGTTGACCGCGACCTGTGGGGTGCCGTTGGTGCTGCTGTTGCTCTGGACCGCCGGGGCGGGAGGTGCCTCGATGCTGCTCGTCATAGGGAAAAGGGCTCCGATGGATGGATGGGGTCGGGCAGAACCCGCATCGTGGAGCCTACGTGGCGGCGACGACCAGGGTCAACGCGGGGTCGTACGAGGCAGTCAGCCCTGCGGACTCAGGAACGCCGCCAGCGCGGCCGCGTACATCGCGGGGTCAGCCGCCCCCATCGTCTCCCGAGCCGAGTGCATCGCCAGTTGGGGGGCACCCACGTCGACAGTGGTGAGCCCGGTCCGCGCGGAGGCGATGGGGCCGATCGTCGAGCCGCACGGCAGGTCGGCGCGGTGCACGTAGCGCTGCAACGGCACCTCCGCCTGCTCGCAGGCCAGGGCGAAGACGCCGGTGCCCGGTGCGGACGTGGCGTAGCGCAGGTTCTGGTTGACCTTCAGCACCGGGCCGCCGTTGGCGGTGATCTGGTGGCTCGGTTCGTGCCGGTCCGCGTGGTGCGGGTGGGTGGCGTGCGCCATGTCGCCGGAGGCGAGGACGGAGGCGGCCAACGCCCGCAGCAGCTCCTCCCGCCCTCCCCCGGCGGCCAGCACGGCGCGCTCGAGCACGGACCCGAGGAGGTCGGAGAAGGCACCGCGCTCCGACATCGAGCCGACCTCCTCGTGGTCGAACAGCACGAGTGCGGGCACCACGCCGGCGTCCTCGGTGACGGCCTCACCCAGCGCCCGCAGCCCGGCGAAGCAGGTGCCCTGGTTGTCGAGGCGGGGCGCAGCCAGCATGTCCTCCTCGCGCCCGACCAGCCGCGCCGGCGTCACGTCGGAGGTCATCAGCTCCCAGCCGAGTACGTCGCCGGGGTCGACCCCGAGCTCGTCGGCGACGAACGCGGTCAGCACCACCGGCGTGTCCCCCACGCCCCAGACACCGTCCAGGTGGCGCTGCGGGTCCGGTGCGACGGCCTTGCGGTCCTCGGTGAGGTGGATGGCCAGCGCGGGCACTCGCAGCACCGGCCGGTCCACGTGCAGGAGGCGGTCGACGGCCCGGGCACCGTCGCGCACGCTGACCCGCCCGGACAACCCGAGGTCGCGGTCCAGCCAGGTGTGCAGGATCGGGCCCCCGTACGGCTCCAGCCCGACCAGCTGCCAGCCGGCCCGGGACAGGTCCGGGCGCTGCTTGACGCGCAGGTTGGGGCTGTCGGTGTGCCCGGCCACCACCCGAAACGGCGTGCTCGGTCCGTGGGCGTGCTCGCTCGACCAGGCGACCAGCGACCCGCCGCGTACGACGTAGTGGCGGCCGGTTTCGGGGGGCCAGGCCTGCGACTCGTCCAGCCGGGTGAACCCGTCCTGCTCGAGCGCGTCGGCGACCGTGCGGCAGACGTGGAACGGCGACGGCGAGGCGTCGACGAACGCCGCCAGCTCCCGCGCGGTGTCGCGGAACGCGTCGGTGACGGGTACGGGGGCGGCTGGCTCGGGCATGGCCGGGATTCTGTCACTGCGCCGCCCGGGCGGTTGCAGGACGCACCCGGCACGGCGACGATGCCAGGGTGAAGCGCTCACCGTGACCCCCGGAACCCCCGACTCCGCCCACGCGACTGACCCCCGGAGCGCCGAGTCGCTCCGGGGGTCAGTCGTTGCAGGTGCTGCTGGTCAGCCGTCGATCACTCGAACACCTCGAGCTCGGCGGCGTGGCCGATCTTTGCCCGGCTCGAGGTCCGGCACTCGGTGTCGTTGAGCGGGTCGGCGTCCTGCTCCCCGTGGTACCCCGCGAAGCCGGTGCACTGGTTGTCCAGCATCACCAGCCGCACGTGGGTGGCCCGGGTGTCCGGCACGTTGAACGTCTTGAGCAACGTGGTCGGCACCAGCGGCCGCGGGATGACGCTGTTGAAGGCGTTGGCGGGGCTGGTGAAGATTCGCTTGTAGCCCGCCGTCCCCGTGCCCGAGCAGTCCTGCGACGCCGACTGCGTGCACACCTCGATCGCGAACGAACGCATCGCGGTGAAGCGACTGCCCGAGTCGGGGTCGTCGTTCACCGAGGTGCCGACGAGCCCGCGGGTGTTCGGGTCGGTGCTCGCCACCGGGACCAGCTCGGCGCTGACCCGGACGGTCTTGACCATGTGCGCCCCACCGGCCAGGTCCACGTTGATCACCGGCTGGCTCTTGTCGATGTTCTCTTTCGTCTTCACGCCCCAGATGGCGCCCTGGGTGTCGTCGATCAGGAACCCGGGGTTGCGCGACGTGCCGTCGGCGGTGCTGCCCGTGGTGCCGTCGATCCTGGCACCCTTGCTCATCGACGCCAGGTTGGGCTTGAGGTTCAGCGCCTTGAGCGTCGTCTGGCCCGCCTTCACGGTCGACCGGAACGACGTGATGCCGTAGCCGGGTGCCCGGAAGGTGAAGTCGTACGTGCCGGGGACCATCGCCAGGCGGTCGCCCAGCTTGGTCTTCGACAAGGTGTCGGCGGCTGGGGTGATGCGCGCCTCGTACTTGCTGACGTACAACTCGCCAGGCACGTTCGTGCCACCGCTGACGGCCTTGACCCGCAGCGTGCCCTCCTGGGACAGCGGCGAGACGTAGCCCGGCTTCGGGCCGGCGTCGTCGGTGCCCTTGGAGACCGCGTTCTTGCCCATGCCGGTGCGGGCGAAGGCGTCCCAGATCACGGTCTGGTTGTTGCCCTTGAACCGCATCCGGTCGGCGGCCAGCATCGCGTCACGGGCGTCCAGCATGCTGGTGGCCGACTGCTGCAACAGGAACGAGTCGAACAGCAGCGTGATCCAGCGGGTGTTGCCCGGGCAGCGCGAGGCCACCAGCGGCCCCATCGGCGACTTGGTCCCACGGAAGCCCTCGGCGCAGTGCCGCTGCAGGTCCTTGTCGTTGTAGGCGTAGATCGGGTTCCACTTGTTGACCAGCGCCTGCCGCACGTTCCACATCGCGGCGTTCCACACCTCACCGTCGGCGTGCACCTCGGGCCCGGTGCTGTCGTAACCGAGGTCGCCGTACTGCAGCGGGTTCTTGTTCAGCGCGTAGTTGCGGATGCCGGTCGTCTTGTTGCCGGTGACGTACGGACCCTCGACCCAGGGGTTCGTGGTACCGAGGTCGTAGTCGTGCGAGAACAGGTACTCCAGCGCCACCTGGTCGCTCCACGCCTCACCCATCGATCTGCCCTGGAAGCCGGAGACTCCGCCGTCCGGGCCACCCACCATGCGGCCGGTGATGGCGTGGGTGTACTCGTGACCGAAGACGCTGGCGTCGAAGTCGCCGTCGACGCACGGTGCATAGAAGCCAGCCTTGATCGGCTGGAAGAGGTACTGGTTGGTGATGCCGGGGACACCGTCCTGCAGCGTGATCTGGTTGGCGTTGTCGCGACCGAGGTAGCTCGGCGGGCCACCGGTGATCGCGCCGGCCTGGACGTTGCCGACCTCCGGGTCACCGTCGGCGCCGAGGTTGCCGAAGTTGGTCTGCTGCAGGTTGTAGTTGTCCTCGGTGAAGCCGAGGAAGTAGCTGTAGTCGTGGAACCGGTTGTGGCCGGTGAACAGGTTCGTCACCGACGCCAGGATGTCGTTGCCCATGGGGACGAGCTGCGTCGGGCTGCACTGGCTGTTGTTCCAGGCGTCGGTGAAGTCGTCGTTGTAGGTGCGGTCGGGCTGCACCGGGCGCTGCTCGAATCCACCCGGCGTCAGCGGGCTCAGCCAGGCCTCCGCCGTCACGGCCGCGTTGCCGGTGGTGGTGTTGGTCGCCTGGTACGTGCGAGGGTCGACGTCCCACGGCATCCGGGCGGCGAGGTTGTTGAGGTACTCGCGAGGGGTGCACGTGACCCCGGGATACTCGACACTGCGGGCGGCGAGCCAGCACTCGGTGGCCCGCGTGTCGGCCGTGGCGTCCTTGGAGAAGTTCAGCACCGGGTTGGCCAAGAAGGCCAACCACGCCGGCTGCGTCTTGCCCGGCGCCGCAATGGCCTGGTCGCTGGTGGAGAAGACGCCGGTGTACGGCGAGGGTGTGATGAACGGCGTGGTCGAGTTCTTGAACGGGCACACCTCGACGGTGTACGCGCCTGGCGGGATGCCGCCGGCCGGCGAGTAGGTGATCGCCTCCGGGCTGGTGGCGGTGTCGGAGGAGGCGACCGTCTCACCATTGAACTTCAGGTTCAGCACGATGTCGTTGGCGATGTTCGCGGCGGTGGCACCCACCACGATGGTCTTCGCGTCAGCCCCGACCGTGAAGGGTCCCTTGGCTACGTCGCAGGCGGTGGCGCTCTCGTTGATGCCCGAGAACGGCTGGGCCGTCACCGGCTCCGCCTGCACCCCGACCGCGGACCGGCCGCCGGAGGCGAGGTTGTCGACCTGGTTGTGCCGGACGAGCACCTGACCGGTGACCGCGTCGACAAAGGAGGTGTAAGCGAGTGCCCGGCCGGCTTGCGAGTCGACGACGTTCGTCTCGTACACCGGACGGACGGAGCCGTTGCTCACCGCGAGGGCGCGCAGCCGGACCTGCTGGGTCTGGGCGAGGCCATCGACCGCGAACGTGGAGAAGCCGGTGTCCGCATCCTCGGTGATGGCACCGATCGCGCTGGCGGGGACTGCGGCGCCCCGCACGGTCGTTAGCTTGACGTCGTTGGCGGCCGCCATCCAGGCCCGGTCGGGCGTCAGGGTTGCCCCGGCGGGAGCCTGCGTCGCCTTGGTCAGCGACGACGACACGTAGGCGACGCCCTGCGGGCCGACGCCGACGGTGATCATGCCGTCCACGGCCGACACCAGGCCGCCGAAGCTCTGCCGGAACAAGACGGCGTGGCCCTCGCTGCGGGCCATCCGCTGGTCGCTGACCAGGTCGAGGCCTTGGACCTGCGCCTCGGTGAGGCCGAGGAGCGCACGGTTGCTCAGCATCCAGCCGCGGGCGGTCTTGACCGCGCTGGCGTCGGTGCGGGCGCCCAGGACGCCCTTGGTCGGCGCGATCGACGACGGGGTGCCGTAGCGACCCCACCGCACGTCGGCGTCGAGCCGCTGGGCCGCCTGCCGCTGTACGAGCGACGGGCCCACTGCAGCGGCGCGGTTGTCAACGTCGGCCAGACCGTTGACTGCGGAGGAGAACGCCTCGGTCAACTGGGGGTTCAGGTGGTCAGGTACGGGCAGGGGGTCGGGGCCCACTGCTCCTGGTACCGCGGCCGCGTACGGCAGCGTGGTGGTCAGCAAGCCGGCACCGACCGCGATGGCGGCGGGAGCGAGGAAGCTGCGTGCCCGGCGACGGGCACTGGGACGGGATTGGCGCATGTGTGGCGGCCTTCCGGATCCGCGCCCCGCATCAGGGCGCTCGTGTACGCCTCAACTCTCGGCGTGCGGGACAGGTTACGTGATGTTCGGCATCCGTTACGCAAATGTGGCCGACAATCTTCGTCCAGGCGGAAACTTCCTCCCCAAACCACTGGCTGCCGATCATCCGAGACCTGTTACGACGCTCGGTGACCCGCGCGACAGTCAGGACCGGGCGCCAGACTGATCCACAATCGTCCGAACCTCGGCTTGCGCTCGCACAGGTGTTCGAGTAGGATGAGGCATGGCCTCATCTGTTGCACCGCTCGCGCCGCCGGCGTTGGTCGTCCCCCTGCCGGGGTGCGCGCCGTGCGCGGACGTGTACTGCGACGGCTACGACGCCGACTACGCGCGGGCTTGTGCGCAGGCCGCCGGTGACCTGGTGCTGATCGACCGGTTGGGCACCCGCCCGGCGGGGCGCCAGCTGTTGGAGGTGTTGGACCGGGTCGACCCGGCGGGGTTGAACGAGGTGGAGTGTGTGGCTTATGCCGCGGCGGTGCGCCGCCAGCAGTCGTGGACCGATGCGTTGTTGACCCGGGTCGCGGCCCGGTTCGTCGACCACCGGCCCGGTCCCCCACCACAGTGCGAGTCGTTGACGCCGGGCAGCGAGAAACGGGTGCACCTGGGCGGTGAGCTCACCCCCGCGTGCGGGTCCTACGCGTCCGCCGAATGGGGGGCCGCGACCGGGGTCACCACCTGGGCGGCTGCCCGGTTCCTGGCCGACTCGATAGACCTGGCCGTGCGGGTGCCCGGCCTCCGGGCCGCGATGTGGGCCGGGATCTGCGACCTGCCCACCGCCCGGCTGGTCGCCGCCCGCACCCGCGACCTGACCGCCCAGTCGGCCGCAGCAGTGGAGGACGCGGTACTCGCAATGCTGCCGCACCTGTCCCGGGCCCAGCTGGAACGCATCATCGACACCGTCACCGCCCAGGTGCAACCCCAGGTGCTCGCCGACCGGGCCGAGCAGGTGCGGGCCAAGCGGGAAGTCTGGATCGACCACACCGCTGACGACCACGCCGACATCGCCGGCACCCTGGACACCATCGACGCCCACCGGCTCGACACCCGGCTGGACGAACTCGCCCGGCTACTCGGGATACTGCAACGCGCCGGGGTGCCCCGGTGGGGACCGGTCGACCGCAGCCAAGAGACCTGGCAGCAGCGCCGGGCCCGCGCCCTGGGCCTGCTCGCCGACCCCGACACCATCACCACCCTGGTCACCGCCGCCCGCGCGGCCACCCAACCCGGCACCCACCCCGCCACCGGCGGCCCCACCACGACAGCCGGTGGCGGCGGTTGCGCCGGCGGCTGCTCGGGCGGCGGGGCCGGCTCGGGGCTGCGGTCGACCACCGTCTACGTGCACATACGCCGCGACGGGGTCACCGAACTCGAAGGCGCCGGGGTGGTGTCCCTACCCACCGTGCGTGACCTGATCGGGACCACCCAGGTCACCATCCGCCCGGTGATCGACCTCAACACCGACGTCGAGTCCACCGGATACACCCCGTCCGAGCCGGTCACCGAGACCGTCACCCTGCGCAACCCCACCTGCGTGTTCCCCCACTGCCGGCGACCATCCCGAGACTGCCAGGCCGACCACACCGTCCCCTGGCCCCACGGACCCACCTGCACCTGCAACCTCGGCCCACTGTGCCAACACCACCACCACGTGAAAACCCACGGCACCTGGACCCTCACCAAGACCGCCCCCGGAGTGTTCACGTGGCGATCACCCACCGGCCAGGAGTACGCCGTCACACCCGAGACCACCAGACGACTGTGACGCGGCTGGCATGCTTCGCCACCGTGGAGGCATCCCGACCAACTCGCCGTCCCGTCGACGCCGAGACCACCGAGCGGGCCAACCGCGCGGACTGGGACCGCACCGCCGACGAGTACCAGGCCGAGCACGGGGAGTTCCTCGGCGACGCCCGGTTCGTGTGGTCCCCGGAGGGCCTGGACGAGGCCGACGTGCATCTGCTCGGGGAGGTCACCGGCCGTCGGGTGCTCGAGGTCGGGTGCGGTGCCGCGCAGTGTGCGCGGTGGTTGACCAGCCAGGGCGCCGAGGCGGTCGGAGTCGACCTGTCATACCGGCAGCTGCAACACGCCCGCCGCCTCGACGAAGCCACCGGCACCAGCGTCCCGACCGTCTGTGGCACCGCGTCGAGGCTGCCGTTCGCCGATGGTTCGTTCGACCTGGCCTGCTCGGCTTACGGGGCACTGCCGTTCGTGGCCGACGTGGGCGCGGTGATGGCGGAGGTGTCCCGGGTGCTGCGCCCCGGCGGTCGTTGGGTGTGCTCGGTGACCCACCCGGTCCGGTGGATGCTCCCGGACGACCCGACCGCCGAGGGGTTGCACGTCGTTCGCTCGTACTTCGACCGGTCCCCGTACGTGGAGACCGACGCCTGCGGGGCCGTGACCTACGTCGAGCACCACCGCACGGTGGGCGACTGGGTCCGGTCGATCGTCGGCGCGGGTCTGACACTGCTCGACGTGGTGGAGCCCGAGTGGCCGGTCGGCCACGACCGGGTGTGGGGCGGGTGGGGACCCGAGCGAGGCCGGTGGGTGCCCGGCACCGCGGTGCTGGTGACCCGCAAGGGCTGAGCCGGCCGGCGCGGCTCAGTGGCCGGCGTCCTGCCAGGAGCACCCGACACCGACGGAGACGTCCAGCGGCACCGTGAGGTCGGCGGCCGACCCCATCTGCTCGCGGACCAGCGCCTCCAACGGTTCCCGCTCCCCCGGCGCCACCTCGAGCACCAGCTCGTCGTGGACCTGCAGCAGCATCCGTGAGCCCAGGCCGGCCTGAGTCAGCGCCGCGTCGACCCGCAGCATCGCCACCTTGACGATGTCGGCCGCCGAGCCCTGGATGGGCGCGTTGAGCGCCATGCGCTCGGCCATCTCCCGGCGCTGCCGGTTGTCGCTGGTGAGGTCGGGCAGGTAGCGGCGGCGACCCAGCAGGGTCTCGGTGTAACCGCTGCGGCGGGCCGCTGCGACCACACCCCGCAGGTAGTCGCGGACGCCGCCGAACCGCTCGAAGTACTCGTCCATCAGACCCTGTGCCTCGCGGGTGTCGATGCCGAGCTGCTGGGAGAGGCCATAGGAGGACAGGCCGTACGCCAGGCCGTAGTTCATCGCCTTGATCTTTGCCCGCTGCGCGGGGGTGACCGAGGCGGCGTCCACGCCGAAGACGCGAGCAGCGGTGACCGAGTGGAAGTCGGCACCGGAGTGGAACGCCTCGATCAGCAGGTTGTCGGCGGACAGGTGGGCCATGATCCGCATCTCGATCTGGCTGTAGTCCACCGTCATCAACGACTCGTGCGAGCCGCCCACGACGAACGCGGTGCGGATGCGCCGGCCGGACTCGGTGCGGATCGGGATGTTCTGCAAGTTGGGATCGGTGGAGCTGAGCCGGCCCGTCGCCGCGATCATCTGGTTGAACGTGGTGTGGATGCGGCCGTCCGCGGCCACCGTCTTGCGCAGCCCCTCGACCGTGGTGCGCAGTCTGGTGGCGTCACGGTGCTCGAGCAGGTGCGCCAGGAACGGGTGGGCGGTGGTGGCGTGCAGTGCCAGCAGGGCGTCGGCGTCGGTCGTCCAGCCGGTCTTGGTGCGCTTGGTCCTGGGCATGCCCAGCTCGTCGAACAGGACCGTCTGCAGCTGCTTGGGCGAACCCAGGTTCATCTCGCGCCCGAGCACCGCGTACGCCGCGGCGGCCGCCGCGCGCACCTGGTCGGCGAACTGCGTCTCGAGCTCGGCGAGCACCGCGTCGTCGACCGCGATCCCGACCCGCTCCATCTGGGCCAGGACGTCCACGAGCGGCAGCTCGACCTGCGCGAGCAAGGCGGTGCCGCCCCTGTCCTCGAGCTCGGCGGCGAGCGCGTCGGCCAGGTCGACCACGGCGCGGGCACGCAGCATCGCTGCGTCGGCGTCGACTCCCTCGACGGTGTCGAACGCCAGCTGTGTCGCACCGTCGGAGTCGGGGTCGGAGTCGTCGCGCAACTCACGGCGCAAATAGCGCAAGGTGAGGTCAGCCAGGTCGTACGACCGCTGGTCGGGCCGGGTCAGGTAGGCCGACAGCGCCGTGTCGTGCACGAGTCCGGCGGTCGGCCAACCCCGGGCGGCGAGGGCCAGCAGCGGCCCCTTGGCGTCGTGCATGACCACGGGGTGCTCCGCCGCGGCCAGCCACTCGGCGAGCGCGCGGTCGTCGTCTACAGACACCTCAGGCGCGTCGACCCAGGCGGCGGCGCCGTCGGGGTGCGCCAGGGCCAGCGCGTGAACGTCGCCGGAACCGCGCCCCCAATGGCCCTGCACGTGCACGCCGAGTCGCACGCCGACCGGCGCGTGCTCGGCCAGCCAGCCGGCCACCTCCCCTGGGGCCAGGCGTCGACCGGCCAGGGCGAAACCGGAGTCGGCCTGCGGCTCCTCGACGGTCAGCGTCGCGAACAGCCGGTCGCGCAGCACCCGGAACTCCAGGCCGTCGAAGACCTGGTGCACGGCGTCGCGGTCCCACGGCGCGAGCAGCAGGTCACTCGGCGCGGCCGAGAGCTCGAGGTCACGCACCAGCTCGTTGACCCGGCGGTTGCGGATGACGTCGGACAAGTGGTCACGCAACGCCTGCCCGGCCTTGCCCGGCACGGTGTCGACGTCGGCGACCAGCGTCGCGAGGTCGCCGAACTGTTCGATCCACTTCGCGGCGGTCTTGGGCCCCACGCCGGGGACGCCGACCAGGTTGTCGCTGGTGTCACCGACGAGTGCGGCGAGGTCGGGGTAGTGGCCCGGACCGACGCCGTACCGGTCACGGACCGCCTGCGGCGTCATGCGGGCGAGGTCGGAAACGCCCTTGCGCGGGTAGAGCACGGTGGTGTGGTCGCTGACCAGCTGGAACGCGTCGCGGTCACCGGTGCAGATGAGCACCTCGAAGCCGTCGACCTCGGCCTGGCTGGTCAGCGTCGCGATGACGTCGTCGGCCTCGTAGCCCGGCTTCTCGATCGCGGGGACCCGCAGTGCGGCCAGCACCTCCTTGACCAGATCGACCTGCCCCTTGAACTCCGTCGGTGACGCCGACCGGTTGGCCTTGTAGTCGGCGTACTCAGCGGTGCGGAACGTCTCGCGGGACACGTCGAAGGCGACCCCCACGTGGGTCGGCTGCTCGTCGCGCAGCACGTTGATCAGCATGGAGGTGAAGCCGTAGACCGCGTTGGTCGGCTGCCCGGTGGTGGTCGAGAAGTTCTCCACCGGCAACGCGAAGAAGGCTCGGTAGGCCACCGAGTGACCGTCGATCAGCAGCAGACGCGGGCGCTCGGCGGGCGCGCTCGTGGTGGTGTCTGCGGGCACGCCGCGACTCTAGTCGCGGGCGCCGACACTCAGGCGCGGGCACTCAGGCGCGGGCACCCAGGGGTGGGTGACGGCGGCGGAGCGACTTGCGGACGGCGATCATGCGCCCGGTGTCACGCGAGCCGGCGGCCATGCCCGCGAACCGTCCGCGCAGTGCCTCGGTTGCCGCCACCCGGACGATCGCGACCTGGGAGAAGCCGAGCCGGGTGACGTAGCGGTTGGCCTCGCGGTCACGCGCCGGCATCGCCATCACGACGAACGGGGCATCCTTGTCCTCCGCCCAAGCCGTGGCCACCGAGACGAGGGCGGTCGCGACACCCTTGCCGCGGTGCTCAGCGGCCACGCACAACGCCGTCACGTGCACCGACTCCTGAACCCGTACCGGGGACACCGGAGCGCGGCGCAGGTGAGCCACGCCGACCACGACGTCGTCGACGACTCCCACCACCAGACGCTCGTCGGGGTCAGCGGCCGTACGCGCGACCGCGGCCCTGGCCTCGGACACCGCGGCGGCCTCTGCGTCGGCCGCCGAGTCGACCAGGACGGCCGTGGTCGAGGCGGTGCGAGGTGCGCTCACGTCGACCTCGCACAGCAGATCGATCAGCACGGGCGCGTCCTGCGGGGCGGCCTCACGGACCGTGACGGGGGAACGGTTCACCGGTGCTCTCCTCGAGACTCGAGCACGGGATCCAGGCGGACCCCGTGCGGCGACTAGCGGTGCCCGGAGTCCCCACGTCCGGCGAGATGCCACACTACGTCCCCGGTGACCATGCCTGGCAACCCCCGAGTGCACCCGGGATCGACCGTGGAGGAGCAGCGTGTTCCGAGGGATCGGCACGCTGATCAACGTGCTGGCGGTCCTTGCCGGCTCCGGACTCGGGGTGCTGCTCGGTCACCGCTTGCCCCAGCGCACTCGGGAGACCGTCACCGACGCCCTCGGTCTGGTGACCCTGCTCATCGCCGGCCTGGCGGCGCTCAACGTCGCCGACCCGGTCCTCACCGGCGCCATCGGCAGCGACGCTCCGGTGCTAGTGGTGCTCTTCGCCCTGGTCGTCGGCGGCGTCATCGGCTCGTTGCTGCGGATCGAGCACCGACTGGAGAGCTTCGGCGACGTGCTGCGCCGGCGTCTGGCCGGGGCCGGCGACAACGCGACGAGGCACCGGTTCATCGAGGGTTTCGTCACCAGCTCGCTGGTGTTCTGCGTCGGACCGCTCACCGTGCTCGGCTCGCTGTCAGACGGGCTGGGCAACGGGGCCCAGCAGCTCATCTTGAAATCAGTGCTGGACGGATTCGCGTCCATCGCCTTCGCGGCCTCGTTCGGCGTCGGTGTGATGGCCTCCGCCCTGGTGGTGCTCGCCGTACAGGGTTCCCTGACCCTGCTCGGAGCGTTGCTCGGCTCCTTCGTGCCAGAGCCGCACCTGATCGCGATCACCGCGACCGGCGGCGTGCTGCTCGCCGGTGTCGGGCTGCGCCTGCTCCAGGTCAAGGCCGTACCGGTCGGTGACCTGCTCCCGGCTCTGCTCGTCGCACCCCTGCTGGTGGAGCTGGTGGTGGTCGTGCACTGAACGGCCCCGTGGGCCAGCGGTCGAAACCCACACGTGACCTGGCGTTGCTATGCTCCGCCGTCAGCCTGGGCCTGGTCCGGGCACCCGACTCGACCCCGACTCGACCCCGACTCGACCCCGACTCGACCCCGACTCGACGACGTCCCACGACAGGAGCCGCCGTGCGTACCCGCCTAGCCGCGCTCCTCGGGCTCCTCGGCGTGGTCGTGATCACCCTGCTCTCGGCCGCCGCGACCGCACCGGCGCAGGCGGCTCAGGCCTCCGGGGTGTCGGCCTTGGAGGACGAGCCAAGCATCAACGTCCGCTTGGTGGACACCAGCAAGGGCAACGAGCCGGTGCCGGGCGTCACCATCAACGTGCTCGACGAGTCGGGTGCCCAGGTGGGTCAGGCCACGACCGACGAGCAGGGCAAGGCGTCGATCCCGGTCCCCGGCGGCAGCGGCACCTTCACCACCGCCATCGACGTCGAGACGCTCCCCGACGGCACGTTCCTGCGCAATCCCGACGACGTCGAACGAGAGGTGCAGCTGTTCGGCTTCGACGTCACCGTGCTCTTCCCGATCGGCCCGGACACCCGGGACCTGACGACGAAGTGGGAGCAGGCGGCGCAGCTGGCGTTCTCGGGGTTGAAGTTCGGCCTGGTCATCGCCTTGGCGTCCCTGGGCCTGTCGATGATCTTCGGCACCACCGGGCTCACCAACTTCTCCCACGGCGAGCTGGTCACCCTGGGCGCGATCCTCGCCTACGCACTCAACCGGGTGGTGCCGGTCCCCTTCAAGGTCCCGGGGCTCACCTTCGGTGGGCACTTCTCGCTGATCGTGGCCGGGCTGATCACCGTCGCGGTGATGGCGGCCCTCGGCTGGGCGCAGGACGTCGGCTTCTGGCGACCGCTGCGCCGCCGCGGGACCGGCAACATCGCCTTGATGATCGTCTCGATCGGTGTCGCCCTGCTGCTGCGCTACCTGCTGCTGTACTTCTTCGGTGGCGACACCCGCCCGTACGCCCAGTACGTCGACCAGGGCGCCTTCTCGGTGGGACCGTTGCTGATCGCGCCCAAGGACCTCGCGATCATGGGCACCTCCGTGGTCGTGCTGATCGCGGTGTCGATCGCCCTCGCCCGCACCCGGATCGGCAAGGCGATGCGTGCGGTCGCCGACAACCCGGCGTTGTCCGCCTCCTCGGGCATCAACGTCAACGCCGTGATCGCTGTGGTCTTCGCCGGCGGCACCGCTCTGGCCGGCCTGTCCGGCGTCCTGCTCGGCGTCGACCAGCAGGTGGAGTACCAGGTGGGCTTCAAGATCCTGCTGCTGGTCTTCGCCGCCGTCACGCTCGGCGGCCTGGGCACCATCTGGGGCGCCATGGTGGGCAGCATCATCGTGGGCCTGCTCATCGAGATGTCGACCCTGGTCATCCCCCCGGAGCTGAAGTACGTCGGCGCTTTCGTCGCGCTCATCGTGATCCTGCTCGTGCGCCCGCAGGGCCTGCTCGGGCGCAAGGAACGCATCGGCTGAGCCGGGAAGGAATCAGATGGACTGGGCAGTGATCGGACAGAACGCGCTGCAGTCCGCCGTCGGTCCCGACGCGGTGTACTACGCGCTGGCCGCCATCGGGCTCAACGTGCACTTCGGCTACACGGGGCTGCTGAACTTCGGCCAGGCCGGCTTCATGGCGGTCGGCGGGTACGGGCTCGCGGCCGGGGTGTCCTCCTTCGGCCTGCCGTTCGGGGTCGCGATCCTGCTCGGTCTGGGCGCTGCCGTCGTACTCGCGCTGATCCTGGGCGCTCCCACGCTGCGCCTGCGGGCCGACTACCTGGCCATCGCCACGATCGCCATGGCCGAGATCCTGCGCCTGGTGATCGGGTCGGTGTCGCTGAAAGACACCTTCGGCGGCCGGGACGGGCTGCAGCAGTTCGCCGGCACCTTCCAGGGCTGGAACCCCTACGGCCAGTCGGTCGACTTCGGGGTCTTCACCGTGCGCCCGTACAACCTGTGGGTGATGACGGTCGGGTGGGCGCTCGTCGCGATCAGCTGTCTGATCGTGTGGGCGCTGATGCGCAGCCCGTGGGGACGGGTGCTCAAGTCGATCCGTGAGGACGAGGACGCGGTGCGCTCGCTCGGCAAGAACGTCTACGCCTACAAGATGCAGGCGCTGGTACTCGGGGGCGTCTTCGGCGCCATGGCGGGGTTCATGGTCGCGCTGGGTCAGGCGGCCATCAACCCCGACAACTTCTCCACCGACGTCACGTTCTTCACCTACACCGTGCTGCTGCTCGGTGGCGCCGCCCGGGTGTTCGGGCCGGTCGTCGGCGCCATCGTCTTCTGGTTCCTGATCAGCCTGGCCGGCAACTTCTTCCAGCAGGCGACGGCCGGAGCGCCACCGCTCATCCCGAACTGGCTGATGACCGGCATCCAGGCCGGCCTCGTGCAGTTCATCCTGGTCGGGCTCGCGCTGATGCTGCTGATGGTCTACCGCCCCCAGGGCATCTTCGGTGACCGAAAGGAGCTGGCGATCGATGGCCGCTGAGCGCGAGACCGCCGAGCATGCCCGGACGGGTCGGGCCGGTCTGTCCGGAGTCGCGCCCGAGCCAGGCGTCGCCAAGCCCGACCCGATCGTCGTGGTCGACGACGTCAGCCGCGAGTTCGGTGGCCTGCGAGCCGTCGACGTGGCGCACCTCGAGGTGCAGCGCGGTGTGATCACCGCGCTGATCGGCCCCAACGGTGCCGGCAAGACCACGTTCTTCAACCTGCTGACCGGCTTCGACCAGCCCACGACCGGCGACTGGTCGTTCAACGACAAGAGCCTCAAACGGGTCGCCCCGCACCGGGTGGCCCGGCGCGGGATGGTCCGGACGTTCCAGCTGACCAAGGTGCTGAGCCGCCTCCCGGTGATCGAGAACATGCGACTCGCAGCCACCGGGCAGCGCGGCGAGGGAATGCTGTCGGCGATGTTCGCGCCGCTGTGGCGGGCGCAGGAGAAGGCCAACACCGAGCGGGCCGACGACCTGCTGAAGCGGTTCAAGCTCGACACCAAGCGTGCGGACTTCGCCGGCTCGCTGTCCGGTGGGCAGCGCAAGCTCCTCGAGATGGCCCGCGCGCTGATGGTCGACCCCGAGCTCATCATGCTGGACGAGCCGATGGCCGGGGTGAACCCGGCACTGAAGCAGTCGCTGCTCGGGCACGTGAAGTCGCTGCGCGACGAGGGCCGGACGGTGCTGTTCGTGGAGCACGACATGGACATGGTTCGAGACATCTCTGACTGGGTGGTCGTGATGGCCGCCGGCAAGATCGTCGCCGAAGGACCGCCGGACGCCGTCATGGCCAATCCGGCGGTGATCGACGCCTATCTCGGCGCACACCACGACTCCGATCTCAGCCTCGAGGAGGAAGCCGCGCGCCTGGAGAAGCTCCGGGCCCAGGACGAGCGCTCGCAAGGGATCACCTCATGAGCGAACCCACCACCCCCTCCCGCGACGACGTGACGTCGCCGCCTCCGCCGACCCGCTCAGGAGTCGAGCCGGACAGCGGGGACACCCGCGCCCGCCAGGTGCACCTCGACGCCGCGGCCGACGCAGTGTTGCGCGCCGACGACCTGACCGCCGGCTACCTGCCGGGCGTCAACATCCTCAACGGCGCCGACCTGTACTGCCGGCCCGGAGAGCTCGTAGGCATCATCGGCCCCAACGGGGCGGGCAAGTCGACGCTGCTCAAGGCGCTGTTCGGTCTCGTACGCATCCACTCGGGCAAGGTCCTGCTCGAGGGCCAGGAGATCACCAACCAGCGGGCCGACGTGCTCGTGGCCAGGGGGATCGGGTTCGTGCCGCAGAGCGACAACGTCTTCCCCAGCCTCACCATCGAGGAGAACCTCGAGATGGGCACCTACCAGGCGCCCAAGCGGTTCTCCGAGCGGTTCGACTTCGTCGCCGGCCTGTTCCCCGCCCTGCGCGACCGCCGCAAGCAGCGCGCCGGCTCGCTGTCAGGCGGTGAGCGGCAGATGGTGGCGATGGGCCGAGCGCTGATGATGGAGCCGTCGGTGCTCTTGCTCGATGAGCCGTCGGCCGGGTTGTCGCCGGTGATGCAGGATGAGGTCTTCGTCCAGACCCGCAAGATCAACCAGGCCGGTGTCTCGGTGGTGATGGTCGAGCAGAACGCCAAGCGGTGCCTGCAGATCTGCGACCGCGGCTACGTGCTCGACCAGGGCCGCAACGCCTACACCGCCACGGGTCGCGAGCTGATCAACGACCCCAAGGTGGTCGAGCTGTATCTGGGCACCCTCGGCAAGGCCGGCTGACCCGGCACGGACGAGGGCCCCGGCGGATCGTTCCGCCGGGGCCCTGCGGTCACTGCATGTCGCGTCAGTCCATGTCGCGTCACTTCATGTGGCGGATCAGATCTGCCCGTCGACGTAACTCAGGTTGGTGTAGGTGTTGTCGGGGCCGTACTGGAAGATGCCGATCGTCGCCGACGACGGGCTACCGGTGTCGTTGAAGTCGATGGCGCCAGAGACACCGTCGTAGTCGATGTCCTCGCCACTCTCGAGCATCTGGGCGCATTCCTCATACGTGGTGCACTTCGTGCCGCCCTCGGAGACCGCCTGCAGCTGCGAGGCGATGGCCGCGCCGCTGTCGTCCTTGGCCGCGGTGGCTGCCAGCGCGGCAAGCACGGTGGCGTCGTAGGACTCCGGGCCGTAGGTGAACTCGTCGAGACCCTTGTCGACCGTCAACATCTGCGAGCGGAAGTCGTTGGTCAGCTCGGCGCCCGGGTAGGTCGCCTTGACCCCGTCCAGGGTGCCCTGCGGGAAGTCCTTGGAGTAGTCGGCGGTGTTGCCGTCGACGAAGTAGACCTGCAGGTTGTCGGGCCCGATGTTGTTCCTGATCATCTCGGGGATGATCTTGGTGGTCTCGTTGAACGCGATCAGCACGACGGCGTCGGGCTTGCTGGCCGCGACCTGCTGCACCTCCGCACCGAACGTCGAGGCGTTGGCGTCGTAGAGAACCTTGTCGGTGACGTTGCCACCGTTGGCGGTGAACACCTTGTCGACCTGGTCGGCCAGGGCCTCACCGTAGGAGTCCTGCCGGGCCAGGATCGCGACGTTGTCGTGTTGGTCCTGGGCGACGAGGTTGGCCAGGACGGCTCCCTGTAGCACGTCGGACGGCGCGGTGCGGAAGTACAGCCCCTTGTCGTCGTAGGTGTCGAAGGCGGTGGAGGTGTTGGCCGGCGAGATCTGCACCACGCCGGCACCGACGATGGCGTCGATGACGCTCAGCGAGACGCTGGACGACGCAGCACCGACGATGACGTCGGAGCCGCCGTCGAGCAGGTCGCGGGTGTTGCTCGGCGCGACGTTGGGCGTGCCGTCACCGGAGTCACCCTTGATCTGCTTGACGTCCTTGCCGAGCACGCCGCCGGCGGCGTTGATGTCCTTGATCGCCAGGCCGACGCCGGCGAACTCCGGCGGCCCGAGGAAGGCGAGGTCGCCGGTCTGCGGCAGCAAGGTGCCGACGACCAACTCGCCGTCCCCGGACTTGGCCGGCGCGGAGGACGAGGGGGCCGAGGACGACGAGGACGACTCCGACCCCGACGAAGAGGGCTGGTTGGTGGTGGTCGTTTCTCCACCACTACTGCAGGCGGCGAGCACGAGCGCGCTGACGGCGATGACGCCTGCGTTGCGCGACGTGGAACTGCGTGGACGCATGAACCCTCCGAAGAAGTGGCGTGGGACTGACGGTGCCGCGGGCCGAGACACCCCACGGTGCGCGGAGTTTACCGACGCCGCGTGGCGAGCACCGTACTACGCTGCGCGTTGGCGCCGGGAGTTGTGAACTTGTGACCTGCCGGTCGAGTCTCCCGAGGTCGTTCGCTAGCGTGCTCCTGCGCCGCTTCTCCAGCGCCCTGGTAGCCCAATCGGCAGAGGCAACGGTCTCAAACACCGTCCAGTGTGGGTTCGAGTCCCACCCAGGGCACCGGCCAGGGCATCACCCGGGCACCCGTCCGAGGACTATTCGCCGTCGCCCTCGATCACCACGACGTCGTAGTCCTGGTCGAGCCGGACGTCGACGGTGGTGCCGTCGTCGCGGGTGACCTCGACCTCCCAGGTGGCGCCGTTCTCGGAGTCGCGCTCGACCGAGTTGGCTCGGCCTCCGCCGGTGGCAGCGAGCGCCGCCACGGTGGCGTCCTCGGCCTGCGGACCGGTGACGGTGGCGTCGCTGTCCCGGCCTTCACCGTCTTGGCCACCGGATGCGACGGCAACGCCGCCCACCGCCATCGCCGCCGCGAACGCGACGCCTGCTCCAGCAACGATCGTGCGTTTTCTCATCTCGAGGCTCCCTTGTCGTCGGGCCTGACCATACGGACCAGGTCGGTGCTGCCTTGCTCCCATGGTGGAACCCACTGGCTGAAGCCACGCTGAAGCACAGCCGCCGACGTCGTTCAGCCGGTATTCAGCGCACGTTCAGGCATGGCCTGGGAGGCTGCACCTCGTGCGACTACTGGTCGTGGACGACGACACCCGACTGCTGCAGGCACTGCGACGCGGGCTCCGAGCCGAAGGGTTTGCCGTGGATGCCGCCGCGGACGGCGTCGAGGCGCAGTGGTACGCCCGCGAGAACTCCTACGACGCCATGGTGCTCGACGTCATGCTGCCCGGGCTCAACGGCTACGAGCTGTGCGCTGCACTGCGCGAGGCCGGTGACTGGACTCCCATCCTGATGCTCACCGCCAAGTCCGGCAGCGACGACGAAGCCCTTGCGCTCGACACCGGCGCGGACGACTTCTTGTCCAAACCCTTCTCCTACGTCGTCCTGGTGGCCCGGCTCCGGGCGCTCCTGCGCCGAGGCAGCGGTGAGCGGCCCAGCGTCCTGGTCGCCGGTGACCTGAGCCTCGACCCCGCCTCGCACGTCGTCACGAGGGCGGGCACACCGATCGGGCTGACGCCGCGCCAGTTCGCGCTGCTGGAGTTCCTCCTGCGCCGCGCCGGCGAGGTCGTCTCCAAGGCGGAGATCCTCGAGCACGTGTGGGACTTCGCCTTCGAGGGCGACCCCAACATCGTCGAAGTCTACGTGCGTCAGCTACGCCTCCGGATCGACGAGCCCTTCGGCCGCAAGAGCCTCCAGACGGTCCGTTTGGTGGGCTACCGGCTGGACGCCGGAGGCGGCTGAGATGTCCGTACGAGCCCGGACGACCTTGTTGGCCTGTGCCGTCGTTGCCCTGACGCTGACGGTCGGAGCCGCTGGCCTGCTCGCGACGCTCGAACACTCGTTGACGACCAATCGTGACGACCTCTCGCGTACCCAGCTGGTCGGCTTGGCCGCGCAAGCGGCGGACGGGTCTCTGCCCCCCGTCGTCACCACCGTCGGCGACAACTCGGTCGCCCAGGTGTTCCTCGAGTCCGGGCAGGTCCTGACGGCCTCGAGCGGCCTGGTCGGTGCGGGTCCGGTGCTCCCGTCGATGCCGACCAGCTCGCGCCCTCGCCTGCTCACTCTCAACGGCGTGCCTGACGACTCCGAGACGGAGAGCTACCGGGCCTGGGTGATGCGCGCAGAAAGCCCCGACGGACCGGTCGCGGTGGTCGTCGGCGCCAGCTTCGAGTCCGTCTCGCAGGCCGTGTCGACGTTGCGGCGTGCGCTGATCGTCGGCGTCCCGGCGATGGTGGCCCTGCTCGCGCTGAGCATGCGGCTCCTGGTCGGGCGCGCCCTGCGGCCCGTCGAGGACATCCGTACCGAGGTGGCCACGATCAGCGACACCGCCTTGAACCGTCGGGTCCCGGTGCCACCAGCTGGGGACGAGATCAGCCGGCTGGCGCAGACCATGAACGACATGCTGGACCGGCTGGAGGCGGCGAGCAGACGGCAGCAGGAGTTCGTGGCAGACGCCTCGCACGAGCTCCAGAGCCCACTGGCCGCGTTCCGGACCCAGCTCGAGGTGGCGCTCGCCCATCCCGACGGTGTCGAGTGGTCTGCCTTGGCGGTCGACCTGCTGGCCGACGGGGACCGCATGGAGCGCCTCGTGGCCGACCTGCTGTTCTTGGCCCGCGAGGACGCCACCAACCGCGGTCCGAGCCAGGACCAGGTGGACCTCGACGTGGTCGTGCTCGAGGAGGTCGCCCGACTGCGCTTGCGCGACCACGTCCGAGTCGACACCAGCGCCGTTTCGGGCGCTGCGACCCGGGGCAACCGCGAGGAGCTGTCCCGGCTCGTGCGCAACGTCGTGGAGAACGCGGTGTCGCACGCCCGCTCGCGGGTGGCGATAGCGCTGTCCCAGTCCCCGGCCGAGGTGCAGCTGACGATCAGCGACGACGGACCGGGGATCCCGCTGGAGCAGCGGGACCGCATCTTCCACCGCTTCGCCCGGGTGGAAGGGGCCCGGGTTCGCAGCACCGGGGGTACGGGCCTCGGGCTGTCGATCGCCCGGGCGATCGCCGAGCGACACGACGGCGTCATCATCGTGCAGGACCAGCACGGGTCACCGGGCGCCGGGGCGCAGTTCGTGGTGGTCCTTCCCCGTGAGGACCGGTCGGCGGCTAGCCCGGCCGGGGAGGCTGGCCGTGTCGGGACGAGGAGTAGGCCGGCGCCACCTCGTGCAGGGCGTCGCCCATGATGTGGATGCGCAGGGCGTTGGTCCCCCCGGCGATTCCCGGTGGGGAGCCGGCGACGATTACGACCTGCTGACCCTCGGGGATGCGCCCCTGCTCGAGCAGGGTCTTGTCGACCTGCATCACCATCTCGTCGGTGTGCTCGACCGACTGCACCAGGAACGTCTCGACCCCCCACGACAGCGCCAGCTGCGATCGGACCGCCTGCACCGGCGTGAAGGCGAGCACCGGCACCGACGAGCGGTAGCGCGCCATGCGGCGTGCGGTGTCGCCGGAGACGGTGAACGACACGAGGTACTGCGCGTGCACGGCCTCGGCGACTTCGGCGGCGGCCTTGCACACCACGCCGCTGCGGGTCCGCGGCTGCCAGTGGATCGCGGTCATCTGGTGCAGACCGTGGTCCTCGGTCGACTCGATGATCCGCGCCATCGTGGCGACCGACTCGATGGGATACCGCCCCACGCTGGTCTCGCCCGACAGCATCACCGCATCGGCGCCGTCGAGGACAGCGTTGGCGACGTCCGAGGCCTCGGCCCTCGTCGGCCGGGGTGCGGAGATCATCGACTCCAGCATCTGGGTGGCGACAATCACCGGTTTGGCGTTGCGGCGGGCCTTGTCGACGATCCGCTTCTGCACCAGCGGCACCTCCTCTAGCGGGAGCTCCACCCCGAGGTCGCCGCGGGCGACCATGAAACCGTCGAAGGCGTCGATGACCTCCTCGAGGTTCTCCACCGCCTGCGGCTTCTCGATCTTGGCGATCACCGGCAAGACGATGCCCTCCTCCGCCATCACCGCACGTACGGCGACGACGTCGTGAGCACTGCGTACGAACGACAGCGCGATCCAGTCCGCGCCGAGGTGCAGGGCCCACCGCAGGTCGGCCAGGTCCTTGGTCGAGAGCGCCGGCACGCTGACCGAGATGCCGGGCAGGTTGATGCCCTTGTTGTTGCTGACCGAGCCACCCACCTCGACCAGCGTGTGCACGTCCGGGCCGTCCACCGCGACCACCCGCAGACGTACGCGCCCGTCGTCGATCAGCACCTGGTCGCCGGTCCGCACGTCCAGCGGTAGCCCCGCGTACGTCGTCGAGCAGCAGGTGGCGCCGCCCACGACCGCACGCGTCGTGATCGTGAACGCCGCCCCCTCCAGCAGCTCGTGCGGGCCGGCTGCGAAGGTGCCGAGCCGGATCTTCGGCCCCTGCAGGTCCACCAGGATCCCGCAGGCGCGACCGGTCGCGTCGGAGGACTCGCGCACGTAGCGGTAGACCTGTTCATGGTCGGCGTACGAGCCGTGGCTGAGGTTGAGCCGCGCCACGTCCATGCCGGCGTCGACCAACGCCCGCACCTGCTCCGGGGTGGAGGTGGCTGGTCCCAGGGTGCAGACGATCTTGGCTCTACGCACGGGGGAAGCCTAGGTGGCTGCGGAGCAGTTCGGCGTGGCGCGGGGGTCCGACTCGCTCCCTAGTCGCCGAGGATCTCCTCGACGCGTTCGACCTTCGCGGTCAGCTGGCCGGTGTGGCCGGGCCGGATGTCGGCCTTGAACACCAGCGAGACGCGCGGCGTGCGGGCAGCGAGGACGTCGACGGCCTGCTTGAGCACCGCCATCACCTCGTCCCACTCCCCCTCGACGTTGGTGAACATGGCGTTCGTCTCGTTGGGCAGTCCGGACTCCCGCACGACGCGGATCGCCTCGGCGACGGCTTCGGAGACGCCGCCGGACTCGTCGGTACCGGCCGGACTGATGCTGAACGCCACGATCATGGGTCCACCCTGCCGTACGCGCGTGGCTCACACCGCCAGGGGGCGGGCGGTGGGCGGGATCGGGGTCGGGAGCGTGGTCGACCCCGACAGGTACGCGTCCACCCCGGCGGCGCAGGCCCGCCCCTCGGCGATGGCCCACACGATCAGCGACTGCCCGCGGCCGGCGTCGCCGGCGACGAACACGCCGGCGACGGTGCTCGCGTACGTACGGTCGCGGGCCACGTTGCCGCGGGAGTCGAGCTTCACACCGAGCTGGCCGACGAGCGTGCCGGCGGCCGGGCCGCTGAACCCCATTGCCAGCAGCACCAGCTGTTCCCGGACCTCGCGCTCGCTGCCTTCGACCGGAGCGAACCGGCCGTCGCGCAGCTCCACCTCACCGAGCCGCAGGGCCCGAACGCGCCCGTCGTCGTCGCCGAGGAACTCCTGAGTCGAGACCGCGAAGACGCGCTCGCCCGCCTCCTCGTGCGCCGAGGAGACCCGGTAGAGCATCGGGTACGTCGGCCACGGTTCGTGGTCGGCCCGCTCCTCGCCGGGGCGCGGCATGATCTCGAGTTGGGTGATCGAGCGGGCGCCCTGGCGGACCGCGGTGCCGAGGCAGTCGGCGCCGGTGTCGCCGCCACCGAGGATGACCACGTCCTTGCCCTGCGCGTCCTTGCCCTGAAGCGGAGAGAGCGGGGATCGGAGCGGGACGACATTGGCCCTGTTGCTGCCTTCAGGTTACACGGGCGTCATCAGCGGGGATGTCCTCGACCGGTCGCTGGACGACCTCCTCGCGCCCGGGCCGCAACCGGCCCACCACGACGACATAGGTGCTGGCGAGGACGAACACCACCAGCGAGGTCCACTCGTTGAGCCGCAGGCCCAGGACCAGGTTGGCGTCGTCGATGCGCAGGTGCTCGATCCAACCCCGGCCGACGGTGTACGCCGCGACGTACAACGCGAAGGCGCGCCCGTGCCCGAGCCGGTAGTGCCGGTCGGCCCAGAGCACCAGCAGCGCCACCCCGACGTCCCACAGCGACTCGTAGAGGTAGGTGGGATGGAAGGTGGCGTACTGCTCGAAGCCGGCCGGGCGGTTGGCGGGGTCGATCGACAACGCCCACGGCAGGTCGGTGGGACGGCCGAACAGTTCCTGGTTGAACCAGTTTCCCCACCGGCCGACCGCCTGCGCCAGCACGACACCCGGTGCCACGGCGTCGCCGAAGGCCGGCAACCGCACCCCCGCCCGGCGGGCCCCGATCCACGAGCCGAGGGCGCCGAACGCGATCCCGCCCCAGATGCCCAGACCGCCCTGCCAGACGTAGAACGCCGCCCAGGGGTCGCGCCCGTCGGCGAAGTACAGCTCGGGGTTGGTGGCGACGTGGTACAGCCGCGCGCCCACCAGGCCGATCGGGATCGCCCACACCGCGATGTCGCCGACGGTGCCAGCCCGTCCACCGCGGGCCACCCAGCGGCGCTCGCCCAGCCACAGTGCCACGACGACCCCGGCGACGATGCACAGCGCGTACGCCCGGATCGGGAGCGGCCCGAGGTGCCACACCCCCTGGTCCGGGCTGGGAATGGTCGCAGGCACCAGGCTCGCGAAGTTCACGAGGCGGCCACCCGGGCGCCCCGCACGCCGTCAGCGAGGTCGGCGGTCAGCGTCTCGACCGCGGCCACACCGGCGGCAGCGTCCTCGGCGTCGTCGGCGTCGAGCAGCCGGCGCACCAGGGCCGAGCCGACGATGACCAGGTCGGCGAACCCCGCTACCTCGGCTGCCTGCCGCCCGTCGCTGACCCCGAGGCCGACACCCACCGGGAGGTCCGTCACCTCGCGTACGCGGGCGACCAGGCGGGGCGCAGCGCTGCTGGTCTGGGCCCGCGACCCGGTGACGCCCATGACGGAGGTGGCGTACAGGAATCCGCTGGAGGCGCGCGCGGTCATCGCGAGGCGTGCGTCGCTCGAGCTGGGTGCCACCAGGTAGACCCGGTCGAGGCGGTGCGCGCTCGAGGCCTCGTGCCACTCCTGTCCCTCGTCGGGGAGCAGGTCGGGGGTGATCAGCCCGCTGCCTCCGGCGTCGGCGAGGCGGGCGGCGAACCGGTCGACACCGAGCCGCTCGACCGGGTTCCAGTACGTCATCACCAGCGTCGGCGTACCGGTGGCGGCCACCGCCTCGACCGCGGTGAAGACGTCGTCGACCCGGGCCCCGCCGGCCAGCGCCCGCCGAGCCGCCTCGGCGACCGTGGGCCCGTCGATCACCGGGTCGCTGTAGGGCAGCCCCACCTCGACCACGTCGACGCCTGCGTCGACCATCGCCCGCATCGCCGCGATGCTGGTGGCGACGTCGGGGAACCCCACGGGCAGGTAGCCGACGAGCGCCGAGCGACCCTCCGTGCGCAGGGAGGACAGCCGGTCGGACAGGGCGCTCACGAGCCGGCCCCGGTGGTCGCGGCGTCGGACCGACCGTCGACCTCGGCGTCGATGAGGTCGAACCAGGCCGCCGCGGTGTGCATGTCCTTGTCGCCGCGGCCAGACAGGCTGACGAGCACCAGGGCGTCCGGTCCCAGCTCGCGGGCGACGTCCAGTGCGCCCGCGAGGGCGTGTGCCGACTCGATCGCAGGGATGATGCCCTCGGTGCGGCAGAGCAACCGGAACGCCTCCATCGCCTGAGCGTCGGTCACCGGCCGGTAGGTCGCCCGGTGGGTCTCGGCGAGGTGGGCGTGCTCGGGCCCGACACCGGGGTAGTCGAGTCCGGCCGAGATCGAGTGCGACTCTACCGTTTGGCCGTCGGCGTCCTGTAGCAGGAACGACCGGGTGCCGTGCAGGACCCCGACCGCGCCGCCGCTGATCGTCGCCGCGTGCCGGCCCGTGTCGACGCCGTCTCCCCCGGCCTCGAACCCGTACAACCGCACCTGCTCGTCGGGGACGAAGGCGCTGAACAGGCCGATGGCGTTGGAGCCACCGCCGACACAGGCGCAGGCGGCGTCTGGCAGGCGCCCGACCAGGTCGAGGCACTGCGCGCGCGCCTCGTCACCGATGCCCCGGGTGAAGTCGCGCACCATCGCCGGGAACGGGTGCGGTCCAGCGGCCGTACCCAGCATGTAGTGGGTGTCCTCGACGCGGGCCACCCACGTGCGCAGCGCCTCGTTGATGGCGTCCTTGAGCGTGCGGCTGCCCGAGGTGACCGGCACGACCTGGGCGCCGAGCATCTTCATCCGGGCCACGTTGAGCGCCTGACGCTCGATGTCGACCTCACCCATGTAGACGACGCAGTCGAGGTCGAGGTAGGCGCAGGCGGTTGCCGCCGCAACACCGTGCTGGCCGGCACCGGTCTCGGCGATCACCCGCGACTTGCCCATCCGCTTGGTGAGCAGGGCCTGGCCGAGGACGTTGCGGATCTTGTGGGCGCCGGTGTGGTTGAGGTCCTCCCGCTTGAGCAGCAGTCGAGCGCCCGCGACCTGCGAGAGGCGGGTGGCGTCGTAGAGCAGGCTCGGCAACCCGGCGTACTCCCGCATCATCCGGTCCAGCTCGGCGCGGAACACCTCGTCGCGCATCGCCTCGCGCCACGCCAGCTCGAGCTCGTCCAGCGGTGCGACGAGCGCCTCGGGCATGAACCGGCCGCCGAAGCGGCCGAAGTGACCGGTCGAGTCAGGGCCGAGCGGGTCGTCGCGGGTGCCCTGGGTGCTGGGTGCGTCGGTGGCGGCCTGGCGCGGGGACGCGATGTCGGCTGTGCTCACGGGGTACTCACGGGGTGCTCCATGGGGGTGCTCCTGCAAGGTCAGATCGGGCCGGTGGAGGTCAGTGCCACTGGGACAGAGCGGGGTGCGCCCCGGCCGCGACCAGGTCGGCGACGGTGCTGCGCGGGTCGCCACCGGTGACGAGCGTCTCGCCGACGAGGACCACGTCGGCGCCCGCGCGCGCGTGCTCGATCACGTCGTGGGGTCCGCGGACGCCGGACTCCGCCACCCGTACGACCGAGGAGGGGATGTGCGGGGCGAGCCGGGCGAACGTGCTCCGGTCGATCTCGAGCGTGCGGAGGTCACGGTTGTTGACCCCGATGACGCGGGCGCCGGCGTCCAGGGCCCGTTCGACCTCCTCCTCGTCGTGCACCTCGACCAGCGCCGTCAGCCCGATCGAGTGCGCCCGCTCGACCAGGCTCACCAGCACGTTGTGCTGCAGGGCCGCCACGATCAGCAGGGCCATGTCGGCACCGGCGGCCCTCGCCTCCCACAACTGGTAGGAGGTGACGATGAAGTCCTTGCGCAGCACCGGCACGTCGACGCGGGCCCGGACGGCGCGCAGATCGTCGAGGGTGCCCCCGAACTGGCGCCGTTCAGTGAGCACGCTGATCGCGCAGGCACCCCCGGCGGCGTAGTCCGCGGCCAGCGCTGCCGGGTCGCAGATGCTGGCGAGCCGGCCCATGCTGGGGCTCGAGCGCTTGACCTCCGCGATCACGCAGACACCGTCGGCGCGAAAGGTCGGCAGCGGGTCGAGGGCGGCGTCCTGCCGCCGCGCGGCTGCCTTGACCTGCTGCAAGGGGACGGCCGACTCGCGCTCGGCGAGGTCGAGCCGTGCTCCGGCCACCAGCTCGTCCAGCACGGACATGGTGGTGGCCTCCGCTCCGGCGCTCTCGCTCTGGGTTCACACGGCGCATTCGATGGTCCTCAGCGGGCCCACAGTAAGCGACCGCCGGGCCTCCCGCGGCGGCGGGGGCTCAGTGCCGAGGAGCGCCAAGCCCCACTCTGGACAAGGTTGCTCCGACGATCAGGCCGACCGGGACGAGCGCGGCGCCGATCCAAACCAGGCGCCAGTCCGGGCCGAGCACCATGCCGATCCCCCACACCAGGAAGCCGGCCAGCACGATGACGACCACCGACCAGGACGACAGGTTCGAGCCGTGCTGTCCGCGCCGGTGCGGACCACCGGGGTGGTCCGGGTCTTTCCCTCGGCGCGCTGGGGGCTGGCGCTGCGGTGGACCAGCGTGCTTGCCAGGGGAGCTCTCGCCGGGTTGCTCGGTCATGAGGAGTCCTCCGTACGGGGTCGGGCCGGCCGGTCCCATTGTGGGGCATCCGATGCGCGGGTGGGGTCGCGGCCGTCGTCCAGCGCCTGCCACCAGTCGGCCGGATCCGGCGGTATAGGGGCAGGGGCAGGGGCAGGCCCGGGCGCGGCGTAGCGGCGCCCCATGCTCGGCCACCGGTGCCCACGCAGCACCACGACGGTGGCGGCGAGCGCCGCGAGCACTCCCCCGAGCGCGGTCACCAGCGGCCAGCCGGTGCGAGCCGCCTGCCCTGCGAGCACGGCTCCGCTGCCCCGCACCGACGTCGGGCTCGCCTCGACGGCGGCGGTGACCGCCGCGCGCACCGCGCCGTCACCGGTGAGCGCGCCGGCCACCACGGCCAGCGCCGCCAGCAAGGACAGCATCCCGACGGCTCGTCGGGCCGTGCCCGCGGTCGCCAGCACGCCGAGCCAGGACGCGGAGACGACCAGTGCCAGTGCCGCCACCCATGGCAGTGCTGCGCCGCCACTGACCGCCACCATCGACGCCGGCATGCCGGTGGCGGCGGCGTCGACCTCCGCCCACGGCCGGGAGGCGCCGAGCACCGCGAGCAACCCCCCGCCCAGCCCCGCCGCCAGCGCGGCGGCGTAGGCGCGCCGCCCCGTCTTCTCCGCCGTCGGCTCAGTCACCGACGGAGCCGGGGTCGGTGACCACGACGGGCAACGGGTCGGCGTCGAAGCAGGTGCCGGCGCCGGTGTGACAGGCAGGACCCTCCTGGCGCACCGAGACCAACAGCGTGTCGGCGTCGCAGTCGAGCGCCACCGCGTGCACCCACTGGCGGTGCCCGGACGTCTCACCCTTGACCCAGTACTCCTGGCGTCGGCGCGACCAGTACGTCGCCCGTCCCGACGTCAGCGTGCGGTGCAGCGCCTCCCCGTCCATCCAGCCGACCATCAGCACCCGGCCGGTGGTCACGTCGCGCACCACGGCCGGCAGCAGACCGTCGCGGTCACGCCGCAGGCGGGCCGCGATCGACGGGTCGAGGCCCGAGCCGCCGCTCACGGGGGATCTCCGGCGCCGGTCAGGTGCGACTGTGCCACCCAACTCGCGTGCAGCCGGGCGTACACCCTGCCGGTGGCGACGAGCTCGGCGTGGCGCCCTCGCTCGACCAGGCGGCCGGCGTCGAAGACCAGCACCTCGTCGGCGTTCTCGGCGCTGCTCATCCGGTGGGCGATGGTGATCGACGTACGCCCGGCGAGCAGCCGTTCCAGGGCCCGGGTCGTGCGCAGCTCGGTCTGCGGGTCGACCGCGCTGGTGGCCTCGTCCAGCACCAGCAGGTCCGGCTGGGCGAGGTACGCGCGGACGAGGGCGACCAGCTGCCGCTCACCGGCCGAGAGGGACTCGCCGCGCTGACCGACCGACGAGGCGAGGCCGGCCGGCAGCGTCGCCCACCAGTCGGCGAGGTCGAGGGCCTCCACCGCCTGCACGAGCTCGGCGTCGCTGGCCCCGGGCCGGCCGTAGCGCAGGTTCTCGGCCAGCGTCGCGTCGAACAAGAAGCCCTCCTGCGGCACCATGACGACACGACGACGGAGCGCGTCGAACGGCACCCGGCGCAGGTCGACACCGCCCACCTCCACGACGCCGTCCACCGGGTCCATCAGCCGGGTTGCGAGCTTGGCGAACGTCGTCTTGCCCGACCCGGTCTCGCCGACCACCGCGACCCGGGTACGCGGCGCGAGCTCGATGTCGACGTCCTGCAGCACGCGCCGGCCGCCGGGGTAGGCGTAGGCCACGACACCGAACCGGACGCCGAGCGGGCCTGCCGGCAGATCGGTCCCGGACCGGCCAGGGTCCACGACGTCGGCAGGGGTGTCGAGCACGTCGAGCACTCGCCGCCACGACGCGAGCGCGTTCTGCGCCTCGGTGAGGACCTGGGTGGCGGTGGTGACGGGACCGACGAACAGCGACACCAAGAACGCGAACGCGATGACCGTGCCGACCGACAGGTCCCCGCGCAGGGCCAGCCAGACCCCGACCACGATCACGGCGCCGTTGGCCAGCCCGCCGGCCACCCCGGCGGAGGCGAACGTGAGCGCGACGAGTCGCTGCGCGGACACGTTGGCCCGCAGGTTGGTGTCGATGGATGCGTCGATCCGGGCCTGCGTACGGGCCTCGACCGCGTGCGCGCGGACGACCCCCGCCCCGACGACCGGCTCGGAGATCACCGCGAGCATGTCGCCGACGGTGGCTCGAACGCGGGCGTACGCGCGCGCCATGCGTCCTTGCACGAGCCGCAGGCTGATCACCAGCGGGGCGAAGCACAGCCACACCACGGCGGTGAGCGGGAGCGAGTAGAGCGCCATCACCACCGAGGCGACCACGACCTGCCCCACGCTGACCACGATCAGGATGCCGCTGAACTGCAAGAACAGCGACACCTGGTCGACGTCGGAGGTCACCCGCGACACCAGGGCGCCGCGCCGCTCGGTGTTCTGGGTGAGCACCGGAAGGTCGTGGACGTGCCGGAAGGCATCGACCCGCAGATCTGCCAGGCCGCGTTCGCTGGCCCGGAACAGGCGCACCTTCATCGTGTAGCCGGCGAGCGCCGTCAGCGCCACCACGACCACCGCCAGCGCGGCGAGGGTCCACACGGCGGCACGGTCGGTGCCTCCCTGGGCGAGCAGCCCGTCGTCGATCCCGCGCTGCACCACGACGGGGACGACCGCCGACCCGATCGTGGAGACCGCGGCGAGCAGCAGGGTGAACGGCAGTCCCTCGCGCAGGACGGGCGCCAGGACGAACCCGCGGCGCAGCAGCGCCCACGAGCCCGAGTCCTCCTCGGGTCGCCCGCCGACCCGGCTGGCGGCGGGGGCGGTGAGCGTCGGGCTCATCCCGGTGCCCCGCTGCCGACCCGCGCGTGGTCGTAGGCGTCGACGAGGTCGCGGTAGACCGCCGAGCGCTGCACCAGCTCGGTGTGGGTGCCGCGGTCACTCACCCGCCCGCCGGAGAGCAGGACGACCTCGTCGGCCAACGAGATCGTCGCCTTGCGGTAGGCGACGACGACCACCGTGGGTGCGGTTCCAGTGCCACCGGGTGGGTCGGCGCGGAGGGCGGCGAGGATGCGGGACTCGACCTCGGGGTCGACGGCGCTGGTCGCGTCGTCGAGTACGAGCAGCCGCGGCTGGCGTACGAGGGCGCGGGCCAGCGCGAGCCGCTGCCGCTGGCCGCCGGACAAGGTGGTGCCGCGCTCCCCGACCTCGGTGTCGAGCCCGTGCGGCAGGGCGGCGACGAAGCCGTCGGCCTGGGCGGTGCGCAGCGCCTGCCACACCGCGTCGTCGGGCACGCCGGCCCCTAGCGTCACGTTGTCGCGCACGGTGTCGTCGAACAGGAACGTCTGCTGCGGCACGAGGGCGACCGCGTCTGCGAGGGCCCGGTGGGTCAGCTCGGGCAGCGGCCGGCCGTCCAAGCAGATCTCACCTGCGTCCGGGTCGGTGAGGCGCACGAGCAGCGAGGCGAGCGTCGACTTCCCCGAGCCGGTCAGCCCGACGACCGCGACCGTACGGCCCGGGGCGACCTCGAGGTCGATGCCGCGCAGCACCTCGCGCACCCCCTCGCTGACCCGCTGCGGGTCGGCCTCCTCGTCGAACATGGAGCCCGCGACGCGGGGGTCGTACCCGACGTGCACGTCGATCAGTGACAGCGCGGCGGGCCCGGTTCCGGGCAGGTCGTGGGTGCCGTACGGCGTGGCACCGCGGGCGTCGAGCACCGCGCGCAGGCGGGCCCAGCCCACCTGGCTGCGCGGCAGCTCCCCCAGCACCCAGCCGATCGCGCGCACCGGGAACGCGATGACGGTGAACAGGTAGGCGACCTGCACGACGTCGCCCGGCTGGGCGGCGCCGGACAGGACCCGTTCGACCCCGAGGACGACGACGAGCAGGACGCCGATGTTGGGCAGCGCCTCGAGGACCGGGTCGAAGATGCTGCGGACGCGCCCGGCGGCGATCGCGGCGTCGCGCAGCTGGTGGGCGACGGTGCGGAAGCGGGCGGTCTCCTCGGCCTCACGTCCAAGGGTCTTGACGACCAGGGCACCGTCGAAGGACTCGTGCGCGACCTCGCTCACCTGTGCACGCAGCTCCTGGGCGCGGGTGACCTTGGGAGACAGCGCGCGCTGGTAGACCACGTTGACGCAGAACAGCAGCGGGAACACCACGAGTCCGACCAGCGTGAGCACCCAGTCGGCGGCGGCCATCGCCGCGACGCCCACCACGAGCATCGCGAGGACGCCGACGGCCATCGGCATCGGGTTCATCACCTGCCACGTCGCCTCGACGTCGGCGTTGGCGTTGCTCAGCAGCTGGCCGGTGGGGTGGCGGGCGTGCCACGACAGCGGCAGCGCGAGGTACTGCCGGGTGACGCGGCGTCGGTAGTCGGCGGCGAGCCGGAAGTACACGATGCCGCCGATCAGGCGGCGCCCGACGATACCGAGCGCGCGTACGGTGGCGACCCCGAGGAACAGCGCCACGGTGGTGAGGACCGCGGCGGTCGTCAGGGCGCCCCGGTCGATCGCCGGGGTGATGACGTGATCGGTGACCCAGCCCAGCACCCACGCGTCGGCGACGGTCAGCGCGCCGTACACCAGGCTCGCGCTCACCGCGACCGCGAACAGCCGCCACTGCTCGCGGATGCCGGTCGCCAGGATCTCGCGCGCCGGCACCACTGGCAGCGCGCTGCGGGCGCTCACCGGGCCACCCGGACCGGGTGGCCGGCGTCGGCCAGGGCCTGCTTGACCTCGGCGATGCGCAGGTCACCGAAGTGGAAGACGCTGGCCGCGAGCACCGCGTCGGCACCGGCAGCGACGGCCGGGGCGAAGTGCTCCACCGCGCCGGCGCCACCGCTGGCCACCAGCGGCACCGTGGTCACCGCGCGTACGGCTGCCAGCATCTCCACGTCGAAGCCGGCCCTGGTGCCGTCGGCGTCCATCGAGTTGAGCAGGATCTCGCCCGCACCGAGCTCGCAACCGCAGGCAACCCACTCCAGCAGGTCCAGATCGGCCGATCGCCGCCCTCCGTGCGTCGTGACCTCGAAGCCGCTCGGCTGGCCGGGGCTGCGCCGGGCGTCGATGCCGAGCACCAGCACCTGGGAGCCGAAGCGGTCGGCGATCTCGGCGACGACGTGGGGGCGCTCGATCGCGGCGGTGACCATCGCGACCTTGTCCGCCCCCGCGCGCAGCAGCCGGTCGACGTCGGCGACGGTGCGCACTCCACCGCCGACCGTGAGCGGGATGAACACCTGCTCGGCGGTGCGCGACACCACCTCGTAGGTGGTCTCGCGACTCTCCGCGGAGGCGGTGATGTCGAGGAAGGTCAGCTCGTCGGCGCCCTCGGCGTCGTAGACCCGGGCCATCTCGACCGGGTCGCCGGCATCGCGCAGATCGGTGAAGTTGACGCCCTTGACCACGCGTCCGCGCCGGACGTCCAGGCACGGCACCACCCGGGTGGCGACGCTCACGCGGCCACCGCGCGCAGCGCCTCCGGCAGCGTGAACGCGCCGGCGTACAACGCCTTGCCGACGATCACACCCTCGGTGCCCACCTCGACCAGCGCGGCGACCGCCCGCAGGTCGTCGAGGCTGGAGATCCCACCGGAGGCGACCACCGGCCGGTCGGTGGCCGCGCACACGCTGCGCAGCAGGTCGAGGTTGGGCCCGCGCAGCGTGCCGTCCCTGGTGACGTCGGTGACGACGTAGCGGGCGCAGCCGTCGCGGTCGAGCCGGTCGAGCACCTCGAACAGGTCACCGCCGTCCTGCGTCCAGCCACGGGCGGTGAGCGTACGACCCCGTACGTCCAGCCCGATCGCGACCCGGTCACCGTGCTCGGCGACCACGGCCGCGCACCACGTCGGGTCCTCCAGCGCGGCGGTGCCGAGGTTGACCCGGCGGCAGCCGGTGGCCAGCGCACGGGTGAGGGAGGCGTCGTCGCGGATGCCCCCGGACAGCTCCACGTCGACGTCGAGGCGGCCGACCAGCTCGGCGAGCTGGTCGGCGTTGCTGCCGCGCCCGAAGGCGGCGTCGAGGTCCACCAGGTGGATCCACTGCGCCCCGTCGCGCTGCCAGCCCAGCGCCGCCTCGAGGGGGTCGCCGTACGCCGTCTCGCTGCCCGCCTCGCCCTGCACCAGCCGTACGGCTCGCCCGGCGCTGACGTCCACGGCAGGCAGCAGCTCGAGGACGGGGTGCGGCATCGCTCCAGCCTACGGCGCGTCCGGACGCCCTCACCGCCGAGTGGTGCCAGACCGGGGTTCCTCAACGCCGAGCGGTGCCAGACCGGGCAGCCTCGCCGTCGAGTGGTGCCAGGCGAGCGCCCGGGGGTCGGCAGTTACCCCGTCTGGCACCACTGGGCGGTCAGTCCGGCTGCGGACGGGCTCGCGATGCAGCGACCACTCCAGCTCAACTGGCGCCGTCGGGTTGGCGCGCCACGTCGGTGACGGCGCTGACGAGCTGGTCGACCTCGGGGGGCACGTCGGCACCGTCCCAGGTGACGAAGCGGTAGTCGGGTCCCTCGGCGTAGTCGACGACCACTGTGTACGAGAAGAAGTCACAACACGGCGCCGTGGCGGTCGCGGACAGATCCGCGAACAGCGACGGGTCGTCCGTCAGCGGGAGCACGCGTTCGGCGAGCGGGTCGTCGGCGGTGACCCGATAGGTCTCCAGCACGCCCGCGATTCCGCCGGACTGGGTCACGGTGACCGCCTGGGCGACCTGGGCGGCCGGCGGCTGCGTCGGGCTGCTCGGACCTGGCGAGGACGGCGGCTCCTTCGGTGTGGTGGTCGCGGTGTCCGCGCCGCAGCCGGCGAGCAGCGCGGCCGCGAGCGCCGCACGCGCGGCCAGCACCGCGGGCCGGGGGGAGGCGGAGGTTCTCATGGCAGTGGGACGCGCCGTGCAGGTGGCGGGTTCCTGCTCACCTGACCCGTCAGAGTGGCGAGCCAGTTGCGCAGCAGCCGGTTGCCCGCGTCCCCCGACTTCTCGGGGTGGAACTGGGTCGCCCACAACGGGCCGTTCTCCACCGCGGCGACGAACCGGTCCCCGGCGTGCTCGGCCCACGTGACGTACGGCGCGGCGAAGCGGTCGTGCGGGGGCAGCTCCCAGCGGCGCGCGGCGTAGGAGTGCACGAAGTAGAAGCGCTCATCCTCGAGCCCGGCGAACATGGCCGACCCGGGCGGCGCCTGCACGGTGTTCCAGCCCATGTGCGGCACCACGGGCGCCATCAGCCGCTCGACGGTCCCCGGCCACTCCCCGCACCCCGCGGTGTCGACCCCGTGCTCGACGCCGCGTTCGAAGAGCACCTGCATACCCACGCAGACGCCGAGCACCGCCCGACCCCCGGCCAGCCGGCGACCGACCACCTGGTCGCCGCGGACTGCCCGCAGGCCCGCCATGCATGCCGCGTAGGCGCCGACCCCCGGCACCAGCAGGCCGTCGGCGTCGGCGCAGACCCGGGGGTCGGCGGTGAGCGTCACCTCGGCACCGACCCGCTCGACGGCCCGCACCACCGAGCGCAGGTTGCCCGACCCGTAGTCCAGCACGGCCACCTGCGGGGCGCCCGACGCCGGGCACACGCTCAGAACCCCGCCGACCGCTCGGCTGCCCCCCCGAGGGTGCCCTTGGTGCTCGGTACGCCGGCCTCACGGGGGTCGAGAGTGACCGCGTCGCGCAACGCGCGGGCCAACGCCTTGAACTGCGCCTCCACGACGTGGTGCGGGTCGCGACCCGCCAACACCCGCACGTGCAGTGCGAGGTGGGCGTGGAAGGCGAGCGTCTCCAACACGTGCCGGGTCAGCGACCCGGCGTACGGCACGCCGACCGTGCCGCCGCCGATCACCGCGTACTCCTGGCCCGGTGGCTCCCCGGTGTGCACGCAGTACGGACGCCCGGACACGTCGACCGCGCACTGCACGAGTGCCTCGTCGAGCGGTACCAGCGAGTCGCCGAACCGCCGGATGCCGCGCTTGTCGCCCAGGGCCTCGCGCAGGGCCTCGCCCAGGGCGATCGCGACGTCCTCGACGGTGTGGTGGGCGTCGAGGAACAGGTCGCCGGTGGCCCGTACGGTCAGGTCGAGCAGGCCGTGCCGCGCCAGGGACATGAGCATGTGGTCGTAGAAGCCGACGCCGGTGGTGACCGCTGCCTGACCGGAGCCGTCGAGGTCGACCTCGACGACGACGCGGGACTCCGCTGTCCCCCGCTCGACTCGGGCGCGGCGCGGTGAGTGCTCGGTCATGGGGTCAGCACCTTCTCCAGGGCGGTGAGGAACGCGGTGGTCTCGTCGGGTGTGCCCACGCAGACGCGCAGCCATCCCGGCGGGCCGGTCTCGCGCACGAGCACCCCGGCGTCGAGCAGCGCCTGCCACACCGCGTGCCGGTCGGCGAAGCGGCCGAACAGCACGAAGTTGGCGTCGGAGTCGGGCACCTGCACGCCGAGGGCACGCAGTGCCGACACGAGGTCGTCGCGGGTCTCGCGCAGCTCGTCCACCCGGCCGAGCAGCTCCGGCGCGTGCCTCAACGCCACCCGGGCCACCTCCTGGGTGACCGCAGACAGGTGGTAGGGCAGGCGTACGACGCGCACCGCCTCGACCACGGCCGGGTCGGCGGCGAGGTAGCCCAGGCGGCCGCCGGCCAGCGCGAACGCCTTGCTCATCGTGCGGGTGACCACCAGGCGCCGGTGCTCGGACAGCAGCGACACCGCGCTGGGTGTGCTGGCGCGGCGGAACTCCGCGTACGCCTCGTCGACGACCACGATCCCCGGCGCGACGTCCAGCACCGCGCGCAGATGCTCGGCGGGCAGGACGGTGCCGGTGGGGTTGTTCGGCGAGGTGAGCACCACCAGCGCCGGCTGCTCGGTGCGCACCAGCGCGAGGGCGGCCGCCAGGTCGAGGGCGAAGTCGTCGGCCCGCCGGCCCTCGACCCAGCGGGTGCAGGAGTCGCGTGCGTACTGCGGATACATCGAGTACGTCGGCGCGAACGACACCGCGGCGCGACCGGGGCCCCCGAATGCCTGCATCAGCTGCAGCATCACCTCGTTGGACCCGTTGGCCGCCCACACCTGCTCGGCGCTCACCGGGCACCCGGTGTCAGCGGACAGGTGGACCGCGAGGTCCTCGCGCAGCGCTCGCGCCTCGCGGTCGGGGTAGCGGTTGAGGTCGCGCGCCACCCGGGCCACGGTCTGCGCCACGTCGGCCGCCATCGCCGGGCTCGGCCCGTACGGGTTCTCGTTGGTGTCGAGCCGCACCGACGCTTCGAGCTGGGGTGCGCCGTACGGCACGGCGTCGCGCAGCTCCTCGCGCACCGGCAGCCACGCGGGGGCGGGCATCAGCCGGCCGGCTGCGACAGCGGCGGGTCCACCCGGGCGCGGACGGCGGCGCCGTGGGCGGGCAGGTCTTCGGCCTCGGCCAGCGCCACCACGTGCCGGGCGACGCCTCGCAGCGCGGCCTCGTCGTAGGTGACCACGTGCACAGCCCGCAGGAACGTACGCACGGACAGACCCGAGGAGGAGCGGGCCCGCCCGCCGGTGGGAAGCACGTGGTTGGAGCCGGCGCAGTAGTCGCCGAGCGACACCGGCGCCCACGGCCCCACGAACACAGCCCCGGCGTTGCTGACCCGCGCCGCGACACCGGTGGCGTCGCGGGTCTGCACCGACAGGTGCTCGGCGGCGTACCCGTCGGCGACCAGGAGCCCCTGGGCGACGTCGCGCACGAGCACGACCCCGGACTGCTCCCCGGCCAGCGCGCTGGCGATGCGCTGGGCGTGCTTGGCCTGCGGCACCTGGCGGGCGAGCTCGGCCTCGACCGCGTCGGCCAGGCCCGGTGAGTCGGTGACCAGGACCGCGGCGGCGAGTGGGTCGTGCTCGGCCTGGCTGACCAGGTCCGCGGCGACGTGGTGCGGGTCGGCGGAGTCGTCGGCGAGCACGAGGATCTCGGTGGGGCCGGCCTCGGAGTCGATGCCGACGCGGCCCCCGAGCAGGCGCTTGGCGGCCACCACGTAGAGGTTGCCAGGACCGGTCACCAGGTCGACCGGGCGGCACGGTCCGGCGCCGTACGCGAACATCGCGATCGCCTGGGCGCCGCCGACGGCGTACACCTCCTCCACCCCGAGCAGTGCGCACGCCGCGAGGACGGTGGGGTGGGGCAAGCCGCCGTGCTCGCGCTGCGGCGGACTGGTCAGCGCGATCGAGGCGACCCCGGCGACCTGGGCGGTCACGACGTTCATCACCACGCTGCTCACCAGCGGCGCGAGGCCACCGGGCACGTAGAGTCCGACCCGGCCGACCGGCACGAGCCGCTGGGTGACCGTTCCGCCGGGTACGACCTGCGTGCTGGTGTCGGCGCCGCGCTCGGCCTCGCAGGTGCGCCGCAGCCGCGCGATGGACTCCTCGAGCGCCGTCCTTACGTCGGGGTCGAGGGTGCTCAGCGCGTCGGTCAGCGCGTCGGCCGGGACGGTGACGTCGCAGCGCTGCACCCCGTCGTACCGGGCGGTGGCCTCGAGCACCGCATCGACACCGCGGCGGCGCACGTCGTCGCAGATCGGGCGGACGACCTCGAGGGCGGCCTCGACGTGGAACCCGGCCCTCGGCACCAGCGTCTGGTAGTCGGCCGGCCCGGTCTCACGCAGGTCGAGGCGTCGGATCATGCGACCAGTCTACGAACGGCGCCGCGTCACTGGGTGATGCGGTAGACGTCGAAGACGCCGTCGACGCCGCGGACGCTGCGCAGCACGTGACCGAGGTGGCTCGGCTCACCGAGCTCGAAGGTGAACTTGGAGCGGGCGACGCGGTCGCGCCCGGTGGACAGCGTCGCCGAGAGGATGTTGACGTGCTGGTCGCTCAGCACCCGGGTGATGTCGGACAGCAGGCGGGCCCGGTCGAGCGCCTCGACCTGGATCGCCACCAGGAACACCGACTTCGAGGTCGGCGCCCACTCGGCGTCGACGATCCGCTCGGGCTGCGAGGCCAGGCTGAGCATGTTCGGGCAGTCGGCCCGGTGCACCGAGACCCCGGCACCCCGGGTGATGAAGCCGCCGATCCGATCGCCTGGGACAGGGGTGCAGCACCGGGCGAGCTTGACCAGCAGACCGGTGGCGCCATGCACGATGACCCCGGCGTCGCCGCGGGCAGGAGATCGCCGACCGGACTCGCGGGGCAGCACCACCGCCTCGGCCAGGTCGTCGGCGGTGCCCTCGTCGCCGCCCTGCAGATCGATGATCCGCTTGACGACGTTCTGCGCACCGGTGTTGCCCTCCCCCACCGAGGCGTACAACGACGACACGTCGGGCAGGTGCAGGTCCTCCGCGACGGCCTGCAACGCGTCGTGGCTGAGCAACCGCTGGAGCGGCAGGTTCTCCTTGCGCATGAGCCGGGCGATCGAGTCCCGGCCGCGGTCGATGGCCTCCTCACGGCGCTCCTTGGTGAACCACTGCCGGATCTTCGTCCGCGCCCGCGGGCTCTTGACGAAACCGAGCCAGTCGTGGCTCGGCCCTGCCCCCTCGGCCTTGGAGGTGAAGACCTCGACCACGTCACCGTTGTCGAGCGTCGACTCCAGCGATACGAGTCGGCGGTTGACCCGGGCGCCGATCGTGGTGTGCCCGACCTCGGTGTGCACCGCGTACGCGAAGTCGACCGGGGTCGAGCCGGCCGGCAGGGACACGACGTCGCCGCGCGGGGTGAAGACGTAGACCTCGCTGGAGCTGATCTCGAAGCGCAGCGAGTCCAAGAAGTCTTCGGGGTCGGCGGTGTCCTGCTGCCAGTCCAGCAGCAGCCGCAACCACGGCATGTCCTGGTTGCGCTCGCCGCTCGGCCCGGTCGTTGCCGGAGCGGTCGGCAGGACCGCGTTGGGGTCCTCCTTGTACTTCCAGTGGGCCGCGACCCCGTAGTCTGCTCGGCGGTGCATCGCGAACGTGCGGATCTGCACCTCCACCGGCTTGCCCTGCGGACCCATCACGGTCGTGTGCAGCGACTGGTACAGGTTGAACTTCGGCAGCGCGATGTAGTCCTTGAAGCGGCCCGGAACCGGGTTCCAGTGGGCGTGCAAGATGCCGAGGACGGCGTAGCAGTCGCGCTCGTTCTCCACCAGCACGCGGATGCCGACCAGGTCGTGGATGTCGGTGAACTCCCGGCCGCGCACGATCATCTTCTGGTAGATCGAGTAGAAGTGCTTGGGCCGTCCGGTGACGGTCGCCTTGATCTTGGCGCTGCGCAGGTCGGCCTGGACGGCGGCGACCACGCTGGTCAGCGTCTCCTCCCGCGAGGGCGCGCGTTCGGCGACCATGCGGACGATCTCGTCGTAGACCTTGGGGTGCAACGTCGAGAACGAGAGGTCCTCGAGCTCCCACTTGATCGTGTTCATGCCCAGGCGGTGCGCCAGCGGGGCGAAGATCTCCAGCGTCTCCTGGGCGATGCGCACCTGCTTGTCCGGGCGAAGGTGCCGGAGCGTACGCATGTTGTGCAGCCGGTCGGCGAGCTTGATCACCAGCACCCGGATGTCGCGCGACATCGCGACGATCATCTTGCGGATGGTCTCGACCTGCGCGGAGTCGCCGTACTTGACCTTGTCGAGCTTGGTCACCCCGTCGACGAGCACGGCCACCTCGTCACCGAAGTCGCGCCGCAGCTGGGCCAGCGTGTACGGCGTGTCCTCGACGGTGTCGTGCAGCAGGGCGGCGCACAGCGTCGGCACGTCCATGCCGAGCTCGGCGAGGATGGTGGTGACGGCGAGCGGATGGGTGATGTAGGGGTCGCCGCTCTTGCGCCGCTGCTGCACGTGCAGGCGCTCCGCCGTCGAGTACGCCCGCTCGATCATGCCGAGGTCTGCCTTGGGATGGTTCTGCCGTACGACCTGGAACAGCTGCTCGAGGACCGGGTGCCCGGTGGACACGCTGCGGCCGAGGCCCGCCAGCCGGGTCCGCATCCGGGCTCGCGTCGGAGGCGAACCGGCTGGAGCCGCGGGAGGGAGCTCTTCGGGTCCGAGCAACGGAATCGACTCGGACTGCGTGACGCCCTGGGCAACGGGATCTGCGGTGGCCTGCGGGGCAGGCCGTGGGTCGGGCTGCGGCTCGGGTCGTGGCTCGGGCTGTGGAGGCGCAGCCGTACCCGCACCGCGGGGGTTCGGCTGCTCCGGCATGCGTCGAGTCTAAGTCGTCGGCCGGTGGCGCTTGCAGGGTTGTGCGCACCTCGCGTGCGGGGCACCCCGACCGCTCTCCCTGACGGCACAGTGGTGCCAAATCGGGCACCCCGACCGCCGCGTGGTGCCACATTGGGCACCGCACGCCGGCTACTGCCCCGGATGGCACCACTCGGCGGGGTCCGGCCCCCTCTTGGCACCACGCGGCGCGGGAGCGGCTCAGGGCCGGTGGGCTTCGAGGAGCTCGGTGATCGCAGCGATGGACTGCGCCGTGCTGCGGTGCAGGACGGCGTGCCACCCGAGCTCGCGCGCCGTGGCCACGTTGGCCTCGACGTCGTCGAGGAACACCACCTCGCCCGGCTCGACCCCCAACCGCGCACAGGCCACGCGGTAGACCGCGGGGTCCGGCTTGGCGAGCCCGAGCTCGTGGGAGTACAGCACCACGTCGACCAGGTCCTCGAACCCGTGGCGTCGCTGCTCCTCGCGGCGGGCTCCGTCGGCGGAGTTGCTCAGGATTGCCGTGGTGTAGCGGGGCCGCAGATCGGCCGCGAAGTCGCGGAGATCGACGTCCAGCGTGCCGCAGTAGGCGTCCCAAAGCTGCGCCATCATCTGGTCCGCCGCCGCGTCGTCGAGGTCCAGTGCGGAGGCGTACATCTGCCGCATCTGCGCCTCGGACACCTCCCCGGTGACGACCGAGCCGCCGGGGTCGTGCGCCGCCAGCCGGGCGGCGACCTCACCAGGGGCCAGGCCGAGCCGGTCCCCCCAGCGGTTGATCCACAGCTGCGGCCACGCGTCGTCATCCACGACCTCGAGCACGCCGCCGATGTCGAACACGACAGCCCTGATTGGCCCGGCCACGTGGGCTACTGGCTGCGCAGCGCACGCAGGGGTACGCCGGTGAGCCGGTCGCGGCCCGCGAGGAACCCCAGCTCGAGCAGCACGGCCACCCCGACGACGTCCGCGCCGGTGCGGCGCACGAGGTCGATCGTGGCCGCGAGGGTGCCGCCGGTGGCGAGTACGTCGTCGACCAGCACCACTCGCTGACCCGGGGACACGGCGTCTCGGTGCAGCTCGAGCGTCGCCCGCCCGTACTCGAGGTCGTACGACGCGGCGTGCGAGGGACCCGGCAGCTTGCCGACCTTGCGCACCGGCACGAACCCGGCTCCGAGGGCGAGCGCGACCGGCGCGGCGAGGATGAACCCGCGGGCCTCGACACCGACCACGACGTCGACGGGTCCTGCCGCGACGTCTCGAACGAGGTCGCGCATGGCGTCGACGACCGCCCGCAACGCTCCCGGGTCGGCGAGCAGCGGAGTGATGTCCTTGAACACCACTCCGGGCTGGGGGAAGTCGGCCACGTCGCGCACGAGCGTGTCGAGCGCGTGCTCGACGGCGGTGTCAGCGGCGGAGTCGGCGGCGGTGTCAGCGGCGGACGTGGTCACCGTCGACCCTTGCCGCGGCTGGAGCGGGTGCCCCGCTGCGGCTGCACCCGTCGAGACGAGCCGCCGGTGCTCATGGGTCGTCGAGGCAGTGGCTGGGGAGCGGTCACCGGCTGGGGGGCGGTCACCGTGGTCTCGGCGGCGGGGGAAGGCGCCGGCTCCGCCGGCCGACCACCAGGTCGAGCGGCCGTCGCTCCCTCGGACCGCGCCGTCGGCGAAGCCCCGACCGGGACCGGTCGGTCCCGGTCAGCGCGCGCCCGGCGGGCCAGCACCTTCTGCGTGTGCTTGCGCACGTCGTCCTCGCGCTCCTTGAGCCCGACCGCGATGGGCGTGGCGATGAAGATGGAGGAGTACGTGCCGGCGGCCATGCCGACGAACAGGGCGAGGGCGAGGTCCTTGAGCGGACCGGTGCCGAGCACCAGCGCGCCGACCACGAGCAGCGCGGCGACCGGCAGCAAAGCGGTGACCGAGGTGTTTATCGAGCGCACCAGGGTCTGGTTGACGGCGAGGTTGGCCTGCTCACCCCACGTCCGTTGCGTCTGCTCGGCGAAGCGACGGGTGTTCTCCCGGACCTTGTCGAAGACGACGACCGTGTCGTACAGCGAGTAGCCGAGGATGGTCAGCAGGCCGGTGACAGTCGCCGGCGTGACCTCGAAGCCCGACCAGGCGTAGACACCGATGGTGATCACCAGGTCGTGGACGAGCGCAACGATCGCCGCCACCGACATCCGCCACTCGCGGAAGTACGCCCAGATGAACAGCACGACCAGCGCCACGAAGACCAGCAGACCCGTGAGCGCCTTGTTGGCGACCTGCTGGCCCCAGGTGGGGCCGATGAGGTCCTGGCTGACCTCCTGCGCCCCGGCCCGCTCGAGCGCCTGCTGTACGACGGTCGCCTGGCCCTGGTTCAGCGGCGGGGTCTGCACCCGGATGGCGTCGGTGCCCGAGGTCGTGACGATCGGGTCCTGCACGGCCGCGACACCGGCATCCTCGGCGGCGCGGGTCAGCGTGTCGACGTTGGCCTGGGTCGGGGCGATCCTCGCGGTGAACTCCACGCCACCCTTGAACTCGATCCCGAGGTTGACCCCGCGTACGAGCAGACCGGCGGCGGCGGCGAGCACGATGACGGCCGAGATCGCGTACCAGAGTCGACGCCGCCCCACGAAGTCGACGGAGACGCGCCCGGAGTACAGGTGCTGGCCGATGGTGCTGAGCCGGCCCATCAGGCGATCCCCCCACTGGTCGAGCCGCGCGGGCCGCGGGCCATCTGCTCGACCGGACGGCCGGTGATTCCCAGGTGCGCCGCATCGAGCCCGGAGAGCTTGTGGCCCTGACCGAAGAACCGGGTCCGCGCCAGCAGCGTGACCAGCGGCTTGGTGAAGAAGAAGACGAGGAACACGTCGATGAGCGTGGTGAGGCCCAGCGCGAAGGCGAAGCCGCGGACCACCCCGATCGCGAAGATGTAGAGGACCAACGCGGCCAGGAACGACACCGCGTCGGCGGCGAGGATCGTGAGCCGCGCCCGGCGCCAGCCGTTCTCGACCGCCAACCGCAGGCTGCGCCCGTCGCGGACTTCGTCGCGCAGCCGTTCGAAGTAGACGATGAACGAGTCGGCGGTGATGCCGATGGCCACGATGAGACCGGCGATGCCCGGCAGGGTCAGCGTGAACCCGAGTGACTGCCCCAGCAGCAGCGTCAGCGGGTACAAGATGGCCGCCGCGATCACCAACGAGGCAATCACCACCAGGCCGAGGCCGCGGTAGTACAGCAGCGAGTACACCAGCACCAGGCCGAGCCCGAAGGCTCCGGCGAGCAGCCCCGCGTGCAGCTGGGACCCGGCCAGCGTCGGACCCTCGACGCTGACGCCGTTGATGCCGAACGACAGCGGCAGCGCTCCGTACTTGAGCTGGTTGGCCAGCTCGGTGGCGGTGGTCTGGGTGAACGGCGGGGTGCCCCCGGAGATCTCGGCGTTGCCGTCGACGATCGGGCTGTTGACGACCGGGGCGGAGAGCACCTGTCCGTCGAGGACGATGGCGAACTGTGCCTGTGAGCCCGAGAAGGCCTTGGTGACGGCCGCGAAGGTGTCGGTGGCCTGCGAGTCGAAGTCGAGCTGGACCACCCAGTTGTTCAACGACTGCGGCAACGTCCCCGCGCTGGCGTCGTCGAGCTGGGTGCCCTCGATGGCCGCGGGGCTCAGCAGGTAGGCGGTGCCGTCCTCGTCGCAGGTGAGCAGCGGTTTGCCGGCCACGTCGTCCACCTGGGCCGCACCGCCCTGCGCGCCAGGACAGGTGAATGTCTGGAGCTGCGCCTGCAGGTCAGCGACCGCGGCGGCGAACTCCTTCGGGGCGGGCTGACCCTGGGCGATGGCGATCGCGTCGTCCAGGCCCAGCTGCGACCAGTCGGGTTCGTCGCCCGCGGCACCGCTGAGCATCCACGGGCTGACGGCCCGCTGCTTGCTGCGGTCGCCCTTCTGCTTGCCGCCCGAGCCGTCACCCGAGCCGCCGCCCTGGTCGCCGGCTCCACTGGACGGGCTCGTCGGCGAGGGGGCCAGCGGGCCCTGCGGGGTCGTCCCGGACGGGCCGGTGGCCGGCGGAGAGCCCCACACGAGGCGGAAGCGCAGCTGCGCGGTCCGCCCCACCTGGTCGACGAGAGCCTGGCTCTCCTGACCTGGCACCTCGACGACGATCTGGTCGCCGCCCTGGGCGGTCACCTCGGCCTCGGCGACACCGGTGCCGTTGACCCGTTGCTCGATGATGTCGCGGGCCTCCGCCAGCTTGTCCGCGGTCACCTGGTCACCGTTGTCGGTGAGCGCCTGCAGGGCGATGCGGGTGCCGCCCTGAAGGTCCAGTCCCAGCTTGGGCTTCCAGGTGCCGCCGAGGGCGGCCATGCCGTACAACGACACGACGACAAGCAAGAAGGCCAGCAGCACCCGGCCTGGGTGACGCCTCACCGGTCGGTCGACCGGTCAGCGACGTCTGTGCCCGGCGCCAGCTCGTCAGCGGCAGGAGCGGCGTCGGAGCCGGTGTCGGAACCGGCGTCGGTGTCGGCCGCACGGGGTTCGACGACCTTGGCGACGGCCTGACGGTGCACGGTGAGCGTGACCCCCGGCGCGACGGTGAGCCGGATGTCGGCGTCGTCGACCGAGGCGACCTCGCCGTACAGGCCGCTGGACAACATCACCTTCGAGCCCGGTTGCAGCGACGCCTGCGTCGCGGCGAGGTCGCGTTGGCGGCGGCGCGCCGGTCGGATGGCGAGCAGCCAGAACGCGACCACCAGCAGCAGGGGCAGCAGCAGCGGGGACAGCTGGGCGGACGTCACGGCTGGGCTCCAGTGGCAGGGATCGGGAGGTCACGACGGGCAGTGCGGACGGGACCGTGCGCACGCTGAACCGGTAGGGTCCGTCGGGCAGTGTAGCCAGCGCCGCGTGACCGGCGGCGTGGTGCCGCGCCTGCTCACCAGGGCAGCACCGGGTCCTGCGGCGGTGGCGCGAGCCCGAGGTGTTGCCAGGCGGCCCGGGTGGCGACCCGCCCTCGCGGTGTGCGCGCGAGCAGGCCGCTGCGTACCAAGAACGGCTCCGCGACCTCCTCCACGGTCTCGCGTTCCTCACCGACCGCGACGGCCAACGTCGACAGGCCGACGGGCCCGCCACCGAACCGTGCGCACAGGGCATGCAGGACGCCGCGGTCGAGCCGGTCCAGCCCGAGCTCGTCGACCTCGTACAACGCGAGCGCCTCTCGGGCGCACCGACCGTCGACCGTGCCGTCTGCGTGGACCTGGGCGAAGTCACGCACCCGGCGCAGCAACCGGTTGGCGATCCGGGGGGTCCCGCGGGAGCGGCCGGCCACCTCGTCGGCCCCCTCGGCCGTGGTGGGCACGCCGAGCAGCCGTGCGGAGCGGTCGATGATGCGCCGCAGCTCGGCTGGTTCGTAGAAGTCCAGCTGGCCGGTGAAGCCGAAGCGGTCCCGCAGCGGCCCGGGAAGCAGACCGGCCCGGGTGGTCGCCCCGACGAGGGTGAAGCGAGGAATTTCCAGCCCGATCGCGGTCGCGCCCGCTCCCTTGCCGACCACCACGTCGACGCGGAAGTCCTCCATCGCGAGGTAGAGCATCTCCTCTGCCGGCCGCGACATCCGGTGCAGCTCGTCGACGAAGAACACGTCCCCCTCGTTGACGCTGGACAGGATCGCGGCGAGGTCACCGGCGTGCTGGATGGCCGGACCGCTGGTCAGCCGCAGCGGCACTCCCATCTCCGCCGCGACGATCATCGCCAGCGTGGTCTTGCCGAGGCCGGGCGGCCCCGAGAGGAGTACGTGGTCGGGCGTAGTGCCGCGCGTGCGTGCCGCCGTGAGCACCAGCGAGAGCTGGGCGCGGACCCGCTCCTGACCGATCAGCTCCGCCAGGGTGCGCGGTCGGAGCGTGGACTCGGCGGCCAGCTCGTCGAGGTCCTCGGCCGCGATCTGCGCCTCGACCAGCGCCCGCGAGCGGTCGGCGTCGTCGGGAGCGGGCACGCTCACGTCCTCGACAGGGTGCGCAGCGCGGCCCGGAGCAGCACCGGGACGTCGGCGGCACCGGCGTCAGGTCCGGCCTGCGGGGCGACGGCGTGGACCGCTTGGTCGGCCTCGCGTACGGACCAACCGAGCCCGACCAGGGCACCGTGCACCTGCGCCTGCCAGCCGACGGTGGTGCTCGTCGAGCCCGCGACCTGGCGGGGGCCGCCGGCGTCGCCCGGCAGGCCGATGCGGTCCTTGAGCTCGAGCACGATGCGCTGCGCACCTTTGCGGCCGACGCCGGGCACCTGGGTCAGTGCGACGAGGTCCTCGGCAAGGACGGCTCGGCGCAGGTCGTCGGGGCCGTGCACGGCGAGCATCGCCTGGGCCAGCTTGGGCCCGACACCGCTCGCGGTCTGGACCAGCTCGAAGACGTCGCGCTCATCGTCGTCGGCGAAGCCGTACAGCGTCAGCGAGTCCTCGCGGACCACCATCGACGTGGACACCCGGGCGGGCTGACCGATCCGCAAGCCGGCGAGCGTGCCGGGAGTGCACTGCACCAGCAGCCCCACTCCCCCGACGTCGACGACGGCGCCCGCCGGTGTGGTGGCCGTGACCTCGCCCCTGACGTGGGCGATCATCGGTCGCTCCTCCCCGACGCGGCCAGCGCGGCCTGCAGGCGGTCGGCGGCGGGACCGCGCCACAGGTGGCAGATGGCCAGGGCGAGCGCGTCGGCGGCGTCGGCGGGACGGGGCGGCTCCGGCAGACGCAGGACGCGGGTGACCATCGCGGTCACCTGGGCCTTGTCGGCGCGGCCCGCCCCGGTGACCGCGGCCTTGACCTCGCTCGGCGTGTGCAGCGCCACCGGCAACCCACGGCGCGCAGCCACCAGCAGCGCCACGCCACTCACCTGTGCGGTGCCCATCACGGTGCGTACGTTGTGCTGGCTGAACACCCGCTCCACTGCCACGGCATCGGGCCGGTGCTCGTCCAGCCAGCGCTCGAGGCCCTCCTCGAGCGCGAGCAGGCGGCGGGCCACGGGCGCGTCGGCGGGCGTACGGAGCACACCGACGTCGACCAGGGCCGGTGCTCGCCCGACCGCGCCCTCGACCACGCCGACCCCGCACCGGGTCAGGCCGGGGTCGATACCGAGGACTCGCACGGTGGCTCCCACGCGACCCGCGGCCGCAGCGAATGGAACGGTCGTTGGAACAGGTGTTCGGACGGTGGCTGCGACGCTACCCTCGCCCGCCGACACTGCGGCCACGGCGCGCCGTGGACCTCATGCCATCTCGGCGAGGACGTCGGCGGGGGCGTCGACGTTGGTGAAGACGTTCTGGACGTCGTCGGAGTCCTCGAGGGCGTCGACGAGCCGGACGATCCGACCGGCGCCCTCGGCGTCGACCTGCACGCTCACCGAGGGGACGAAGGACACCTCGGCGGAGTCGTAGTCCAGGCCCGCCTCCTGCAGCGCCGTGCGGACGGCCACCAGGTCGGCGGTCTCGCAGAGTACCTCGAAGCCGACGTAGAGGTCGTTGACCTCCTCGGCGCCGGCGTCGAGCACGGCGCCCAGCACCGTGTCCTCGTCGAGGTCGCCGCCCTCCTGCGCGCGCGAGACGAGGACCACGCCGCGGCGGGAGAACAGGTACGACACCGACCCGGGGTCGGCCATCGACCCGCCGTTGCGGGTCATCGCCGTGCGTACCTCGCTGGCAGCCCGGTTGCGGTTGTCGGTGAGGCACTCGACGAGGAACGCGACACCGCCGGGACCGTAGCCCTCGTACATGATCGTCTCGTAGTCGGCGCCACCGGCCTCCTGGCCGGAGCCACGCTTGACTGCCCGGTCGATGTTGTCGCTGGGGACCGAGGTCCGCTTGGCCTTCTGGATCGCGTCGTACAGCGTCGGGTTGCCGGCCACGTCGCCGCCGCCGGTGCGAGCCGCGACCTCGATGTTCTTGATCAGCTTGGCGAACAGCTTGCCCCGCCTGGCGTCGACGACGGCCTTCTTGTGCTTGGTCGTCGCCCATTTGGAGTGGCCGGACATGGGTGCTCCTCGAAGGATCAGGCCGACTCCCGCACCACCTGGACGAAGTGGCGGTGCAGACGGTCGTCGCCGGTCAGCTCGGGGTGGAACGAGGTGGCCAGCAGCGGGCCCTGCCGGACCGCGACGATCCTACCGGTGGCGGGTCCGGTGGCCACGACGGCGAGCGGCTCTGCGTCCTGCCCCACGTCCTCGACCCACGGCGCCCGGATGAACACCGCGTGGTACGTGCGGTCGAGCGTGATCACGTCGAGGTCGGCCTCGAAGGAGTCCACCTGGCGACCGAACGCGTTGCGGCGCACGGTCACGTCGATGCCGCCGATCGTCTCCTGGCCGCTGGCCGCGCCCTCGAGCCGGTCGGCGAGCAAGATCATCCCCGCGCAGGTGCCGAAGGCCGGCATGCCGGCCCCGATGCGCTCCCGCAACGGCTCGAACAGCTCGAAGGTGACCGCGAGCTTGTGCATGGTGGTCGACTCCCCACCGGGGAGCACCAGCGCGTCGACCCCGTCGAGCTCTGCCGAGCGGCGTACGGGCACCGCGTCGACGCCGGCGTCGGCGAGCATCCGCAGGTGCTCGCGGGTGTTTCCCTGCAGCGCGAGCACGCCGATCGTCGGGGAGGCGGCCACGGTGTCCAGCGTACGGAGCGACCGACCACCGACCGATCTTTCGACATCCGGGCGGTCCCGGCGACCGCAATGTCGAAACATCCGGTACCGGGCGAAGAGCCGCGGCGGACGGGTCGTGGCGCAGGCTCAGTACGCCGACCGGCGCTGCCAGAAGCAGGCAACCTCGATGCGGCCCTCGTCGAAGTGGGCGGCCAGCCCGTGGCCGTGCAGTACGTCGAGCACCTCGTCGAGAAGCGCGTCGCCCGGTGCGGCGTTGGCGGTGTCGCCGTGCCACAGGTTCAGCTCGAGCATCCCGTGGCGCACGGCGTGCCAGACGTCGGAGGGCGTGAACCACACGATGCCGGCCGGGCGCTCCCCGCGCTCGTCGCGGCGCTCGAGCTCGCCGGTGGCAGCCCAGTGGTCCTCGACGTACGGCGAGACGACGACCCCCGAGGTCGCGAGCTGGTCGAAGGCGGCGGCAAGCCGGTCGTGGTCGGTGACCGCCGGCCACGTCGCCTGGTCGGCCCGCAGCTCCCCGACGGCCCAGGCCACCAGCGTGCGCGCCTCGGCCGCCGGGTGCTCGACGCCGTGGTCCTGCCTGGCTGCGACGGAGACCTCCGCCTCCGCCGCGGCCCGGTCCAGGTAGCCGGCGCGGACGAGCACGTGGGCGTAGTCGCGCAGCTGCTGGGGGTCGAGCCGGGCCGCCCAGCGCGCAGAGCTCACCAGCCGCGCTCGGCCAGCCGGTGTGGCGCGGCGATCTCGTCCGCGTTGATGCCGACCATGGCCTCACCGAGCCCGCGCGAGACCTTGGCGAGCACGTCGGGGTCGTCGTAGAAGGTGGTCGCCGAGACGATCGCCTCGGCTCGCTGCGCGGGGTTGCCCGACTTGAAGATTCCGGACCCGACGAAGACGCCCTCCGCACCGAGCTGGCGCATCATCGCCGCGTCGGCCGGGGTGGCGATGCCGCCGGCGGTGAACAGCACGACCGGCAGCTTGCCGGCCCGGGCGACCTCGGCGACCAGGTCGTACGGGGCCTGCAGCTCTTTGGCGGCGACGTACAGCTCGTCGTCGTCCATCGTCGTCAGCCGGCGGATCTCACTGCGGATCCGGCGCATGTGCGTCGTCGCGTTGGACACGTCACCGGTGCCGGCCTCCCCCTTGGAGCGGATCATCGCCGCACCCTCGCTGAGCCGGCGCAGCGCCTCGCCGAGGTTGGTCGCGCCGCAGACGAACGGCACGGTGAACGGCCACTTGTCGATGTGGTGGGCGTAGTCGGCCGGGGTCAGCACCTCGGACTCGTCGACGTAGTCGACGCCGAGGCTCTGCAGCACCTGCGCCTCGACGAAGTGGCCGATGCGAGCCTTGGCCATCACCGGGATCGAGACGGTCTCGATGATCGAGTCGATCATGTCCGGGTCACTCATCCGCGACACGCCGCCTTGCGCGCGGATGTCGGCCGGCACCCGCTCGAGCGCCATGACCGCCACCGCACCGGCGTCCTCGGCGATGCGGGCCTGCTCGGCGGTGACGACGTCCATGATGACGCCGCCCTTGAGCATCTCGGCCATGCCGCGCTTGACCCGCGCGGTGCCCTGGACCCGGCCCGTCGCAGCCGAGGCGACGTCGGGCGAGACGGACTGGTCGTTGCTGGTCACGATGCACCTCGAGTCGATGACGGCTGGGGCGGTGTCCTCGCAGACACCGGTTCTATCCTACGACCGTCGCGAGCGCGCTCAGTGCTGCCGGGCCGCCCGGTCGAGCAGTGCGTCCGGCGGGGTGACGTCGAGCCGCTCGGCGCGCGGCCACGGGGCCCTGCCGGCCAGGTGCAGCCACCGCACCAGGCGCCGACGCCGCTGCCGCGACGTACGCGTGACCAGGTCGGTGTGGAAGGCGGAGGCGAGGCGGACGCGGTCGCAGGCCGCTGCGAGGTCGGTGAGCAACGCCCGACCTCCCTCGTCGGCCTCCTCCCACAGCGCGGCGACGTGCTCCTCCCCGAGCACCGTGCGCAGCGTCTGCGACAACGCGCTCTCCCCTGCCGCCCGGCCCAGATGGCCCATTCGCACCTGCTGGGCGGCGTCTAGCAGCAGCAGGGAGGCGGCCGAGTCCAGCACGCCGCTGACGGCCAGGGCGGTCGTGCAGGCGGCCCGGTCGACCAGGTGCCGGTCCAGCGACGCGTGCGCGGTCGCCAGGCGGATGTGCAGCCGGTCCAGCCGCCCCGCCGTCCACGACAGCAGCACGGTCAGCGCTCCGGTCGCGAGCATCGCGACGAGGATCTCCGACCACGCGGTCGCGGTCACGGTCCGGCCCCGCCGCCCAGCCCGGTCACCGCGTCGTACACCCGGTGCACCCGCTCACCGATGACACTCCAGTCGTACGCCCGCACCGCGACCCGCGCTTCGGCGATCCGGAGGGCGGCCGCAGGATGGTCCCCGAGCGCCCGGAGCACGACCCGGGCCAGGTCGTCGGGATCACCGGTGGAGAAGTGCGCGCCCCAGCGACCGTTCCCCAGCACGGCGGTGAACGCGGGCAGGTCGGCGGCCACGACGAGAGCACCGGCGGCCATCGCCTCCGCGAGCACGATCCCGAAGCTCTCCCCGCCGGTGTGCGGCGCGACGTAGACGTCACTGCCCGCCAGCAGCCCCGCCCGGGTGGCGTCGTCGACCACCCCGCAGAACTCCAGGGCGCCCTGCGACCGTGGCAGCACACCGGCGCGGGCCTGCGCCTCGTCCCCGGCGCCGACCACCACCACCCGAAGGTCGGGGCAGCCCTCGAGCAGCCGCGGCAGCGCGGCCAGCAGGATCGGCAGTCCCTTGCGCGGCTCGTCGAAGCGGCCGAGGAAACACACCTGCACTCGGGACCGGCGCAGCGGCCGCGCGGTGGCGAACCGGTCGACGAACAGGCCGTTGGGCACCACCACCGCGTCGGCGCCGTGCCGCCCGACCCGCACCCGGGCCTGCTCGGAGACCGCTATGCCCGCGGAGATCTTCTCCAAGGCCGGCCGCAGGATGCCGGTGGCGGCGGTCATCGCCCGCGACCGGTCCATCGCGGTGTGGAACGTCGCGACGCTCGGTCCCGACCATGACGCCAGGGCCAGCAGCGACAGGCTCGGCGTCGCCGGCTCGTGCACGTGCAGGACGTCGAAGTTCCCGTCGCGCAACCACCTGCGGGCCCGCGCCAGCGTCACCGGCCCGAAGCTGACGCGGGCCACCGAGCCGTTGTACGGCACTGGCACGGCGCGACCGGCCGACGTCACGTGTGGCGGCAGGCAGTCGCTCTCCGACGGGGCGAGCACCGCAGCGTCGACGCCACGGGCGAGCAGCGCCTCGGCGAGGTCGCGGACGTGGTTCTGCACGCCGCCGGGGACGTCGAGGGAGTACGGGCACACCAGCCCCACCCGCAACGGCCTCACCCGGAGTCATCCTGCGGTCGTGCCAGGTCGGCGGCGAACACCCGCTGCAGCATGTGCCAGTCGGCCGGGGCCCGGCGGATCGCGGCGCTGAACGCGTCGGCGACCTCCTGCGTCGCCCGGGCCACGCTGTCGGGGCCGTCGGTGAGCTGAACGGGTGGGTGCATGCGCAGGTGCATGTTCGCACCCTGGTAGTCGGTGGTGACCGGCAGCAGCACCGCCCCGGTACGACGGGCGAGCAGGGCCGGGCCGCGTGGCAGCCGAGCCGGCTCGCCGAGCAGCGTGACCTCGAGCCCCGTACGTGACAGGTCACGGTCGGCCAGCAAGCACACCAGCCGTCCGGCCCGCAGCCGCTCGGTCAGCACCGGCACCGTCGGGGGCCCGCCGGTGAGCGGCAGCACCTCCATGCCGAGACCTGAGCGGTAGCGGACGAAGTCGTCGTACATCTGCGCCGGCGAAAGCCGCTCGACCACGGTCGTCAGGGTCATCCCCTCGGCGCACGCCCACGCGCCGGCGAGGTCCCAGTTGCCCATGTGAGGCAGTACCGCGACCACCCCCTGGCCGCGGGCGAGCGGGTCGCGCAGCCGCTCGGGCCGGTGCGGAAGCACGTGCCGGCGCAGGTCGGCGGCCGACCAGCGCGGCAGCCGGAACGCTTCCCCCCAGTAGCGCAGGTACGAGCGCATCGCTGCGCGGGAGAGGGTGCGCACGTCGGCGTGTGGCGCGGCCCGGGCGAGGTTGGCCTCCAGCTGCTGCACGCCGCGCCCGTGACGCGCCCAGAGCCGGTCGGCAGCCAGCTCGAGCGCCGGCCTGGTCAGCACCGGTGGCGCACGCCGCGCGACGACCTGACCGGCTCGAAAGGCACCGGAGACCGCGAGGTCACGTGAGACCGCCACGCTCAGCCCTGCGCTGTGGGGGGGCGTGGCAGCGCCTGCCGGCGCACGATCACCATGCGTTGGACGACGGTGATGGTGATGGCGGCGGCAAGCACCCACAGCACGAGCGCCAGCAACCATTCCTGGTCGAGCACATCGGAGAAGAAGGTCAGCACCAGGATCGCCGTGAGCCGGTCGGCGCGCTCGGCGATCCCGCCCTTGGCGTGCATGCCGAGGCTCTCCGCCCGGGCCCGGGCGTACGAGGTCACCGAGCCCATCACCAGGCAGTACAACGCCACGCTCATCAGCACCCGGTCGTCGCCGCCACCGGCGAACCACAGCACCAGGCCGCCGAAGATCGCGGCGTCGCCGATCCGGTCCAGCGTCGAGTCGAGGAAGGCTCCCCAGCGCGAGGAGGAGCCCGACGAGCGGGCCATGTAGCCGTCGAGCAGGTCGGAGAAGACGAAGGTGCCGATGACCAGCACCCCCTGCCACAGCAATCCTTGCGGGAAGAGAGCGAGCGCCCCGGCGCTGACGCCGAGCGTGCCAACGAACGTGACCGCGTCGGGACTGACGCCGTGTGCCAGCAGGAAGTCGGCGATCGGCGAGAGCAGCCGGGTCCAGAACTGGCGGAAGCGCTCGAGCATGTCGGGTCAGCGTGGCCAGGCCCCCGCGACCAGGTCGCGGGTGTCGGCGAGCAACTGCGGGATCACCTTGGTCTGGGCGAGGACGGTGATGAAGTTGGCGTCCCCGGACCACCGGGGCACCACGTGCTGGTGCAGGTGGTCGGCCAGCGAACCGCCGGCCACTCCCCCGAGGTTCATCCCGACGTTGAAGCCGTGCGGCGACGACACGCTGCGCACGGCGCGCAGGGCGGCCTGGGTGAACACGGCGAGCTCGGCGGACTCGGCGGGAGTCAGGTCCTCGTACCCGGCGACGTGGCGCACCGGCACGACCATGAGGTGTCCGGGGTTGTAGGGGTGCAGGTTGAGCACGGAGTAGACCAGCTCTCCGCGGGCGAGTACGAGTCCCTCGCGGTCCTCCAGCGTCGGGATGCGGCAGAACGGGCAGGTGTGCTCGCCAGCGGGGTCGTCGCGGCCGGTGTCGGCCTCGGCCTTGATGTAGGCCATCCGGTGCGGCGTCCACAACCGCGCCAACCGGTCCGAGACCGCGACACCGTCCTGGCCGATCAGCTCGGAGGGTTGCTGCGGATCCCTCACACCTGCACCCGGGTCGCGACCGCGTCGAGGACGCGGCGTACGGCCTCGGCCACCGGCACGCCGTTGTCCTGGTCGCCGCTGCGGTAGCGGAACGACACCGCGCCCTGCTCCACGTCGCGGTCGCCCGCAAGCAGCATGAACGGCACCTTCTGCGTCTGTGCGGTGCGAATCTTCTTCTGCATCCGGTCGTCGGAGCCGTCGACCTCGACCCGGATGCCGGCGGCACGCAGCTGCTCGGCGACCCAGCGCAGGTGCTCCACGTGCCGCTCGGCGATGGGGATCGCCACGACCTGCACCGGAGCCAGCCACGGCGGGAAGGCGCCGGCGTAGTGCTCGACCAGGATGCCCAAGAACCGTTCGATCGAGCCGAACAGGGCCCGGTGGATCATGTATGGCCGGGTCCGCGAGCCGTCTGATGCTTGGTACTCGATGTCGAAGCGGTCCGGCAGCTGCAGATCCACCTGAAGCGTCGACAGCTGCCACGGTCGACCGATCGCGTCGGTGACGTGCACGTCGATCTTGGGCGCGTAGAAGGCCCCCTCGCCCGCGGCGACTCGGTAGTCCACACCGGCGGTCCTCAACGCCTCCTCCAGTGCCCGCTCGGCCTTGTCCCAGTCCGCCGGGTCCCCGACGAACTTCTCCGGCCGGGTCGACAGGTCGGCGGTGAACTCGGTCAGGCCGAAGTCGCGCAGTAGCCCGATCACGAACTGCAGGAGGCTGGCGAGCTCGTCCTGCAGCTGTTCTGGGGTGCAGAAGATGTGCGAGTCGTCCTGAGTGAAGCCCCGAGCTCGGGTCAGGCCGTGCACGACGCCGGACATCTCGTAGCGGTAGACGGTGCCGAACTCGAAAAGCCGCAGCGGCAGCTCACGGTAGGAACGACCGCGCGACTTGAAGACCATGATGTGCATGGGGCAGTTCATCGGCTTGGGGTAGTAGTCCAGCCCCTGCTTGACGACGTCACCGGCGCTGTTGACGACCTCGTCCATGCGCATCGGCGGGTACATTCCGTCGGCGTACCACTGCAGGTGTCCCGAGGTCTGGAACAACTGCGCCTTGGACAAGTGCGGGGTGTAGACGAACTCGTAGCCCGCCTCCTCGTGCCGCCGGCGCGCGTAGTCCTCCATCTCCTTGCGCAGCACACCGCCCTTGGGGTGGAACACCGGGAGCCCCGAGCCGATCTCGTCGGGAAAGCTGTACAGGTCGAGCTCGGCGCCCAGGCGGCGGTGGTCACGGCGCCGCGCCTCCTCCAACCGGTGCAGGTGCGCCTCGAGGGCCTCCTTGGACTGCCACGCGGTGCCGTAGATGCGCTGCAGCTGGTCGTTCTTCTCGTCGCCTCGCCAGTAGGCCGCCGCGGTGCGCATCAGCCGGAAGGCCGGGATGCGTTTGGTCGTCGGCAGGTGGGGACCACGGCACAGGTCCTTCCACGCCAGCGACCCGTCGCGGCGCAGATTGTCATAGATCGTCAGCTCCCCGGCACCGACCTCGACCGAGGCACCTTCCGCTGGTTCCTCGCCACCTTGGCCGGCGGAGCCCTTGAGCTCGAGCAGCTCCAGCTTGTACGGCTCGGCGGCCAGCTCGTCGCGGGCCCCGGCGTCGGTGACCACGCGCCGCGAGAACCGCTGACCCTCTTTGACGATCTTGCGCATGCGGGTCTCGATGCGTTCGACGTCCTCGGGCCGGAACGGCTCGTCGACCGCGAAGTCGTAGTAGAACCCGTCCTGGATCGGCGGGCCGATGCCGAGCCTGGCCCCGGGGAAGAGCTCCTGGACCGCCTGCGCCATGACGTGGGCGGTGGAGTGGCGCAGGATCGCCTGCCCGTCGTCGGAGTTCAACGACACCGCGGCCACGTCGTCGCCGGGGGCGAGCTCGCTGGCCAGGTCGCGCAGGTCGCCGCCGATGCGGGCCGCGATCACGTCAGGATCGTCGACGAACAGCTCCCACGCCTTGGTGCCGGCGGGCACGTGGCGGGTGACCTGCCGCTCCGGCGCCGAGGCGTCGGGCACGGTCACGCTGATCTCAGGCACGGTCTCTCCTGTAGCGAGGGGAACGGGGCGGCGGGCGCGTACGCCGACGCACTGCGCCGCGCCGCGATCGTATCGGCGGGGACGACGGGTCCCCAGCGAGTTCTCCAGGCGAGGGAGGTGGGCGATACTGGGTTCGAACTTCTGAGAGCCGGATCCAGACTCGACCTCGTGGCGACACCGGCTCAGGCGTAAACTTCCAGGTCAGAGAGCATTTTCGGGATCTTCTGACGCCTGACAGACCGAGACATCTCCGGACGCATTCAGACGCCTATCTTCCCCGTATGTTCCCCGAAAGGCGCTACTGGGAGGACACAAGATGACTCGGGCACCATCCACCCGCCGCGGCTTCGGCCGCATCGAGAAGCGCGACTCCGGCCGCTACCGCGCCGCCTACACCGGCCCCGACGGGCGGCTGTACCGGGCGCCGGTCACCTTCGACGCCAAGGACGACGCCGCCGCCTGGCTGTCGGCCCGCCGCGCCGAGATCCAGATGGAGGTCTGGGCTCCCGACGCTGCCGCACGCGGAGCGTCGCGGCAGTCGGTGCCCACGCTCCGGGCGTACGGCGACCTGTGGCTGGAGGGCCGCAGGACCCGCGGCCGCGCGCTGCGCGCGACGACCCGCCAGCAGTACCGAATGCTGCTCGACACCCACATCTACCCGGCCTTCGGCGACGAGCGGCTGGACCGGATCACCGCCGAGGACGTGAATGACTGGTACGACGCGCTGGCGCCGGGCAAGGAGACGATCCGCGCTCAGGCCTACAGCTTGCTGCGGACGATCCTGGGCTCGGCGGCGTCGGCCCGACCCAAACCGCTCATCCCGTACAACCCCGCCCACATCCGCGGCGCTGGTAACACCAAGCCGGTGCACAAGACCCGTCCCGCTTCACTGGCCGAGCTCGAGAAGATCGTCGAGCACCTGCCCGACCGCTACCAGCTCATGGCACTTCTCGCCGCCTGGTGCGCCATGCGGTTCGGTGAACTGGCCGAACTGAGACGTGGCGACATCGACCTGCGCACCAACCAGGTGAAGATCCGCCGTGGTGTCGTCCGCGTCGACGGCGAGATGATCGTCGGCCCGCCGAAGACGGACGCGGGCGTGCGCGACGTCGCGATCCCGCCCCACCTGCTGCCGCTCGTGAAGGCTCATCTGAAGAATCACGTCGCGCCCGGCAAGGACGCACTCCTGTTCCCGGCCGCCGCGGACGGCACAGCTCATATGGCGCCCTCGACGCTCTACAAGGTCTTCTACCCGGCCCGCAAGGCGGCAGGCCGCGACGACCTGCGCTGGCACGACCTCCGCCACACCGGTGCGGCCATCGCAGCCCAGACCGGCGCGACCCTCGCGGAGCTCATGGGCCGCCTCGGCCACTCCACCCCCGGTGCCGCCATGCGATACCAGCACGCCGCCGCGACCGCGACGCCGAGATCGCCAAGCGGCTCTCGGAGCTCGGGGGCATTGGAGTAACGCGCCGATGATCGCGGCAGACTCGGAGGCTGTCGCTCCGACCGCAGCATGTACGGCCACATCGTGAGCGACAATCTGAAGGTGGGCAACGAACGGGAACACGACCGATCGTCGGAGGGCGCGCGCCTGTCAGTTGGCGAGGCAGTCGACGTGCTCTAGGACGCGGCCAGGACGCGCCAAGTGTGTCTGGGCGCAGAGGGATTCTGGCGAGTCGCCGGGCAGCGGCAACCCAGTCACGACCACATCCTCGACCTGTCCGACGTCAGGCCGAGGAATCCGCGCACCAATGCGTCAGCGGCATTGGCGGTGATCGAAGCGTGGCCGGACGATCCAAGTCGCTTCGAAGTCGAACTGGTGCTCGTGTCGGACGCCCACCCGTGCCCATGCTGTGGCCACCTCACACTCGACGAACCACCAGGGTCCTACAGCATCTGCTCGGTGTGCTTCTGGGAGGACGATGCGGTGCAACTCCGTTGGCCCACGTACCCCGGAGGAGCCAACCGTCCGAGCTTGGTCGAGGCGCAGCAGGCATACATCCAGCACGGTGCCATGGAGCGACGCTTCATCCAGAACGTGCGACCCGCCCGGACAGATGAGCCCAATGACGACGGGTGGCGGGTCATTGACCTCAGGAGAGACTCATTCGAGAACGCCCTAGACAAGCAATCCGAATGGCCGGACGACCTGACCGCGCTCTACTGGTGGGGGCCAACCTTCTGGCGAGGGCGCAAGTCGCCGTAGAGGCCGTGCCCGGTGCGAGCGCCGACAGCGGCAGATCCTCTGGACTCTGGGAGAAGATGGACGTCGTGACGATGACGGGAGGGCTGCCTCTCGGCTCTGGCCCCGGGGGGTGCCCGAGGTGCAGACAGTCGTGCTTGAGCACCGCGAGGACAACGACGGACTGCTTCTTCACCTTCTGACCGCAGACCTGCGGCGCTACGCGACCGAGGCGTTCGACTCTGGCCGGTCGGACGTTCTCCAGCGACAGTTGAACGTGATCAACCGCGCCCTCGTGGACGGAACTGAGGACGTTGAGAACGCAATGGCCGTCTCCTTCGTGGAGCACACCGGCTGGTGGGACGCGGAGATGCAGCCCTTCATCGAGTCTTGGCCGTCGAAGCTGCGGAGTGAGGCGCTCAGGCAGAAGAAGCTGCGGTCAACGTAGATGGCTGTCGACGCGGCATGAGCGTGCTGTCACTTCGCGAGTTTCCGCTGAGCCGTCCCGGCGAGTCCGGAGACTCCCAACCTTGGGAGGATTCGAGTTATGGGACGTCCGAGCAAGTACCCCGATGAGCTTCGGGAGCGCGCGGTGCGGATGGTCGCCGAGATCCGGCCGCA
>JAABUN010000798.1_pt1 | contig 77897 bp, 69 predicted proteins | sample 5559311 | NCBI WGS metagenome assembly JAABUN01 (sample SAMN10711877, study PRJNA513370) | rock metagenome | isolation source: Antarctica rocks | place: Antarctica: Victoria Land, Siegfried Peak sud | reverse complement strand
GAAAAACGTGTTTTTGACCACTCCGATAACCTTTCTCCAAGGCTTGTTTTTCTGCTACACTTAATTCAAGTTTTTTAATTTTTCCCATTTCGGAAAATACTATAGCATTATTTTGTCCGACTACTTAATCTAGCTGACTTTGTATATTCCTTCCGGTTTTCAACACTTAATGATTATCACTATTTTCTCGGCGTGTCTTCGCCGATTGTCCAGACGATTACCGAACTCGAAAGTCCCAAACCTGAAAGCCGTCCAGCCATCATTACGATTGTCTCGCCGTTTTCCACCGCGCCCGCTTCGAGCAAAGTTTTTTCGCCTTGTTTCAGCATTCCTTCGGTGGTATTTGAATCTTCGTGACACAACGGCGCGACGCCCCAAATCAGCGCGAGTTGATTTCGCACATCATCGGAGTTGGTCAAAGCAAACGTCTGCAAACCCGAACGCACGCTCGATAAACGCCGCGCCATCACGCCGGATTCGGTAAAAACCGCCACTTTATCGGTTAATTTTTCACGCGCGCAAAACGCGGCGGCTTTACACAAGGCTTGCGAGGTTCTGCCGGTCGGCTCTTCCGTGAATTTTACGGGACGTTTTAATTTTGTCGTCTTGACGGTTTCCGCCGAATCAATAATGCGTTTCATCGTCGCCACTGATTCGACCGGATATTGTCCCGCCGCCGTCTCCGCCGAAAGCATTACGGCATCCGTTCCGTCCCAGACAGCATTTGCCACGTCGGAGGCTTCGGCTCTGGTCGGACGCGGATTCATAATCATTGACTGCAGCATCTGCGTCGCGGTAATCACGAATTTATCGTGCAAAACCGCTTTTTCGATTATCTGTTTTTGATAGACGGGAACAAGTTCGGGACTTGTTTCCACGCCCAAATCGCCGCGCGCGACCATCACGCCGTCGGTTGCCGCGATTATCGAATCGAGATTTACAATCGCTTCCGCCTTTTCGATTTTGGCGACGAGCAATGCTCTGCCTACTTTACGTTTATTTAGATTTTTGATGAGTTTTTTTACTTCCGTGCAGTCTGCCGCCTGCCGCACGAATGAAAGCGCGATGTAATCGGCATTTTGTTCCATCGCCCATTCCAAATCAGCGCGGTCTTTATCGGTCAGAGACTGAATCGGCAATTTGGTGCTCGGCAAATTAATGCCTTTTCTTTCAGCCAGCAAACCGCCGTTGACGACCTTTGTTATCACATCGGTTTCGGAAACATTTTCAACCGTTAACTCGATTGCGCCGTCGTCCAGCAGAATTCTCGCGCCCGCAGCGACGAGTTTCGGCAGTTCCTTAAAATTTGTCGAAACTTCGTCAGCCGTGCCTTCAATTTCGCGCGAAGTGATAGCAAATCGCGCTCCCGTTTCAAGAAAAACCGCCGTGCCGCTTTTTAATTTGCCGGTGCGGATTTTCGGACCCGAAAGGTCAACCAGAACGGCGAGCGGCTTATCTAATTTTTTGGCAACGGCACGCGCCAATTTTATTGTTTCGGCGTGTTCGGCTTGTGTTCCGTGCGACATATTTATCCGCACGGCGTTCAGACCGGCGTTTAACATTGATTCGATAATTTCAGGTGTCTTTGAAGCCGGACCGAGTGTGGCTAGAATTTTTGCTCTTCTCATAAATAATAGATTCTAGGTGCGAGATGTTAAATTTTAATAAATTATTCGATTAACATCTAATCCGTTGCTTCAAGCATACGCTTTTTTTGCAGATAATTATTGACGGCTGCTACAAATGTTGAATGCGACCAGGTGAGCGGCGAGACGGAAACAGGCTCACCCGTTTCGGGATTAAGCTGCTCGGCTAAAACGCCGGACGGCAAAGCGCGTTTTGCAGCCCATTCTAAAATTTCAATTGCGCCCTTCAAATCTTTTTTCTCCTTTGCAACGGCGATGCGATATTCAGCCAGCCAAAGCGTGCATATAAACCACGGATTTCCCGCGATGCCTTCAAAATCTTCGGAAATCTGCATATAATTATCGCGCTCGAAACGCGCCACGCCGCCGACATCGGTTTTTACCCAGAGTTTTTTTTCAATCGCGCAAATCGTATTTCGCACAAGTTCGTCTTCCGCGTCAAACGCGCCGAAATAAAACAAACCGAAAAGCGAAGCATCGAGGCTCGCGTCGGCTTCAAAACTTCCGTCGCCGTGATATTGCAAAGCCCGTAGAAATCTTCCAAGCTGCCGACTGTAAAGATGCTCGCGCATCGCTTCGACAATTTCAGAGGCGATTTTTTCGTAGTTTGTACCGCGTTCCGTATCGCCGAAAAGATACGCAAATTTTGCCGCTGCCCGTAACCCGCCAACGACCGTCGAACAGGTAAAAGTGTGTATGCCGCGCCGGTCTTCCCACAAATTCCAACTTGGAAGCGGAAGTTTTAATTGTTCATCACGAAAAGCGCACATAAAATCAGCCGCTTTCGTAATCAGCGAGCGATAGAGATGTCGCACAAATTCGATGTCCCGGTATTTATCGTAATGCTGCCACAAAGCCCAGACGACCAGCGCGGTTTCATCTTCCTGAATCGGCACGAGCCGTTTTTTCCCGAAAACGTCCCACGCCGCGTGCCAGCCCGAAGCGACTGTTCCGTCGGCGTTATATTTCTGCAAAAAATAACCTTCCGGCTGAATGATTCTGCCGCACAATTCGTAAAATTTTCGGGTGATAAAAGGATACGCGGCTAAATCGAGCGCGTTGGCGACCAGCGCGCCGTCGCGTGTCCACAAATAACTGTAATGGTCGGTCGCTCTGTCGGTTACGTCCGAATCGTTCGCCGCCAGAATCGCGCCGCCCGCGTCAATCTGCGTGCTGATAACAAGCAGCGAGCGTTTGTATAAATCAATTACTTCCGACGAAAGGTCTGCAAAATTAGAATCATTTTTGTTGACCCACGCCCGCCAGTAATTTTCCGTGTAAGTTAGAAATCTGTGCGGAGTTTCCGTTTTTATATTTTCATTGAGCTTGCAAACCGAGTCGTGCGAAGTTCCCGCCGCAATCCAGTAATAAAATTCCTTTGTTTCCTGCGCCGTCAAATTCAGATGAACGCCGATGGTCGAATCCACCGAGCCTTCGGTAATCGCGCCGCCGCCCAGAACGCCGTCTTCGGCATCGCGCCACGTTCCTTCGTGTTCGCGGAAAGCCTTTCTGCCGGTCGTGAAAACGTCGAAATGCGGTTCGGTGTTGATTAAAAAATAGCGATTCTTTTTGTAATGAACCAGTGCCAGACTTTCCGGGTCATAAAACGCGGTGTCACCGACTTTGTTTTCCGAAATGCGAAAATCGTGATGCAGAAAAACACGAATTTCGCGGTTCGCGTCGCGCAAATTACCGACGCGAACGCGGCGCAAAAAGACGTTTTCGTGGCTGCCGACCGAATCGTTGCACACGATTTCAATGCCGAGTTTTTCGTTGGTTAATCGAACGTCCGTTACTAAAGTTTCCGAAACATATCGCAGCTCGCGTCGCCAATCGTCGGAGAATATCCACGAAAACTCGCCGTCAGCCCAAACGCCAAAGCGAAACGGAAAGCCTTCCGTATGATTTTCCTGTCCGACGTGCGGAAAATAAATGTCGCGGATTTGATATTTGTCGTCAAAAGTAACGAGCAAGGAACCGTTTCCGACAGGTATGTCGCGCATAATTTTACTGAAAAACAATCGCCGAAAACGATGTCGAGTTTCGGCATTTCGCACCTGTTAATTTTACAATCGCCAACCTATGTTTCGACAAGAACGCGGGCTGTCTAACGAAAAAAAATGACCGGACAAATTAAATTTTAATTCTATCCGGTCATTCTCAAAATTTTTTATGCGGCTTCGGTTTGATTTTATAAAATATCGCCTAATTTTCTGGCGATTTCGACATAATTGATTCCGCCGCCGAGCGGCTGGTCAAATTTCATTTCAATCAGCACAACGCCGCCGCTCTGAAGCGAAACTTTCTTTTCTTCTTTTGTTTGAACGTGCTTGAGAAGGATTTTTTTGACTTTTGATTTCAGAGCTTTGACCTTCGCCGCGTCAAAATTTGAAGTGCTGTTGCTGTCGGTGCAGAAACGCCGGAAACCGTTTGACATCTCTTTCAGACCGAGCTGCGGAACGCGCAGCAGCGCGTCGTAATTATCGCCGAACGAAGCGAAATCGACATCGACGATGACGCTCGCGCCGTCGCATTTTTCGGCTATTTCCTTTTGTCTGCCCGGAAATTCAGCTTTAATTTCTTTAATCAAACTTTGTGATTTGGAGCTTTGAGCGTGGACGGACGCGGCGATTGTCAGCACGCACAAAGTCAACAATAAAAAGCGAGTAAAGTTATTATTTATTTTCATAATTTAATCTCTCAAAAACCTGTCTAAAATAATCGGGCGAACGCTATTTAACATACTCGCCGACGAATTTCTTTCTGTCCCACATCAGAGAATAAACAACTTCCTCGGCAAGTCTGATTCTGATGTCTTTACGTTCGCGCGGCAGTTCATAAATCAATTTGTCGTCGCCGTCCGCCAGCCTTTTTGTTTTCTTTTCATAAAAGCCGTAGAGCATCAGAGATTTTGTGTCCGGGACGACATTTTTGGCTTCGACCATCTGCTTGCCCTGCAATTCGAGAAAAGAGACGCTGCCCGCGCACCTGCTTCGCCGGTAGTACGGATATGACGGATATTTTTGCTGACAATCGTGTTGGGTAACGACGATAAGATGTCCGCCGCCGGTTTTTTCAAACAGAGCCATTTCGCCCCAGCCTTTCCAATCTTCGTGGACAAACAGCATATAACTGTTCGGATAATCGGTTTCTTTAGCGAGAGAATTGCGATTTTTATATTTGTCGAGTATCGGCAAGTGTTTCGCTGTCAATAAACCAAAATATTGACCGAGATTCATCTCGTCGGGTTTATTAGTCTGAGCCGAACCACTTCCGACCAAAAATAAAAACAGCCCGACGAGAAAAGTCGTTTGGCTAAATTTTTTCTGTATTTTAATCATTCATATACCTTCAAACTCATTTTTGAAAAGCTCAAAATATAAGTCGGCAACAGCAAGCAGAATAATGACAAAAGTCTTAAAAGTCAACGAATTGACAAAAAGTACTTGAAATCTTATCTGTCTCCATCCAAAACTGCGGTGAGTATCATGTGTTCGGCAAAACTTAATCTCGCAAAAATTCTTTACCGTCGAAAGCATCGAAAATTATCAAATTGATATAATAAAAATATGGCGGAAGAAGAACCGAAGAAAAAACGAATTTCGTTTTCAAAGGCTTGGCACGAAGCGAAAGATTTAGTCTGGCAATATCGCTTCAGGCTTGCGCTCGGCGGTATTTTGATGATTATTAGCCGACTTGCCGGACTCGTTTTGCCCGCTTCTTCAAAATATCTGGTTGATGAAGTTATTATCAAACAGCGTTTCGAGTTTTTGAAATGGATCGCGCTCGCCATTGGACTTTCGACACTCGTGCAAGCTGTGACGGGTTTTGTTCTTTCACAGCTTTTAGGCGTTGCCGCGCAGCGGGCGATTACCGAGATGCGAAAGCGCGTGCAGGCGAGAATCGAACGGCTTCCCGTTTCATATTTTGATTCGACACAGAGCGGTCAACTTATTTCGCGTATTATGAATGACGCGGAAGGCATTAGAAACCTTGTCGGAACAGGTCTTGTGCAACTTGCGGGAAGCATTGTTACGGCGGCGATTTCAATCTGCGTTCTGTTTTACCTGAATTGGCGTTTAACGTCCGTAACAATCGTAGTTCTGGCAGTTTTCGGCGGAATGCTCGCTTTTGCGTTCAAAAAACTGCGCCCGATTTTCCGCGAGCGCAACCAAATAAACGCCGAAGTTACCGGACGTTTGACAGAATCGCTCGGCGGAATTCGCATCGTCAAAGCATACACAGCGGAAAAGCGCGAAGAATTGTCTTTTTCACGCGGAGCGCACAGACTTTTTCGCAACATTGCCAAATCTCTGACCGGAGTTTCCGCCGTCGGCGCGTTTTCGTCTCTCGTTATTGGCGCAATCAGCGTCGTGATGATTCTCATTGGCGGAAACGCGGTGATGGCTGGCTCGATGACCATAGGCGAGTTGTTTATGTATATTTTTTTCACGGGTTTGATGGCGTTTCCGATTATCGAACTGACTTCAATCGGAACGCAGATTACCGACGCTTTTGCCGGACTCGATCGCATCCGCGAGATTTTAGATAAAACAACTGAAGACGAGGAAGACGCAATACGCCAAGCGCTTCCGAACATCGAAGGCAGAATCACATTTAAAAATGTTTTCTTTGAATATGAAGAAAACGCGGCGGTTTTAGAAGGAATTTCTTTCCATTCTCCGGCGGGAACAACGACTGCGCTCGTCGGCTCGTCAGGTTCTGGAAAGTCAACGATTTTGAGTTTGGTTCTAAATTTTATTCAGCCAAAATCGGGAAAAATTTTAGTTGACGGCGTTGATTTGCAGGAAATAAAACTGCGCGATTATCGCAGACATCTCGGCGTTGTCTTGCAGGAAAACTTCTTGTTTGACGGCACGATTTTAGATAATGTCAGATTTTCAAATCCGCAGGCGAGTTTCGACGAAATCAAGGAAGTTTGCCGCATCGCTTATTGCGACGAGTTTATCTCGCGCTTTGAAAAAGGCTACGACACAATCGTCGGCGAGCGCGGCATCAAACTTTCCGGCGGACAAAAACAGCGCATTGCGATTGCCCGGGCTTTGCTGGCAAATCCGAAGGTTTTAATTTTGGATGAAGCGACATCGAGCCTCGATTCGGAAAGCGAAATGATGATTCAGGAAGGCTTGAACAATCTGCGAAAAGGTCGCACGACATTCGTCATCGCGCATCGCCTTTCGACAATTCGCAGCGCGGACAAAATTTTAGTCGTCGAAGCCGGAAAAATCGTCGAAAGCGGAACGCACGAAGAATTGCTTGAATTAAACGGGCGTTACAAGCAACTTTATGACAAGCAATATCAATTTGAGAAAAATCAATTTATCAATCCGGGCGAAGATTTTACGACCGACGCGCCGAAAATTGAAAAAGTTAGAGCAACAGTTTAAGAAATAAAAATGAAAATTGTAGTTATCGGAAGCGGTTTCGGCGGTCTTTCGGCGGCGATTCGCCTCCAATCTCAAGGACACGAAGTAACGATTTTGGAAAAGCGCGACAAACTCGGCGGACGCGCTTATGTTTATGAACAGGACGGTTTTACATTTGACGGCGGTCCGACGATTATCACCGCGCCGTGGCTGATTGACGAAATGTTTGAAGTGGCGGGCAAAAAAACAAGCGATTACATCAAACTTGTCAAGATTGACCCATTTTATAACATTCGATTTCCTGACGGAACAATTTTTAATTACAACGACGACCGGGAAAATTTATTAAATCAGATTCGCAAATTTAATCCCGCAGATGTCGAAGGATATAAACGATTCTCAAAAGATTTGGGCGAGATTTACCGCGTCGGGTTTGAGTTGATTGACCAGCCTTTTACAAAGGTTTGGGATATGGTCAAAGTCATTCCCGAAATGATAAAACTGCGTTCCGACCGTTCGGTTTATAAGTTCGCGTCGCGTTATTTCAAGGACGAGCGTCTGCGCGAAGCGTTCAGCTTTCATCCGCTGCTTATCGGCGGAAATCCGTTCACGGCGACTTCGATTTACGCGATGATTCACGAATTGGAGCAAAAATTCGGCGTGTGGTTTGCGATGGGCGGAACAGGCGCGTTGGTTCGCGCGCTCGGCGATTTGTTTCGAGACATCGGCGGCAAAGTTTTGACCGAAGCCGAAGTTGCGAAAATTTCGATTGACGAAACAAGCCGAAAAGCCAAAGGCGTAAAAATGAAATCGGGCAAATTTTTTGAAGCCGACGCGGTTGTTTCAAATGCCGATGTCGCTTTTACTTATTTGAATTTAGTGCCAAAAAAGTTTCGCAAAAAATACACGGATAAAAAGGTTAAATCGCTGACTTATTCGATGTCGCTGTTCGTGATTTACTTCGGCACGAATCGCCGTTACGAAAATATGGCGCATCACGAAATTATTATGGGCAAGCGTTATAAAGGTCTGCTTGATGAAATCTTTGTTAATAAAACTCTGGCAAAAGATTTTTCGCTTTATCTGCATCGTCCGACGGCGACAGACCAATCGCTCGCGCCCGAAGGCTGTGATTCGTGGTATGTTCTCTCGCCCGTGCCGCATCTCGAAGCCGAAATTGATTGGACGACGCAGGCAAAACCTTACCGCGATTCGATTATCAAATATTTGGAAGAAAATTATATGCCCGAACTTTCAAAGCATATCGTCAGCGAACACTACATTGACCCGCTTCATTTTGAGGACACTTTGAACAGTTATCTGGGAAATGCGTTCGGTGTCGAACCGACGTTGATGCAGTCAGCTTGGCTTCGCCCGCATAATTTGAGCGAAGATGTTCCGAATCTATATTTTGTCGGCGCGGGAACACATCCGGGCGCGGGAATGCCGGGCGTGATGAGTTCTGGAAAGATTGTGGCAAACCTAATCGGCAAAGCCCTCTGATTTTGGATTTTAGATTTTGGATTCTGGATTATTGTTTAATAAAAGTTGAGATTTAGATTTTGGCTTACTGCTTAAAATGGAACATAATTATCAGCGTTGCCGTAAATTAAGGCAGCAATCCAAAATCCAAAATCCAAAATCCAAAATCCAAAATCTAAAATCAAATGTGGTATTGGACAAAAACTTTATTTCTAATTTTAATCGGCGCGGTAATTGTCTGGCTGGCTTACGAATTTTATACTTTTCCGAACACTGCAAAACTCCGCAATGAAAATCCGACGGCGACTTCGATGATGCAGGCGCGGGCTTTTGAAGATATAGCTGAAGGAAAGGAAGCGAAAAAATATCAGATTTGGATGCCGATTGAGCAAATCTCGCCGCATTTGCATCGTGCCGTTTTAGCGGGCGAAGATTCGCATTTTTTCGAGCACGACGGTTTTGATTGGGACGCGATTCAAAAGGCTTGGGACGAAGCGCAGAAGCTGGGCGAGAAGGAAGCTAAAGAAGAAGGCGATTTTGACCCGAACGATTGGATTCCGCCGATGCCGTCTTTCAAGCGCGGCGCGTCAACCGTTACGCAGCAGCTTGCCAAAAATCTTTACTTGAGCGAGGAAAGAAGTTTTTTCCGCAAAGGACGCGAAGCCCTGATTACTTATTTTTTGGAAAAGGATTTATCAAAAAAGAGAATTCTGGAGCTTTATTTGAATGTTATCGAATGGGGCGAAGACATTTACGGCGCGGAAGCCGCTTCGCGTTATTACTTCAAAAAGAGCGCGTCAAATTTAACCGCGCAGGAAGCCGCTTATCTTTCGGCGATGATTCCGTCGCCGCTCAACGTCTTTAATCCGAAGAAGAATCCGAAGCGCGTCGTGCGCCGCCAGCGCGTCATCTTGCGCGGAATGAATTATATTAAACTAGCTTACTGATTCAAGAAGAGGAGAAGAGGAAAAAATGAGATGAGGAGATAAAACGATTGATGAGCGACAAAATTGTTAGACATCAAGAATTGAATGTTTATAAAAAAGCGTTTGAAGCAGCTATGCAGATTTTTGAAACAAGTAAAAGTTTTCCGAAAGAAGAAACATATTCGCTGACTAACCAAATTCGCCGCTCATCACGTTCGGTTTGTGCCAACCTAGCCGAAGCATGGCGTAAGCGTCGTTACGAAGCGGCTTTTATTAGCAAACTCAACGACTGTGAGGGTGAAGCCGCAGAAACACAAACTTGGCTTGAATGTGCGGTTCGTTGCCAGTATTTGGACAAAGATATTGGGAGAAATCTGTTCAAAGATTACGATGAAGTAATTTCAATGCTCGTTTCGATGATTTCAAAACCGGAGTTATGGGTTCTGCCTTCGGGACAAAAAGAGAAGAGGAGATGAGGTGCTAGTCTTGTTTTCCTCATCTCCTCTTCTCTTTTTGTCCTCTTCTTTTTACTCAGCCGTTGCGCTTTTAGCTCTCGCCGCGCCCGCACCTTTGATGTTCATTTCCTTCAAAATCCAGCCCGCGCCGCCGAATTTTTCCGTGACGAAAAGAACGTAGCGAATGTCAACGGCAATAGTTCGTCCGACGTCCGCGTTGTAGAAAAGGTCATTGCCCAAGCCTTCGTAATTTCCGTCGAAAACCAAGCCGACTTGTTCGCCGTAAGCATTTAAAACCGGGCTTCCCGAATTGCCGCCGATAATGTCGGTTGTCGCCAGAAAATTAACCGGAACACTGTCGCCGACTCCGAATCTGCCGAAATCGCGTGTGCGCTGCAAGTCTTTTAGTTTTTGCGGAGCGTCAAACGGCTCGATGCCCGTGTCTTTTTCGATAATGCCTTTGAGCGTCGTGAACGGGCTGTATGTAACGGCTTCACGCGGTTTGTAGCCTTTGATGTTGCCGAATGTAAAACGCAGGGTTGAATTGGCATCAGGATACGGGCGCGCGCCTTTCATCTCCGCCATTCCTTGTTGATAGAGCAGTCTGAGACGGTCAATCTCGGAGTTGAATCTGTTCGTCCGTGCAATGAGTGATTCTCTTTCCTGCGCTAAAGCCGTCATAAAACTGACGATGTTCGGATATTTTTTCTGCAAATCGTTTGCAGACATACCGTAAAGACCGAGAACTTTTTCGGATGTATCGAAATTTGCTTTTTCAGCGATTGATTCGGCAAATGTTTCCTCGGCTGAACGGCGTTCCTTGCCTTGAAAGCGATTGAAAAGATTTTCCGCCACCGCGAATTTTTGATTGGCGGGCAATTCGGCAATCATTTTCAAGAAAAATTTCAGCACTTCGCGCTCGTTTATCGGCTCACGGTCTTTGTAAGCGGTTTGAATCTCTGTGAGTTTCTGCTGTTTTTCAGCCTGACTCAAATTTTTGCCTTGTTGACCGGCTAAAACTGCGTCGTAGACTTGTTTAAAGACAGGCGTTAATGTCGGGCTGGGAAGTCTCTGCAAAATTACGTCACGCTGCGCGGTCGTGTAATACTCGTCGGAGATGCGTTTGAGACCCGGAAGCAGTTCGCCGTATTTTGTTTGGCGTTGCGGATTTGCGTTTATCCAGGCGGCAAATTTCGCTTCTTCCGCGCGTCTTTTTTCAACCGTATCGTTTCGTTTGAGAGCTACACTGCTGCCTTTATAAACTTTGCGGTAATTATCTAGATTAGCTACTTCGGATTGAAATTTGATGCGTTTTTCTTCGCTCGTTTCACCGACTTTGCCGAGCGCGTCGCTGCGTGCCTGCAAGAAACCGGCAAGAAAAGGGAAGTTGACATTTTCAGCAAAATCAATTGATTGACTTTCACGATAGCGCGTCGTGCCGCCCGGATAACCCATCACGAAAACAAAATCGTTTTCCTTTAATCCGCCGATATTGATGGTCAAAAATCTTTTCGGTTTGAAGGGAATGTTGCTTGACGAATACTCGGCGGACGAGCCGTCCGGCGCGGTATACGCCCGCAGGAAAGTAAAATCTCCCGTGTGGCGAGTCCATTCAAAATTGTCCGGGTCGCCGCCGAACACACCAATATTTTTCGGCGGAGCATAAACGACACGCACGTCTTTTATCTGCATCGTTTGATAAAGATAATAAAAATAGCCGCTGTTTAAGCCTTGAATACGAATTGTCGAGCCTTTCGGTGTTTTCGCCTGTTCCTGTTGTTGAAGCGTTTCGACGTTTCTCTTGACAGCTTGAGCGAGCGCGTCACCCGTCAAATTTTCCGTCCCTCTGGTGATTTTAGCCGTTACGTTTTCGACACGCTGCGTCATAAATACCGAATAACCTTTCGCCGGTAATTCATCAGTGCGCGAAGCGGCTTTGTAACCGTTTTCGACATAATCCAACTGAGGTGTCGAAGCCGATACGAGCGCGTCGAAACCACAGTGATGATTGGTCAGAATCAAACCTTCAGGCGAAACAAACTCAGCCGTGCAACCGACGCTCAGGCGCACAATCGCATCGGATAAACTAACGCCGTTCGGATTGTAAATATCCGAAGGCTTTATCTTTAAGCCTCTTCTGGCAAGCTGAAGCTGGCTGATTTGGTCGGGCGTGTACATTCCTTCGTCAACTTTTGCAAAGGCAAACGACATCGAAGACAACAACATTGCCGACATCAAAAAAGCGGTCGAAAAAATGTTTGGTTTTAAGCGCATAATTTTAGAAGTGTCCTTTTTATTTTAAAATTTAGTGGAGAACTTTAATATAATTTTACCGAAAATTAACAGAAATGTCTTATCAACTTCCTAGCCGAAAATAAAAGAGCAATGATTAGATTGAAAAGGCGCGGAAAAGGTTTTATTCAAAAAGAAAAAGTGTGAGCCGATTCGGCTCACACTTTTTTGTTTTTGAATTTAATTATTTTATTCTTAATGCGGCAATTTCCGGCGGCACTGACGGCAGAAGCCGACGCGGATTGATTGGTTTATCATACAGACGCAATTCATAATGCAGATGCGGTCCGGTCGAGCGACCCGTCGAGCCGATTAAGCCGATAGGTTGCCCGCGCCCGACGGCGGCACCGATTTGAACGCCGATTCTGGATAGATGTCCGTAGCGCGTTTTCAAACCGTTGCCGTGGTCAATTTCAATCATATTGCCGTAACCGCCTTTCCAGCCCGCTTCGGTAACAATTCCGTTGGCAGGTACGGCGACGACATCGCCGCTTTCACCGTCAATATCAATTCCGGCGTGGAATTCGTAGGATTGTTCGCCGAACGGATTGCGGCGAACACCGAATTCGTTATTGATTTTGCCCAGATGCGCCCACATTGTCGGCAAAAATGCTTGATTGCTCGTGGTTGCGATAACGCGAAGCTGAGATTCCATTTTGTTTTTCTCGGCTCCCGATTCGGTTGGAAACGGTTTAAGAGAAGTTATCGTTTCGCCGCCAATTGCTAAATCTTTGGAAGATTCGGGTCGATCGTAATTGATTGATTTGTATTCGGCTTTTGAATTATTTTGAACCGTTTCAGCAGGCTGAACGACAAGTTTAGTTTCATTCGGAGATATTGTATTAAATTCTGCGAGTGCGGCGTTTTTGAAAAATCCTAATGAAACGATGCTGAGCGATAAAATTAAACCAACGATGCTTGTATGAACGATGTTTTTTGAAATTTCGATACGACGGGAATAAATTTTTGTTTTTATTTTATGTGATAAAAAAAACGTATAAGAACGGTTGTCCTTTTTTTGCATTATGCTTTTTAGCTCCTTTTTATGATTTTCTGCAATTGAAAATCCAGCGTTTCAACTGCATGGAATCACGAAAGTACTGCCTTCAGGCAACTAACGCGAATCCTTGTCGAGAGTCCTTAAATACCAGAACATTCTCTTATAGGTAATCTTACTTAATGTTTGATTATTATTATCTATTGAAAGTGAAAAATAACACAAGCTGTCGCAAAACACAAGCGAATGAAACAGCTTTCAGGGACGGTTTGTTTCCAGTAAATAACTTTTGCAAATCTATTCCTGTGCTTTGCGCTTTGCGCTCCACGTGCGGAAAACTAACATTCCGACTCCGAGAAACAAAACAACGAAAGCCAAAATAACAATGATTTTTATGGCTGCCGTCAAAAATCCGATAAACGTAATAATTTGTTTCAGAAGCGTAATAATCAAAGTTAAGATTATTAAAATGCTTCCCCATTTTCCTGCGGCTTTTAACCAAATTGCCATAACTTTAAAACCTCTCAAAACTGCTGACTTACTATAAAACAATTTAATATTGAAAAACAATTAAATCATCCAGTTTTTATAATACTAAATTTGCTATCTGTTTTTCCACCTCTTAGAGCGAATTTCGGATGCAATATCGCTTTGCGAATCAAATTCACTGTTGCGAAAACTCGCATCGTTAAATGAATTGGCATGTTCCGGGTTGCGGTAACCCATCCGGTTTTGCTCGATTTTCTTAGGTTTGAAAATATAATCGCGCAGAATATAAATACCCAGACCGATGAGCAAAACAGGCAAAACCGCACGAATAAAAAAACGGATATTAAAAAATGCCTGTAGAAAAAACGAAGCACCGAGAATCGTTAAAACGATGCCCCAGAGTTTCGGATTTCCTGAAAATCTCTGCACGATAATATCTTCCGCGCCGTTCGGCGTAACGCCGGAGCGAATCAGCCGCGCTATACGGAATGAATCAAGAGCCGCGAAAAGCCACATTCCCAAAAATCCCAAAACAAAAATTGGCATCGCTTTGGTCAGCACTGCCATTTGAAAAAGTCCGACGAATACAGCGAAGTAAATCAAAGCCTTTGCCGTTTGACCGTTGTAAGCCGCGCCGAGACCGGGACAAACGAATGACAGAAGGGTAGCGACAAAAGGTGAAGTCTGTCGTTTAATAACTGTAGCATAAGAAGACTGATTGTGATTTCGCAACAGTTCGACGCCCGTAACGATGCAGTCCTGACAGTAAGGAAAACCTTTAATGCGGTGGTCACAAGTCGGACACAGAGGTTTTCCGCAACTATTGCAGTTGACCACCGCTACGTTTTGAATGTGATAATCACAATTCATTATCTGCTTTCCTCGTTATTAATGTAAGTTCCTTGAACTGGTTCTTGATTCGATTCTAACTCGATTACTTTTTCGCCAAGCATTATATCCGCACCTTGTTTATAGGTTTGCCCCGCCATTTCAATACTTTTTTCATATATTCCGCCTATCGAATTGTCGGCGGAAACGCTTTGACTAAAAATCAAAACGGCAAACACCAAAATCATTGCAACAGGAGCAATCTGCGGAATCGGAATCGGAAAACTCAAACTGCGTAGCCATTCCAGTGTTTGTGACATCCAGGACGCTTTGATGGCTGCGGCTTCGGTTGTACCGATAGTCGCCTGCAAAATTTTCGCATGCAATCCAGCAGGTACCGGCAGTTCTTCCGTTTTGTAGGTGTAACAAGCGGCGATAGAACGCACAACCACGCCGGGCAAATCCGTGCAATTTTCACACAAAACGGCGTGGCGTTCCCAGCGATGAAAAACAAGCGCGGGCAAAAAACCGTCCATATAGTCGGTCAAGTAATTTTCAAACTCTTCACAAGCCATCAATCTTTCAGGCGCGGTCATGGAAATAATCCCGGCTTCGAGCTTTGCCATCGAAATATTCGGCGCGGAAATCTCGCGGCAAAGTTCCAGAGCGTCTTTAACTTCATTAAGAAGCGAATGGCAAAGCGGGCAACGCAAAGCATGCGCAGCAACCGCTTTACGAGTTTGCCTGTTTAAACTGCTATCCAAATAGTCTGTCAAAGTCGCTTCAAATTCGGAGCAATTTATTATTTTTTCGTTCTCATAAGTCATAAAACCAAATCTCTGAATAAATTAAAACTTCAAGCCAATTTATTTTTCCTTTTCTCCAAAATTAGTGCGGTGAACAATCCTGAAAATACACCTATTAACAAACTCGCCATCATTGTAAAAAGAATAAAATAACCCGCATTTAAACCTTCGTAATTACGCCATCTGGGGATTAGAAAACCTAAACACGTTCCAAAAGAAGTAATAATTATAAAGACTAAAAATCCTGAAAGATACAGATGTTCCATTGCAAGTTTTTTCATATAATAATTTACATATTTACAACTTTCATCCGGCGTAAAATCTTCGCTAATTCAATCCGTCCGCGATTGATGCGCGATTTAACAGTGCCTTCGGGAATTTTTAAAACCTCGACTATTTCCTGATAACTCAATTCTTCGATGTCGCGCAAAATCACGCAGGTTTTCAAGTCAGCTGGCAGTTTATCAATCGCTTCCTGCACCTGAGCGCAAAGTTCGCGTCGTTCGATGTCCTTTTGCGCCGAACTGCCGACAGCGCGAAGATGAAACGTATGATTTTCCACATCGTCGGCGTAAGAATTTTGCGGATTGCGCTGACGATGCCGGTAATCGTCAATTATCAAATTTCTGGCAAGCCGCATCAGCCAGTTCGCCAAATCGCCGTGTTTGGCATCGTATTGGTCGAGCGATTTGTAAATGCGGATAAAAACATCCTGCGTCAAATCTTCGGCGGCTTCGATACTTGAAGTAAAACGATAAGCGAGATTAAAAATGCGCCGCGAAAACGACGAAACAATCTCCTCCCAAGCCGTTCCGTCACCAGAACGACAACGCCTCACAAGGTCTGCGCCATTGCTGACTGCTACCGCTTTTAATGCTTCCAACGCTGTTTCTCCAAAAAAACAACTGCAATTGCTCTTGAGCGACAAAGCGTTAAATCTGCTCTGTCAAACATTTTCTACGAAAGCCGGAAAAGAAAAGTTCCGAAAGATAAGAAAAACTTACAAAAGGTTTTGATTTGATAAAACGAATTACGGTTGGTTGCGATTTTCAATCATTTACGTTATTTGTGAGTCGCAATGGCTTTGTTGCATAAATAATTTGTTATTTTTCAATAGTTTAAGTAATCAATAAATGCCAAAATAACGCCAAAACAGCAATTTTCTGGTTTTTGTATTTTCTAAACTCTTGAAAACAAATGAGTAATTTATGCAACAAAGCCAGTCGCAATTATAAAAAATAGATTATTAAAATTGTCCGAAATTATTTACCGCCTTCCCGCCATTCTTCGCCAAGCGCAACTAATTGGTCGAGTTTTTTTTGCAGTTCCAGATGTCTGTCTTTCATTTCCAAATCGTCAGCGTCTTTTGAAACGTTAATCGGTTCGGCAATCAAAACTTTCGCCCGCGTAAATGGTTTCGGAATTTGCAGTTTGTCCCAGCTTTTTATTGTCCAATAATTTTCCGCTTCGACCGAAAACGGTAGTACCGGATTGCCGGTTTTTTTCGCCAGAAGAAGCGTGCCTGTTTTTGCCTCATAGACCGGACCTTTCGGACCGTCAACGGAAAAACCCATCGGAAAACCTTTTTTCATCAGACGAATCATTTCCACAAGACCGCCGACACCGCCGCGCGTCGAAGAACCTTTTACAATTCCGTAACCGAATCTTTGAATAAATCGCGCGACATATTCGCTGTCAAAGCTCTGCGAACTCATTACGATAATACCCCGAAATCTGAAATAATAAGTGGCGAGAAAGATCCGGTTGTGCCAGAAGGCGAGAATCGGAATTTTGCCGCCGCGTTCTACCTTTTGGAGATTTTCAAAGCCTTCGACTTCAAAACGAACAGTTTTACCGATTAAATATGTAAAAACATAAAATATAAAACCCAAAAGACGAATCAACAGACGCTCTTTGAACGAATAATTCTCAAGTGAGCTGAGCTGATACATTTTTTCCTTTTGCCTTTCCACAGTTAGAAAATAAGTAACAAGTTAGGTTATTATTTGCAACAAAGGAAAATGTTTTGTCGCAAATTTTTTGGCGACGAATCGGTAAAAATTTGAAAACGGTGAAAATGCAAAGAAATTTTTTGATAATCGACGACCACGACAATTTGAGCAGCGGACTCAAAGAACTTTTTACAAAGCTCGGATATTCAGTTAAAACCATCGAAAACCGCGTCGAAGCCATTGCGCTCGACGAAATCGAAAAATTTGATGTCGTTATAACAGACCTCGACAACATTGACGAAATTCCCGAAGCGATTCAGCACGATGAAAAAGTAGGCGATTCTTGCTTGCCCGAAATTGAAACACATAAAACCTCCGAACATATTCGAGCCTTTAAGGTTTGCGCAACCGGTTATTGCCGTGAAAATTACGACGAAACAGAACTGAAAAATCTCTTCGAGACAATCCTCAATTACAAAGCGCAATACGTTGACGAAGTTGAAAAAATAAAAAATCTGCGCGAGAAAATCGAATTTGAATTTCCGAGCGCGCTTTCCTTAATGCACTGTGTTCTGAATTATTTGACAAAGCGTGTGGAAAAACTCGGTGTAACTGATGCGGAAGACTCGCATCTCTTCATCGCTTTGGACGAAGCCTTTGTCAATGCCATCAAACACGGAAATCAATTTAATCCCGAAAAAAACGTGCGAATTTCCGTTGACGTTTCTCCGAAGGAAGCGAGATTTACGTTTGAAGACGAAGGTGAAGGCTTCGATATTTCAAAAATTCCAGACCCGCGCGACCCGGAAAATCTTTTCAAATCGTCCGGGCGCGGCGTTTTGATTATTCACAATGTGATGGACGCGGTGCAGTATAACGAGCGCGGAAATCGCCTGACGATGATAAAAAAAACGGAAAAGGAAAAATCCGAAAATTAAAAATATGTTTTGCCCAAATTGCGGAAAAGAAACCAACGAACAGAAATTTTGTCGGCAGGAAATTTTGAGCCGCTTCCGAGTATTACAGAAAATTAACTGAACTTCTCTTTGCCGAAAATAAAACTTGAAAAGTCAAATGAAAATAACAATCGGGCAAATCAACACGACGAACGGCGATATTGAAGGCAACGTCGCCAAAATTTTGCGGGCAATCGAAACGGCGAAACGAGATGGCTCGGATATGATTGTCTTTCCCGAAGTCGTAACGCACGGTTACACTTCACAGGATTGGTTTCTCGACAAAGACATTATCGAATGTGTCGGGGAACCTTTGAAAAAAATTGTTGCGGCGACAAAAGATATTACTGCAATTGTCGGCACAATCCGCAAAAACGATGAAACCGACGGAAGACGGCTTTTTAATTCGGCGGCAGTGTTTCACGACGGCAATCTTCTCGGATTTGCCGATAAAACTCTTCTTCCAGAATACGACGTTTTTGATGACCCGCGCTATTTTGAACCCGCCGATACGCGCCGAATTTTTGAGATTGACGGCAGGAAAATCGGTGTCGCTGTTTGCGAAGATTTTTGGAACGACAAAACTTTTTGGAAGGAAAGATTATACGACGTTGACCCGGCGGACGAATTGATTATGCTGGGCGCGGATTTAATCGTTTCCATCAATGCTTCGCCGTATAACAAAGGAAAAATCAAACTGCGCTGCGATATGGTCGCGCATCGAGCGCGTTTGCAGAAAAAACCGATTGTTTTTGTAAATTTGGTCGGCGGAAACGACGGAATAATTTTCGACGGCGCGAGTCTGATTGCCGACGAAGAAGGCGATATTATTTTACAGGCAAAGGCGTTTGAAGAATTTGTCGAAACGGTCGAACTCGACGTTCACAAACCGGATTCGCGCGGCATTACCGGCAACGAATGTGAAATGATTCGGCAAGCATTGGTTTTGGGAATTAAAGATTACGCGACGAAAAATCGTTTTACAAAAGCCGTTCTCGGACTTTCTGGCGGAATTGATTCGGCGTTGGTTGCAGTTCTGGCGTGCGAAGCGCTCGGCGCGGAAAATGTTTTGTCGGTGATGATGCCGTCGCCGTTTTCTTCGACAGGAAGCGTCAAGCATTCGGAAAAACTCGCGCAAAATCTCGGAATGCCGACGCGCCTCGAGCCGATTTCCGGCGTGTTTGAAGTTCTTCTCAAACAAATGAATTTGCACAAACCGTCGCACAGCGGCGAAAATCTCGCGGCGGAAAATATGCAGTCGCGTCTGCGCGGCGTTATTTTGATGACGATTTCAAACGCCGAAAATCGGCTTGTTCTCGCAACCGGAAACAAGTCGGAACTCGCCGTCGGTTACTGCACACTTTACGGCGATACGAACGGCGGCTTGGCAGTTTTAGGCGATGTTCTAAAAACCGAAGTTTATCAAATCGCAAGACACGTCAATGAAACGGCGAAACGTGAAATTATTCCGTTTGAAATCATTGACAAAAAACCGTCCGCCGAACTCGCGCCGAATCAATTTGACCAGGATTCTTTGCCGCCATACGATTTGATGGACGCGGTTTTGAAACTTTATTTCGAGCAAAAGCTCTCGCCCGAAGAGATTATCGCGCAGGGAAACGATGCAAAATTAGTTTATGATTTGCTCAATCGAGTCGAATCGCCCGCCAACGAATTCAAACGCCGACAGCTTCCGCCGACTTTAATCATTTCAAAAAACGCGATTGGTGTCGGACGCAGAAGACCTGTAACGCACAAATATCGGCGTAATCCGAAATATTAACCACAGTAGTCAAAAAAAATGCTGCACAACTGACAGACTTTTGTTTTGCATCTGATAGATTCTATTCGAGGTAAATATAATGCGAATTTTGAAAGTCTTTCTTCTCGTTCTATTTCTCTCAATCCTTTCATTCGCTCAACCATCTGAGGCTTTGCAATTCAAAGCCCGCATCGGTTTTATCGAAACTGGTGAACGTATCATCGCGCAAAAATTTTTTGCCGACGACAATAAACTCGTTCTTATCGGCAGGAAGAGCATTCAATTATGGGATGTCGAAAACGCCAAACTCATTGCGGCACGTCCGCACGACATTCCGAATCTCGACAAAGCGGGTATATCTGTCGTAATTAGTCCTGATGCACAAAAGGCGATTGTTCTCGATAGTTTTTCCTGGCGAATAATCAGAAAAGAGAAAAAAGTTTCGGCAACGGTTTGGGATTTGCAAACAGGAAAACAGATTGCCGTTTTAGAACGCCCAACCGAATCAATCCGCGATGCCGAGTGGAGCGAAAACGGCGCGACGCTTATTACATACAGCGGAATTTTTAACGACAAACGAACGGAAGTTTCGTTTTGGGACGGCGCGAGTCTTACGTTCAGGAATTCAATTTTACTGATGGGAAATTTACTGCTGCGCCAATTAAGCCGCGACGGTGAAAGACTGTTTACGTCGGTCGAGAAAAGTGGTGTTACCTTTTTAGGCGGCTACAAATCTGAAGGAAAAGCAACAGTTTGGAACGCGCAACACGGAAAGGTCGAGCAAAATCTCACTTTCGGCGCCGGCAAAAATTCTTTCGGCTTTTCTCTATTCAAGTCGGTCAGTCCGAATGAGAGATATTTTGCCGCCAATGCGCCGGGGAAAATTTCCGTTTGGGAAATCGGCGGAAGCGATTTGCCGAAATACGAAATTCGAGCGGCGAAAAAGGATAGCGAAATTTTGTTCTACGGTTTCAGCGACGACGGGAAATATCTCATCGCCTACCAATACCAAGCGTATCAATACAAAAACAGAACTTTGGAATTTTACGACGCAGCTAACGGCGAGTTTAGGTTTTCGCCGCCGAATACAAAATCTTACGAAAACGTAAAATTGCTTGCCGACGGTAAAACATTGGTTTTGCAAAATTGCGAACGCGCCGATGTTTTTAATTTAACGACGCGACAGAAATTATACGACTTAAAACTCGTCTGCAAGTCTGATTTCGATTATGTTTCAACCTCTTACCGAGATTTCGACATTCTGCGTTTTCACCCGAACGGAAGATTTCTTTTGACTTTTAGCGACAAAACCGTGCGTGTTTGGAACGCCGAAAACGGCGCACTCGCGCAAACAATGGTTGACCCGAACCGCGCCGAGAATAAACGAAAAGACAAAAACAAAGACGACGGACTCAGTTGGTCAGCGGGTTGGCTGCGGGACGGAAAATATCTGTTCGCGTCGGGCGCAGACGAGAAATCAATTCTGCTTTGGGAAATGAAATAATAAAAACTTTTGCAAGTAAAATTTTCCGCTGCGTTCTGGGAACAAAAGACGAGCTTTGTTGTCTAACATAAACGGAGAAAATTTTTATGAGCAAATTTACGAATCCTTTGAGCAATATCAAAATCGCTTCGCCGTGTTCCGCAGACTGGAACGAAATGATTGGCAACGAGCGCAGACGCTTTTGCGGCGATTGCAAATTAAATGTCTATAATCTTTCTGGAATGTCGCAAAGAGAAGCCGAAAATCTTTTACTTGATTCCGAAGGTCGTCTGTGCGTCAGATTTTTCAAACGCGCCGACGGCACGATTTTGACGAAAGATTGTCCGGTCGGCTGGAAGGCAATTCGGCAGCGCGTTTCAAAAACGGCGACGGCTTTTGCTTCGCTCGTTTTCGCAGCTTTAAGCGGAATCGGTTTAACAACTTATTTTGCAAAATCGAGCGAACCACAAATGATCGAAGCGATGTTGCCGGTAGTTGAAAATCTAAAAGTGGAAGAAAATGCTGTGGAAGAAATAAATATGAATGTTGACGCTCAAGAAATACCGATTGCAACGATGGGAGATATTTCCGTCGAAAATACCGCAATCGTAGGAATGGCATATAATGTTGATGAAGTAAAACAGCATCTCCGAAAAAGACGCAATCGCTAATTTTTGACGAAATAACCTTGTCGCGCGCGCAGGCGAAGTTTGTTCGGATTATTTAAGCCAACATCGAGTTTGACGTATTTATTGTTTGGAAACTCACTTTCCGAATAATACTGAACCAAATACTGTGCGCGAAGTTCGTTTGCGAGTTGTTGGAAAATCTTCGCCAGCATTTCTCCGTTCAGCCGCATATTTGTCGTGTTTTGAAAATTGTTTTTGAGCGCAATCGGCTGAAACTTCGGCAAAAAAGCCGTGCCGCCGGTTTCGTCTGCGAACTTTTGCAAATTCGATTGTCCGAAAAGACTGCCTTTGTTTAAATTATAGGAATTTCCGCCGGGATTTATTGAGTAAAAGACCGCGTCGGCATTTTGCAAAGCCCGCAAAACTCTTCTTTGTTCGGCGATACTGGCTTCATTGCGGCTTTTAATCGTCAATTGATAAAGGCTTTTCGAGTCAATCGTGTCTATTTTATTACCCAAACTTTGGTAGCCGTCCTGGATCGCATCGCGGATTCTTTCACTGTTGGTATCTTCGCCGTCGGAGATTACGACAATCACTTTTCGTCTGCCCTGCGGCGCGTTTTTCTGCAAATAAGCGGCAGCGGCGAAAACCGAATCATAAAATGCAGTGAATGATTTGGTCGGCTGAATTGATTTTATGGCGACAGCGGATTTATCAGCCGAATCACGTGCTTGAACAAGCGTCGGATTTGCGCCGATGCTGAAAATCGTGGCGCGGTCTTCGGGACGCATTACTTCCTGTAAAAACTTCGCCGCGGTTTCCTGTTCAAATTGAAACATCGCATCGGTGCTAGCCGAAACATCGAAAAGCAGACCGATTTCGAGCGGAACTTTTTCGGCATCGGAAACTTGCTCAATCTGCTGAATTTTATTTTCTTCCGAAACACGAAAATCCTCTTTTTTTAAGCCCAAAACCGGTTGACCGTTTGCGTCCAAAACCGAAACGGGAACGACCACCAACCGCGAATTTACTTTGATTATTTCACCATCGTCACTGTTATCGATATTCGGTGTCGGAGTTGGTTTGGCAGTTTGAGCGACGGCGGAAAAAGCGAAAGTAATAATGAGAATGAATAAAAAAGCTGTTTGTTGACGTTTCACCTTTTTTTACCTCTAAAAAATTATAAGTTTGATTTTTGTGAATTTGAAAGAATGATTCGGTTATATTGGAAAAAGGCAAAAGGTGAAAAGGTTTTACGCCATTTTCACCTTTGTTTTGCCCTTATATTTACCGTTTCAATTATTGACCGTCGGCTTTTCTAACTTCTACGTTTTGATTTAAACCTTTGCTGACCGTTAATTTGACTTCGACGCGGCGATTTTGTTCGCGTCCCTCACGAGTCGAGTTATCAGCAACCGCTTGTGCTTCTCCGAAACCAAACGAAGTTCCGATGCGGCGAAGCGGAATGTTGTGTGTTTCAATCAAATAATCAAGCACGGTTTGAGCGCGTCGTCGGCTCAATTCCTTGTTTTTCTTTTTGTCGCCGTCTGCAGAAGCAAACCCCGTAACTTCGATAAGATAACCTTTCATAGCCAAAGCGGTTTGCGCGACAGTATCGAGACTCGTCTTACCTTCCGGCGAAAGAACCGCGCTTCCGACTCTGAAATTAATGGTTGCAGTCGATTGAACGACATAATCGTCCACCGATGAGATTCTTTGATTCGTTGCATTCACACCCGCGATTGCTGCATCCGCAGTATCTTGCGCTGCTTTTGCACCGCCGCGAGCCGCATTGGAAACCGCCATCAATTCATCAATCTGCCCGGAAATGCGTTGCGCATTCTGCTCGGTCTGCGTCAGACGGTCTTCAGCAGGAGCGACGCGGCTTTCGATTGATTGCGCAACCGCTAAATTGTCCTTAGTAAAACGAACTTTTTCAGCCGAAAGATTACCGGTATTGTCGCCGCGACCGTCAACTTCCAAATTCAAACCGCGAACGATTTGATTAGCAGCGACTGTGTTGCCGCCGCCGAAAAATCCGCCTTTGGTTTTGACGCTGGTTGCGGATGTCAACATAACATTCGTTTCAACGCCGGTTGCGTCACGAACTACAATTTTATCGTTGTCTTTAGCGACAACAACGCCTTTCAATTTAATTTTTTGACCGGATGCAACTGTGCGAGTTTGCGCATCTTGCGCAAAAACGCTGGTAATTCCGATTAACAAAGCCAAAAATAATGCTGGAAATTTTTTTAACATAATTAGAACTCCTCTTAGAAATTTGATGTTTGAATAAATCCTTATTTATGACGTTTTTGAAACGAATCAGGTTGTCAGTTTATAAAAGTTTTTCTCAACCTTGATAAATCTCTCAAAAATCCGTCTTAAACATTTATTGAACAATTTGGTAATATCAATTCAAACGCTGTAACAATTCTCGTGCCAAAATGTTAAACAAAACGTAATTTATTGAGCGAGCGCGAATTAGCAAATTTTAAAGAGTAAAATTTTTGCCGCAAAAATTGAAAATGTTTTGTTTGCAGACAACACCGAATATAAAAATTGTCTGGTTTTAATTCGTTTGCGCGATAAATTTAATTTGTCAATCTATAAAGCAAACTGCGTTGTTTCAAGATACTCTTTCATAAACGATAAAAATTTCTCGGCATCCGCGCCGTCAACAATTCGGTGGTCATAAGTTAGAGCGAAATAAGCCATCGAACGAATCGCAATATAATCGTCGCCGTCTGGCGTAGTCAAAACCTTCGGTCGCTTTTCGATCGCGCCCACGCAAAGAATCGCAACCTGCGGCTGATTGATAATCGGTGTTCCGAAAAGTCCGCCGAAAACTCCCGGATTGGTAATCGTAAAAGTTCCGCCCTGAACCTCGTCAGGCATTAATTTTTTTGTTCTCGCGCGGTCAGCCAAATCATTTGCCGCGAGCGCAAGACCGGAAAGCGAAAGCGTGTCGGCTTTTTTTATAACCGGAACAATCAAGCCCCAATCGAGCGCAACCGCCATTCCCAAATTTATGTCGCCTTTATAAACGATTTGCTCGCGGGAAACTTGCGAGTTGACAATCGGGAATTTTCGCAGAGCATTTGTCGTAGTTTGGAAAATAAATGGCATAAACGAAAGTTTCGTGCCGTAACGCGATGCAAATTCCGCTTTATTTTTCTCGCGGAACTTTGCCACATTTGTCATATCAATTTCATAAACGCTGGTAACGTGCGCCGAAGTTTGCTTTGAAAAAGTCATATGTTCGGCGATTTTCTTGCGCATTACCGACATCGGCTCGACTCTATCGCCTAAGGAAGTTGCGAATTGCGAGTTGACCGAGCTTATAAAACTCGTCGAACTCGGCAAACCCGGTTGACTCGGCAAACTTACAATCGGCGCGCCTTTACGAAGCAAATCCTGCGGTTTAAGTGCCGCGCCTGATTCGATAAAAGACATAATATCTTTCTTCGTCACGCGCCCGCTCATTCCCGAACCGGCGAGCCGTGAAATATCAATACCGTGTTCTTTAGCGATATTGCGGACAAGCGGACTCGATTTGGTTTTTCGCAAATCTTCGATTGTTTGATTGCCGTTTGACTTACCGTTTGTTGATTGTCCGTTTGAAGATTTTTGCGCATCTTCGACTGCGCCCGCGCGTCCGTAATCATAGCTTCTTCCTTCTGTTTCCTCAATTTCCTTTTTTTCTTCCACAGGCATCGAAACGGAAGTTTGCGCCGTTTGAGCTGAAGACGAAATATCCGCACTCGTCGCTTGCGCTGTTTCAGCTTCGGCTTGCTTTTGATTTTGGACATTAGACTTTGAACTCTGGGCTGCGCCTGCGCCGTTTTCGCTTCCTACGAAAGCCAGAGCCGTGCCGACCTCGACCGTTTCGCCTTCCTGATAAAGAATTTCGAGCAGCGTTCCGGCTGACGGCGACGGAACTTCCGCATCAACCTTGTCGGTGGAAATTTCTAATAAAGGTTCGTCACGCTCGATTTTATCACCGACTTTTTTCAGCCATTTGGAAATCGTGCCTTCGGTTATGGATTCCCCCATCTGCGGCATCACGACTTCCGTCGAGTTTGCATAGTTTTCAGAAGTTGCGGAGTTTTCAGAAGTTGCGGAGTTTGCAGAGTTTTCAGAAGTTGTCGAAGTCGTCGCAACTTGTGTGGCTATTTCAGGTTGTTTTACTTCTTCAATTATCGCCTCGCTTTTATCTTCTTCGGCTTGTATCGTTTCGGTTTGACTTTGGACTTTGGACTTTGGACTTTGGACTGCCGCTTCGCCTTCTTCGCCCAAAATTCCGACTGCCGTCCCGACTTCAACCGTTTCGCCTTCCTGATGACGAATTTCCAGTAAAACGCCAGCCGACGGCGCGGGAACTTCCGCGTCAACTTTGTCGGTAGAAATCTCTAAAAGCGGTTCATCTCTTTCGACTTTATCGCCGACCGCTTTGTGCCATTTGGAAATAGTTCCCTCGGTGATTGATTCGCCCATTTGCGGCATCACGACTTCTACGCTCATAAATTCTCCGTTTTTATATGAATGATTATAAATATAAATTTTATTACCGCTAACAGAATACAAGAAAATTCTTTGATAAGAAAATAAGCGAAAATCTTCGCCGCTTAACCGCCAATCGCGCGCGCCACAAAAAACGCCGTTGCCGCCGCGACGCTTCCGATAAGGCAAGTTTGCATTGCGCTTTTCAAAGGACTCGTTCCGGTAAAAGTGCCTTTGACATAGCCGAAAATAAATAAAGCGATAACAGTCACGACGATTGACCAGAGCAGAGCCGTCTGCACATCGTCAAAAATTATATACGGCGCGAGCGGAATCAAGCCGCCGAAGATATACGCGCCGCCGATAGTTGCGCCGCTTTTCAAAGCTCGTTTCGCGTCGGGTTTTTCGAGTCCCAACTCGAACCGCATCATAAAATCGGCAAAATCCGCCGGACGTTTGGCTAAGGATTCGACAATCGGGAAACTTTCTTCTTCGGTCAAACCGTAATCTTCAAGAATCTCCATCACTTCGTCCTTTTCGTGCTGAAGCATTTCGTCAATCTCGTAAAGCTCGCGTTTGTATTCACTATCGTAATGCTCGACATCGGATTTCCCCGCCAGATAACCGCCAAGTCCCATCGCAATCGAACCGGCGACGATTTCCGCAAGACCGGCGGTGACGATAATTCCGGTTGAAACCAGCACGCCCGAAAGTCCGGCTGCCAGCGCAAACGGAACGGTCAAACCGTCCGCCATTCCGATAACCGTATCGCGGACGATTTCGCCTGATGTAAAATGTTTTTCGATATGTGGAGTTTGCGGCATAATTTTTTTACTTTAAATTTTCGGCTAAAACTATAAATTTTAGATTCTAAACTATAAACTATCAGACAGAAACCAAATTCGTAAATTATGCCGATTATCAGAATTAAAACAAAAATAAATGCGCCGATTGAAAGAGTTTTCGATTTAGCCAGGTGCATTGATTTGCACACCGAATCAATGTCCGAGAACAAGGAAAAAGCCGTCGCGGGTAAAACAAAAGGTTTAATAGATAAAGATGAAACGGTAACTTGGGAAGCGGTTCACTTTGGAATTAAACAAAAATTGACTTCAAAAATAACGATTTTTAATCGTCCGCACCAATTCCGCGATTCGATGGTCAAAGGCGCGTTCAAGCGTTTTGACCACGACCATTTTTTTGAAGTGAAAAATTTGCAAACGATTATGAAGGATGTTTTTGATTATGATTCGCCGCTCGGATTTTTAGGAAATATTGCGGATGTGCTTTTTCTGGAAAGCTATATGACAAAGCTGCTCGAATCGAGAAACGCATTGATAAAAACGGTTGCCGAGAGCGATGATTGGAAAAAATTTATTAGCTGACCGTTTTTTGCCGCATTTTGCCGTCAATTATTTTGACGATACTTTCTAAATCTTCGATTACTTCAGTCAAAACAATTTCCTGACCGCCAATTTTGCGAACCAGACAATTGATTTTTGAGCCGCCAATCAATTGGCTTTCGGCTTTGACATTGATTGATTCGATTTCATCCCAGGTGCAGGCAAATTTTTTGTAGGAAAAACCGTTTTCAAACAATCTGAATTCCGCATTCCTTTGACCGAGCCAGCCGAAAAGCGTAAATAATTCGACAACCAAAAACGCCGTTCCCATCAAAATAAAAACAAAACTTCGCCGCACCGAATAAGCGACAATCATTGCGGTAAAAAAGATGAAGGAAACAATCGCGACGATAAATGCGCGTTGCTTAAAAACAGGCGAAATGCCGTGAACGCTTTCGAGTTTTCCTAAATTTTTAGTCATTCGATATGCCGCCGATTTTCTCGCCGTTTTGACGATTTCCGAAATCTGCGGCAGAAAGCAGCCTTCCATCTGCGGCGCAAACGGCACGGGCGCTTCAATCGAAGCGACGAAGTTTCAAGGAAGACGGAGAACACTGTGGATTAACGGGAAACGGAAAGCATCCGTTCCAGTTGCGCGGGCAACTGCACGGGATAAAATCTCGAAGCGGCAAAACCGTAATCTTCGCCGCTTTCGTCGATTATTCTCAGCAATCCTTCGTTTTCAGCGTCAGCGTCGGGAATCACCCGGTAAATTTTGCCGAATTCCAGAGACGCTTCGCTTTCCGAATTGTCGACGCAGACGACAAATTGCGAATTTGAATTTTCTTGGGTCATATCAATCTAAAAAGGGCAGTTTGATTTTTATATTACGCCTTCCGATGCCGTGCGCTTCATACCAATGCACTTCGGCGTATCTGATGCGTCCGCTCGGTAGTTTAACGTAAGCCGTGCCTTTGAGCTTGCGCCAGCGTCCGCGCCCGAACGCCCGATTAAGCCTTGCCAAATCTCGAATGCCGCGATTTACCGCGATAACTTCGATGTTTTCAATGGCACTGACCAGCGTAAAGTCAATCATTAAGATGAATCTAATTCTCAGACAAAAAAATTAGATTTAATAACGCGCCAATCTACGCGCCGCTTCGACGATTTCCGAAATCTGCGGCAGAAAATAATCTTCCATCTGCGGCGCAAACGGCACGGGCGCGTCAATCGAAGCGACGCGAATCGGCGGCGCGTCGAGCCATTCAAAGGCTTCTTCGGCGATAATCGCGGAAATCTCGCCGCCGATGCCGCCCGTCAAACTCGCTTCGTGCAGAATCATCACGCGGTTTGTCTTTTTCACCGTCGCCAAAATCGCTTCTTTATCGAGCGGCGCAAGGGAGCGCAAATCTATAATTTCAATTTGCAAACCATCTTCCTTTTCCAAAATGTCGCCCGCGTCCAAAGCGTTCAAAACTTGTGCGCCGAAAGTGATGATTGATAAATCTTTGCCTTCTCTGGCAATTCTGGCTTTGCCGATTTCGACAATATAATCTTCTTCGGGCAATTCTTCGCGCAGGCGCGGCAGGCGGTAAAGTTTTTTGTGTTCAAAAAACAGAACCGGGTCAGGGTCGCGGATTGCCGCTTTGATTAAACCTTTCGCGTCGTAAGCGGTTGACGGTTCGACCATTTTCAAACCGGCGGTGTTCAAGAAAAACGCTTCGGCATTCAAAGAATGAAACGGTCCGCCGCGCACGCCGCCGCCGCACGGTCCGCGAAACACCGCTTGAATCGAGCCGCAACCGCGATAACGCGATTTTGCCGCGTAATTCGTCAGCATATCGAAACCGCACGAGATAAAATCAATAAACTGAAATTCCGCGACTGGCTTCATTCCGAGAAGCGCCGCGCCGCACGCCGCGCCGACAATTGCGGCTTCCGAAATCGGCGTATCAATCATCCGTTCCGCGCCGAATTCGTCAATAAAACCTTCGGTTAACTTAAACGCGCCGCCGTATGCGCCGATGTCCTCGCCGATGACGAACACAGTTTCATCCGCCGTCATTTCTTCCCAAATACCTTGCCGAATTGCTTCGATAAGTGTTAAGCCTTTTTCTTGTTTCGCTGTTGCCATTATTGTTTCATTACCTTTAACTCATTTTCCTTTAACTTTATTAGATAAGCAACAAACAAAGTTTTATTCAGGTATTGAAACTATTTGAGCGGTTTGTTTTATACAAACAATTTAGTTAATTTCTAAGAAAAGGTTTTTTATACAAATTTATCGAGGAAAGGTTTATTTATAATGAGTGAAATTTTTGGAGTAATCGGCGCGGGAGCGATGGGCAACGGAATTGCTCAAACCGCCGCGAATTCGGGTTATCAAGTTATTATCTGCGACATCAGCGAAGATTTTGTCAAGAAAGGTTTTGCAGCGATTGAAAAAAGTCTCGACCGTTTCGTGAAAAAGGAAACGATGACCGAGGAGCAAAAAGGCAAAGTTCTTGGAAGAATAAAGACAACGACTAATATTGAAGATTTGAAAGATTGTTTTATCGTCGTCGAAGCCGCGACTGAGAACTTTGAAATAAAAAAGCAGTTGTTTCAAAAGCTCGATGAAATCACATCGCCCGACGCGATTCTAGCTTCGAATACTTCCTCGATTTCGATTACGAAAATCGCGGCGACGACCAAACGGGCGGACAAAGTTATCGGAATGCACTTTATGAATCCCGTGCCTTTGATGAAACTCGTCGAAGTCATTCGCGGCATTGCAACATCTGACGAAACCTACGCAAAAGTTAAAGAATTGTCGGAGAAAATGGGCAAAACGCCGCTCGACTGTCAGGATTTTCCGGGCTTTATTGCTAATAGAATTCTGCTGCCGATGATAAACGAAGCGATTTTTGCTTTGTATGAAGGCGTGGCGACCAAAGAAAGCATTGACGGCATTATGAAACTTGGAATGAATCATCCGATGGGACCGTTGACGCTCGCGGATTTTATTGGTCTGGACGTTTGTCTGGCGATTTTGAATGTGATGCACGAAGGTTTGGGCGACCCGAAATATCGTCCGTGTCCGCTGCTGATTAAAATGGTTGACGCGGGCTGGCTCGGACGCAAATCCGGGAAAGGTTTTTACGATTACAATCAAAACTAATGCGGATTGCCGAAACGGAAAGATTAATTCTGAGAGAAATGACAGCCGAAGACGCTGAAGATTTTTTCCGCATTTACAACGACCGGAAAACTAAGAAGTTTGTGGTCAAAACCTTCATTTCTCTGGAAGATGTGCGCGGTCAAATCGAAAAGCACATCGAAAATTATTATAAAAAATACGGTTTTGGACTTTGGGCGACGGTTTTGAAGGAAAACAACCGTTTAATCGGACGCTGCGGATTGCTTTATCAGGAAGTCGAAGGCGTAGAAGATTTGGAAGTCGCGTATTTGTTCGATTCCGATTATTGGGGAAATGGATTTGCCGCCGAAGCCGCCGAAATGCTGGTTAAACTCGGTTTTCAAAGATTCGGTTTCAATCGCGTCGTCGCTTATATTGACCCGCAAAACACGGCTTCGATTCGCGTGGCGGAAAAAGTCGGTTTGAAATATGAGCGGGAAATCGCGCAATTTAAAGATTTTGGAAAGGTTTCGATGTATTCGCTTGAAATATAAAGCAATAAAAAGCCGGATAAAATTTAGCATCCGGCTTTTTTATTACGGCATCTTAAAACTGTTTGCGTCAGGAAACGTAGTAACTGGAGAAATTAGATAAAAAAGGAAAATCTATGCGAAAAATTTCGGCATTTTTACTTGTAATAATTTGCGCTGTGTCCGCGATGGCGCAGACGAAAATCGCGCCGCTCAATATCAAACAGCGGACTTTGAAAAACGGTTTGCAAGTCGTATCTTTGCAGGACAATTCCAGCCCGACCGTGACGGTGCAGGTTTGGTTTGATGTCGGCTCGAAAAACGACCCGAACGGGCGTAACGGTTTCGCGCATCTTTTTGAACATCTGATGTTCAAAAGCACAAAGAATTTGAAAAGCGAGCAGTTCGACCGTCTGACCGAAGATGTCGGCGGCAATAACAACGCCTTTACTTCGGATGACGTAACCGCATATCACGAAGTTGTTCCGTCAAATTATTTGGAAACGATTTTGTGGGCGGAAGCCGAACGTCTTTCAAATTTGAATGTTGACGAACCGAATTTTTTATCCGAGCGCAAAGTCGTTCAGGAAGAATTTCGGCAAGGCGTTTTAGCGCAGCCTTACGGCAGATTTTACGAAGCGATTCAAACGCTTTCCTATACGACGCATCCGTATAAGCGAACAACCATCGGCACAATCGAAGATTTGGAAGCCGCAACGGTTGCGGACGCGCAGAATTTTCACAAAACATTTTATCGCCCGGACAACGCGACGCTGATTATCGTCGGCGATTTTGAGCAGAAACAGCTTGACGCTTGGGTTGACAAGTATTTCAACCGAATCGAACGACCAAGCGGCACGATTCCGCGCGTAACCGAAGTCGAACCTGCGAGAACAGCGGAGAAACGCCAAACGGTCAAAGCACCAAATGTCCCGCTTCCGGCAGTAGCGATTACATATCTCGCGCCCGACTCAAAAAGCAAAGACATTGCCGCTTTGAAAATTGCTCAGGCGATTTTGTCAGGCGGCGAATCTTCGCGCCTTTATCAGGAATTGGTTTATAAGCAGCAGATAGCGCAGGAAGCATCGTTCGGTGTTGATGAGCGCGTGGACAAAGGTTTGTTGACTTTCACGGCGGTTATGGCAAGCGGCAAAACGCCGGAAATGGGCGAAAAATCTCTACTCGCGGAACTTAAAAAGATTCAGGACGCGCCGGTTTCCGCAAAAGAACTCGAAAAGGCGAAAAACAGCATTGTCGCCGACGCTTTGCGCGGGCTTGAAACGAATCGCGGAAAAGCATTTGCCATCGGCAACGGCGTAATCTACAAAAACGACCCGAATGCCGTGAATGCCGAAATCAAACAACTGCAAGCCGTTACCGCCGCCGACGTGCAGAGAGTAATGAAACAATACTTTGCAGACAATAATCGCGTGGTGATTTATTACGTCAACGACGATGCGAAAGGAGAAGGAAAATAATGGAAAACGGAAAACGGAAAATGAAAAATATTTTTAATTCGTCTTTACTTTTTACTTTTGCCTTTTTACTTTTGCCTTTTGCTCTTCGCGCTTTCGCGCAAGAGCAGCCGCCCGCGCCGTCCGCGCCGCGAGAAGTGAAAATTCCCGCGATTCAAAACAGCGAATTGCCGAACGGTTTGAAAGTCGCGGTTGTCGAGCGAAAAGTCGTGCCGCTCGTAACCGTTTCGCTTCTGCTGAATGTAGCCGCGGCAAACGGCGAAGTGAAAGACGGTTTGGCAAATACAACCGCTTCGCTTCTGACAAAAGGAACGAAAACGCGCACGGCAACGCAAATCGCCGAACAAATCGAGTTTTTGGGCGGCAATATCAGTGCGCGTGCGAATTGGAACTCGACCATCGTCAGCGTTAACGTAACTTCCGATAAGCTCGAACAGGCGTTGGCGATTATGAGCGATGTAGTTTTAAATCCGACGTTTGCGCCGAAGGAAATCGAGCTTTTCAAAACGCAGACCACAGACGAGCTTTTAGTCAACTTAAAACAGCCGGGAAGTCTGGCGAGCTTTGTCGCCAGCCGCTACACTTTCGGCGAGCATAACGCCGTCGGAACGCCGGAGAGTTTGAAAGCAATCACGCAAGCCGACATTGCGAAATTTTATCGTGAAACTTATTTGCCGAATCGCGCGGTTTTGATTTTTGCGGGCGACGCTTCAAGCGAAAATGCAGGCGCGCTTGCTAAAAAATACTTCGGCGCGTGGAACAATCCGAAAATGCCAAAGGCGAAAATAGACGCGCCGCAAGTTCCGACTACGGCAATGGTCAAAAAACTGCAGGGCGAACCGGGCAAAACGGCAATCGGTAAGATTCTGGTTGTTGATTTGCCGAATGCGGGACAAGCGGCGGTAACTTACGCAAAAAAACTCGGTATGGGTCGCGTCAATTGTTTTGAAGAAAAATGTCAATCGGATGAAACTTATTATCCTTCAACCGTTACAAATACCGTTCTCGGCGGCGGATATTCAGCGCGTCTGAACGCGGAAATTCGGATTAAACAAGGACTTAGCTACGGTGCGAGCAGTAGTTTAGCTTCACGACGCGACCAGACGAATTTATTTGCGCGGGTGCAGACGAAAAATGAAACCGCCGCCAAAGTTGTCGAGCTAGTCGCCGCAGAAATCGAACGGCTCGGAAGCGGAACGGCGGAAGAAACTGAATTAACACCGCGCAAACTGACTTTGACCGGCGCATTCGGCAGCAGTTTGGAAACGACCGACGGTTTAGCCGCCAGACTTGCCGACCTTTACACTTTCGGCTTGAGCGCGGACGAACTGAATATTTATATGACGAGAGTCCGCAATGTTTCAGCCGAAGAAGTCAAAAAATTCGCGTCGGCAAATCTTAACGGCGGCGACATCATTGTCGTCGGCGACGCGAAGATTTTTATGGACGATTTGAAAAAGCGTTTTCCGACGCAGAAAATCGAGGTTATTTCTGCAAGTGAACTTGATTTGAACCGCGAAGATTTGCGGAAAGAAAAAAAGGTTTCAGGCGTAACAAATTTAAAGTTGAATTAATAAATGTAAATTTGTCCTTGAATTAAAAGCTGCAAACAACACCTGAAAATATTTGTTTGCGGCTTTTTGCTGCTTAGTTTTCATTTATTCGCAAAGCCGTGCCGGAGCGAGCATTCGTCAACTGCCCGTCTGAAATCACCGCTTTTCCGTTCACGAAAACGCTTGAAATGCCGACCGGATATTGATGCGGATTTTCAAAAGTCGCTTTATCGGCGACGGTTTTTTCATCGAAAATTACCAAATCGGCGGCAAATCCTTCTCGAATCAAACCTCTGTCTTTTAACCGGAAAGTCTGTGCCGGAAGACTCGTCATTTTGCGTATTGCGTCTTCGAGCGTGATGATTTTCAGCTCGCGGACGTAACGACCCAAAACGCGAACATTGTTTCCATAGCCGCGCGGGTGCGGCGCACCTTCGCCGAATTCGCGCACGCCGCTGTCGGAAGCAATCATCGTAAATGGCGCGCGCATAATGTTTTGCACGTCTTCTTCGCTCATCTTGCGGAAAACCATCTGCGCTCCGCCGCCCGCATACATTTCCAAAATTTGTTCGATTTGCGCGGCGAGATTGTCTCTGCCCTTTTCGCGCTTGGCAATTTCTTTGATATTCAAACCGTTGAAACTTTTATTTGCCGCGTAGCTTGCCACATAAGCGTAAGAAAAATCTTTGAATTTGCTGTCTTTCAGCGTTTTCGTTATTTCATCGGTAACTTTTTTGCGCGTCGCTTCGTCCGTCAGACGTTTTTTGCCGGCTTCGCGTCCGTTTTCCAATGCCCAGCTCGGCAGCATCGTGTCGAGCGACGTTGAAGAAGCGATGTAGGCATATTGGTCAACCGTGACACTCAAGCCTTTTTCACGCGCCGCTCGAACCAAGCCGAGTGTTTCTTCAGTTTTCCCCCAATGTTTTTTGCTTGAAATTTTGAAGTGCGAAATTTCGACCGGAATGCCGGTTTGCTCACCGATATTGATGGCTTCGGATACGGCTTCAAAAACTTTGTCGCCTTCATTGCGAATGTGGCTCGCGTAAACGCCGCGATGTTTTTCAGCCACACGCGCCAGCGCGACAACTTCATCCGTTTTGGCGTAAGTTCCGGGAACGTAAATCAAACCCGTCGAAAGACCGACCGCGCCTTCTTTCATCGCCTGTTCGACGATGGCTTCCATTTTCGTTAATTCTTCCGGTGTCGGAGCGCGGTTTTCCGCTCCCATAACTTTCGCGCGAACCGAACCGTGCGCGATGAGCGTCGCCAGATTAATTGCCAGAGGCGTTGTTTCGAAGCGTCCGAGAAAACTGCCGACATCCGTGACCGAACCGCCGCAGTTTCCGGTAACGAGCGACGTAACGCCCATCCGTATAAAATTTTCGGCTTCCGGGCGACTGAATATATTTTCCGTATGCGCGTGAACGTCAATAAAACCGGGCGCGACAATTTGATTTTTAGCGTCCACGATTTGCTTTGCTTCGTCATCCGCGATAAATCCGATTCGCGCGATACGACCGTCTCTGATGCCGATGTCGGATTTGAACCAGGGATTTCCCGTGCCGTCCACGATGCGGGCGTTTTTGATAACCACATCATAAATTTTGACCGGGGCATTTTGAGCATTGGCAAAGGAAAGTAAAAAAAGAACACCGAAAAACTTTGCAAAGCGAACGAGTTTTTTCATAAATTTAATCGGAAGTCGAAGATATATTTGATGGTAATTATAACGTTTTTTAAGAAAAACAAAAGTTATTAAAAGTAAAAAGTAAAAAGTAAAAAGGCAAAAGTGAAGAATAAGGTTTTACTTTTTACTTTTGCCTTTTTACTTTTACCTTCGTTTGCTCTTTGCCAGGTGTTTTGTTTGAATAAAATTTGAAGATTTTCAATTATGCACAAAAACCTACGCTCATTTATCGCAACCCTTCGCAAGGAAAATGATTTGATTGAAATTGACGCGGAAGTTGACCCGTATTTGGAAATTGCGGAAATCCACCGCCGCGTAATTGAGAGACAAGGCGCGGCTTTGCTTTTCAAAAACGTCAAAAGCTCAAAATATCCGGTTGTTACAAATCTGTTCGGAACGGCAAAACGTATCGAACTCGGTTTTGGGAAAAAGCCGCAGGAACTCGTCAAAAAAGCGGTTGAAATGGTTGAAGTTCTTTTGCCGCCGAAGCCGAAGGAACTTTGGAATTTTCGGGACTTAGCTTTTTCGGCTTTGAAATTGGGAACGAAAAAAGTCAGACGCGCTCCGGTTTTAGAGGTTTTGGAATATCCGGCGAATCTTGAAGAATTGCCTTTGCTTCAACTCTGGCACGAAGACGGCGGACATTTCATTACTTTGCCGCTTGTTTATACCGAAAGCCCGACATCTGGAAAACATAATTTGGGAATGTATCGCATTCAGCGTTACGACGCGGAAACAACCGGAATTCACTGGCAAATTCACAAAGGCGGCGGGTTTCATTATATGGAAGCCGAACAAAAAAACGAATCATTACCTGTTACGATTTTTCTCGGCGGTGCGCCCGCGATGATTCTGTCGGCAATCGCGCCGCTTCCAGAAGACATTCCCGAACTCGTTTTAGCTTCGGTTTTAGCGGACGGAAAAATCGAAACAGTCGAAAACCCGCTGGGAACAAGAGGAGTTTTAACTAAAAGTGGTTGGGTCAAAGAAATTGAAAGTTACCCGAAATTTCACAGACTCATTGCCGAAGCCGAATTTGCAATTTGCGGGCGAGTACAGCCCCACAAACGAAAACCCGAAGGACCGTTCGGCGACCATTACGGTTATTATTCTCTCGTTCACGATTATCCGGTTTTTCAAGCCGAAGCGGTTTTTCACCGCAAAGACGCGATTTATCCGGCAACTGTTGTGGGCAAACCGCGTCAGGAAGATTTTTTTATCGGCGATTATTTGCAGGAATTATTATCACCGCTTTTTCCGCTCGTAATGCCTGCCGTGAAAGATTTATGGAGTTACGGCGAAACAGGTTTTCATTCGCTCGCGGCAGCGGTCGTCAAGGAAAGATATGCGCGTGAGGCACTCGGCGCAGGGTTTCGCATTTTAGGCGAAGGTCAATTGTCGCTGACAAAATTTTTGATGCTGACCGACAAGCCGCAAAATTTGCGCGATTTCAAATCTTTGTTTGAATACATTCTTCAAAGAGTTGATTGGGCGAGCGATTTTTTTATTTTTGACCGAACCGCGTTTGATACTTTGGATTATGCTTCGGGCAAAATAAATCACGGCTCGAAAGCGATGCTTGTCGGTGTCGGCGATGCGAAGAGAGATTTACAAAAAGAGTTTCGCGGCGAATTGCCAAACCGCATCAAACGCGCCGAAGTTTTTTGCGGCGGCTGTCTGGTTGTCGAAGGGAATTCATACGAAGAAGATAAAGACCTTGCGACGCGCATTGCAAAATCAGGCAAATTCGATGATTTTCAAATTGTCGTTTTGCACGACGACGCAGATTTTGCTAAGTCAACCGAAAAATTCTTGTGGGCGACTTGGACGCGCTTTAATCCCTCGACAGATATTTACGCCAAGGAAATTTCTATCAAAAATAATCATATTGTTTATCGCGCGCCGATTGTGATTGACGCGCGAATGAAGCCTTGGTATCCGAAGGAAGTCGAGCCGCGTGATGATATTGTAAAATTGGTTGACGGACGTTGGCGCGAATATTTTCCAAAAAAACGATAATCGGAGAGAAGGCAGAGAAAAAATGAAATTATTACTAAAAAGGATTCTGTTGATTTTTGCGATACTTATCTTATTTCTCGCATTAGTTGCCGCATATTCTTATTTTATCGCGCCGCGCCGTTTAATCATCAATGAACAAAAGTTAAAGATTCCGCGCTGGAGCGCGAAGCTAAATGGATTTAAGATTGTCGCAATCTCAGACATTCACGGCGGCTCGAACTATGTAACGGAAGAAAAAATTCGCAAGCTGGTCGAGCTTGCCAACCGGCAGAATCCCGATTTGATTGTTTTGCTTGGCGATTACGTTTCACAGGAAAAGTTGGCAAGCGGCGCATTGAAAATGCCGAGCGAAATTGTCGCCGCCAACTTAAAAGGTTTTCGGGCAAAATACGGTGTTTATGCCGTTATCGGAAATCACGATTGGTATTATGACGAGAAAAAAATGACCGGAGAATTTGCCGACGCGGGAATCAAAGTTTTGGAAAATACGGTTGAAGAAATAAAAGTCGGAGATGAAACGATTTATCTCTGGGGCATCGAAGATTACTGGAAAAATCGCCGCGTTCCCGTCAGTGCGTTTGAACAAATTTCTAACAAACGAAACATCGTCGCCATCACGCACAATCCCGATTCGCTCCTTAAAGCGCCAAACGAAATCAGCTTGATGCTTGCCGGACACACGCACGGCGGTCAAGTCAAATTTCCTTTTTACGGCGCGCGAGCCTTTGTCAACGACCCCAGATTTATGGAAGGATTTGTCAAAGTCGACGGCAAAAATGTTTTTGTAACGACCGGAATCGGCACGACCGGACCGCAGATTCGCTTTAATGTTCCGCCGGAAATCGCCATGTTAAATTTGCTTTCCGAAAATTAAGTGAAAATGAATTTGCCGAAATTTTTTTCGATTGCCGCCGCTTTACTCGCAGCCGGTTTGCTGTGTCTGGCTTACGCTTACTACGTTGAACCTTTTCGGCTGGTTGTTAATCAAACGGACATAAAGATAAAAAATTGGAATCCTGAATTCAACAATCTGAAAATCGTTTTAATCTCCGACATTCACGGCGGTTCGCACGGCGTAACGGAAGAAAAAATTCGTCAGGTCGTCGAAAAAGCCAACGAACAAAATGCGGATTTAATTGTGCTTTTAGGCGATTATGTTTCGGAATCGTTAAGCAACGATAACTTGAAAATGCCGATGGCGACGGTTGCTGAAAATTTGAAAGGCTTACGGGCAAAATACGGTGTCTTTGCGGTTTTGGGCAATCACGACGTGCGACTCGGTGAAAGGGAAGTTTCAGGCGAATTAGAAAGAATAGGTTATCAAGTTTTGAAGGATGAAGTTGTCTTTATCGAAAAAAACAATCAGAAAATTCGCCTTCTCGGTTATCCCGACCACACGACATTCAAAAGCTGGGAAGATGTAATCAATAAATCACGAAATACCTTAAACAATGCCGAACAAGTCGGAGACATTATCGCGCTCGAACACAGCCCGGATATTTTGCCAGTTATTACCGGACAATTTTTAATTTCAAACGATTTAAGATTGATTTTGGCGGGACACACGCACGGCGGACAAATCTGGTTTCCCATCATCGGGTCTCCGATTGTGCCTTCGGGCTACGGACAAAAATATGCTTTCGGGTACGTCAGAGACTACGATATGGATATGTTTGTTACAACCGGAATCGGAACGAGCATTCTGCCGTTTCGCTTTCTCATTCCGCCTGAAATCGCGGTTTTAACTATTTCAGCCGAATAATTTTATCTAAGCATTTTTTTAACTTTCTCAAAATCTCCGTCATTCTTCGCCGGAGTTATTCCCAAAATTCTGCACATCAAATTATAAACCTCGATATTTTCAAACGGCTCGGCAACATAACCTTTTTTGAACGCGCGTCCGTGCGCGATGAAAGTCGCCCGCATTGATTCAAGCCCGTTGTCATAGCCGTGCGCTCCTTTTGGTTTTAGAAAATCGGCGCGTTTTTTTGTTTCTTCAAATCTTTCGTGATTGGTCAAAACCCAGCCTTCGTCAGCCGAACAAATAACCGGCGCAATACGCGGGCTGTCTCTGTAATGAAGTCGTTCGGGAATTTCGTATTTTCGCCAGCACTTTGCGTGCGAGATTTTACTTTGCAGATTTTCGATGATTTCCTTTTCCGCGCCTTCTTTCGGAAAAATCTGGACAATCTCGCCCGTCCACAAAATGCGCTCGGTTTTTCGGAAATCAAAATAATCATCGAGAAAAACGGCGTTTTGCTGATAAACCGTCGCCATTCCGTGGTCGGAAACGATGATGAGATTCACCTTTTTGTTTATCTTTCGCTTCTTCAAACCTTCGTAAAGTCTGCCGAGTTCGCCGTCAACTTTTTGAACCGCGTCGGCAACTTCCTTTGAATTCGGCGAAGCGGCGTGTCCCGCGTCGTCCGGGTCGCTGAAATAAAGCGTGTAAAGCGTCGGACGTTCTTTTTGCGGCAAATCCAGCCACGACAAAATCGTATCAACTCTTTCGGTATTCGGAATTTTACCGTCGTAAGTTTTCCAAAACGTCGGGCGCGCGCCTTTAATTTCCGCTTCCGTTCCGACAAAAAAGAAGGCGGCGGCGCGACTGCCTTGCTTTTCCGCCGTTACCCAAATCGGCTCGCCCAGCCACCAGCGCGAATTCTGCACTTCTTCGCGCTTTCCCAGAGTGAAAACCGTGCCGAAATCAAATATATTATTTTCGACGATGCCGTGATGTTCCGGGTAAAGCCCGGTCGCAATCGTATAATGATTCGGAAAGGTTTTGGTCGGAAAAGACGGAATCATCCATTTTGCCCGAACACCTTTTTTCGCCAATTGATTCAAAATTTTCGGCTTGAATTTGTCCAAATAATCGGCGCGAAAACCGTCGAGCGAAATTAAAATAACAGTCGGCTTTAAATCCCGAATCGGCTTTTGCGCGAAACAGACGGAAGAAAAAATCAACGCAAAGACGCAAAAGCGCAAAGACGCAAAAAGAAATCTGTGTTTATCTGTGTTCATGCTGGTTTAATTTTTATGGCTTCAAACGATAAAGCATTCGCGGAAACGGAATCGTTTCGCGGACATGCTCGATGCCGCACATCCACGCCGTCGCGCGTTCCACGCCCATTCCGAAACCGGCGTGCGGGACAGAACCGAAACGGCGTAAATCCAAATACCATTCAAATGATTCTTTCGGCAAATTGTGTTCTTCGATTTGTTTTTCGAGAAATTCGAGATTCGTGGCGCGTTCGCCGCCGCCGATAATTTCGCCGTAACCTTCGGGCGCGAGCAAATCCGCGCCGAGCGCGAGTTCAGGACGTTCCGCATCTCGTTCAAAATAAAACGCTTTGATGACGGCTGGAAAATGATGGACAAAAACCGGCGCGTTAAATTGGCTGGAAATATAAGTTTCGTCCGGCGCGCCGAAATCGCCGCCCCATTCAAAATTGTTTTCGAGTTCGCCTTTCGTAAAACCTATCTGCAAGATTTTTACCGCGTCGTCATAATGAACACGCGGGAATTTGTTGGCGGAAATCGCTTCAAGTTTTGAAACGTCGCGTTCTAAAACTTTCAATTCTTTCTGCCGGTCATTTAAAACTCGTTCGACGATAAAATTTATCAAGTTTTCGCCCAAATCCATTACGTCCGCGAGATGCGCGTAAGCCATTTCCGGCTCAACCATCCAAAATTCCGTCAGATGCCTGCGCGTTTTCGATTTTTCGGCGCGGAAAACCGGACCGAAACAATATGATTTACCAAAACTCGCAACGGTCGCTTCGTTGTAAAGCTGTCCGCTTTGTGTTAGATACGCTTTGTCGTCTTCAAAATAATCAACCTCAAAAAGCGTCGTCGTGCCTTCGCAGGCGGCGGGCGTGAAAATCGGCGTGTCGGCTAGGATGAAACCGTTGTCGTCAAAAAAATCCCGTGTCGCTTTGATAACCGTATGGCGAACCTTCAAAACGGCATTCTGTTTTTTCGAGCGAATCCACAAATGGCGATTGTCCATCAGAAATTCCGTGCCGTGTTCTTTCGGCGTAATCGGATAATCCGAAGCGTTTTGCAAGACTTCGATGTCTTTCACGTCAACTTCAACGCCGATTTCCGAGCGCGTGTCTTTTTTGACCGAGCCGTGAACAATCAAAGAAGATTCCTGACCTAACGCTTTTGCTTTGTCGAAAACTTCTTCGGAGTTTCCTTTGAAAACGACGCATTGCGCGATTCCTGTTCCGTCGCGCAATTGCAGAAAAACTAATTTTCCGCTTGAACGCGAATTGTAAAGCCAGCCCTTGAGCGTTACTTCTTCGCCAATGTGCTTTTTTAATTCGTTGATATATGTTTGGTTCATAAATTATTTGTTCGATTATCAAATACGAAGATAAAAATTTTGATTATTTGATAATACTTTAATCACGCGCCAAATTTCCACACGCTTAAATATATTTGATTTTCCTGAATCCGCAATTTTCATTCGTCAAACAGAAAAACCTGTAATCATTTTCAATCAAAGGTTTTTCACTTGATAGCGAAAAATTGTTTTGTGTTATTTATCCGACATAAAACGGCGCAGAGCGAAAACAAGAATCGCGCGGAGGAACGCAAAGCGGATTAACCCTTTCAAAAAGAACTTAAATGATTTTTGCGATAATTTTTTGCAAGTGCGGAAATTTTTCCAACTTTTTCGCCGCATCTAAAACAATGCAAGACATCGGCTCGATGTATTGAATAAAATGAGTTTTGCCGCGATTAACCGATTGAAAGGAAAATGTCCCGATAGCTTTGAGGCATCTTTGCACGGTCATCAAATCGAATTCGTATTCAAAATCCGCAAAAGCGATTTTTTCCAATCCTGATTTTTCTCTTTCGGCTAAAAAAAAATGTTTCTTTTCTTCCAGCCAATTGTTATCGGGCGTTTCCAGAACTCTATCGAGCAGAAGCGAAGCCAAATCGTAACTTGCTGCGCCGATTCTTGCGTCCTGATGGTCAATTATTCGCAGGCGATTTTCTTTATCCAGCATCAAATTTGCGGCGTGAAAATCCCGATGACACAAAACCTTCGCGCGTGTTTCGAGTTCTCTGGAAAGCGAAACGAATTCTTCTGTCAAAGCCGAATTTTCTCTGGCGGTGAGCGGTTGTTTTTGCAGTGATTCAAAATAGTGAGTTTTGAAAAAATTTAATTCCCAGAGAAGTTTTTCTTCGTCGAATTTCAAACGCGAAGCAATTGAATCGAGTTCAAACGCTTTCGTTGTCGCAGCCTGGATTTCGGCAATAAGCGTTATCGCTTCGTTCAAAAGATTTTCCTTTTCGCTCGAATCGCTTTCCGCTAAAATGTCGCGCAAAATCGTATCGCCGAAATCCTCCTGAATGATTACGCCGAGATTTTCGCTGAAATCGAAAATCTTCGCTACCGGCAAACCGCCGACGAGAAAAAGATTTGTAACGTCAATGTATGTTTGCTCTTTCGCTAGAAAAGATTCGGGATATACGCAGGCAATTGCGGTCGAATCGTTCCAATTTATGCGGAAATACTCGCGCGTGGAAGCATCGGGCGTTAAAATTTCAATATCTGTTTTTCGACTGTCTTTTTCTAAGAATTCCTGCAATCTTTTGATTGCTTTTGCAGTAAGAATTTGACTCATAACTGTTGAATCAAATTTTATCATTGATTAAAGAAACGACATAATTTTCGCCGACGACCTCACCTTTCAAAGCCTTTTCGGGAATTTTGGCGCAATGCGCGAGCATATCGGCGCGGACAATCGCCACATTTTCAAATTTTTCGCCTTCGCTTATTTTAACGCCGTCGCCGATTATCGCTCTTGAAATTCGCGCGCTTTCCGCTATTGAAACATCGTCCCAAATTACCGAATCTTTGACGCTCGCCGAACCTGAAATTTTAACGTTTGCGCCTTTGACGATTTTTTCCTTTTGTCCGTTGAGCATCGCAAGGCTGATGTCTAGATAACGCGGAATCGTCGAAAGCTCAAACCAATTTCCGTCTGCGATATGCGCGACTATTTTTTCGCCGTGTCTGATTGCCGGATTATAAAATGTCGGCACAATATCGGAATAAACGCCGCGCGGAATATAATCGAAAACGCGCGGTTCGAGAATATGGATTCCGGTGAACATCAACGGATTTTGGATTTTGGATTTTGGATTTTGGTTTGATTCGTTGGCTAGAGGTTCGGGAAAATCGCCGAAACCTGTAACCAAATTATTTTCAGTTTCAACGATTGTAAACCTTTCACGCTTTGTGTTCGGCATCAAAACCATCGTGGCAAGCGCGCCCGTTTTACGGTGAGTTTCGAGTGCCGCGGAAATATCAATATCGGTGATGATTTTGCCGTTGATGATTAAAAAAGTTTCGTTTTCGAGTAAATTACGCGCGTTGTCGAGTGCGCCCGCCGTTCCCAAAATCTTCGGCTCTTCGATTGTGTAATGAATTTTGACACCGAAATCTTCACCGCCTCCGAGTGCTTTTTTGACTGATTCAGGTTGATGATGGAGATTGACCACAACATCCCGAAAGCCGAATTTGGCGACGTATTCGGCGACGTAACCGACGAGCGGTTTGCCGAGAAAAGGAATTGCGGGCTTGGTGCGGTCAATAGTTAGCGGGAAAAGCCGCGTGCCGAAACCGGCGGCTAAAATCATTGCTTTCATAGCGGAAAATTATTTGTGATTGGTTGATTGGCGGTCGGTTTTCTTCAAACCGCTTCAAACTTCAAACCATACTTTTTTTGAGTTTCAAATGCAAACTTGCGAAATCGAGTTTTACGGTTAAAATCTGTAAAAGATGATGAATTCCAACGAAAAAACCTACGCGCTTTTTTCGAATCCGACGAATAAAAAAATTATTGCCGCAATTGAAAAAAAAGGTGCAAAAGTTTTTCAATTTCCGCCGCTTGAAACTGAAAATACGGTTTTAGATGAAAAATCCGTTGCCGATATAAAAAGTCTTAATACCTTTGATTGGATAATTTTCCCTGATGTTTTGACAGTTGATTATTTTCTGCAAATTTTGGAGGAAAACGAAATTGATTTGTTTGAAATGGATTCGATACAGGTTTGCGCGTTTGGCGAAGCGGTTGCCGACCGACTGCGTTTCGCGCAGCTTCACGCCGACGTTATTCCAACTTCGGTTGAAGCGGCGAATGTCTTTCTCGCTTTGTCCGATTACATCGGGAAAGATGAATTATGTAACCTGAAATTTCTTTTAGCAAAGGAAATTTCGCAGGAATTTGAGATTAAAGAAAAATTAGTCGAGAGCGACGCAAGCGTGGTCGAATTACCGATTTATCAAGCAAAAATTTCGAGAGCCGATGAAACCGCAAAATTGAAAGTCTTGCTCAAAGGCGGCGCGATTGACGAATTTATTTTTTCATCGCCGACAGACTTAATTGCTCTAAAACACTATTTTAATAACAAATTGATTTCGACAACGCTATCTGAAATAAACGTTTCTACGGTTGATAAAGCTATGTTTCAAACTTTGAAGGAACACGACCTGAAAGCGGATTATTTCCGGCTTAAATAAAAAGAGGTTGAGAAAAACTCTCAACCTCGATAGAGAAGTTAATCGTCGCGCCGAACTGTTTTTGCAATTTGGCGCGACAATCAATTTTCAACCTTTAGTGCGTGTCATAGTTGGCAACCGGAAAATCTCCGTTTTGCCCGAATTGAACCTGCACTGTTGTATTGTCCGAACTACGCAAGGTAGAGAACACGCCGTTTAGCGGATTCCAGACCGAGATGTCCGTTCGTCCGTCGCCGTCATAATCGGCTTGTGTTGTAAAGAACGGCTTCGTTCCGAACTGCACCGCCCGGAAACTGAAATTCGAGCTGTTCAAGATATACCAGGTGTAAGGCGTACCCAACCGGACAACGGCAAAGTCAGTTCGACCGTCACCGTCATAATCGCCCGGCACGACCAAATCGCTTCCCAGTCCGAACTGTACGGCTAGGAATCCGGCTGTGCTGCGCTGCACGAAGAACGTCGCCTGTCCAGTTCTATCCGCTCCGCTTCCGCGATAAACGGCTAAATCGAATCGTCTATCGCCGTCATAATCGCCCGGCGCGACCACATCGGTAGCCAAACCAAACTGTGTCGCGCTGAAAGTGAAATTGTTGCTCGTTAAGATATACCAAATCAATTGTCCGCCGGTTCGTCTGACAACCGCGAAATCGGTGCGACCATCGCCGTTGTAATCACGTGCGACCGGCTCGTCTCCGTTTAGCCCGAATTGAACTGATTGAACGGTGTTATCAGAGCTTCTCAAGACAAAGAAAGTGCCGTTTGAAGGACGGAAGACGGAAATGTCGGTTCGACCGTCGCCGTCATAATCGCCCGGTGTCAGTATATCGTTGGAAAGACCAAACTGCACGCCGAAGAAACTGTTGTTTGAGCTTCTGCGAACAAACCAAGTATTGTTGCTCGGACGGAAGACAGCGTAATCTGACCTGCCATCGCCGTCAAAATCAAGAACGGCTCTGCGTGGTGTCGGTGTAACTCCCGGTGTTGGAGTTGCTGTTGGCGTTGCCGTTGGTGTCGCCGTCGGAGTTGCGGTTGGCGTTGCTGTCGGCGTTACCGTCGGAGTTGCGGTTGGCGTTGCTGTCGGCGTTACCGTCGGTGTCGCTGTTGGAGTCGCCGTTGGCGTTGCTGTCGGTGTCACTGTTGGCGTTGCCGTCGGCGTTGCTGTCGGTGTCACTGTTGGCGTTGCCGTCGGCGTTGCCGTTGGTGTCGCCGTTGGTGTTGCGGTTGGAGTCGGAGTCGGTGTAGCACCGCCGGAAGTCGTAATAATTAGTGAATATCCGCCGGAAATCACACCTGTATCTCCCTCAAAATAATCAACGACGTATAAACTCCACACGCCGTTCGGATTTGTTCCGCCGAATGTTCCGTTTAACGTAGCACTTCCCGTCGGAGCAGGCTGGCTGTAACTTTCTGCCGGTTGCGGAGCAGGCGGCGGAAACGGGTCTGTTGGGTCAGTAGTACCGTCAGCCCTCCTAAAAAGACGACTCGTCGGGCGGTATGAACCCGACGGAAACATATTGGTATCGCAGGGAACAAGACTTGTTGCTTGGTCGTCGAATGTAACGGTAATGTTTGTAACTGCTACCTCATCGCCGCAATCAGATAAAAGAACGAATCTTCTATTTGTGTCAGGCGCAACCAGAAGTAGGGCGACATCGCTCAGGAAAGTGTGTGATAAACCGTTCAATCTGATATTGATGTCGGTAACCGTGCCGGTCAATCCCGAAACTGTTACATTTGATGGATACGGAGTTGCTGTAGCTTGGTCATTAATGGTTATCCGTGCAGTATTTTCAAATGTGCCTGTTGTTTGCGCAAAAGCTGCAACGGTAAAAACCGCTAAAATTAAAATCAAACTGTTGAAAAAAGATAAAACTTTCATTGTTCCTCCTAGAAAAATTAAAAACCAAAAAGTGTTGTAGTGTTGAAGATTTCGTTAAATTTAATAATATAGTTTCAAATGAGGAGAATTAAATTTACAAAATACTTGTATTGAAAAATTACTCTTTTTACAGTTAGTTTGTCAATAGGTTCTTACCCTGACCGCTAAGCGGTCAGTTTTCCGATGCGGAATTGAAGCAAATCGTTTGCGTGAAAGGATAGAAAAAGATGAATGATGAGTGAAAATTCATCATTCATCTTTCTACCATCTTTCTACATTAGACAACATTAAGGACACGGACTTCTGATACCTTCGCAATAAATTTGCCCTGACCTTTTATCACCTTTCGTAGCTAAAATAATAACAATCACCGCTACTGCTACCGCACCAATAATGATTGCGGTGGTTGTGTTGATTCCTTCAAATTTTTTCTTTTGTCGCGCTTTGTCAGCGTCTTGCATTGCCTTTGCCGTGATGCTATCTTTTTTAACTTTGACAAGGGAATCTTTCTCAAAAAGTTCGCTTGCTCTTTTAGAACGAGTAACACTTAAATTATCTAAAAACTCTTTTTTAGATAATGTGTTTAAATGCTGAGAGTTTTTAAAGTTAGAAGATTGAGTTTGAGCTAAAATTAAAAGATTAGTCGTCGTAATCAATCCACATATCAACAGTAAAGACAAAGTTTTATTTAACATATTTCACCTCTTTTTGGTAAGGTCTTGCTAAATTTAGCAAGACCTTAATTATCACTTGCTATTATGCAAGTACTACTTTTAGAAAACACCTACCGTATTCCAAGCAATTCCTGTGTCACGCACAACACCGCTTTTTGACCCGTAAAGGTCAGCAGCGGCTGTGATAGTAGCTACGCGAACATCGTGAAAAGTTGCGCTAGGAAACAAATAAACAGTCAACGCCCGATAAAAGACCTTTTCGGCAGCATCTCGTCCACTACTACTCGTAGCGAGCAAATAAAATGCTTTATTTTGAATACCGCTACTTTGATGAACATCCATTCCGGGATAATACTGGCTATAATTGTCAATGCTTACACCGTCAGCAGGAGGATTGTCCATATAGCGGACAGCATCGCCGGGAATTGATGGAGTATACCAATCTTCTGCAACAAGGTAATCAGGATTGATGTTTGTGTAAAACTCGACGGCAGTTCCGAAAATATCGGAAAAGGATTCATTAGCTCCACCCGATTCATTTGCATAAATCAAGGCTGCCGTTCTTTCGGTTAAACCGTGCGTAATCTCATGTCCAACTGTATCAACCGATACTAACGGAGATGCAAAAACTCCATCGCCATCGCCATAAAATACTTTTGTACCGTCCCAAAACGCATCATTGTAGTTCACTCCGTAACGCACATGGCTTCTTACCGGATAACCATTACCGTCAATGCCATAGCGTCCGTGAACATTGTTGTAATAATCCCACGTTTGGCTCATGCCAAAATGAGCGTCGCTGGCAATTCTTTGAAAATATCTTGATGTTGTATCACCATAGATATTGTCCTCATCGAAGATTGTATATCCGTCTGTACCTGTCCCATTTCGCATATCCTCTGTGTAAGAGGAATCACCTGTGGAATAGCCGATATTGCAATTCGGACACTTCGTTCTATCTTCCATCCAATAGAGAGTAAAGAGCGGTCGAGTAGTTCTAAAATTTACCGTTCCGCTATATAAGCTATATCCAGTGCCGACGGTAACGGCTTGGCGTTGAAGATTGTCATAATGCCAAACGATTTCACCGTTTTTGGCATTGACAAAATAGAAATGACGCGCAGTATTCTTCGTGCCGTCTTCGATTAAAAGTTCAACTAAATAAGTTAGTTTAGCAACTTTAGTTTCGCTTTTTTGGTCAGTAACCCATTTGGGCAGGATTACTAAACTAGCTGTAGGCAGTTTAGCAAATTCACCTTTGTAACTAAGTGCAGACTTTGCTGTTTCGATGGCTTCGGCTTCGGTTAATTTGGGTGTGGTTTCTACTAATTCCGCTTCCGAAAAAGTTCGCCCTAATGCTGTTGTTTTTCCCTGACTGTCAACGTGCGTTGTTAGTTGTCCGCTAAAGACCGGAACATTATTGTTGATTTGTTCTAAGCGCAAATGAGTTATGCCGATACTGTCTAATTCTGCGCTACGCAATGCAAGTTTAGAATTTATATCGGACAAACCCTGAGTTTTGTCTAACTCGTTTGCTTTTAGGTAAGCCATACTGCGATTTACTGCTTGTTCTACCCAAGAGTTTCCGCTTGGAAGAAAATCTGTCAATCTACTGAATTGGTTGTAGGTTTTCAGGATGATATTTTTTGACGATTTTTGTCGGTTGATTTGGCAAGTCATTATTTGTCTGCTGTCCGTAAATGCGGGAAGCAGAAGTTAACAGAATTATACTTACCAAAACGATAATTAGAAAATGTGAAACTTTGTTTCTCATGATTTTACTCCTTATACTTCAAGTGAAAATCAGAAAACGGGAGTGCTTATCGCATCTTGCTTTCTAATTGATTGTTAATCGGACAAGGCTTTTTGAGGAGTCTTGTGTATTTGTATAACTGAACTCTCGTTGAGTTAAGTTAGGAGAGTTTTTCAAAATCGTTCTTACAATCTAATACTATATTTAGTGTAAGTCAATGATTTTCTGTTTTGACCCGACCGCTTATCACTTTTAAAGAAGCTGGACAAATTGTTAAAATAAATAAATGATTTCGGCTTCAGTTCTTCTTTTTTTTATTGACGGATTAGGTATCGGCAAGCGTGAAGAAACAAATCCGCTGGCTAAGATAAAAAACATCGAACCCTTAGCGCATTTTCAAAACGAGAAAAGCGAGATTATCTTTGACGGAGTTTTAACCGCGACCGATGCGCGGCTCGGCATCGAAGGTCGTCCGCAAAGCGCGTCGGGACAGACGACAATTTTAACCGGAATTAACGCGCCAAAACTTTTGGGTTTTCATAAGCAAGGATTTCCAAATCAAATTTTGCGCGAAGTTATCAGTGACAAATCTGTTTTTCTTCAATTAAAACGCCGTGGCATCGAGCCAAATGTTTTTGCCAACGCCTACCCGCCGCAGTTTTTTCAAACCGTTCCGCGCTGGAAGTCCGCGACGACTTGCGCGATGGAAGCGGCAGGTTTACCGTTTCGCAGATTGCCGGATTTGCTCGGACGAAAAGCAGTGTTTCACGATTTCACCAATCATAGTTTGATTGAAAAAGGTTTTGACATCCCGATTTTTTCTCCGAGCGAAGCAGGCGAAATTTTAGCTGAACTTACGTGGACGCACCGATTTACACTTTACGAACATTTCCTGACAGATAAAATCGGACACGCGCAGGATTTTGAAAAAGCCGAAAAGCATTTGCCGCAGCTTGCCAAATTTGTTCGGGAAACTTTGCGGCGAATTGATTTGGAAGCGATGACTGTAATTTTGACCAGCGACCATGGAAATTTGGAAGATTTGTCGATTCGCAATCATACTCTGAATGATGTGCCGACAATCGTTTGGGGCAGAAATCGCCATGAGGTTTCTAAAAGAATAAAAGATTTGACCGATATTGCGCCGGCAATTTTGAGTCTTTTCGATTGAAATTTGTTCGACATTCTTTCAATAAACATTTTTGCATCTAACAATAACGGAAGAAATTTGTTATAAACTTAACTGAAATGAAGCGTTGGACGATAAAAAAACATGACCGCGAAGCAGTTAAAACGCTGGCAAACGAATTAAAAATTTCGCCCGTAGTTGCCGCCTTGCTTATTTCTCGTGGTTACGAAACGAGAGAAAAAGCGCGCAAATTTTTGAATCCTTCGCTCGCCGATTTGCATGAACCCAATCTTCTAAAGGGAATGACGGAAGCGGTCAGTCGCATTTTGAAAGCCGTCGAAACGGGTGAAAAAGTTTTGATTTGGGGCGATTACGACGTTGACGGAATAACGGGAACAGTTGTTTTGCGAAAGGCTCTGGAGATTTTAGGCGCAAAAACCGGCTTTCACATTCCGCATCGCTTTACCGAAGGTTACGGCGTCAACATTCCCGCGCTTGAAAAAGCGAAAGAGCGCGGCTATACGCTCGTCGTTAGTGTTGATTGCGGGATTCGCAGCTTTGAACCGATTGCCTGGGCAAAACAAAATGGCATCGATTTTATCGTTACCGACCATCATTTATCCGACGAAACAAAAGAAAATCCCGACGCCTTTGCGGTCGTCAATCCGAATCAGCCCGGTTGCGAATACCCGGACAAAAATCTCGCCGGTGTCGGCGTAGCGTTTAAACTCGCGCACGCTCTTTTGCGCGAAAAAGGCAAGGAAAATCTCGTCAAAGGTTTCTTGAAAGTTGTCGCCATCGGCACAATCGCCGACGTAATGAATCTGACAGGCGAAAATCGCGCGATTGTTTCGCTTGGACTGAAAGATTTGCCGAAAGCGCATAATTACGGTCTCAAAGCGTTGATGGAAGTTGCCGACTGCACGGGCAGTATGACGAGCTACGACATTGGTTTTCGCATCGCGCCGAGAATAAACGCGGCGGGCAGAATGGACGAGGCGCGGCGTATCGTCGAATTGTTTGAAACAACCGATTTTGACGAAGCCAGAACTTTGGCGGAAATGCTCAACAGCCGCAACCGTGAACGCCAAAAAGTGCAGACGGAAATCACGGAGCTTGCGCTGCTCTCGACTCTCGACTCAGGACTTTCGACCAGAAATTTTATCGTCGTCGCTGGTGAAGGCTGGCATCGCGGCGTGATTGGGCTTGCCGCGTCAAAAATCGCCGAGAAATTTTATCGTCCGACGATTGTTTTATCAATCGAAGACGGCATCGCTCACGGCAGCGCGAGAAGCATCGCGGGTTATCATTTATTAAAGGGTTTGGATTCGTGCGCCGAGCTTTTCGAGCAATACGGCGGACACGCGGCGGCGGCGGGAATGAAAATCAAGCAGGAAAACATCGAACATTTGCAGGAAAGGTTAAACGCTCACGCTACCGAAATTTTAACGTCGGAAGATTTGATTCCCGAAATAAAAATTGACGCGGTGGTGTCGAGCCAAACCTTAAATCTCGATTTGGTTCAAGAATTAAAACAATTCGAGCCTTTCGGGATGGGAAATGCAAAACCGCGATTCGTAACTAAGGATTTAACTTTAACGAATGAGCCATATGTAATGAAGGAAAAACATCTGAAACTAAAACTCGCCGATAAAGAAGGCAAGCAGTTTGAAGCGGTTTGGTGGGACGGCGTGGATAAAGCCAAAAAGCGAACTCTGAAACCGCAATCGCGCATCGAATTAGCTTATACGCCCGAAGCCAACAATTGGAACGGCAACACGCGGCTGCAACTGGTGGTTGAAGATTTGAGAGAAAATTAGAAGATGAAATTTCGTAGATAAAATACTCAAACAAAAAAATAATGCCCGAATCCAAACAGCAAAACATAAAAAATCTCCACCTCCGCGCGAAATTGCCTTTTATTTTTCGCGTGCTGGCGATTTTTGCGATTGCGGCGACGGTTTTTGCAATCGGCATCGGTTTTTATTCGTCGAGAAACAATCGGGAATTTCGGATGAAAAGTCTGCCCGCAGAGCTTTCGCAGGATGTTGTCGCGGAAGTCGTCGGCTACGAACGCCGCGAAACCGACGGCGAAAAGTTAAAATACTATATCAAAGCCGACCGCGCTAAAACATTCACCGATAATCACCTGGAACTCGAAAACGCATTTATACAGGTTTTTGACGAAACCGGCGAAAACTCCGATAAAATTTCTTCGGCAACCGCTATTTATGTTCCGGCGACGGACGATTCTAAAAACTTTACGGCTTATTTTGCGGGAAATGTCAACATCGAAACGCGCGATGCTCTAAAGGTAAAAACCGAACAGCTTACTTATAACAAGGAAACGGAAATCGCCGAAGCCGAAGAGCTTATCGAATTTTCGCGCGAAAATGTGGCTGGGAAATCAATCGGCGCAATCGTCAAAATCAAAGATGAAACCATCGAATTGCTCAGGGATGTCGAAATAATTTCAAACGACGCGGAAAACAAATTCGAACGCGCCAAAATCACCGCCGGACACGCTTTTTTTAATCAAGCGGCGGGCAAAATTGAGTTTAATCAAAACGTAAATATCAATATCACGGCAAACAATTCCGGCGAACTCGCCCAACCGACCGATATAAAATCCGACCACGCGACGGCTTTTTTTACCAATCGGGAAATAAATAAAGTTGAATTGAACGGCAATGTTGACGTTTACCAGAAACCAACAAATGCAAATTCAAAATGGACAAAAACAAGGGCGAATCGCGCTGTTGCGAAAATTGATAAAGAGTTAAAACAGCTTGAATTGTTTGAAAATGTTGACATCGAAACGACCGCGAACGGTTCAAAACCTACTAAAATAAAAACAAATTACGCGCTTTACGAAAAAGACGCGGATAAATTTGAATTGAAGAACGGCGTTGATATTGTTACGGTGGAAGACAATCAGTCGACGACGATTCGTTCAAACGAAGCAATTTACGAACAATCGAACGGCAAAGTTTTTTTGAGCGGTGCGGCGGAAGTTACGCAGGGAAGCGACTTTATCAAAGGCGACAATCTGACGGCGGAACTTTTTCCGAACAAGAAAGTCAAAAACGCATTTGTCAAAGGAAACGCTTATTTGAAGCAAGCAACATCCGAAAGAACGACGGAAGTTTCGGGAAATGAACTAAACGCGATTTACGGCGACAACCAGCAATTGCAATCCGCAAACGCCGTCGGCGCGGGACAAGCAATCTTAACTCCGGTGCAGGCAAATGATTACGCGAAAATCTCGCTCGCCGCGCCAAACGCGATTCGTTTGAATTTCCGCGCAAACGGACTGCTTGAACAGATGCAAACCGACGGTCGCACGACGCTTTTACTAAACGCGCCGAACAATAATCAAACCGCCGCCAACAAAAAACTTACGGCGGATAAAGTGAAAACCGTTTTTAACACAAACGGCAAAGATTTGACAAAAGCCGAAGCCGTCGGCAACGCCGAACTGTTTGTCGAACCGCTTCGCGCCGCGCCGGAAAATTATCGGACTACAATAAACGCGCCCAGATTCGATTGCGAATTTTTTGAAACGGGCAACAATGCAAAAAATTGCCAGGCTTCGGGAAACGCGAAAGGCGTGCGCGTGCCGACCGCTCCGGCGGAAAATCGCGGCAATCAAACAATCTCGGCGGAAAGATTGGATGTAAAATTCAATCAGGAAAATAAAGACGTTGAAAGATTCGACGCTTTCGGAGCGGCGAAATTTTCTGAACTCGACCGCAACGGAATCGCAAACCAATTAACCTTTACGGCTGGCGACCAGTTTGTCAGACTGCGCGGCGGCGAGCCTACGGTTTGGGATTCGCGGGCGCGAGCGAAGGCGGGCGAGATTGATTGGGACACGCGCAATGAAAAATCCGCTCTGCGCGGGAAAGTTTCGACAACTTATTACAGCCAGAAACAAACCGGCGGCGCGACACCGTTCTCTAATGCAAGTTCGCCTGTTTTTGTAACGTCGGAAACAGCTGAATTCGACCATCGCGCCGAAACCGGACTTTACGCGGGAAATGCCCGCGCGTGGCAGGAAAATAATTACGTTCGCGCCGATAAACTGCTGGTCAAGCAAAAAGAAGGACAGCTTTACGGCGAAGGCACGGTGCAGAGTCTTTTGTATGACGCGAAACGCAAGGAAAACGGCAAGGAAACGTCTGTTCCGGTCTATGCCGCCGCGCAAAAATTGTCTTATTCAAAAGACAAAAACCTGCTTCGCTACGAAACGAATGTTGACATTAGACAAGGCGCGGACAGAATTGTCGCGGGCGCGGCGAATGTTTTTTTGAACGATAAAAATGAAGTCGTGCAGACGATTGCGGAAAATAATGTGGTGATAACTCAGCCGAATCGAAAGATCGTCGGCGATTACGCTCAATATAATACAGTTAACGAAACAGTAGTTTTGCGCGGAAATCCCGCTCGCGTCGAAGACAGCGAAACCGGCTCTTCGCAGGGAGCGCAACTGACGCTTTCTCTGCGCGATAAACGGATCGAAGGTGAAAGCAAAACAAAGGAAAATAACACGGGCAGAATGCGGACGGTTTATAAAGTTAAAAAACTGTAAAATGTAATCGCGAATTAAAAATTACGAGTTGCCAATTGGCGACGATAAATAAAAACTTCTAAAATAAATCGCAATGGAATTACTTCAAACTTCAAATCATAATTGTTGAGTTTCTTCAAAAGCAAAACTTCAGAGTCAAACAACGGTAGTTATAAAGACGTTCCTGCCGATTCTTTGTTCGCGCGTAATTTGCAAAAAACATACGGGCGCAGGCGCGTGGTCGACGACGTTTCCTTATTTGTAAAACAGGGCGAAGTCGTCGGACTTCTTGGCGCGAACGGCGCGGGAAAGACGACGACATTTTATATGATGACCGGACTCGAACGCGCCGAAAACGGTAAGATTTTTTTGAACGGTCAAGATGTAACAAATCTTCCGATGTATCTGCGGGCGCGGCTCGGACTCGGATATTTGCCGCAAGAGCCTTCGATTTTCCGCAAAATGACAGCCGAACAAAACGTCCTGGCGGTTCTGGAGACTATGAAAATCTCACGCGCCGACAGATTCCTGCGCCTCGAAGAATTACTGGAAGAGTTCGGCGTTTCTCACGTCCGCAAAACTCGCGGCGACGCGCTTTCCGGCGGTGAACGGCGGCGCGTGGAAATCGCCCGTTGTCTGGCAACCGAGCCGCAGTATATTTTGCTGGACGAACCGTTTGCGGGAATTGACCCGCTTGCCATTGATGATATTCGGGAAATAATTCTTTATTTGAAAAATCATGGTATCGGAATTTTGATAACCGACCACAATGTCCGCGAAACTCTCGGCATTACCGACCGCGCGTATATTATGGCGGAAGGGAAAATTTTGCGGAGCGGCGCACCAGCCGATCTTGTCGAGGACGCAGAGGTTAGGCGACTTTATTTGGGAGAAAGATTCAGCCTTTGAAATTAAGGATTTAGTATTTAGAATTAAAAATCTTGCCTTTCAGATACTAAAACTTTATCTTGAATAATGAAACTTAAATCTTGAATTCTGAATCCTGAATTTTGTATCCCGCATTATTAATTCAAGGACTCTTTTCCCATTTTTTAGTAATCAGTTATAATGTCTGCGGAAGTCGATTTTGAATTTATTGATTTGAAAATCTCTCGAAATAAACTTTATAAATTAGAAATGGCATCGTTAAGACTTACACAAAAACTTGCACAGCGAATGATTTTGACTCCGCAGTTGCGGCAGCGAATCGAGATGCTGCAGATGACGACTGTCGAGTTGAGCGAACTGATTCAGCAGGAAATGGTTGAAAATCCGATTTTGGAAGAAGTTTTGACCGATGAAGAATTCCAAGAAATCTCCGAGAAAATTCTCGACCAAAACTCAAGCGGACAGGAAGTCACTTACGAAAACGGACACGATAAGGATTTCGATTTTTCGACGGATTTAGAACAAGCTGAAAGTTTTACGCCTGAAAAGCCCAACGAAAACGGGCTTGAGGAAAATAACCGCCAAGATCTTGAAGGCGGCGAAGATTACTCCGAAGACAAATCGGATTCCTTTGAGGAAGTCGACTATGGCAGAGAATTTCAAGAATATCTCGACCCGGGGTATAAAACGCAGGAAATCGAATTTAAGGACGACGCGCCGAGTTTTGACCAATTTTTATCGCGCTCGCAGTCTTTGACCGAACATCTGGAATGGCAGCTCAATCTTCTGCCAATCAGCGAAAGACTTGAAGAAGTAGCGGTTTGCGTTATCGGAAATCTCAATGAAGATGGGCGTTTGACGACTTCTAATGAAGAAATCGCCGAAATGTGCGGCTGCTCGCTTGAGATGGTTGAAAAAGCCAGACAGACCGTGATGCGTCTTGAGCCGGTCGGCTGTGGCGTGCGCGATGTTAAGGAATGTTTGTTTGTCCAACTTGAAGCAAACGGAGAAGGTGAGAGCTTGGCGGCGGAACTGGTTCAAAATCATCTGGAAGATTTACAACCGCATCGTCTTCAACATTTGTCGAAAGATACTGGCATTGACCTTCACTTGCTGAATGAAGAAATTAACAAAATTCGCAGATTAGATCCGTATCCGGGCAGGCGTTATTCTTCGGAAGAACCGATTTATGTAGCCCCGGAGGTTTATATCGAAAAAATTGAGGACGATTATGTCATTTATTTTACCGATGACGGAAGCCCGCGCCTGCGAATCAGCTCGACATATAAAAAACTGGTCGACCAGGAAGGAACGACAAAGGAAACAAAGGATTTTATCAAAGATAAAGTTCGCTCGGCGGTTGACCTTTTGCGAAATATCGAACATCGTCGACAGACGATTTACCGCGTCGTCGAGTGTATAGTGCAGCGTCAGCGCGAATTTTTGGAACACGGCGTTCAGCATATCAAACCAATGATGCTCAAGGACGTGGCGGAAGACATCGGAATGCATCTTTCGACAATTTCCCGCGTCGTCAATCGTAAATACGCGCATACTCCGCAGGGCGTTATCGAGCTTCGCCGCTTTTTCTCCGAAGGTATGCTCAACGAAGACGGCGAGGAAGTTTCGACGCGCATTTTGAAGCTGAGAATCAAGAAAATGACTGAAGAAGAAAATTCGAGGAAACCTTTGACCGATGGCCAAATCGCCAAAGTCTTGAGCAAGGAGGGCGTGAAACTTTCGCGCCGCACAGTCGCCAAATACCGTGACCAAATGCATATTCCCGGCTCGCGCGAACGTAAAACAGTGATTTGAATTTTGGGTTTTGGATTTTAGATTTGACTGTTATAAATTGGAACACTAATTATGTAGAATTAATTAAGATTAAATAGAAACAATCATTAAAATCTTAATTATTTCAATAAATTAGTGTTCTGTTTCTTTTCAATCTAATCCAAAATCAAGAAGGGGTGTAATTATATGAAATTTGAATATACAGGCAGACATATCGAGGTAACGCCCGCGCTGCGGTCGCACGTCGAAGAGCATTTTGAAAGACTAAATCATTTGTTCGACGGCAATGACAGAAACGCGCATATTATTATCGAAGTAGAAAAAAACAAACACCGCGCGGAAGTCATCGTCAAGTGGCACAACGAAGTTTTGACTGCGACAACCGTTGCCGCCGATATGTATAAATCTTTGTCGCAAACGATTGATAAAATCGAGAAGCAAGCCTTAAGACTTAAAAGTAAAATTATTGACAAACACCACAAAGTCAAAAAGGTCAGCACCGTCGTGCCGGCGGCAGATAAAACAGAAGAAATCAGCCCCGCGCCGGGCGCGTCTAAAATCATTGATTCAAATAATTATCCGGTCAAGCCGATGACGGTTGAAGAAGCCGTTTTGCGTCTCGATGATGAAGAAAATCAGTTTCTTGTTTTTAGAAATGCGGATAACGAGCGCTTTTCGGTTATTTATAAGCGAAATGACGGAAATTACGGTTTGATTCAACCGTAAAAACTTGAAATTAAATCTGTAGAGCGAACCGATTAGACGACTGCAATCGAAAATCGAATGCAATCGAAAATCGAAAAATTACGGTTGCCCGATTCTCACCGTCATTTATGTCCCAATTCAAAACAGAAAACAAGTCTTATCCAAATTTTGTGATTATCACCGGATTGAGCGGTTCCGGAATGAGTTCAGCGACTAACGCTTTTGAAGATTTGGGGTATTTTTGTGTTGATAATCTGCCTTTAACGATGCTTTCGACATTTTCGCGCCTGCTCGTTCCAAATGCGGAAGAAGTTGTGGCGATTGAAAAAGCCGCGCTCGTCATTGACATTCGGGAACGCCATTTTCTTTCCGAATTTCCGAGCGAACTGAAAAAAATAGAAAAAAAACTTTCGCCATTCGTACTTTTTTTTGAAGCCTCCGACGAAGTTTTACAGCGTCGTTTTTCCGAAACGCGCCGCCCGCACCCAGCTGATTCGGGAAAAGGATTGCTCGCGGCGATTCGCGCCGAGAAAAAAGCGATGCGAAAAATTCGAGAAACGGCGGATTTGATTATTGATACTTCAGAGCATACCGTTCACACGCTCCGACATTTATTGGTACAGAGATTCGGAGATGCCAAAGAAGGCGCGCCGCTTCATATTTCGATATTCAGTTTCGGACACAAACATGGCACTCCGCGTCAATCCGATTTACTTTTTGACGTGCGGCATCTGCCGAATCCGTATTTTGAAAAAGGCTTGCGCGAACTTCCCGGAACACACAAAAAAGTAGTCGAATTTCTCGACGAACAATTTGAGGTTCAGGAAACTATCCGGCGTTTTACGGATTTGTTAGAATATCTGCTTCCGCTTTATCGCCGCGAAGGAAAATCGTATTTGACAATCGGAGTCGGTTGCACCGGCGGAAGACATCGCTCGGTGATGGTGGCAAACAGATTAGGCAAAGCACTAAAAAACGATAATTTTGACGTTTCGGTTGCGCATCGAGACGTGCAGAAGTAAAAAGTAAAAAGGTAAAGATGAAAAAAATCGGCGGAGTTATAGTATCGCATGGACAAGTGGCGGGCGAATTGCTGGCGGCGGCAGAAACGGTCGTCGGCACTTTGAGTCATGTCACGGCGGTTTCCATTGGCTGGCACGACGACGTGGAAATGGCGAAGGATGAAATTTCACGCGCCATCGGTAAAGTATCAGAGGGCGTGGGAGTTTTGCTTTTAACCGATATGTTCGGCGGAACACCGACTAATATCTCGGCAATGTTTATCAAGGAAAATGAAGTCGAAATCGTTACGGGCGTAAATTTGCCGATGGTTATAAAGCTCGCTTCGCAAAATAAGGAAATGTCTTTGATTGAATTGGCGAAAGATGTTGAAGAACAGGGCAAGCAAGCAATTTATCGAACAAGTGAACTGCTTGAACCGCAAAAACTTAGAAAGGATGCTTAAAGTAAAACTTAAAGTTATCAACCAACTCGGTCTTCACGCCCGCGCCGCCGCACAACTTGTTCGTCTCGCCGGAAGTTTTCAAAGTAACATCGAGCTAAAACGCGCGGATAATGCCGTGGTTGCGGATGCCAAATCAATTTTGAGTGTTCTGACTTTAGCCGCTGCCAAAGGAACTGAACTCAAATTACAAGTCGAAGGTGTGGACGAAAAACGAGCGTCGCAGGCAATTGAAGAGATTTTTCTTGACGGTTTTGGAGAATTGTAAAACTTATCATATGGATTTTGCTGAACAGGATTTTCCGGGGACGGGAAAAAAAGTCGGAATCGTCGGCGTGCCGCTCGGCTACGGCGCAGGAGTAAAGGGAAGCGAACTCGGGGCAACGGCTCTGCGTCTGGCTCATTTTCGAGGGAATTCGCTCGTCGGACATATCGAAGAACTCGGTTTTGCGGTCAAAGATTACGGCGATGTCGAAATCATTAAACCGAATTCTGCGGCAAAGGAAAAGGAGAACCCCAAATACCTCAATGAAATGCTGGCTTCGTGCGCAAATATAGCGAAAGCAATTAAAAATATTTTGCAGGAAAATGCTTTTCCGGTTATTTTAGGCGGCGACCATTCAATCGCCGCCGGCACGTTTTCGGCAATTTCTTCATTTTTTCGTTCACAAAAAGAAGAAATCGGTATGATTTGGCTTGACGCGCACGCGGACATCAACACGCACGAAACTTCGCCTTCGGGAAATCTCCACGGAATGCCGCTCGCCGCGCTTCTCGGTTACGGCGAACCATCGCTGGTTAATCTGGAAGGATTTGCGCCGAAACTGAATCCGAAATTTTGCGCTCACGTCGGTGCGAGAGATTTGGATTTAGGTGAGAGACGACGAATTCGGGAATTGGGAATGCGTGGAAATTTCTTTACAATGAGCGACATTGACCGTCACGGAATGCTGGCTTGTGTCGAAGATGCGGTAAAAATCGCTTCGCAGGCATCGGGCGGTTTTGCCGTAACCTTTGATGTAGACATTATTGACCCGCGTTTTGCGCCCGGTTCGGGAACACTTGTGCGCGGCGGAATCACTTACCGCGAAGCGCATCTCGCGCTCGAAGTGATTGCGGAAACGCGGAAAATGTGTTCTTTTGAAATCGTCGAAGTCAATCCGATGCTCGACCAAAGTAATATTACAGTCGAACTTGCAGGTGAACTTATTCTTTCAACTTTAGGAAAAACTATTTTATAAGTTAGTGTAAAATGGCAAGTGATAGGTGGTAAATAATTGAAAAACCGAATGTTATCCAAGTACAATCTCAGTGTATTTTTATGCAAAAAATCAAACTCGGCGTAATTTTTGGCGGTCGTTCAGGCGAACACGAAATCTCGATTCGCTCGGCAAAAACTATAATCGAACAAATTGACAAAGATAAATATGAAATTATTCCGATTGCCATAAACCAAGAGGGAAATTGGCTTAACCCGAAAGAATCCTTGAAACTTTTCCCCGCGCAAACACAGGAGTCTTTAAGCAAAGCCGTCGAAAATTATCCAAATAATGCAATTGCGCTGATTGGAGATACAAGATACAAAGGTTTAACCAGCTTGGAAACTTCCGAAACCGAAGAAATAGTTGTGCCGCTCGATGTCGTTTTCCCCGTTTTGCACGGAACATATGGTGAAGACGGAACGATTCAGGGGCTTTTTGAGATGGCGAATATTCCTTACATCGGTTGCGGAGTACTTGCTTCCGCCTGCGGTATGGACAAAGTTGTGATGAAAACGCTTTTCCGCGATGCGGAGCTGCCGATGTGTAAATACGTCTGGTTTCTGCGAAGCGAATGGGAACGCGAAGGCGACACGGTCATCCGGCAAACCGAAGCGAAAATCGGTTATCCGTGTTTTGTAAAACCGGCAAATCTCGGCTCATCGGTTGGTGTTTCCAAAGCAATAAACGAAGATTCGCTTAGGTGCGCCATCGAACTCGCCGCCGAATACGACCGTAAAATTATCGTCGAAGAAGGACTCGATATGTGCGAGATTGAATGCGCCGTTATCGGTTATGAAGACGCGCAGGCAAGTCTGCCGGGCGAGTATATCATCAAGGAAGACGACAAAAAATTTCTCGATTATACGGAAAAATATTCCGGAACGGGAAACAATGAATTCGTCGTTCCCGCGCTCGTTTCAGAGGAATTGACTAAGAAAATCCAACAGATGGCGATAGCGGCTTTTCGCGCGGTTGACGGTTCGGGACTTGCGCGAGTTGATTTCTTTTTGCGAAACGATACAGGCACGCTTCTTATCAATGAAATCAATACTTTGCCGGGGTTAACCGACGCTTCCGGCTTTCCAAAAATGTGGGCGGGAACGGGGCTGCAGTTTTCCGAAGTAATTGACAAGTTGATTGAAGCGGCGATGGATAGACACCGGGACAAATCGAGAAATAAAACGAGTTATTGAGGAAATAATTTTTCAAAGATTGTTTGCAATTGATAAAATTTTCGGTCAAACTGTCTATACTAAAAAATAAATATACGGATGGTTTTAGAATCGTCCGAAACAAAAATACGAGGAGGAATAGGAATGTCAGTAGCAAAAAACATCGAAATTATGTCATCGTCGAACACGAGCTTTGAGGATGCCATCAAAAAGGGAATCGAACGCGCGACACAATCGGTAAAAAATGTGCGCGGCGCGTGGATTAAGGAACAAAATGTTAAAATAAGCAATAACAGTGTTTCGGAATATGAAGTGACGATGATTGTAACTTTTGTTTTAGACGGCGGCGACGTTGAAAATCAGTCTAATATGCAGTAATCAATTAACTTTAAGAGAATCGCTTCTCTTATATTTCTACAAGACTTTAAGTGATGAATGTTTATAACATTCATCACTTTTCTTTTGGCGCGTTATAACCCTTGCGAGTTCTGATATTGAGATTCGGACGCGCGACTCTTATTTCAATCGCCCGCCATTTGCCGTCCCTTTTCATATTTGTCGGCTGATAACCGAGCGTGTATTGCGTGCCGAGTTCTTCGACGATATTTTTGAACGCCGCGCGCATCGCCGCGCCGCCCGGTGTCGGGATAAAAATGCCGCCGCTTTTTTCGGCAAAATTTTTGAGCGCACCTTGATTTTGCATTCTATCCTTGCCGCCAGTGTCTATCGAGGACATATCAATCGTATAAATCGTTACATTTGAGGCAAGCGCGGCTTTTAAAACTTTGTCAGCAGAGCGTCCGCTTTTATTGTCCGCGCCGTCAGAGAGAACGATTATCGCCTTTCGTTTTTCGGCTCGTTTTGCGAGTTCCCACGCCGCTTTGAAAATCGCGTCGTTCAGAGCCGTATAACCGTCTGCTTTTAAATCGAAAATCTTTTCGGTAATATCGCGGCTGTTCGAGAAATCCTGAACGAGCGAAACTTTTGTGTCGAAATTGTAAATCGCCGTTACGTCGTCGGGGCGCAGACCGTCGAGAAAATTTATCGCGGCGGAACGCGCCATACTCATTCGCGCTTCCATACTGCTCGAAGTATCAATCAAAATAACGGCGGCGAACGGAGTTTTTTCAGCCTCGAAGACTTCAACTTTTTGTTCTTGTCCGTCTTCAAAAACTTTAAATTGAGCCTGGTTTAATCCAAAAACCGGTAGCCCTTTCGCGTCGGTAACAGTTGTATTGAGAACAACCAGCGTAGATTCGACTTTGATAATATCGTCGTCTTGGGCAAAAACGGATGAAATAAAACAAAATAAAATGAAAGATGAAGAAATGACAAATGAGAAATGAGAAATGAGAAATGGATTTCTTATACCAAACCAGTATCTAATCACTTTTAGTTTTCACCTCTCACTTCTCATTTCTCACTTAATTCAGTTTTTGCTAAAACGAATAAACTTGATAACTTTTAGGAATGCATTAGAGCTTTGAATAGCAATAACCGAAACGCTGTAACGGGTAGTTTTCTTTAATTCGGCGACTAATCTGCCGGTGCTGGCTTGCAGAGTTTTGAAAGCATCGCGCATCGAAGAAGGCTTCTCATCGTCGTCCGGCTCATTGCCGTCATTCGCGCCGAGTTCGCGGCGAATTTTTTTGGCGAGCTTCTCCAGACGGTCTAAATTTTTTTGGTCCTCCGCCGAGAGTTTATTGGTTTCAGTAAAAGTTTTTTCCAGAGATTCGCTGAGCTTTACGGCTTCTTCTCCGTTTTGGAGCAGTTCCTCGTAATCCTTTTTTTCGCGCTCGATACGACTCTTGGCAAGTGATTCCTTAATGCTTTTGGGATAATCTTCTTTACCATTCGACTTGCCGCTCGCGCTGCCGGCATCAGGCGTATTGATTTGGGCATTGACACAGACGACCGCTAGAGACATCAATATCGCAACAAAAATTAAACGTGAAAATTTGAAAAACATTTCCTTTAATGCTGAACAAAATTTATTAATACTAAACAAAATTATTGATTTGAATCTTGAGGCGCGTCAACCGCCGTTCCCGTTACCATTTCCACTAATTTGACGAGAAATTCATCTTCCGCCGCGCCCGAGCTTTGCAAAGTCGTCCATTCCGAAACCAAACCGTTTTCAGACCTGCCCTCGACCTTCGCCGTCACGGAAACATTATTTTGAATGCCGTCAATTGATTGGATTTCAACGGTTAAGCTATAACGACCGCGTGTCCAGGATGTATCGGAACTTGGCAAAACCGCATAACGGTTAAGTTCATTGCGCGTAATGACCGCGCCTTTTGCAAAAATGAACGGCTGCGTTACGACGATTCCTTCCTTCATTCTCGAAGCTGATTCGTCGACAATCAGTTTGTTGTTCTTTAAAATATCAACGACATTTTCAATCAAAACATCACGGCGCGAATTCATTTTGTAAGGATTTGCAAGCCGTTCCCGAACTTTTGTTTTCCCTTTACCCCAATCAAAAGAGCGTCCGTTTGGTTCATTGCTGCCACTTTGCGACGTGGTTTTATTGCCTTCCTGCTTTATTCTATTTGTCTGTGTGTCGATGCCTTTTTGAGCAAAAGCGGCGGCTGAAAAAAGGATGATGGTGGAAACCAGATAAAATAAATTCTTCATATAATTTTGTTGGTGAACCGATTTTTGCAATCTTTAATATAACGCAGAATTTTTTGAAACCAAAGGTTTGATGTAGATAAAAATTGAATAGTTGTAGCGACTGATTTTACAAATCCTGATTTCTGGCTCCCGACTTCCGACTTTTTTGCATTTCCCAAAGAAGAAGATGTTTCAAAAATGCGTGATGAGCGGCAAAACGAGCGATGCAAAAACCGGCTAAGCCATCGAGAAATCCTAGTTTTAAAACGTATGTTTGCAAGAATGCCGTCAATCCGGCGGTAAGAATTTTGAGAATCGAAGTTCTTCCGCCGCGTGCGAACATTTGTTCGGCGGCAAGCGGCGCGTATCTGTTCGCAATCATCTTATTATGATAAGCGGCATTAGGAATACTGTAATGCAAAATGTCGCCGCTTAGTTTCGCAACTCGCGCATTTTCCCGCATCCGCACGGATTCGTGAATTAAAACGTCTTTCCATTTTCCCTCTCGACGATTGAAAAAACGCAGCTGCCAATCGGGATACCAACCGCCGCGCCGAATTGCGCGATTCATATAAAACGTCAGTCGCGGAATTTTATAGCCTGCAGCCAATATGCTTTCAGATTGATTTTTGAGTCTTAAAATCTCATCTTTTAATTGTTTGGAAACGCGCTCGTCGGCATCAAGGCTGAAAATCCAATCGTGCGTCGCCATTTCAACCGCAAATTGTTTTTGTTTGGAAAACCCTTGCCATTTTTTCGTCAGAACTTTCGCGTTTAGTGATTCGGCAATTGTTCTCGTCTGGTCGGTACTTTCCGAATCAACAACCAAAACTTCATCAGCCCAAACAACCGATTTGACAGCATCGGCAATGTTATCTTCTTCGTTGAAAGCGATAATGACGGCGGAAATTTTCACGCAGCTATTCTCTCAAACTTCAAGTAAAATATAAAGAGTCAGGAATTCAACACTTAAAGTAAAACATAAAGAAGGAATGAGAGGTGAGAAATAAGAGGGGGCAATGTAAGACATCTATTTTTGAATTTCACTGTTTAAATTTTACTTTTTAATTCTCTTTCTTACTTTTTACCTCTTACTTTGATCTTCTATTTATCATTTGTCGGTGATTCAATCTCTATATTGTTCAGACGAAAAGTTGTCGAAGTCGAACGCTGTAAATCGGAGAGTGATTTGTTGTAATCGGTTTCCGAACGAATCTCTGCATTGCGGGCGTTGGTCAGAGCGTTCTCACGTTGGAAAAGCAAAAATGTGGTCGAGCGTCCGACTTCAAAAAGTTTGCGCTCGCCTTCGAGTTGAATTTCGGCGTTCTCACGCGCTCGACGCGAGGTTAAAACTCTCAATCGCGCCGTCTCGACCGCTTGCACGGCGTTGCGAACTTCGGCGACAACAATTTGTTCCTGCGCGCGCATTTGCGCGTCGGTTTGCTGGTCTTGAATTCTCGCGCCCGCCAGATTTGCTTTTGCCGTTAGATTTCTGAAAGGGAATTGAATAGTTACGCCGACCGAATAATTCGGCGCATCCGAGCGAAAGAGATTTTGCAGAGATTGAAATGTTCCGCCCGATAAATAATTCGGTATAGTTTGAAAAGGAATATCCAAATTCGGAATCTGTTGGTTTGGAGGCAATAGAGTATTTAATCTCGTTCGTAAAATCTCATCGTTACCGGTAAATTGGGCAGTTGTTAAACTGTTGTTTGGCTGTTCGCCGTTTAAGGATATACCGCCGAGCGAAAACGATGAAACCAAATCAATACGCGGTTTGGTCTGATTTTTGAAATAGTTTATGTCAATTGAATTTATTTCCTTTTGAAAGCGAAGGCGGCTCAGTTCGGGACGATTATCCATCGCGTCTTTTATTGCGTCTTCAATGATAATCGGCTCATCGCTGTAGGCGGGTTTATCGGTCGGGACAAACGATTGTGTCCATTCGGGCGCGTTCGCATCGCGCAGAAGAAGCGTTTTTAAGCTGTTTTCCGTAATCGAAACTTGCTGGGTCGCCAGCAGAACGTCGGATTCGCGGTTGGCAAGCTCGGTGGCGACTTCGGCGCGGGCTAGAGGCGCGGAAACGCCGGCTTGAATTTTCGCTTCGATTTGTCGCAGATTTTCACGCGCGAGATTTAAATTTGCGAGACGGTTTTGCTGGTCGCGCAGTGCAAAAACCAAATCCCAATACGAACGTTGAACTTCCGAGATAATTGCAATCGTTTGACGGCGAAAATCAGCATCCGATTGCTGAAGTCGTTTACGCTGAATTCTTATTTGGCGGCGCGTGTTGTCAACCGCGAAATTTCGGAAAAGCGGTTGCGTGTAAGTTACGCCCAGATTGCTGGAAAAAGTCGTGCTGGAAGAACTGCCGAGCGAAGATGTCTGGTTAAAAGTCGTGTTGTTCTGCGAATTTCTTCCGGTTTGACTGTTGTTGAAAAAAGAATTTAGACTTCCGCCGCCGCGCGTCAGAAGTTTGTCGAAACCGGCATTCAGGCGAAAATCGTTTGAGCCGTTTGAGCCGGTCGAAGAACTGCGCGAAAAAGTCGGTGTAACACTAAGCGTCGGGTCGTATGCGCCGAGCAGCGAACGCAGCTGCGTTTCCTGAAATCTCACATCATCCCGCGCAACTTCAATATCATTATTGTTTTCGAGTGCCTTACGGATTGCTTCGTTCAAGGAAAACGGCATTGTTTGTGTGGTCTGCACGCCGACGCGATTGGTAATCGTCGCCGAAAAAAAATTGCCGGATGAGGAATCCATTGTTTTTTCAATGATTTTCAGCGAACTTCCCTTTTTCGGCTCAACCGGATTTTCTTCCGTTTTGACCGTGTTCGTAGCAATTTGCGGTTTTTGTTCCTGAGCAAAAGTTCGCTCAATATTCAAACCGAACAGGCACACAAAAAGCGAACAGAAAAAAAGAAAACTACGCAAAAATTTCATTGTAATAAGACTCCGAGTTTTGAAAGTTATAATATAAAACGACAAATAATCTATTGGATTTCTACGCTCGTATGATTTTTATTGTTTCAATTATTTGGTTTTGAAACGCTCAGGCGAATTCGTAATTTCATTTGCGTTGTATTAAACCCGAAACTTTGAAGTTTGGCATAATATAAGTTATCTTCAAGTTTTTAATATATAAATTATTCAGGGAGGATTTTATTATAATGGCGATAAAAGTAGGTATTAACGGTTTCGGACGCATCGGGCGCAACGTGATGCGCACGGCTTTGGGCGACAAAGATATTGATTTTGTGGCGGTCAACGATTTAACCGACACGAAAACGCTGGCGCATTTATTAAAATATGATTCGGTAATGGGAAATCTCGAACAAAGCATTTCGGCGGACGGCGACACGATAAAAGTAGAAAACGAAAGTTTTAAAGTTTTTAGCGAAAAAGACCCGGCTTTGATTGATTGGAATTCGGTCGGCGCGGAAATCGTCATCGAATCGACCGGGCGTTTTACCAAAGCCGAAGACGCGGCGAAACACTTGCGCGGCTCAGTCAAAAAAGTAATTATCTCCGCCCCCGCCAAAGGCGAAGACGTAACGATTGTCTTGGGCGTGAACGAAGATATGTATGACGCGAGCAAGCATCACATCATTTCAAATGCTTCCTGCACGACCAATTGCCTCGCGCCGGTCGCCAAAGTGATTCACGAAAAATTCGGCATCAAAAATGCTTTGATGAACACGATTCATTCTTATACCAACGACCAGCAATTGCTCGATTTGCCGCACAAAGACCTTCGACGCGCGCGAGCCGCCGCGCTTTCGATGATTCCGACTTCGACCGGCGCCGCAAAAGCCGTCGCGCTCGTTATTCCCGAACTAAAAGGAAAATTTGACGGAATCAGCGTCCGCGTTCCAACTCCGAATGTGTCTTTGGTTGATGTCGTGATAAATCTCGAAAAGGAAACAACGACCGAAGAAGTCAATCGCGTTTTGAAAGACGCGGCAAACGAAGAATTGAAAGGAATTTTGGCATTTTCGGAAGAACCGCTCGTTTCGATAGATTTTCGCGGCAATCCGAATTCTTCGATTGTTGACGCGGAAAACACGAAGGTCATCGGCGGAACGACCGTAAAAATTCTTTCGTGGTATGACAACGAATGGGGTTACTCTTGCCGAGTTAGAGATTTGGTAAAATTTATCGCAAACAAAGGTTTTTAATTACCTATAAGATGCAAAATTACTATTTGCAAAAAAAGGCAAAGTTCACCTTTGCCCAAATCCTATATTATCTTAAAGTATTTCCAAACTGTCTTGATTAAACTGCGACAATTTTTTTCTGGAATAAAGAATTGTGCATAAAAATCTAGATAATTGCTGAATTTATAAATAAAGTTAAAGTGATTCTTGAGACTTTATAGACTTTGTTTTACTAAGATTCAATTGCCTAACTGAAGTATCTAAATTCATTCGTCGAAATCCGACAATCCGCTTGCCCCAGTATCCTTCAAATGTCGAATAAGTTACGCCTTGACTTGATGAAGCGTGATAAAAACCGTTTGCGTCGGCGACGATGCCGATGTGTCCGAGTCTGTTGAAAAATACGAGCGTTCCGAATTTGTATCGGTCTTCGCCTTCAACTTGTTCAGAATTCTGCCAAAGCGCGCGTGTGCTTGAGCGTTCAAAAAGGAAACCCGCGTCTTGGAAAACGCTCCACACGAGTCCCGAACAATCATAAGAAGCCGGTCCGGTCGAGCCGTAGCGGTAGGGAATTCCGACTCTTGTTTGAATTGCCTGCAATAATCTCTGATTGAAAATCGCGTTGTATGAGCTTTTAGCAACGTAATTGCCCGGTATCGAATTTGTCGGTTGTGAAGAGGCGGTCTTTTTGACTAGAGGTTGATAATTTCGAGCCGAATCGGCGACAACGATATTATTGGTTAGTATTGAGCGAGGTGAAGTATTAGTCGGTAATGAAATAGTTTGTCGTTGAATTTTTGTCGTCGGGGCTGGCAGGTAATCCTGCTGATAATTTTGAGATTCAATTTCGTTTGACTTCATTTCTACGATTCTCAAACGCTCCTGAGCATTTATATTAACTGCGAAAATCACCGAAAGAACAATGAAAGACAAACAAAGACACAAAGATTTACCAAGTTTCATTAAAGACGACTCCTACATTTTATTTTTATCTCGGAAAGGTTTGAAGTGAATGCGAAATAAAATTTCGCTTGATTTAAAAAACGGTTGAAACAATGTTGATTCCTGAAAATCTTTGTTAAGAATTTTCGGTAAAATAAATTGTAAAATTATTGTTTATTTTAGCTGGGAAGAACAAAAAATCCGCTTTCGAAAAGCGCGATTTGCAAACCGTCTAATTATTTTTACTTTAAACGAATTATTTTGGCAAGTCTTATTTTGCGTTTTCAGGAAATTTAATTACAAAAGCACCAGAGTTATTATTTAGAAAAGTCACTTCGTATCGTTTGTAATTCCAAAAAAAATAAAAAAGGCGTAAAGAGAAATCTTTACGCCTTCTTAATTAATCCAAATTAATCCAAAAAAATAATTAAGCTGAAAATGAAGTTCCGCAACCGCAGCCGCCGGTTGCATTCGGGTTTTCAAATGTAAAGCCCGAACCCATCATATTTGACGTGTAATCAACCTGCACGCCGTTTAAATACTGTGCGCTGAACATATCCACGAAAAGACGCACGCCTTCTTTTTCGACAATGAAATCACCGCCGCGCGATTCTTCTTCGATATTTAAGCTATATTGAAAACCTGAACAACCGCCCGGCACGACTCTCACGCGAAGTCCCGCCGTTTCCGGTAAATCTTCTTCGCTCGTCATAAAATTTTTGATTTCCTTAGCTGCGTTTGGCGTAATGCCGAGTTGAATATCTGGTGCTGCTACTGCTGACATTTTTTATAATCTCCTTATCTTAAAAGTTTATCTTGTAAATCGGATTTGACTATTAAAATCGAATCCTTACTTTAATTTCAATTTTATCCGTCTCCAATCAAAATAGCAAGTTTTTGAACCACTTAAACAGAGCGATTCTATCAAGACGCAAGAAAAACAGAAGACCGATTAACTATTTTTCTTGTATCTAAGCCATAGCCAAAATGATTTTCCGCGCTCCGGCAAAAGGCATTCGTCCGTGCGCCGCCAAGATATTATCGAGTATCAGAATGTCGCCGGCTTGCCAGCGATGTGAAATCTTTTCGTTTTGCAGAACGGCGCGAATATGCGCGAGCATCGCCGAATTAATCGGTGAACCGTCGCCGAAACGAACATTCAAGCGCAATTCGTCTTCGCGCAATGTTTCGAGTAATTCTTCGTCCAGATTGCTCGGATGAAAGCCGTCGGCTTGGTTAAACCAAACTTCTTCGGTAGTAATCGGATGCGTTAAAATCGCCGGACGAATTTGGCTCAAACGCAAACCGCCGTCGGCTTTCCACTCGAAATCCGCGCCTGCTTTCAGGCAAGTTTTTTCAACTGATTCTTTATCGTCGCTTTCAAAGGCTTCCTGCCAGGAATAACCCGAACCTTTGTCGGCTTGCAGATTGCGGACGTAGCAAAGTTTTTTACGTTTGAACAAATCCGAAATTTGTCGGTCAATCTTTTGCAAAATCTGCCGGCTGTCGCCGAGCGTCGTTTCGCCGCCGGTTTGCGGGGCAATCAAACAGCCGAAAAAGAGCAGGCTGGGATAAATGTTTGAATAAGATAACTCGTTGTGCAACGAAAGCGAAAATTGCGCCGGATATTCGGTTGACGTATAAACTCCGTCGTTCAGCACGCGCCGCGGAGAAACGCCGCCCGCGTAATTAAACAATTCCTTTTTGGAAAAGATTCGAGCAAACCGTTCAAAATCGGCTGCGTTTTCCATTTGAAAACCTCGAAGCAGTAATGCGCCGTAACGAAGGAGTTGTTCTTGCAGAAACTCGCGCCGGTCGTTTGCCGTTTTGAGAAGCGATTCAAAAGATGCGTTAAATTCAGGTTCGACAACTAAAGGCAACTTTTGAGGATTCAGAAAACTTGTCTTTATCATAATCGCCTCAAGCGTTTTGAAAAACTTTCAACCGAATAAAATTAACAAAACGGAAAGTATTATAAAAAAATAAAAAACGGTTTATGTAATTTACTTTACAGAACAGGCTCTTTACATTAAAGTATTATAAATCAATAACTAAGCCTTATTTAAAGAAAAGTCGCGTTTTGCGATTTCTAAAGGTCTGATATTTTGGAACAAATACGGGAGAACAAAAAATAGTGCAAGCGGTTTTATCGGACAACACCTTTATCAACGATTTCAAGCAAGCAGAGGTTGACCCGCGAATAACTTATCCGTGTTATAAATCGCTCGACGAATTTATCGATGTCGAACGATTGCGCTCGCTCGACGGCTATATCATCGAGCGCATCGAGCAACATATCAAAGCCGAAAAAGACGATTTTTTCTTGAACATTCATCGCCTTGATGCGGATTCGCCTTATCAGCCGGGTGTGCGGGAAATATGGCTGACGCGCACCAAACCCGACACGCCTTACGATTATCTCGACCTCGACCGCGACGATTTGTGGGAATTTACCGAAGCCGCCGAAGAATTCGCTTTGCTAACCGATTTTATCCGAACTTTGCCGTTTAAGGCGACGGGCAGAATATTGATTATTTATGACGACGCGGGCAAAGAAGTTCCCGCGCACCGCGACCATTTAAACTCTGAGATTTGCAACGATTTTATATGGTTTCGCACGAATCTGAAAAAACCTTTTTACGTTTTGAATCAGGAAACCGGCGCGAAAAAATACGTCGAATCTTACAGTGCGTGGTTCGACGCGGTGAATCAATATCACGGCAGCGAAGCGGTTGAAGGCTTATCGTTCAGCCTTCGCGTGGACGGCACATTCACCGACGAATTCAAAGCGAAAGTTCCAAAGCCCGAATACAACCTGGCTTCGATGCCCGCGCTTTGGGCGTGCGCTTCGTAACGGTTTTGAGCTCAAACTTTAGTTTGTTCGATAGCAAGTCCAAGTTACAAGCGCGAACCGAAAACAAAATTTTTATGGATAAATCAGCAACGGAAACTCAAACTATGGTCAGTCAAACACAAACAGCCGAAGAAATCTCTAAAAAATCATTAGCCGAAGATACGCTCGTCTTTGAAGAGTTTGATTCGCGGATAACTTATCCGAGCTACAAATCGTTCGACGAATTCATTGATATTGAGCGTCTGCGCTCGCTCGACGGTTACATCACGCAAAGAATCAGGCGGCGGCTAAACGCGCAAAAAGATTACAAGTTTTACACCGGACCTTACAAATTGAACGATTCCGTTTCTGACCGTCCAGGCTCAAGAATGATTTATCTGGCTTATTCGGAAAAGCCCGACAGCTATTTTGACCTTGACCAAACCGATTTGTGGCATCCGACCGAAGCGGCAAATGAATTCGCTTTGTTAATGAGTTTTATCGACAATTTGCCGTTTAAAGCGACGGGCAGAATGCTGATTATGTATGACGACGCGCCACGCGAAGTTCCGGCGCACCGCGACCATGTGGAAACGGACATTTGTAACGAATTTTTGTGGTTTCGAACGAATTTGAAGAAACCGTTTTATATGCTCAATTACGAGACCGGCGCGAAAAAATATGTCGAAACTTACAGCGCGTGGTTCGATTCGGTCAATCAATTTCACGGCAGCGACCCTTGCGAAGGCTTGTCATTCAGCATTCGCGTGGACGGCATTTTCACCGACGAATTCAGAGAAAAAATTCCGAAGCCGGAATTTAATCTAGCGTCAACGCCTTCGTTTTGGGCAACCGTTGCAAGTTAGAAAAATAGGATTAAAAAATATAAGCCTCAGACAATTTTAGTGAAAAACTAAGAGTGAAGAATTATTTGTTTTTTTTTAATTTATTTCTATTCATTTTAAGTAGTCAGACAATTTTATCTTAATCTATCATTCAGCATCTAACTTGCTGTTTAAGAAGAAGTTAGCATATAAAGTCGTTGTAAATTATAGTTTTTTAGATTGATATAAAATTGTCCTATTACTTACACGGATTTAGTCCGCGGCAAAGATTTGTTATCGAGCAGGGGAAATTATGAAAATCTACATTAGCGGACTTTATTCGGGAACAAACCCACAGCCGGGCATTGGAATTGCCCGCTCGCTGCGGCAGGCTTACCCGGAAGCGACGCTCGTCGGTGTCGAATACTCGAATCGCTGTTCTGGAATTCACTGGCACGACTTTGACGAGATTTGGCTGCAAAGACCTTGGGAAGAATTAAATCTTGACACGCACGCCGCAGAAATAAAAAAAGTTCTTGATGCGGGCGGGCTTTGGATTTCGGGCATTGACCTGGAAGTTATGTGGCTTGCCAATCTTTTTCCGGAAGGTCATTCGAATTTGCTCACGCCGTCGCTTGACGCGATGAATCAAGTCGGCAAACCCGCAATTCCGGCGCACGAAGGTTTGCCTGTAAAGATTCCGACGTTTGTTACGACTGAGATTTCCGATTGGGACTTGCACGCTTTTTGCCGTGAACACGATTGGAAAGTGTGGCTCAAAGGTCCGTATTACGAAGCGGTCAAAATCGCGGATTGGTCTGCGTTTCAACGAATGCGCCAGATACTTTCGAGCGCATGGGCGACCGATATACTTTTTTTGCAATCGCATGTTTCCGGCTACGAAGAATCAGTGATGCTGTCGGCGTATCAAGGCGAATTGCTCGACTGCGTGCGAATGAGAAAACGTGATTTGACCGAGTTAAGTAAAACTTGGGCGGGCGATGTGTCGGAAGTAGATGAAGAAATTCTCACGCCTTTGCGTAAAATTATAAAAAAAATAAATTGGACGGGCGGCGCGGAACTTGAGATGGTGCGCGACGCGGATAATCAGCTTTGGTTATTGGAATGTAATCCGCGTTTTCCGGCTTGGGTTCACGGCGCGACCATTACGGGCAGAAACATTCCCGCAGCTTTGGTCGAAGGCGCGACAGGCGTTAAAGCGAAAGCGTCGCCGATTGTAGCCGAAGAATTTACGCGCGTCGTTTTAGAAGTTCCCGTTCGTTCCGAATTTCCTCTTTCGCCTTTGCCCGAACCGTTCGGCGGCGGAATCGGACATTCGCTAAAACATCCGTCCGGGCTTCTCGAATTTGCCAATCGTCTGCACAAGCTCGACTTTGACCATCAAAAAAACGGCAATGGAAACGGTAACGGAAATGGACACGGCGCAGTTCCGAAAAATCAAATTGAGCAAATACCCGAATCCTTTATCGAAGACCTCAAAGATTTGGATTTTTCGCAAATGCAAACTCCGGCGAGTCTATATTTTGAAAATACGGCAACCGAATATTTTCAAAAAGCCGCCGCGCTTTCCACGGAGTTAAGCACCGACGAAATTACCGTTACGAATGCTTACAGTATGAAAACTAACCCGGACGAACGGCTTGTCCGGCTGGCGCTCGAAAACAATTTTTTCTCAGAAGCCATCAGCCTTTTGGAAGTGAAAAAAGCGCTCGAGGTCGGTTTTCGTCCCGAACAAATTATTTTGAACGGTCCGGCAAAATGGTGGCGCAGGGAAGTTTTGCCGGATGCGTCGTTTTACTGTATTTTTTGCGATTCGATTGAAGAATTAAATCGCGTTATCACAAGTGTCGAGAACGGCGAGATAAAAACAGAGTTTCTCGGCATTCGCCTGCGAACGCCGAACATTCAATCGCGCTTCGGCATTCCGGTTGACAAGCCGGAATTTTTTGAAAAACTTCTTGAAGCCGTACAGAGAATACCGAAGAATTGTCGGTTCGGCGTTCATTTTCATATGGCGAGCAGCAGCGTCGGTATCGGTCAATGGTGGCATTTATTTGAATCAATTCTCCGCTGGTGCGGTTCGATTGAAGCATTGTCGGGAAAATTGATTGAAATTTTAGATGTCGGCGGCGGCTGGTTTCCAGAGGATTTGCAGAAAAATTCCGGCGCGAAATTTAAAAAAGCAATCGAGATGATTCCCGAATTTTTGCCGAACGTCAAACAGATTTTTTCCGAGCCGGGCAAAGCTCTCGCGCAGCCTTCGATGGCGGTGGCGATGCAGATTCTGGAAATTCGTGATTACGAGGATGGAGCGAAAGAAGTCGTTCTTGACGGCTCGATTGCCGAGCTTCCGATGTATTTTTTCTATCCGCACCGGATTTTATACAAAAACGGCAGTTGGAAATCTTTGAATCGAGGCAAAGCGCAGCTTCTCGGCAGGCTTTGTATGGAACACGACATTGTTGCCTCAAATGTCGATTTACCCGAAACGGCGCAAGTCGGAGACGTTCTCGTCTTCTGCGATGCCGGAGCTTACGACAGGAGTATGAGTTATGTATTTGGACGCGGCTAGCAAAGCGAAAGAAACGATTGTAATGGAAATAGACGCGAGCGTTTTGCGCAAGACGCCCGAAGTCTACGAAAAATGGAAGGATTGGCAACCGTCGCAAATTTCGCATCACGGGAGAATGTGCTGCGAAATAGCCCGCGAATGGCTGACTTCGCAGGATTTTTCCGAAAGCGGCGGCTCAAGCCTCCAAACCGGACCGCGCTGGCTGCGGCAGCGATTCAATTGGGGCGCGTCTTCGTTTCCGATTTACTGGTGCGAAGCCGTCCGCAAAAAAACTCTGGATTGCGGCGCGCTTGCCGCCTTCGCGCACGAAGTTTTCACCGCTCGCGGCGTGAAAAGCTACCGCATTCAGCTCGTCCAGAAATTTTCGCAAGTGGCAACTAATCAATGGACAAGCAGTTGGAACGAGAGCGACGGCTTGCCGCTTCGCTGGATTGACAAGGATTTGATTTATCACGAAGGTTGCGCAATTGCCGTCGGCGAACGTGAAGTCAAGGTCTGGGACGCAAGCGCAGGCTGGTGGATTAACGCCAACTCTGGCAACGGTTATGGCTCGCTGACAGCGATTCGTCTATCGGCTTCTGATGTGGGAGCAACTTTCGATTGGGAAACACATCGCCTTGTTTCTAACCAGTGGCAGAAAATAAGTTAAGAAATAAAGTTAAGTAATCGCTCACAAATAGTTTAGACTATGAAGTGAGATGGGTAAAACAAAGATTATTGAATTAACCGAAGAGAAGCGTCGGGAATTGGAAAACGGCTGGCGAAACGGGGCGAGCCACG
>JAABUN010000797.1_pt1 | contig 78036 bp, 81 predicted proteins | sample 5559311 | NCBI WGS metagenome assembly JAABUN01 (sample SAMN10711877, study PRJNA513370) | rock metagenome | isolation source: Antarctica rocks | place: Antarctica: Victoria Land, Siegfried Peak sud | reverse complement strand
GATGAGCGTGCCGTCACTTGCGTAGCCCCGGGTTCGTGCCCAGACCGGCTTCAGAATTCACGAACCCAAGGCTTAGGTCCCGGTAGGTCTCCAGCGGAGAGCGGCTGGTGGACGTGAGGGTGACCGACCCGGGCATCCCGGCCAGGGCCAGCCCGGACAAGTCCGCGGTGCAGCGGACCGCGACGTCGACGTAGCCGCCCGGATGGAACGCGCTGGTGTCGACGTCGACCTGCAGCTGCGCGCACGCCAGGCCGGCCTGGGTGAGCGTGTCGGACGCTGCCTGCTGCGCGTCGCTCGACGCCGGCCCAGGCGCGTTCGTCAAAGCGGCGGCGCGGGCTGCGGCCGCTCCGGCCTGGTCGATGAGCTGCCGCCCGTGGCTGACCCGCCCCAGCCCCACCACGAGCAGCAGCATGACGATCAGGAACGAACTCAGGATCGCCAGCTCCAGCGCCGCGAACCCGTCCTCGCGGCACGCACCGTCGCTCCTGACCAGGCGGGCGCGCAGCCGCGTGACCGGCTTGCTCGTGGGTGTGCTTCGGCTGCCCATCAGCCGGGCCCTACGAACCGCTCGACCGGGCCGACCGCCGTCTCGTCGACCCCCAGGCCGAGCGGCACGATCGACAGGACGCCGGCGTGGACCCGCACGGTGACGGTGGTCGGGGTGCGCTGCACGTCGACGGTCGGCGCGAGCAGAAGCCGCGGGGCGACCTGCGCCAGGTAGCTCTGCGCGTCCTGCCGGCCCAGCTCGGCGGTGGAGGAGTACCCGCGGGCGCTGCGCAGCCCATCCTGAGCGGCGGCCTCGGCGACGTGCCGGGCGTGCCAGAGCAACGCGAACTGCACGACCAACATCACCAGCAGCATCAGGACGGGAAAAGTGATGACGACCTCGACGATGCTGTAGCCGTCGTCGTCGCCGCGCAGCCGGCCGGCGTCCCGCGTGCGCGCAGGACGCCGCTGGGCCGGTGGCGCAGACCGTGCCGCGGGGTCGTTCACCTCCACCGCCTTCCCTCGCTCGATGGCTGCCCCGGCGCCCCTGCAGCAAGTGACTACTGGGTCTGGACGCCGTTCGCGGCATTGCGCGCCTTGAGGATCAGGATCGCGCTGATGGCGATCGCGGCCGCCGCGAAAGCCGCGATGATGATCACCGTCTGGACGATGTCGCCGCGCTCGCTGTTCTCGGCGGTCTCGCGCCGCAGCTCGTCCAGGTGCGCCGTGAAGAACGCGACGATCATGGCCAGGGGCATCATGGTGGTTCTCCTTGGTGAGGACGTACACGGGCGGAACCTAGAAACTGAGGACGTTCACGATCGCCGGGAAGGTCAGGAACACCAGGAAGCCGGCGCCGACGACGAGCTGCGCAAGACGCATCGACACGTCGCGCTCGGCGGCCTTGCCCTCGGCGTCGGCGAGCTCACGGCGCCGCATTGTCGCGGCCCGCGCCGACAGCGTCAGGCGCACCCGGGCGCCGTCTGCCTTGACGAGACGGACCAGCGAGCCGAGGTCGCGCAGCTCCGTGACACCGATCCGCTCACCCAGCTCGGTCAGCGCCGTCCACTGGTCGCGGCCGCTGCGGCTGGCCCGGTAGAGCGTGTCGCGCAGCAGCGCCATCGGCCAGCCGGCGCCGACCTTGGCCGCGCTGACGAGCGCCGCCTCCGCCGAGGCCGACCCGGCCATCTCCAGCGCCACCAGATCCAGGTAGGCGCCCAGCGCGCGCCGGAAGTCCTCCCGCCGCACCGTCGCCTGCTTCGCGACCTCGACGTCCGGCAGGAAGAAGAACCCCGCGGCGGCGCCCAGCGCCAGCGGCAGCGGCGCACCCAGCGGAACGGGCAGGCCCAGCGCCAGCTGCAGCGCGGTCATCGCCAGCAGCGACAGCAGCAGCCCGGCGACCGCGGCCAGCACCTTGCGACCCATCACGTCGTCCAGCTCGCGGCCCGTCAGGGCCAGGTTCTGGCGCAGCGTCAGGCAGGTGAACCCGCGCCGGTTCAGCTCCGTGGTCAGCAACTGCCCGAGCCGCGTCCAGCCCAGCGGCGCCGGCGCTGCGGCAGCGCGAGTGCGCTGAGCCGGCAGCAGCCCCCGGTGGCGTGCGTCGAGCTGCCCGAGCTGCACCAGCGGCGAGGGGCGCAGCGGCACCAATCGGGCCAGCAGGAAGACCACGGCGCCGCCGAGCATCGCCCCGACCAGCGCCATGGCGATCACCGACGCGCCCCGAGCCCGCGGGCGGCCGACTGCGGCTCGGCCGACAGCGACGCCACCGCGACCGGGGACAGCCCGGTCAGGCCGGCCACGATCGCCAGGTCCTCGGGCGCGTCCCGCTGGCCGGGGCGGGCCAGGAACGGCATCACCGGGGTCGACCCGGCGAGCCGTCGCATCCAGGCGAACCCCGTCGCGAAGATCCCCAGCACCACCGCCAGCGCCACCTGACCGGTAAGGGTGTCGTAGGGCTGCACGTAGGTCCCGCCGAACAGGCTCAGGAACACCGCGAAGGCGATGGCGGTGCCGACCACGACCTGCACCCCACGGCGCAGGCCCTTGCGGCCGGCCGACACCTTGGCCCGCATGTCCAGCTCCTCGCGGGCCGCGACCGACAGCCCGGACAGCACCAGCGCCAGGCCGCGCCCCCGGTTCTGCGCGTTGAGGATGAGCGCGGCGAGCACCAGGTCGGCGGAGGCGTCGTCCAGCCACGTCGCCAGCGCAATCAGCGCCTTGTCCAGCGGGACGCGTGCCTGCAGCTGCCCGACCAGGCGCACCAGCGCCGGCCGGATCAGCGGCGGCGCGTTCATCGTGCTGACCGGGATCGCCTGCTCCAGGCTGGCGTTGCCGCTGATGGTGTCGCGCAACGACTCGGTCCAGACCACCAGCGCCTCGAGCCGGTCGATCTGCAGCTGCTCGGCGCGGCCGCCGCCGAACAGCAGCGGCCAGGTGACGACCAGCGCCCCGAGCCCGAGGGCGGCGACCGGCCAGCGCGTCAGCAGCAGGACCAGGACGGCGACGATCACCCCGCCGGTCAGCCGACCGGCCAGCGCCGGGCTGCGCAGGGCGGCCAACCTCCGCTGGGAGCGGCCCGGTGGGCGCGTCGGGTCACCGGCGACGCCGCGCACGCCCACCACGAGCAGCACCACGGCGCAGCCCAGTGCAGCCGACAGCACAGCAGCGATCAGCACGCCGAGGTCAGGCACCGGTCAGCGCCCTATCGAGTAGTTCGGCCACATCGTGTCGTCGTAGCCGGCGTCCGCCAGCTCCTCGAAGCGCGCGATCGGTGTCTCGGTGCGGATCGCCCGGCCGTCGACCGGGCTCGGGCCGAACAGCTGGCTGGTGGCGACCCCGCTCTCACCCACGCCGGTCACCTCCAGCACCTCCACCACGGCCCGCCCAACGCCCGACTGACGGTTTTCCAGCAGGCGGTTCTGTCGGATGAACACCACCAGGTCGACACCGGCCGCGATCAGCGGCTGCATCGTGTCGACCGTGAGGTTGCCGTACTGCGCGCCGTAGGTGCTGAGCTTGTTGAACACGTCGTGCGCGCTCTTGGCATGCAGCGTGCTGAGCGATCCGTCGTTGCCCTGGGACATCGCCGACAGCGTCGAGATGATCTCAGGACCCATGATCTCGCCCATGATCACCCGCTGGGGGTGGTGCCGGCGGCTGCGCAGCACGAGGTCGTCCAGCGTGAGCCCGCCCTGGCCCTCGTTGTCGGGGAGCACCTCCTCCCACTCCAGCACGTTGGGGTGCAGCTCGGGTGTGCGGCGCAGCCCCAGCTCCAGGCTCCGCTCGATGGTGATGATCCGTTCGCGCGGCGGGATGCAGTTGATCAGCGCTCGCAGCAGGGTGGTCTTGCCGGCCCCGACCCCACCAGCGATCATGAGGTTGAGCCGGGCCGCCACCGCCGCTTCCAGGAACGCCGCGAGGTGGTCGCTGACGGTGCCGAGCTCGATGAGCGTGTCGAGGAACATCTGCGGGTAGCGGTTGCGTCGGATGCTGACGGCCGGGCGCTGCCCGGCCGACAGCAGCGCCGTCAGCCGAGACCCGTCGTGCAGCCGCAGGTCCAGCACCGGCGCGGCGATCGAGAACGGCCGGGGGTTGATTCCGCTGTACGCGGCGAGGTTTTGCACGATCGCGACCAGGTCCTCGTCGTTGGCCGCGATCGGCCGACCCCGTACCGGGTCGCTCTGGTCGGCGTAGGTGATCCACACCTCGTCGGCGCCGTTGATGTCGATGTCCTCGACGTTCTCGTCCTCCAGCAACTCCTGGAGTTCGCCGGCCTGGTACATGCTCGCGAAGATCGCGTCTGCGAGGCGGGAGTCGTAGCTCGCCTCCGGCAGGTCCCGGCCGGCCGCCAGCTCGCCGTGCATGTGCCGCTTGACCTCAGCGTCGATGAAGCTCAGCGCGAGCTGCTCCTCGTCGACCGGCGCCAGGTCCAGCAGCCCTGCCGCCTTGCGTCGCTGCTTCTGGACCGTCAGCAGATCCGCCACCAGCTCCTGCAGCTGGCGGACGAGTTGGTAGTCCAGCAGCTCTTCGCTCACGCCGACACCTGCCCCAGCTGGGACTCGGCCGCGACCTGCCCCGGAACGTCCTGCGTCGCAGAAGACCGGCCCGCGGACCGCAGCCGCGCCAGCCGGCCGGCCCCCGCCGCAGGGGCAGCCGGTGACACCAATGCCTCCTTGGGAGTTGCGGCCAGGCCGGCGTCGCCCAGCAGCTGCGGCCACCAGCCCAGCACGATCTGGGCCACCGACTGCACCGACCTGACCAGGTCGCTGCCGAGCAGTCGGCGCGTCGCGACGCCCTCGCGCAGCAGCGCGATCGCCGCCGGGTCCTCGGCGAACAGCCCGGCGACCGGCACCGGCGAGCCAGCGGCCTCCAGCACCTGCCGAACCTGCTCGACGGCCGACCGGCCGGCAGCGCCCGCGCGAGCACGGACCACCACCGCCACCGGGCTGCGCTCCTGCGCCGGGTCGCCCAGCGCCGCCGCCAGCTCGCCCACCCGCTCCCGCAGGTGGTACAGCCCGGCCAGGTCCGCGCGGGCCAGCAACAGCACCGTCATCGACGCCTGGGCGAGCGGAGCCGCGACGTTGCCCGGCTGGAACCGGCCCAGGTCCGCGATCGTCGTGCCCTCCCACGCCGCTGCGACGTCCGCGACCCGCGGCCACAGCCGGGCCATCGGCCCAAAGCCCTCCGCCGACAGCGCGCCGGGAACGACCGGCACACCCAGCGTGGTCGGTTGCGCGTAGCGGCCCAGCCCGCCCTCTGGCAGTGCGCCGCGGGAGTCGGCGGCCAGTGCCAGCACCGACGGCTGCGCATCCAGCAGCCGGTCGCCGTCCGCGTGCCGCATCCGGAACGGCAGGTCGGCGCCGGCGCAGTCCGCCTCGAGCAGCACGCGCGTGCCAGGCCACACCAACCCCAGCACCGTCACCAGGTCCGTGACCCCCGGCGAGCCCTTGTCCGCACACACCGAGACGATCATGACGACACCTTCACCAGAGCCACCGCAGCGGCGCCGCTCGCCGCCGCCACCGGCGTGCTCGCCGCCTCCGGTACCACCACAGTCACCAGGGTCCCGCCGCTCACTGCCGGGTCCGACCGGGTGCTGAAGACCTGAGCTCGATCCACCAGCACCGACGCCTGCAGGTCCGCGCTGCCCTTCACCGGCAGCTGCACCACCCGCACCAGGTCACCCGCGGCCAGGCCGTCCGCGGGGATCTGACCCGAGCGGACCGCTACACCCACCTGCGCCTTGCCCGCCGCCAGGGTCTGCCCCGACGTCACCATCGCCCGTTGCAGCAGGGTGTCCGGCAGCAGCGTCACCGCCGCGCGCTGCCCTACGACGCTGGCCAGGTTGCTGCCAGCAACGGCCACCACTCGGCCGCTGACCGGCACCGTCGTCAGGTCCGAACGCTGCACAACCTGCCCCACCGGAATGCGGTGGATCACCATCACCACCGGCGTCTTCGACCCTGCCGTTGAGTACAGATAGGCGCCGATCGCCGCGAGGCCGACGATCAGCGCGACCGCCAGCGCGATGAAGCCGTTGTGTCGCTGCCGCGTCGGCAGGGCCGTCCCCAGCGCGCTCGCGGTCAGCCGCGCCGACCCGTTCACCCCTGACGCCTGTGCCGGCAGGCTCTGCGTTGCGCTCCGGGCGCCCGGCGTGGTCATCGGTTCACCACCTGGACCTGCAGCACGCGAAGCGGTGCCGCGGTGATCGTCTCCATCGTCGGCAAAGTTCCGCCCGTCCCTCCGGTGCCCGTCCAGGTCACCCGCCACAAGATCCCCAGGCGGGAGGTGATCGCCCCGTCTGTCACGTGCTGGTACTGGTAGCCGCAGCCCGACGCCGGAGCGTCGTTGCCATCCGCGTCGGTCCACGGCCGACCGGGCCCGGGGCAGCGGACCGCGTCGCCACCGTCGCCGGGGTCGAACAGCAGCCCGACCGGACGCGCAACTACCGTGGCCGACACCGGCCCCACCGACACCGTCTGGCTTTCCGGCTGATAGTCGGCTGCGTCAGTCCAAAACCAGGTAGAAAGGTGAGCCCACGTGAAGTGGTCGCCCTGGTAGTCATTGCTTTCGGTGGGCGACCGGTGCACCGTGGGAGGAGCCAGCACCAGACGGTTACGGGCTTCCAGCGCCAACTGGGCCGGCGTCACCGTGTAGGCGGGAGCGCCCGCCGGAGGTTGACCGTTCGGTACCCACACCATTCCGGTCGTGCCGTCCGAGCACGTGCGGTAGTAGTAGTCACCGTCCGTGCCGGCGACGTGTCCCGGGTCGTGGAGCCCCGGGTAGTCACCTGGGTGGCTCGCGGGATTGCTGTAGTCCAGGACGTAGGTGCACGTCACCGCCGGGCCGTTGCTGGTTGACCCACCCGGTCCCTGCACGATTGGGTTAGCCGTACCAGGAGAGCCAGGCACGTGGATCGTTGTTCCAACCCAGCCGTCACCGCCGCCGACCACGATGGGCGGGGGATCGTCAGCGAGCGCCGGTTGGCCGGTCCAAAGGCTCACCACCATCAGGGCCGCAGCTGCGACTACGTGGGTGCGTTGCACGACCCCGCCGGTGCATAGTCGACGGTTGCCACACGCCAGAACCCGTCGTCGCCCCGCTTCATGGTCACCTTGGCTAGATCGTTCTTCCGACCAACCGTTAGCTTCTGACCAGTAGACGCTTTCATGCGCCCGTGCGCAGAGGTGTCCTGGCAATCCGACAGTTCTGCAGCCGAACCGTTCAGGGCTGTGATCTGAGGCCGCACGACTGTGTCGCCGTAGCCGATCTCTCCAGCCTGCGTAGACGCAGCCAGCCCCCCCAGCACGCGAGTCAGTTCTGGATCCGTGGCGAGCTTCTTCAAGGCGTCGTAGCGAGCACTTGCCTCAATCTTTGACAAGGGCGTCAAGGAGGCGAAGAATGCCTTGTATTGCCGGAGGATGGCTGATTACTCAGGAGTTGTAGTCGTCGGTGGTGCGGACGCGGGAGGAGACGCCGTCACGGGGGCGTCGGCTCCAGGCGCCGTCGTCACCGTTGGTGCAGGTGTCACGGGCCCTTCCGCGCGGACGCCGCTTCCGGTGCTGCAGCTGCATAGGGCGACGGCGACACTGAGGACCGCCACGAGGCGTACGTGCGCCTGCTTGGTCGGCATGCATCCACCTCCTCCGGCTGCTGGTGCCGAACTGCACGGTCGTAGCACGAGTGGGCCCTTGTCCAGCGCAGCGCGCCCATGGGCTCGAGAAATCCTGGCAACCCGTCCGTGTCGAGTCCGCCCTGTCTGTCGATCGTGACCACGGTACAACCGGCTAAAAGCCGTGTACAGTGCTGGCATGGTCAGGGGCTGGACGAGGAGGCGCTACGCGCGAGCGCTGCTGCGATGCGCTCGGGCGCGATCTGCAGCGCGGCGGAGAGCTTCTGGAGCGTGTGGGGGGAGGGGTTGCCTCGCACGGCTCCGACTTCCAAGCGCCGGTAGGTGCTGAACGCGACGCCGCTGGCGGCGGCCATCTGCTGCAGCGTCAGTCCCGCAGCGAGCCGAAGGGCTTGGAGCGGGGGATCGTCGGCGTCGACGTCTAGGAGTTGCAAGGGCGGGACCTGCAACTCGCGTGCGAGTGCTACGAGCTGTCGCGGATGCGGCTGCTGCGTGCCACGTTCCCACTCGCCGACGCGCTGTTCGCGGGTACCCAGACGCGCTGCAAAGTCGACCTGTCGCTGGCCCGCCGCTCGACGCAACTGGGCGACGCGGTCCCCGCGCAGCCTCGCGCCGCCCACGTACCTGCCTCTTCAGTCACTTGTCGATCGTTGCCCGGAGCGTAGTAGTGAGCCGGTGATCTCGACCCGCGACAAGCGGTCGCGTCTGGCCTCATCCGGGCCGGCAGCACGCGTGAGCACCGGGGGACTGGCCAGCCCAGGGCCGGGGGCGCGCGGTGGCTGAGCCCTGCAGAAGTTTCTATCCATCGGTGTCCACTCCGGGTCCTTCCGGGACGCCTGTCGAGTTCGGGTCACTCGGCCTGTCTCCGTACCGGCGGTTCCGGGAACCGGGAGGTGTTCATGGACAAGCTGCTGTTCACGCCGAGCGAGGCGGCTGAAGTCTTGGGGATCGGTCGTAGCAAGATCTACGAACTCCTCAACGACGGGCAGCTGACGTCGGTGCGCATCGACAGGTGCCGTCGCATCCCCGGGGACGAGCTCGTCGCCCTCGTCGAGCGCCTCCGCTCCGCAGGCGCTGCCGTCACTCCCACGAAACCCGCTGCGTGATGCGCCGGCCGCCAGGCCGTCGACTGGCTACACTACGCGGTCGGAACAGCCGTTGTGCGATCAACGTTGGCGCCTGATGGCGGCGCGCCGGAGGTTCGGGCGGCTGCGGCAGTTGCCGTCGGGCCGGTGGCAGGCGAGGTACACGACGCCGAGTGGCAAGGACGTGGCCGCACCGAACACTTTCGCGACGAAGACCGCAGCTCAGCGGTGGCTCGCGGCGGTGGAGACGGATCTCGGCCGCGGCCAGTGGGTCGACCCGCAGCCCGGCAAGGACACGCTCGCTACGTACGCCGAGCAGTGGCTGCGCAGTAGGCCTGACCTTAAGATCCGCACGCAAGAGCTCTACCGGTGGCTGTTGGACAAGTACGTCCTGCCAGCTCTGGGAACGTCACCGCTGGCCAAGCTGACCCCGGCGCTCGTCCGTCAATGGCACGCAGACCTGGTGCGCACCGCCAAACCGACACCCACGCGGCAGGCCTACAGCCTGCTCAGGGCCATGCTCAACACGGCGGTACGGGACGAGGTCCTGACTCGGAATCCCTGCACGGTTCGTGGAGCGGGCATGAGTCGCACTGCGGAGCGCACGGTGGCCACGCTTGAACAGGTGGACGCGCTCGCCGATGCGGTTCCGCCGCGCTACCGCATGCTGATCCTGCTCGCTGCGTGGTCCGGTGCGCGCTGGGGTGAGCTGGTTGCACTGTCCCGGGAAAGATTGGACCTCGATGCCGGCACTTTGACCATCGACCGGCAGTACGTCGAGCTGCGCGACGGACGACTCGTTCTTGATACCCCGAAGACAGCGGCAGGGGTACGGACGGTTCACATTCCGCCGCACCTGCTCGTCGGCTTGCAACAGCACCTGGACCTATACACCACGGCTGCATCGCCAGTGATCTTTCCAAACAGCAAAGGCGAGCCCATCCGCCGTGCCTCCTGGCGGAGCGTCTGGTTGCTCGCTCGGAAGCGGGCAGGCCTTCCTGACTTCCGCTTCCACGACCTCAGGCACACCGGCAACACGTTGGCGGCCGCCACGGGCGCCAGTACCAAGGAGCTCATGGCGCGCATGGGGCACGCGAGTATGCGAGCGGCGCTGATCTATCAGCACGCCAGTGCCGATCGCGACGCCGCGATCGCGGTCGCCCTCTCGCGCCTTGCTGAGGCCGGAGCGAAGGTCGCCGCCGAGCAGCAGCAGGCCGACGAGCGTCCGCCGCTGCGTGCACGCGGTCGTGCACGTCCGCGCCGTTCGGGCACGTAGCGGGCACGGACGGCCTGAGGGGCGCTTGCTACAGCACTGAATGAAGAAGCCCCAGGCCGTCTGACCTGGGGCTTCTGTTAGGAGCGGGCGACGAGAATCGAACTCGCGTTCTCAGCTTGGGAAGCTGATGTTCTGCCGCTGAACTACGCCCGCAGCGTGCCCGGCCAGCCTACCGCGTCGGACCGATAGCCTCCGCGGGTGCTGCTCTCCGACCGGGACCTCAAGGTTGCCCTTGCCAGCGGCCGGATGGGCCTCTCGCCGTACGACGAGGCGATGATCCAGCCGAGCAGCATCGACGTGCGACTGGACCGCTACTTCCGGGTGTTCGCCAACCACCGCTACACCCACATCGACCCGGCGGTGGCGCAGGACGACCTCACCGAGCTCGTCGAGCCCGACGGTGACGAGCCGTTCATCCTGCACCCCGGCGAGTTCGTCCTCGGCTCCACGCTCGAGGTCATCACGCTCGGCGACGATCTGGCCAGCCGGCTCGAGGGCAAGAGCTCGCTCGGCCGGCTCGGGTTGCTCACCCACTCGACGGCCGGTTTCATCGATCCCGGATTCTCCGGGCACGTGACCCTTGAGCTGAGCAACGTCGCCAACCTGCCGATCAAGCTCTACCCGGGCATGAAGATCGGACAGATCTGCGTGCTGCCACTGACCTCGCCGAGCGAGCACCCCTACGGCAGCAGCCTCTACGGGTCGCGCTATCAGGACCAGCGCGGCCCGACGCCGTCGCGCTCGCACCTGCGCTTCAGCCGCAGCCCGACCCAGGCCTGACGGCCTACCTCCCGGGCTGACCGGGCGGCGGCGGCTACGGCGCCGTGTCGGGGCCGGCTGCCGGCCGGGCGTCGGGGCGTTTCGGTCCGGCGAGCTGCTGGCCTTCCGAAGCCCCGCCGGGCGCGTCCCCCGGGCTGCCCGTGCTGTGCGCCGGCCCGGCGCCCGGCGTCGGCCCGTGGCCCTCGGCAGTACGCCCGCTCGCTGCCCTGCTCGTACCCGGCGCGCTCGGGCGGGCGGTCTGCGCGAGCTGTCCGTAGTCGGCGCCCGCGGTCTTGGTGGGGTCGGGGTCGACCGGCTTGGGCGCCTCGACGGTCACGTCCTCGGTGATCGACCCTGCCCCCACCAGCGCCGGCTGCTCGGCGGCCACCAGGGAGCGGGCCAGGATCTGCGAGACGTCGAGGACCTGGACGCCGTCCTTGGCCTCGCCCGTCTGCTGCTTGGCGGTGACCGCGTCGGACAGCATCACCATGCAGAACGGGCAGGCGGTCGAGATGAGGTCGGGGTCGAGCCCGAGCGCCTCGTCGGTGCGCTCCACGTTGATGTGCTTGCCGATCTTCTCCTCCATCCACATGCGGGCACCGCCGGCGCCGCAGCAGAAGCCCCGCTCCTTGCAGCGTGGCATCTCCTGGGAGAACAGGCCCGGGATGGCTGCCAGCACCTCGCGCGGCGGGGTGTAGACCCGGTTGTGCCGGCCGAGGTAGCACGGGTCGTGGTAGGTGACCTTCTCGTCGACGGCGGTGACCGGGACGAGCCGGCCGGTCTCGACGAGCTCGCCGAGCAGCTGGGTGTGGTGGATGACCTCGTAGTGCCCGCCGAGCTGGCTGTACTCGTTGGCGAGGGTGTTGAAGCAGTGCGGGCAGGTCGCGACGATCTTCTTCACGCCGGCCTCGTTGAGGGTCTCGACGTTCTGCTGCGCCAGCATCTGGAAGACGAACTCGTTGCCGAGCCGGCGGGCCGGGTCACCGGTGCACGACTCGCCGGAGCCGAGGATCGCGAACTCCACCCCCGCGGTGTGCAGCAGCTCCGCGAACGCCCGGGTGACCTTCTTGCTGCGGTCCTCCAGCGCTCCCGCGCAGCCGACCCAGAACAGGTACTCCACGTCCTCGGGAATGCTGCCCTCGATCCGGCGCACCTCGAACGGCAGCCCGTCGGTCCACTCCTCGCGGGCCTTGTTGTTGAGCCCCCAGGGGTTGCCCTTGTTCTCCAGGTTGCGCAGCATCACGCCGGCCTCGCTCGGGAAGGCGCTCTCGATGAGCACCTGGTAGCGGCGCATGTCGAGGATGTGGTCGACGTGCTCGATGTCGACCGGGCACTGCTCGACGCAGGCGCCGCAGGTGGTGCAGCTCCACAGGACGTCGGGGTCGATGACCCCGCCCTCCTCCGCGGTCCCGACGAGCGGGCGGACCGCCTGGTCGGGGGTGCTGCCCATCACCCGCTCGTAGCCCGACTCCGGCACCGCGTGCGCGCCGCTGTGCGTGCCCGCGTCGTGGAACTCCGGGACGTGCTCCTCCGGCGCGGTGCGGCTGCCCAGGACGTACGGCGCCTTCGCGAACAGGTGGTCGCGTAGGTTCATGATCAGCAACTTGGGCGACAGCGGCTTGCCGGTGTTCCACGCCGGGCACTGGCTCTGGCAACGCCCGCACTCGGTGCAGGTGGCCATGTCGAGCATCGCGGTCCACCGGAAGTCCTCGACCTTGGCGACGCCGAACGTGTCGACGTCGGGGTCGGCCTCCTCCAGCTCGAGGACCTTGCCGTTGCTCATCATCGGGAGCAGGCCGCCGAGCGCGGTGCGGTCGGGGGTGCGCTTGGTCAGCACGTTGAGCGGCGCGGTGAAGATGTGCAGGTGCTTGGAGTAGGTCACCAGCACGAGGAAGCCGAAGACCACGGCGATCTGGCCGATGACCATGACGTCCTCGATCAGCCGGTTGGCGTCCACGCCGAGCGGCTCGAGCGCCAGCGAGATCAGGTACGAGAAGAACGGCGCGTGCGGCGTCTCCTGCCAGGGCGACACCCCGGTGTTGAGCTGCGCGGCACGGATCCCGAACAGGGTGACCACCACGAGGAAGATCAGTCCGAGGACGGCCCAGGCCGCCCCGGTGTGCGAGCCGTAGAAGCGCGAGTCGCGCCTGTGTGTCGCCGGGTTGTTGAGCAGGCGCAGGACGCCGAAGGTGAGGATGCCCAGCATCACCATGACGCCGAAGAAGTCCTCCAGGAACCCCAGGGCCCGGGTGTGCCCGATGAAGGGGATGGCGAAGTCTTCCTGGAACAGCGCACCGACCGCCTCGATGATGGTGAACGTGAGGATGAGGAAGCCCCAGAACACGAAGAAGTGCGCGAGCCCGGGCACGCTCCACTTCAGCAGCTTCTTCTGGCCGAACACCTCGGTGAGCTGGGCCAGCAGCCGGCGGGGCGCGTCGTCCAGCCGGCCGGGGCTCGGCTGACCGGAGGACACCAGCCGGTAGAGGAAGTAGACGCGCCGTCCGGCGACGGCCAGGGCGACCACCATGATGGTCAGTCCGACGACGAGGCGCACCAGCATGTGCGTGTCCACGGGATCCTCCTGGTACGGGGGCAGCGACCGCGCCCCGTCGGGGACGGTCCCGCCCGCCGCAGCCTACGCCGCAGGTGGCGCCCACTACCGGCGGTAACCGCCGCACCGGCCGGCCGCACACGGCACCGGCTCAGCAGCGCCCGTACGCCAGGCCGGGTAGCGGCGCGACTCAGAGCGCGAGGTCGAGCATCCTCGCGGCCGTGCGCACGACGAGCACGGTGAGCGGACCGCCCAGCAGCAGGACGAGCAGCAGGGCGAGCGCGCGCATGAGCCGGGTGGGTCCCCCCGAACGGTCCCGCATCTCGCTCAGCACGCACCCACCGTCGCACGGGACGGCGGCGAGCATGAAGCCTGAGCGGGAGCCGCTCAAGTCGACTAGACGATCGGGGGCCGCGCACGTAGCATGAGCCTCAGTCACTCAACCCACACTCAGGAGATGTCCCTCATGGCTCGAGCGGTCGGCATCGACCTCGGCACCACCAACTCCTGCGTCGCTGTCCTCGAGGGCGGTGAGCCGGTCGTCATCGCCAACGCGGAGGGCGCCCGCACCACCCCGTCGATCGTGGCGTTCGCGAAGAACGGCGAGGTCCTCGTCGGCGAGGTCGCCAAGCGGCAGGCCGTCACCAACGTCGACCGCACCATCCGGTCGGTCAAGCGTCACATGGGCACGGACTGGAAGCAGGCGCTCGACGGCAAGGAGTTCACGCCGCAGCAGATCAGCGCCTTCGTCCTGCAGAAGCTCAAGCGCGACGCGGAGTCCTACCTCGGCGAGCCGGTCACCGACGCCGTCATCACCGTCCCGGCCTACTTCTCCGACGCCGAGCGCCAGGCCACCAAGGAGGCCGGCGACATCGCCGGCCTCAACGTGCTGCGGATCGTCAACGAGCCGACGGCGGCGGCGCTGGCGTACGGCCTCGACAAGGGCGAGAAGGAGCAGACCATCCTGGTCTTCGACCTCGGCGGCGGCACCTTCGACGTGTCGCTGCTGGAGATCGGCGAAGGCGTCATCGAGGTCAAGGCGACCTCAGGCGACAACAAGCTGGGCGGCGACGACTGGGACCAGCGCGTCGTCGAGCACCTGGTCAAGCAGTTCATGCTCAGCAATGGCGGCATCGACCTGTCCAAGGACAAGATGGCGATGCAGCGGCTGCGGGAGGCCGCGGAGAAGGCCAAGATCGAGCTGTCGGTGGCGCAGTCCACCGGGATCAACCTGCCCTACATCACCGCGAGCCCGGAGGGTCCGCTGCACCTCGACGTGACGATGACCCGGGCGGAGTTCCAGCGGCTGACGCAGGACCTGCTCGACCGGACCAAGAACCCCTTCCAGCAGGCCATCAAGGACGCCGGGATCGGTATCAGCCAGATCGACCACGTCGTGCTGGTCGGCGGCTCGACTCGGATGCCGGCCGTCTCGGAGCTGGTGCGCGAGCTGACCGGGGGCAAGGAGCCCAACAAGGGCGTCAACCCCGACGAGGTCGTCGCCATCGGCGCGGCGCTGCAGGCCGGCGTCCTCAAGGGCGAGGTCAAGGACGTCCTGCTGCTCGACGTCACCCCGCTGTCCCTCGGCATCGAGACCAAGGGCGGCATCATGACCAAGCTCATCGAGCGCAACACCACCATCCCGACCAAGCGCTCCGAGGTCTTCACCACCGCCGACGACAACCAGCCGTCCGTGCAGATCCAGGTGTTCCAGGGTGAGCGGGAGATGGCCGCCTACAACAAGAAGCTCGGCATGTTCGAGCTGACCGGGCTGCCGCCGGCGCCCCGCGGGGTCCCGCAGATCGAGGTCACCTTCGACATCGATGCCAACGGCATCGTGCACGTCTCCGCCAAGGACCTGGGGACGCAGAAGGAGCAGCGCATGACGATCTCGGGTGGCAGCGCGCTGCCCAAGGACGAGGTCGAGCGGATGATGCGCGAGGCCGAGCAGTACGCCGACGAGGACGCCGCGCGCCGTGACGAGGCGGAGACCCGCAACTCCGCGGAGGCCCTGGTCTTCCAGACCGAGAAGTTCCTCGGCGAGAACGGCGACAAGCTGCCGGCCGAGGGCAAGGCCGAGACCGAGGAGGCGCTCACCGCCCTGCGCAGCGCGCTCGGTGGCAGCGACACGCCGACGATCAAGGCGGCGGCGGAGACGCTGGCCAAGAAGAGCCAGGACCTCGGCGGCGCCCTGTACGCCCAGCAGGCGGCCGAGGCGCCCGGCGCGCCGGCCGGCGCCGGCTCGTCCGACGACGGCGTGGTCGACGCCGAGGTGGTCGACGAGGACGGCAAGTGAGCGACCGGAGCAGCGCGTACGACCCCGAGCAGGTCGTCGTGCGTGACAAACGCCGGATCGACCCCACCACCGGCGCCGCCCGCGAAGGAGTGGCCCCCGGGCCGCCCCCCACAGGGGCACCGGGCGCCGGGCCGCCCCCCGCGGCGGCACCGTCCCCCGTGGCCGAAACGGCACCGGAGCCGGGCGCCGGCGCCGGGACCGCCGAGCCCGCCGCCGGGTCCGACCCCGTGGCGGAGCTCACCGCCGACCTGCAGCGGGTGAGTGCGGAGTACGCCAACTACCGCAAGCGGGTGGCCCGCGACCAGGCCGCCGTGGGCGAGCTCGCCACCGCGGTGATCGTCGACCGCCTGCTCCCGCTGCTCGACGACATCGACCGGGCTCGCGAGCACGGTGACCTCGACGGCGCCTTCAAGGTCGTCGGCGAGGGCCTTGAAGGCGTGGTCGGTCGGCTCGGTGTCGAGCGGTTCGGCGCGCCCGGCGACGCCTTCGACCCGAAGGTCCACGAGGCGGTGATGTCCGCTCCGGAGGACCCGTCGGCCACCGTGGCCACCTGCGTGCAGGTGTTCTCGCCCGGCTACCGCTTCGCCTCCGGTCGGGTCCTGCGCCCGGCCAAGGTCGTGGTGGCGGACCCGGGTGGCGTCCCGGGCGCTGAGGCCGAGGAGCTCGCGCCGGTGAAGGCCGCCTCACCCGCGGAGGCCTGACGGTGAGCGCGCGCGACTCGGTGGAGAAGGACCACTACGCCATGCTCGGCGTGGCCAAGGACGCCTCGCCGGCGGACATCAAGAAGGCCTACCGCAAGCTCGCGCGCGACCTGCACCCCGACACCAACTCCGGCGGCGACGAGCGCTTCAAGCAGGTCTCCGAAGCCTACGACGTGCTCTCCGACGAGACCAAGCGGCGGGAGTACGACGAGCAGCGGGCGCTGTTCGGTGCCGGGCCGCGCGGCGGGGCCGGCGGGGTGCCGTTCGACCTCGGCGACCTGTTCGGCCGGGCCGGCGGCGGGGTCGGTGACGTCCTCGGCGGCCTGTTCGGCGGCGCCGGCCAGCGCGGCGGGAGTCGGCCCCGTCGCGGCGGCGACGTCGAGGCGGGGGTGACCCTGTCCTTCCTCGACGCGCTGCGCGGGGTCACCGTCCCCCTGCGCCTCACCACCACGGGGGCGTGCCCGACCTGCCACGGCAGCGGGGCTGCGCCCGGCACCGCACCCCGTACCTGCTCGGTGTGCGGTGGGCAGGGCGTCACGAGTCGCAACCAGGGGGGCTTCGCCTTCGCCGAACCGTGTACGGCGTGCCGGGGCACCGGCCGGGTCGTGGACACCCCGTGCCCGACCTGCGCGGGCGGCGGCTCGACCACCCAAGAGCGCACGCTGACCGTCCGGGTCCCCGCAGGGGTCGAGGACGGGCAGCGGGTGCGCGTCGCCGGGCGTGGCGCGCCGGGTGAGCGCGGCGGTCCGGCGGGCGACCTGCTCGTGCTCGTGCACGTCACCCCGCACCCGCTGTTCGGCCGCAAGGGTGACGCGGTGACGTTGACCGTGCCGGTCACCTTCCCCGAGGCCGCGCTCGGGGCCGAGGTGAAGGTGCCGACGCCCGACGGTGCCGCCGTCACCCTGCGGTTGCCCGCCGGCACGGCCTCCGGCCGTACGTTCCGGGTGAAAGGCCGGGGTGTGCCGAAGAAGAGCGGCGTCGGCGACCTGCTCGTCACCGTGGCGGTCGCGGTGCCGGCGCGGCTGCCCGACCGGGCCGCCGATGCGCTCCGGGCCTACGCCGAGGCGATGCCGGACGACCCGCGGGCCGGACTGCTCGGCGACGGCGGATGACGGTGGGGAGCGCCTGATGGACGAGGAGCGGCCGGTGTTCGTCATCTCGGTGGCGGCCGAGCTCTCCGGCATGCACCCGCAGACGCTGCGCCAGTACGACCGGCTCGGCCTGGTCACCCCCGGCCGGGCCGGCGGCGGCGGCCGGCGCTACTCGGCCCGCGACGTCGCGCTGCTGCGGGAGGTGCAGCGCCTGTCGCAGGAGGAGGGCGTCAACCTGGCCGGCATCAAGCGGGTCATCGAGTTGGAGAACGCCGTCGAGGCCCTGCGCGCCCGCAATGCCGAGCTGGTGCAGGAGCTGGCTGCAGCGCGGACGGCGTTCGCGGCCGCGCATGACACGGCCGTCGCGTCGCTGCGCCGCGACCTCGTACCGCTACGCGACAGCGCGCTCGTCGTCTGGAGACCGCGAACCTGAGCGGAACACGCTCAACCCTGTCGGCGTTATGCACCTCAGAACCCCCACCCCGTGCCGATCTACGCCTTCCGGTGGACGACTCACCGAGCGGACCGCAGCGAGACGTAGATCGGCGGGAGGGCCCCTACTCCCGGAGGAACGCCATGGACCAGGACCGCCTGACCACCAAGAGCCAGGAGGCCGTCTCGACGGCCGTCCGCCGGGCCGCGACCGAGGGCCACCCCGAGGTGGCTCCCGTCCACCTGCTGCTCGCCCTGCTCGACCAGCCCGAGGGCATCGCCACGTCGCTGCTGTCCGCGGTCGGCGCCGACCCGGCGACCGTCCGGGCCCGCGCCGAAGCGCTGCTGCGCAACCTGCCGGCCGCCTCCGGCTCCACGTTGGCGGCACCGCAGCTGAGCCGGACGCTGCTCGCCTCCCTCGCGGTGGCGCAGACCAAGGCCAAGGAGGTCGGCGACGACTACGTCTCCACCGAGCACCTGCTCGTCGGCCTCGCCGACGCCGGCGGCGAGGTCGCCACGCTGCTGCGCGGCCAGCAGGCGCTGCCGAAGGCGCTCGTGGAAGCGTTCGCGAAGGTCCGCGGGGGCATGCGGCGGGTGACCAACCAGGACCCCGAGGGCACGTACCAGGCTCTCCAGAAGTACGGGGTCGACCTCACCGAGCGGGCCCGGCGCGGCGAGCTCGACCCGGTCATCGGCCGGGACACCGAGATCCGCCGCGTCGTGCAGGTGCTCTCCCGGCGAACGAAGAACAACCCGGTGCTCATCGGCGAGCCCGGCGTCGGCAAGACCGCCGTCGTCGAGGGGCTCGCCCAGCGGGTCGTCGGCGGCGACGTGCCGGAGAGCTTGCGCGGCAAGCGCATCGTCGCGCTCGACCTCGGCTCGATGATCGCCGGCTCGAAGTACCGCGGCGAGTTCGAGGAGCGGCTCAAGGCCGTCCTGGAGGAGATCAAGGGCGCCGAGGGCCAGATCATCACCTTCATCGATGAGATGCACACCGTCGTCGGGGCCGGCAAGGCCGAGGGCTCGATGGACGCCGGCAACATGCTCAAGCCGATGCTCGCCCGCGGAGAGCTGCGGATGGTCGGCGCGACGACGCTGGACGAGTTCCGACAGAACATCGAGAAGGACGCGGCGCTGGAGCGCCGCTTCCAGCAGGTGCTGGTCGGCGAACCCAGCGCCGAGGACACCGTCGCGATCCTGCGTGGGCTCAAGGGCCGCTACGAGGCGCACCACAAGGTCGACATCTCCGACGCCGCGCTGGTCGCCGCGGCGACCCTGTCCGACCGCTACATCACCTCCCGCTTCCTGCCGGACAAGGCGATCGACCTCGTCGACGAGGCCGCGTCGCGGCTGCGGATGGAGATCGACAGCCGGCCGGTGGAGATCGACGAGCTGCAGCGCGCCGTCGACCGGATGAAGATGGAGGAGCTGGCCCTCGAGCGGGAGACCGACGAGGCATCCGAGCAGCGCCTCGCCGAGCTGCGCCGCGACCGTGCCGACCGGGAGGAGGAGCTGCAGTCGCTGATCTCCCGCTGGGAGCAGGAGAAGCAGGGCCTCAACCGGGTCGGCGAGCTCAAGGAGCGGCTTGACGCGCTGCAGACCGAGCTCGAGCGGTTCCAGCGCGACGGCGACCTCGAGGCCGCCTCGCGACTGCAGTACGCCGAGATCCCGGCCGTCCAGAAGGAGCTCGAGCAGGCCGCCGCCACCGCCGACGAGCGCGGCGCGATGGTGAAGGAGAAGGTCGGCCCGGACGACGTCGCCGACGTGGTCTCGGCCTGGACGGGGATCCCGGCCGGCCGCCTGCTCGAGGGCGAGACAGCCAAGCTGCTGCGCATGGAGGAGGCGATTGGCGAGCGTCTCGTCGGTCAGGAGACCGCCGTACGTGCCGTGTCGGACGCCGTGCGCCGGGCCCGCGCCGGCATCAGCGACCCCGACCGGCCGACCGGCTCGTTCCTGTTCCTCGGCCCCACCGGCGTCGGCAAGACCGAGCTGGCGAAGGCGCTGGCCGACTTCCTGTTCGACGACGAGCGGGCGATGACCCGCATCGACATGAGCGAGTACGCCGAGAAGCACTCCGTCGCCCGGCTGGTCGGGGCGCCGCCCGGCTACGTCGGCTACGACCAGGGCGGCCAGCTCACCGAGGCGGTCCGCCGCCGGCCGTACTCCGTCGTGCTGTTCGACGAGGTGGAGAAGGCGCACCCGGACGTCTTCGACGTGCTGCTGCAGGTGCTCGACGACGGTCGGCTCACCGACGGCCAGGGCCGCACGGTCGACTTCCGCAACACGATCCTGGTGCTGACCAGCAACCTCGGGTCGTCGTACGCCAGCGACCCGCTGCTCGACCACCAGCAGCGCAGCGACAAGGTCATGGATCTTGTCCGGCAGGCGTTCAAGCCGGAGTTCGTCAACCGGCTCGATGAGATCGTGGTGTTCGACGCGCTGTCGGCCGAGCAGCTGGCGAGGATCGTCGACCTTCAGGTCGGGCTGCTCGCGGCTCGGCTGCGCGACCGCCGGCTCACCCTCACCGTCACTGACGCCGCCCGCGAGTGGCTCACCCTCACCGGCTACGACCCGGTGTACGGCGCCCGCCCGCTGAGGCGGGTGGTCCAGTCCGCGATCGGCGACCAGCTGGCGAGAAAGCTGCTGGCCGGGGAGGTGCGCGACGGCGACGAGGTCGTCGTGGACCGGGCCGGCGACGGGCTCGCCGTGGGCCGCCGCGAGGTCGCGAAGACGCTCGCGCCGTAGTCGAGGACGTCCCGCCGCTGCCGCTGCCGCTGCCGCTGCCGCGACGGTCGGGTCCTGACCCGCTTGCCGTCCAGCAAGCGGGTGGCATCCCGCCCCTCGCTGCAGACGGGCTCGTCGAGGGCGAGCTGGCCCCAGCACGGCGGTGTCACCGCCTGGCCCGGCCCGCTGACTCCACGGCCTGCCACCACGCGCTGACGGTGCGCGACCGCCTCCAGGAGAGCCGGTCGCCCGCGCCGCTGCATTAGCGTCGCCGGCATGCCCACCGCTCTCGTCACCGGCGCGACCGCCGGGATCGGCGCGGCGTTCGCCCGCCGCCTCGCCGCCCGCGGGTACGACCTGGTGCTCGTCGCCCGCGACGAGGCCCGGCTGCTGGCTCTCGCCGGCACGCTGCCGGTCGCCGTCGAGGTGCTGCCCGCCGACCTGGCGACCGACGAGGGCTGCGCGCGTATCGAGTGGCGGCTCGGCGAGGGCGTCGACCTGCTCGTCAACAACGCCGGGCTCGGCAGCCGCGGGGCGTTCGACGAGGTGGACCGTGACGCCGAGGAGCACCTGCTGCGGCTCAACGTACGGGCGGTCATGCGCCTCACGCACGCGGCACTGCCGCCGATGCTGGCCCGCGGCAGCGGCGCGGTGATCAACGTCAGCAGCGTCGCCGGCTTCGCGCCAGGTGCCCGCGGCGCCGGCTACAGCGCCAGCAAGGCCTGGGTGACCAACTTCTCGGAGTCGCTGCACCTGCAGTACGCCGCCCGCGGGGTGCGGGTGCTCGCGCTGTGCCCCGGCTTCACGCGGACCGAGTTCCACCAGCGCGCCGGCCTGGACGTGAGCGGGGTGCCGGCCGGGCTGTGGCTCGACGCCGACCGGGTGGTCGTCGACGCGCTCGCCGACCTCGCCCGCGGCCGGGCCCGCAGCGTGCCCGGCGCGGCGTACAAGGCGGTGGTCGTCGCCACCCGCCTGGTGCCGGCCGGTCTGCAGCGCCGGGTCGTCGCCGGCCTGCGCGGGCGGCTACCGCAGCGCCGCTGACCGCCCGGCCCCGCGGGCGGCGCCGCCAGTCGCGAAGGGGGCGGCTGCGTACTGTCGAAGGGTGATGACCGACCGGGATCTGCTGCTGGCCCTCGTCCGCGCCCAGGCCGTCGTGCCCGGTCGGGTGACGCTGTCCTCCGGCCAGGAGGCCGACTACTACATCGACCTGCGCCGGATCACCCTGTCCGGTGAGGCGGCGCCGCTGGTCGGCCGGGTGATGCGGGAGCTCACCGTCGGGCTCGACTACGACGCGGTCGGTGGACTGACGATGGGCGCCGACCCGGTCGCGGCGGCGATGCTGCACGCCGCGGCCGGGCAGGGGATGCGGCTCGACGCCTTCGTCGTCCGCAAGGAGGCGAAGGCCCACGGCCTGCAGCGCCGGGTGGAGGGGCCCGACATCGCCGGTCGCCGGGTGCTCGTTGTCGAGGACACCAGCACCACGGGCGAGTCGCCGTTGACCGCGCTGCAGGCCGTCCGCGGCGCCGGCGCCGTGCCCGTCGGGGTCGCCGTCATCGCCGACCGCGACACCGGCGCGCAGGCCCGGATCGAGGCTGAGGGACTGCCCTACCTCGCCGCGTACTCACTGGCCGAGCTGGGGCTGACCTGACGGGGTGTCCGGCGGTCAGCGGTGGGCGGCCCGCCGTCCCTTGAGCAGCTCGACGACGATCGGAAGCACCGACAGGCCGACGATGATGATAGCAAAGATCTCGAGGTTCTTGCCGATGAACTCGATGTTGCCGAGGAAGTAGCCCAGCAGCGTCACGCCGGTGCCCCACAGGACTCCCCCGATGACGTTCCACTTGAGGAACTCCCGGGCCGGCAGGTGGCCGGCGCCGACCAGCGGATTGAGGAAGGTCCGCACGATCGGGATGAAGCGGGCCAGGACGATGGCCTTGCCGACGCCGTACCGCTCGACGACCTCCTCGGCCTTGGTCACGTAGGACTTCTTGAACAGCCGGTTGTCCTCCCGGTCGAACAGCGCCGGGCCTGCTTTGTCACCGATCGCGAACCCGGTCTGGGCGCCGGCGATCGCGACCACGCTGACGAGCACGCAGACCAGCACGATGTTCGGGTGCAGCCCGTCGGCGAGGTTGCCGGTCGCGGCGTAGCCCGCGGCGAACAGCAGCGAGTCGCCGGGCAGGAAGAAGCCGAGCAGCAGCCCGGTCTCGGCGAAGATGATCGCCAGCATGCCGGCGAGCCCGAAGGTCTGGACGAGGTGCTGTCCGTCGAGGAAGGCGGGCAGCGCTGCGGTCGTGTCCACGGGAGCCAAACTACCGGGGGAAGCGGAACGTCCCCTGCACGCGTCATGGCCGCACGTCGTACGGTCCGGGCATGACGCAGCGCCTGGTCGTGATCGGTGGTGACGCCGCAGGGATGAGCGCGGCCGCGCAGGCCCGCCGGCGGCGCGGGCCGGACGACCTGTCGATCGTCGCGTTCGAGCGCGGCCGGGCGACGTCGTACTCCGCGTGCGGCATCCCGTACTGGATCGGCGGGATCGTCGACAGCGAGGCCGCGCTGGTCGCCCGCACCCCCGAGCAGCACCGGGCCGGCGGCATCGACGTGCGGATGCGCACCGAGGTGACCGGGATCGACCTGGACCGGCGGGTGGTGCGCTGGCGCGACCTCGAGGCCGGCACCGAGGGCGACGAGCCGTTCGACCACCTGCACTACGCCGCGGGCTCGGTGCCGATGCGCCCGCCGGTGCCGGGCATCGACGCGACCGGCGTCTACGGCGTGCAGGTCCTCGACGACGGCGTGGCGCTGCGTGCCGAGCTCGACTCCGGGCAGGTGCGCCGGGTCGTCGTCATCGGCGGCGGCTACATCGGGCTGGAGATCGCGGAGGCCTGCCAGGCCCGCGGGTTCGACGTGACGGTCGTCGACCTGTCGCCGCAGCCGGTCGGCACGTTCGACCCCGACGTGGGCGCGTTCCTCGCCGACGCGGTGCGCCGCCTGGGCATCGACCTGGTGCTCGGCGACGGTGTCGTCGAGATCGGGGTGACCGACGGGCGGGCGTCCTGCGTGGTCACCGCGAGCGGCCGCGAGCTGCCGGCCGACCTCGTCGTCCTGGGCCTCGGGGTGCGGCCCAACGTCGCCCTCGCGAAGGAGGCCGGCATCCCGGTCGGCGCGTCCGGCGGGCTGGTGGTCGACGCCCGGATGCGGACCCCGGTCGAGGGCGTCTGGGCCGCCGGCGACTGCGTCGAGAGCGTGCACCGGCTGTCGGGCCAGCGGGTCGTGGTCGCGCTCGGCACCCACGCCAACAAGCAGGGCCGGGTCGCCGGCATCAACCTCGGTGGCGGCTACGCGACCTTCCCGGGGGTGATCGGCACGGCGATCACCAAGATCTGCGACGTGGAGGTCGCCCGCACCGGCCTGTCGAGCAAGGAGGCCGACGCGGCCGGCTACGCCTACGTCACGGCCATCGTCGACTCGACGACGACTGCCGGCTACATGCCGAACGCCCAGCCGGTACGCCTCAAGCTGCTCGCGGAGCGGCGCTCCGGCCGGCTGCTCGGCGCCCAGCTCGTCGGCAAGCAGGGCTCGGCCAAGCGCATAGATGCGCTCGCCCTGGCGGTCTGGAACCACATGAGCGTCGACGAGCTGCTCGGCCTGGACCTGTCGTACGCCCCGCCGTTCTCGCCGGTCTGGGACCCGGTGCTCATCGCGGCCCGGAAGGCGCAGGAAGCGGTCGAGGCGGACCTGTCGACCTGCTGAGGCCGGCCGCGCCTGCCCTTGGGGGTGCAGCGTTCCCGTGGCATCCTCGGCGGCATGCCGATCGCGACGCCGGAGACCTACGCCCAGATGCTCGCCCGCGCGAAGGAGGGCCGGTTCGCCTATCCGGCCATCAACGTGACGAGCTCGCAGACGCTCAACGCCGCCCTGCGGGGCTTCGCGGACGCGCAGAGCGACGGGATCGTGCAGATCTCCACCGGTGGCGCCGAGTACCTGTCGGGCAGCGCCAAGGACATGGTGCTGGGCGCGCAGTCGCTCGCCGAGTTCGCCCACCACGCGGCCAAGGGCTACGACGTCACCGTCGCGCTGCACACCGACCACTGCCCGAAGGACAAGCTCGACGGCTACATGCGGCCGCTGATCGCCGTCAGCCGGGAGCGGGTCGACGCCGGGCGCGAGCCGCTGTTCCAGTCGCACATGTGGGACGGCTCGGCCGTCGAGCTGGAGGAGAACCTCAGCATCGCGAGGGAGCTGCTCGATGCCTGCGGCGCCGCCCGGATCGTCATGGAGATGGAGATCGGCGTGGTCGGCGGCGAGGAGGACGGCGTCGACAACTCGGGCGAGAACGAGAAACTCTACACGACCCCGGGTGACGCGCTGCGCACCGCGGAGGTGCTCGGCACGACGGAGGGCTACCTGCTGGCCGCCACCTTCGGCAACGTGCACGGCGTCTACAAGCCCGGCAACGTCAAGCTCCGTCCCTCCATCCTGCGCGACATCCAGGAGGCCGTGGGCAAGCAGACCGGCGCCGACCGGCCGTTCGACCTGGTTTTCCACGGCGGCAGCGGCTCGCTGCTCGAGGAGATCCGCGAGACCCTCGACTACGGCGTGGTGAAGATGAACGTCGACACCGACACCCAGTACGCCTTCACCCGCCCCGTCGTCGACCACATGTTCACCAACTACAACGGCGTGCTCAAGGTCGACGGCGAGGTCGGCAACAAGAAGACCTACGACCCCCGCTCGTGGGGCAAGGCCGCCGAGGCCGGCATGGCCGCCCGCGTGGTGCAGGCCTGCGAGGACCTGCGCTCCGCTGGTACGCGGCTGCGCTGACGCCGTACGGCGACACCGTGGGCCTGGGCCGGGCCCGGCGACGGGCAGACTGTCGGCATGAGCATCACCGGCAAGGACCTGCTCGGCGGCCCGCCGCCGACCCTGCTCCCCGAGGACCCCGCGGTCGCGCTGCTTGCGACGCAGGACCCGGCGCAGGTCGCGGCCGGCCACCCGACCTCGAGCGCCGCCTGGGCCGCCCTGGCTGACGCTGCACACGCCCGCGGGTCGGTTGTGGAGTCCTACGCCTATGCCCGCACCGGCTACCACCGCGGGCTGGACGCGCTGCGCCGGTCCGGCTGGAAGGGCTTCGGTCCGGTCCCGTGGGCGCACGAGCCCAACCGCGGCTTCCTGCGCGCCCTGCACGCCCTCGGGCGCGCGGCCGGCGCGATCGGGGAGAGCGACGAGGCCGCCCGGATCGCGCAGTTCCTGGACGACAGCGACCCCTCGGCCGCCGCGGCCCTGCGCGCCTGACCGCGGTCCCGGTCAGGCGCGGCCGGGTCCGCCGCGGGGCGGGTCGGTCTGCTCCGCGGTGACCACCCGCGGTCCCGGGCGCCGGCGGCCCAGCAGAGCCGCACCGGGCAGCCCGGCGAAGCCTCGCGTGGCGTCGTCCCACATGCTCATCATCCGCTCGGTCTGCCCGGCGACGTAGGAGACCCGCTCGTGCGTGTCGGCGACGGTGCGCAGCAACGGCAGCAGGTCGTCCTGCACGCGGCGCACGGTGTCCGGCACCTGCTCCACCACCGGGTCGTCGAGCATGGCCGCCAGTCGGGCCAGGCTGGGGCCGAGGGCGCGCAGCGGTCCCTCGAGCTCGGCGGTGACCTGATCGGCCCGCAGGACCACGCGGTGCGCGACGGCGACGGTCTCCCGCGCCTGCCGTGCGGTCGCCGCGGCTGCGCGGGCGGCGCGCACCGTTCGTCGCAGCAGCCGCTGCGCCTCGTCGATGCCCGTCATACAGGGCAGGGTACGGCGCCGCGGCCCCATGGCTAGACTCTCCCCGCAACAAGGGCCCGCTGCGCACGCACGGGCCCTTCCGGCTGTCTCGGGAGCGACAGATGCCCGCACTCGTCCTCATCGGCGCCCAATGGGGCGACGAGGGCAAGGGCAAGGCCACCGACCAGCTCGGCGGGCTCGTCGACCTCGTCGTGAAGTTCAACGGCGGCAACAACGCCGGGCACACGGTGGTGGTGGGCGAGCAGACGTACGCCCTGCACCTGCTGCCCGGCGGCATCCTGTCGCCGGGCTGCACGCCGGTCATCGGCAACGGCGTGGTCGTCGACCTCGCGGTGCTGTTCGGCGAGATCGACGGGCTCGAGGCGCGAGGCGTCGACACCAGCCGCCTGGTGGTCAGCGCCGACGCGCACGTCATCGCGTCGTACAACTGCACGCTGGACCGGGTCGCCGAGCGGTTCCTCGGTAAGAGCCGGATCGGGACGACGGGGCGCGGCATCGGGCCGACGTACGCCGACAAGATGAACCGGATCGGCATCCGGGTGCAGGACCTGTTCGACGAGAAGATCCTGCGGGCCAAGGTCGACGGTGCGCTGGCGCTCAAGAACCAGGTGCTGGTGAAGGTCTACAACCGCAAGGCGTTCACCGTCGACGCGGTCGTCGAGGAGCTGATGGCCTACCGCGAGCGGCTTGCGCCGATGGTCGCCGACACCTCCCTGCTGCTCAACCGGGCGCTCGACGAGGGCAAGACGGTGCTGCTCGAGGGCGGCCAGGCGACGCTGCTCGACGTCGACCACGGCACCTACCCGTTCGTCACGAGCAGCTCGGCGACGGCCGGGGGCGCCTGCACCGGCTCGGGCATCGGCCCCCGCCGGGTCGACAAGGTCATCGGGATCGTCAAGGCGTACACGACCCGGGTCGGCGAGGGCCCGTTCCCGACCGAGCTGCTCGACGAGGACGGCGAGCGCCTGCGCAGCGTCGGCTCGGAGTACGGCACGACGACCGGCCGGCCGCGGCGCTGCGGCTGGTACGACGCGGTGATCGCCCGCTATGCCGCGCGGGTCAACGGGGTCACCGACTTCGTGCTCACCAAGCTCGACGTGCTCACCGGCTGGGAGAGCATCCCGGTCTGCGTGGCGTACGACGTCGACGGCACCCGCCAGGACGAGATGCCGATGACGCAGACCGAGTTCCACCACGCGGTGCCGGTCTACGAGCACCTCGACGGCTGGAGCGAGGACATCAGCGGAGCGCGGGAGTTCGCGGACCTGCCCAAGAACGCGCAGGCGTACGTCCGACGGCTGGAGGAGCTCAGCGGCGCGCCGTTCGCCTCGATCGGGGTGGGCCCGGACCGCGAGCAGACCCTGCAGCTGCGACCGCTGGTCTAGCCGTGCGCGTCCTGGTCCTCGGCTCCGGTGCCCGCGAGCACGCGCTCGTCACCGCGCTGCGCGCCGACCCCACCGTGAGCGCGGTCTGGTGCGCCCCGGGCAACGCGGGCACCACCGCCGTCGCGCCCACCCCCGGGCCCGACCCGGCGCTCGACCCGGCCGACGTCCCTGCCGTCCTCGCCCTCGTGCAGCGGCTGCGGCCCGACCTCGTCGTGGTCGGCCCCGAGGCCCCGCTCGTCGCGGGCGTCGCCGACGCCGTGCGGGGCGCCGGCGTCGCCTGCTTCGGGCCGTCCCGCGAGGCGGCGCGGCTGGAGGGCAGCAAGAGCTTCGCCAAGCAGGTCATGGCCGAGGCCGGCGTGCCGACGGCGGGCTCGGTGACGCTGACCGACCCGGCCGCTGCGGCGGCGCACCTGGCGGGGACGCCGCCGCCGTACGTCGTCAAGGCCGACGGCCTGGCCGCCGGCAAGGGCGTGCACGTGGGGAGCGACCTCGCCGTCGCGCAGGCGTTCGCCCGTGACGTGCTCGCCGCCCCCGGTTCGGCGTGCCTGCTGGAGGACTTCCTCGACGGGCCGGAGGTGTCGCTGTTCGCGGTCACCGACGGGCGGGCCGTCGTGCCGCTGCTGCCCGCGCAGGACGCCAAGCGGGTCGGCGACGGGGACACCGGACCCAACACGGGCGGGATGGGGGCGTACGCGCCGCTGCCGTGGCTGCCGCCGGGCACCGTCGCAGACGTGCAGGCCCGCGTGCTGCAGCCGGTGGTGGACCGGATGCGGGAGCGGGGCACGCCGTTCGGGGGGCTGCTCTACGCCGGGCTGGCGATGACGTCGCGCGGGCCGCAGGTGGTGGAGTTCAACGCGCGGTTCGGCGACCCGGAGACGCAGGCCGTGCTCGCCCTGCTCGAGACGCCGCTGGCCGGGCTGCTGCACGCGGCCGCGACCGGCACGCTCGCCGCGCACCCGCCGCTGCGCTGGCGCGACGCGGCCGCGGTCACGGTCGTCGTGGCGGCCGAGCACTACCCGGGGCGGCCGACCACCGGCGACCCGGTCGGCGTCGGTCCGCTCCCCGAGGGCGTGACGGTGCAGCACGCCGGCACCCGGCTGACTGCCGCCGGGGTGGTGTCGGCGGGCGGCCGGGTGCTGTCGGTGACCGCGACCGGGGCCACCCTCGACGAGGCGCGGAAGGCGGCGTACGACGGGGTGGCGGCCGTGTCGCTGCGCGGCGGGCACTGGCGGACCGACATCGGGCTGCGGGCCGCGCGCGGGCAGATCGCCGTCGGGCGTCTGGGACAGTGACGGCCCCGGAGGAGGAGCCCCGTTGATCGAGCGCTACACGCTGCCCGAGATGGGCCGCGTCTGGTCCGAGGCGCACAAGTACGAGCTGTGGTGCTCGGTGGAGGTGCTCGTCCTGGAGGCGCACGCCGCGGCGGGGGTGGTCCCGGCGTCGGCCGTCGCGCCGGTGCGGGCCGCCGTGCCGCCCAGCCCCGAGGCGGTGGCGGAGATCGAGGCGGTCACCCAGCACGACGTCATCGCGTTCCTGTCGGCGTGGGCCGACAACACCTCACCGCGCTCCGCCGCAGCCTACGTCCACTTCGGGATGACCTCCTCCGACCTGCTGGACACCGCGCTCGCGCTGCAGCTCGTCGAGGCCACCGACCTGCTGCTCGCCCGCTGCGACACCCTCGTGGCGGCCTTGCGCGACCTCGGCCTGACGCACCGCGACACGGTCCGGGTCGGGCGTACCCACGGCATCCACGCCGAGCCGACGACCTGGGGGCACCGGGTCGCCGACCTCGCGTTCGCCATGGCCCGCTCCCGCGACCGGCTCCGGGCGGCCCGTCGCTCCGTCGCCGTCGCCAAGATCAGCGGCGCGGTGGGGACGTACTCCAACATCGACCCCACCGTGGAGCAGACCGTCGCCGGCCGGCTCGGGCTGGCCCCCGCCCCCGCCGCGACGCAGGTCGTGATCCGCGATGGGATCACCGAGTGGGTATGCGCGCTCGCGGTCATCGCGACGGTCTGCGAGGCGTTCGCCCTGGAGGTCCGACACGGCCAGCGCACCGAGGTGCGCGAGCTGTCCGAGCCGTTCGGCAAGGGCCAGAAGGGCTCGTCGGCGATGCCGCACAAGAAGAACCCGATCGCCTCGGAGCGGATCGCCGGCCTCGCCCGTGTCGTCAGGGCGCAGGTCGTCCCGGTGATGGAGGGCATCCCGCTGTGGCACGAGCGGGACATCAGCCACTCCTCCACCGAGCGGGTGGCCCTGCCCGACGCCGCCATCGGCACCGACTACCTGCTGCACCTCACCACCCGCCTGGTGCACGGCCTGGTCGTCGACGCCGACCGGATGCGGGCCAACCTCGACAGCTCGGGCGGGCTCATCTACACCTCCGCCGTGCTGCTCGAGCTCGTCGAGGCCGGGATGTCGCGGGAGGACGCGTACGCCGTGGTGCAGCGGGCGGCGATGCGCACCTGGGAGACCGGCGCGCCCTTCCGGGCGACGCTGTCGGAGGAGGCCGCGGCCACCGGGCAGACCCTCGACGAGGCGCGGCTGGATGCGGTGTGCCGGCCGGAGCGCTACCTCGAGCGGCTCGCCCCGGTCTTCGACCGGCTCGCGGTCCTGGTGTGACCGGTGCTCGTGCTGGTGCTGGTGCCGGTGCCGGTGCCGGTTTCCCACTCCCGCTCATCGCCCGCGGGAAGGTCCGCGAGCTGTACGCCGTCGACGATGACCACCTGCTGCTGGTCGCCTCCGACCGGCTCTCGGCGTACGACGTCGTGCTGCCCACCCCGATCCCCGACAAGGGCGCGGTGCTCACCGGGCTGTCGCTGTGGTGGTTCGGGCAGCTCCGCGACCTCGTGCCCGACCACCTGGTGACGGCCGACGTGGCGGAGTACCCGCCGGAGCTCTCGGGCTTCGCCGAGACGCTCCGGGGGCGGTCGATGCTGTGTCGGCGGCTCGTGATGCAGCCGGTCGAGTGCGTCGCCCGCGGCTACCTCACCGGCAGTGGGCTCACCGACTACCGGACGACCGGCTCGGTGTGCGGGGTGGCGCTGCCGGACGGGTTGGTGGACGGCTCCCCGCTCCCACAGCCGATCTTCACGCCGGCCACGAAGGCCGAGCTGGGGGCGCACGACGAGAACGTGTCGTTCGAGGAGGTGGTGGCGGCGGTGGGGCTTGAGGTCGCGGAGGAGCTGCGCCGGGTCACCCTCGCGGTCTACGACCGGGGCGCCGCCCTCGCCGCGGAGCGGGGCATCCTGCTGGCCGACACCAAGCTCGAGCTCGGCCTGGACAGTGCGGGGGTGCTGACCCTCGGCGACGAGGTGTTGACGCCGGACTCGTCGCGCTTCTGGGACGCCGCCACCTACGCGCCCGGGCGGCCGCAGCCGTCGTACGACAAGCAGTACGTCCGTGACTGGCTCTCGGCCTCCGGCTGGGACCGCTCCGCGCCCGGCCCCGAGCTGCCGGACGACGTCGTCGCGCAGACCCGTGCCCGCTACGTCGAGGCGTACGAGCGGCTGACCGGCTCCAGCTTCGACAGCTACCTGCGCGAAGCCTGACGGCTCGCGGGCATACCGGTCGGGCATCCGGGCATCCGGGCATCCGGGCGCCGCCGCCCCGGCCTCACCCCCGCGCGAGGGTCGGGTCCCGACCCGCTTGCTCCCCGGCAAGTGGGTGATATCCCGACCGTCGTGTCTGGCGGACCACCAGCCTGTGGAGGGGAGCCGGCCGGGGGACGGCGGTGCGGCCCACACTGCCCGTGCGCACAGGCTCGGGTCATGACGGCGCCCTTCCGCGGCTCGGAGTCCGGGCTGAGCCCCCAGCGGCTGAGGGCGCGCCGTTACCGGCGGCTGTCACGGGACCTGTACGTCGTTCGCGAGGACCTGAGCGTCACCCAGCAGCGCGCCCAGCGAGTGCAGGCGGCGGTCCTGGCCCTGCCGGACGCCGTCCCCTGCCTGCGTACTGCGGCGCTGCTGCAGGGGCTGCCAGTGGACGACGACGGGATCGTGCACCTCGCCCGCGCCCGGAAGGCCGCCCGGTCGGAGCGGGCAAAGGTCCGCGTGCACCGGCTCGACATCGCTGCCGACGAGCGGTTACGCCTCGGGCCGCTGACGGTGACCCATGGGCCCCGGACGTTCGTAGACCTTGCGGCGTGGCTTCCCTTCGAGGAGCTGGTCGCGGTGGGCGACGTGGTTCTGCGTAGGTACGGGCAACCTGCGCTCAGAGCGGCGGTGGACCGGGCAGCCGGCCGGCCGATAGTGCGAGCCGCCCGGGCCGCTGCCGATCGCGCCGACGTCGGGTCGGCCTCGCCTGCCGATACCCGGGCCCGGCTGCGGCTGCACGCGGCCGGCTTCACCGCGCTGCTACACGGCGTCGTCGTACGCGAAGGCGCGGGAGGCTGGCTCGCGGAGCCCGACCTTGCGGACGAGCTGGCCCGGGTGGCGGTCCAACATGACGGCCTGGTGCACGTGTTGGGCAGCATCTCCCGCCGCCGCAAGGACGTCATGCGCGACGAGCTCGTCCGCGAGCAGGACTGGCAGGTGGTCGTCGTGACCGCCAAGGAGGACCGTGCCCCGTACCTGCTCACCGCTCGCGTCCGGGACGCCTACCGGCGGGCTGCGCTCGTGCACGGCCGCGGTGTCCTTCCGGCCCACCTACGCTGCCGCGCCCGGCGCAGCCGGCCGCCTGCTGCCGCCGCGGCCCGACCCTCGTGGGGGCGGAGGGACGCGAGGGGCGGGGGCGCGCGAGGGGCGGGGGCCCGCGGGGGCCCTGCCGCGGGAGCCGGCGGGCGGGGCGTGCTTGCCAGGCCCGGGGCGCCTGGGCCGCTAGCCTCCTGCGCATGCCGGTGCACCAGGTGGTCGTGGACGTCATGCTCAAGCCGGAGATCCTCGACCCGCAGGGGCAGGCCGTCGCCAACGCGATCCCGACGCTGGGCGCGCCCGCGCCGGTGGGCATACGGATCGGCAAGCACGTGGAGCTGGCGCTGGAGGCCGAGGACGAGCCGGCAGCGCTGCGGCAGGCCACGCACCTGGCGCAGGTGCTGCTGAGCAACCCGGTGATCGAGGACTTCCGGGTGCGCCCCGCCGCCGGGTCAGGGGTCCCCGCGCCGCCGCCCCGCCGGTAGGCTCGCCGCGTGCAGATCGGCGTCGTGACCTTCCCCGGCAGCCTCGACGACCGCGACGCCCAGCGGGCCGTGCGGCTGGCGGGGGGCGAGGCGGTCCGGCTCTGGCACGCCGGCCCCGACCTGCACGGCGTAGACGCGGTGGTGCTGCCGGGCGGGTTCTCCTACGGCGACCACCTGCGGGCCGGTGCGATCGCCCGCTTCGCCCCCGTCATGCGCACGGTCGCCGAGCGGTCGCGTGAGGGCCTGCCGGTGCTCGGCATCTGCAACGGCTTCCAGGTGCTGTGCGAGAGCCACCTGCTGCCGGGGGCGCTCACCCGCAACCAGGGGCTCCGCTTCGTCAACCGGGACCAGCGGCTGCGCATCGCGCACAAGGACACCGCCTGGACCGCGGACCTGCCGGACGAGGTGACGATCCCGGTGAAGAACGGCGAGGGCGCGTACGTCGCCGACGAGCGCACCCTCGACGAGCTCGAGGCCGACGGCCGGGTCGTCGCGTACTACGTGGGCGGCAACCCCAACGGCTCGCTGCGCGACATCGCCGGGATCACCAACGCCGCCGGCAACATCGTCGGGATCATGCCGCACCCGGAGCACGCGGTGGAGCACCTCACCGGTCCCGGCACCGACGGTCTCGCGATGTTCACGAGCGTCCTCAAGGCGCTGGTGTGACCGGGCACGTCGACGACGCGCTGCACCGCTCGGCCCTCGGCACCGCCGGCCCGCCGGCCCTCGACACCGCCGGCCCGCCGGCCCTCGACACCGTCGGCCCGCCGGCCCTCGACACCGTCGGCCGCGCCGCCCGCACGCCGGACGACGTCCAGCCGTACGCGGACCTGGGGCTGAAGGACGAGGAGTACGCCCGGATCCGCGGCGTCCTCGGCCGGCGGCCGACGCAGACCGAGCTGGCGATGTACTCGATCATGTGGAGCGAGCACTGCTCGTACAAGAGCAGCAAGGTCCACCTGCGGCAGTTCGGTGACATCCCCAAGGGCGACCGGCTGCTCGTGGGCATGGGCGAGAACGCCGGGGTCGTCGACGTCGGCGAGGGCCTCGCGGTGACGTTCAAGGTGGAGAGCCACAACCACCCGAGCTACGTCGAGCCCTACCAGGGCGCGGCCACCGGCATCGGCGGGATCGTCCGCGACATCCTCACCATGGGCGCGCGGCCAGTGCTGGTCATGGATCCGCTGCGGTTCGGCGACGCCGACCACCCCGACACCGCCCGGGTGCTGCCGGGGGTCGTGGCGGGCATCGGCGGCTACGGCAACTGCCTGGGCCTGCCCAACGTCGGCGGCGAGGTGGTCTTCGACCCGAGCTACCAGGGCAACCCGCTGGTCAACGCGCTGTGCCTCGGCGTGCTCGAGAAGGACCGCATCCAGCTGTCGGCGGCCCGCGGCGTCGGCAACGCCGTCGTGCTGCTCGGCGCCAAGACCGGCCGCGACGGCATCGGCGGGGTGAGCGTGCTCGCGTCCGCCACCTTCGAGGCGGACGGCCCGGTCAACCGCCCGGCCGTGCAGGTCGGTGACCCGTTCACCGAGAAGCTGCTCATCGAGAGCTGCCTGGAGATGTACGACGCCGGGCTCATCGCCGGGATCCAGGACCTCGGCGGCGCCGGGCTGACCTGCGCGCTGACTGAGACCAGCGCCGCCGGCCGCTCCGGGATGCTGGCGCATCTGGACCGGGTGCCGCTGCGCGAGGCGAGCATGGAGCCGCACGAGGTGCTGGCCAGCGAGTCGCAGGAGCGGATGCTCGCGATCGTCGAGCCGGGTCATCTCGACGCCGTGCTGGAGATCGCCGTCAGGTGGGGGGTGCTCGCCACGGTCATCGGCGAGGTCGTCGAGGGCGACCGGCTCACCGTGCTGTGGCACGGCGAGCCGGTCGCCGACGTGCCGCCGGGGAGCCTGGCCGACGACGGCCCGGTCTACGACCGCCCGACCTCCCCGCCGGCCGACCTCGACGAGCTCCGGGCCCGCCCCCTCCCGCCGCACCCGCAGGTGACCGAGGACCTGCTGCTCCGGATGGTCGCCAGCCCCAACCTGTGCAGCCGCCGGTGGGTCGTCGAGCAGTACGACCGGGTGGTGCTCGGCGACACGGTGCTCGCCTGGCCGGAGGACGCCGGCGTCGTACGGCTGTCGGAGCGGACCGGCCTGGGGGTCGCGCTCGCCACCGACGGGAACGGCCGCTACACCCGCCTCGACCCGTACGCCGGGGCGCAGCTCGCCCTGGCCGAGGCCTACCGCAACGTCGCCGCCACCGGCGCCCTCCCGATCGCCGTCACCAACTGCCTCAACTTCGGCAGCCCGGAGGATCCCGAGGTGATGTGGCAGTTCGCCGAGGCGACACGCGGGCTCGCCGACGGCTGCACGGCGCTCGGCATCCCCGTCACCGGCGGCAACGTCAGCTTCTACAACTCCACCGCGGGTACGCCGATCAACCCGACTCCCGTCGTCGGCGTGCTCGGGCTCTTCGACGACGTCACCCGCCGGACGCCGATGGGCTTCCAGGAGCCCGGCGAGGTGCTGCTGCTGCTCGGCGAGACCCGCGAGGAGCTCGGCGGCAGTGAGTGGGCGTGGGCGGAGCACCGGCACCTCGGCGGCACGCCGCCGGTTGTCGACCTCCCCCGCGAGAAGCTGCTGGCCCAGGTCCTCGCCAGCGGCTCGCGCGATGGGATGCTGTCCAGCGCGCACGACCTGTCCGACGGCGGCCTCGCCCAGGTGCTCGTGGAGAGCGCGCTCGCCCACGGCGTCGGGGCCCGGGTGGTGCTGCCGGCGGGGCTCAGCGCGTTCGTGCAGCTGTTCAGCGAGTCGGCCGGCCGCGCGCTGGTGAGCCTCCCGCGCAGCGAGGAGCTGCGCTTCACCGAGATGTGCAGCGCCCGGGGCCTGCCCTGCAGCCGGATCGGCGTCACCGACGGCACCAGCCTGGAGGTCCAGGACGTGCTCGAGCTCGGCCTCGATCGCCTCCGTGAGGCGCACGAGGGCACCCTGCCCGCGCTGTTCGGCCCGCTCGCCGGGGGGACGCCGGACGACCCGGCGGGTCCGGCGCGCCGGGCACCCACCGCCGACCTCCAGACCCGCCAGCCCGACCTCGGCTGAGCACGGCCGCGCGGCGCCCGGTTCTGTCTCGCTCAGCCGGTCGCCTGATTGACGGCGTGGGCCTGCAGGTCGGTGAGCTGCACGACCTCCAGCGCCCGCTCGTGACACCCCTCCAGCACGACCGGCGGCGCGACCCCGTCGAGGAACGCTTCCTGCCAGCGCCCCGCGCACACGCACCAGCGGTCGCCCGGGACCAGTCCGGGGAAGGCGGGCCCCGGCCGGGTCAGGTCGTTGCCCCGCGCGGCGGAGTAGCGCAGGAAGCGCTCGTCCACCACCGCACAGACGGTGTGCGAGCCGATGTCGTCAGGGCCCGTCTCGCAGCAGCCCGACCGGGTCCAGCCGGTGATCGGGTCGTTGCCGCACAGCACCAGCTCGCCGCCCAGCACGTTGTTCGCCACGGGACGCTCCTACCCTTTCGGGCGTGCCCAAGCCCCCGTCGCAGCACGATCTCGTCGCCGCCCTGCGCGCGCAGGACCCCCTGGCCCAGCCCGGCGACGACGTACGGGCGCAGCTCGCCAGGGCGGTGGCGGGGGCCGACACGCCCGACCCGGCGGCGCTCCGGCTCGCCTGCCGGGCGACCGCCCAGCTGCTGGCCGAGCGCGTCCCCGGCCGCACCGTGGAGCTGCGGGTGCCGCCGTACGCCGCCGTGCAGTGCGTCGCCGGCCCCCGGCACACCCGGGGCACCCCGCCGAACGTCGTCGAGGCGCAGCCGCACGCGTGGGTGCGGCTCGCGACCGGGGAGCTCACCTGGGCCGACGCGGTCCGTGACGGGCGGGTGCGGGCGAGCGGCGAGCGGGCAGACCTGTCCGCGCACCTGCCGCTGCTCTGAGGCACCGGTCCGAGCCGGCCACCGGTCGTCGGTCCGGCGCCGGGAACCGGGGTCGCGGCGCCGCTACAGTTGGACGTCTGCCCTGCCCGTACTGCGAGGAGCCTTCGCGTGCCCGTCATCGACGGCCAGCAGGACGCCTACCAACCCGAGCGGCCGGTCGGCGAGGAGTGCGGGGTCTTCGGGGTCTGGGCGCCCGACGAGGACGTCGCCAAGCTCACCTACTACGGGCTGTACGCGCTGCAGCACCGCGGCCAGGAGGCGGCCGGGATGGCGGTGTCGGACGGCAGCGCCGTGCTGGTCTACAAGGACCTCGGTCTGGTCGCGCAGGTCTTCGACGAGGGCATCCTGTCCAGCCTGCGGGGGCACCTGGCGATCGGGCACACCCGCTACTCCACCACCGGCTCGGGGACGTGGGAGAACGCGCAGCCGTCGTTCCGGTCGCTGCCGGCGGGGGGCGGGCTCGCCCTCGGACACAACGGCAACCTCACCAACACCCGCGAGCTCGCGCGTGCCGTCGCCGCGCTCGACCCGCGGGTCGACGCGATGGGCTCGACGACCGACAGCGACCTGATCACCACGCTGCTGGCCGCCTCCCCGGACCGCTCGCCCGGCGCCGCCGCACTGCAGGTGCTGCCGACGCTGTCCGGGGCGTACTGCCTGGTGTTCATGGACGAGCACACGCTCTACGCCGCCCGCGACCCGCACGGCGTGCGCCCGCTCGTGCTCGGCCGCCTCGAGCGGGGCTGGGTGGTCGCCAGCGAGACCGCTGCCCTCGACATCGTCGGCGCGAGCTTCGTGCGCGAGGTCGAGCCGGGCGAGCTGCTCGCCATCGACGCGCGGGGCGTCCGCAGCGAGCGCTTCGCCGAGGCCAATCCGAAGGGCTGCCTGTTTGAGTACGTCTACCTCGCCAGGCCCGACACCACGATCGCCGGGCAGTCGGTCTACACGACGCGGGTGCAGGTCGGCCGGACGCTCGCCTTCGAGGCGCCGGCCGACGCCGACCTCGTCATCCCGGTGCCGGAGTCGGGAACCCCCGCCGCGATCGGCTTCGCCGAGCAGAGCGGCATCCCGTACGGCATGGGGCTGGTCAAGAACTCCTATGTGGGGCGCACCTTCATCCAGCCATCCCAGACCATCCGCCAGCTCGGGATCCGCCTCAAGCTCAACCCGCTGCGCGAGGTGATCCGCGGCAAGCGGCTGGTCGTCGTCGACGACTCGATTGTGCGCGGCAACACCCAGCGGGCGCTGGTGCGGATGCTGCGCGAGGCAGGGGCCGCCGAGGTGCACGTGCGGATCTCCAGCCCGCCGGTCATGTGGCCGTGCTTCTACGGCATCGACTTCGCCAGCCGGGCCGAGCTCATCGCCAGCGGCATGGGGGTGGAGCAGATCCGCGGCTCGATCGGTGCCGACTCACTCGCCTTCGTCTCCCTCGACGGGCTCACCGCCGCCAGCGGGCAGCGCGCCGACCGGCTCTGCCGGGCCTGCTTCGACGGGCACTACCCGATGGCCGTGCCGCAGGCCGACGTCGGCAAGCACGTGCTCGAGGGACTGCTGCGGGTCGGGGCACCGGCAGGCCAGCCGGCCGGCAGCCCACTCACCGGCCACACCGCCGAGCACGAGCACACCGCCGTGGGCACCGTGGTGCACAACGGCCTGGCCAGCGTGGACGAGCTCGACCCGCAGCTGCCGTGACCGGGCACCCGCAGGGCGGCTCCTCCTACACCGACAAGGCGAGCGACACCGACAAGGCGAGCGGCAACGCGCGCTCGTCCTACGCCGCAGCGGGCGTCGACATCGAGGCCGGCGACCGCGCCGTCGAGCTGCTCAAGAGCCGGGTGGCCCGGGCCAGCCGGCCGGAGGTCGTCGGCGGGCTCGGCGGCTTCGCCGGGCTGTTCCGCCTGGACGCCTCCCGCTACCGCGACCCACTGCTGGCCTCTTCCACCGACGGCGTCGGCACCAAGCTCGCGATCGCGCAGGCGATGGACAAGCACGACACGGTCGGCATCGACCTCGTGGGCATGGTCGTCGACGATCTCGTCGTCTGCGGGGCCGAGCCGCTGTTCCTGCAGGACTACGTGGCGGTGGGCCGGGTCGTCCCGGAGCGGGTGGCCGAGATCGTCGGGGGGATCGCCGACGGCTGCGCGCTCGCTGGCTGCGCGCTGGTTGGCGGGGAGATCGCCGAGCACCCGGGGCTCATGAACGACGACCACTACGACATCGCCGGCACCGGCGTCGGCATCGTCGAGGCCGACCAGCTGCTCGGTGCCGACCGGGTCCGCGCCGGCGACGTCGTCGTGGCGCTGGGTTCGTCCGGGGTGCACAGCAACGGCTTCAGCCTGGTGCGGCACGTGCTCCTGCAGGGCGCCCGGCTGCCGCTCGACGCGGTCGTGGACGAGCTCGGCGCGGCGTTGGGCGAGGTGCTGCTGACCCCGACCCGGATCTACGCGCGCGACTGCCTCGCGCTCCTGGCGGAGACCGAGATGCACGCCTTTGCGCACGTCACGGGCGGCGGGCTCGCCGCCAACCTCGCCCGGGTCCTGCCCGACGGCGTACGCGTCGTGCTCGACCGCGCGACCTGGACGCCGCAGCCGGTGTTCGGGCTGGTACAGGCGCGCGGGCGGGTCGAACAGGCAGAGATGGAGCGCACCTTCAACATGGGAATCGGCATGGTCGCCGTGCTCGCCGAGCATGACGCCGACCGAGCGCTCGCGGTGCTCACCGCCCGGCACGTACCCACCTGGGTGCTGGGCACCGTCGCTGCGGGTGAGGGGGGCGTCGTCCTGCAGGGCAGACATCCCGCCTGACCGGCCGCGGCTCCCCACTACCGGCTGCGTCAGCGCCGGGTGTCGCCCCCGTCGTACGGGTCCTCGTCCTCCTCGTCCTCGTCCTGGGCCGGCGCCGGCGAGAACGGGCTCGGGGTGGCACCGGCGAGCTCCGCCTTCAGCCGGTCGACCTCGAAGCCGGGGCCGCCGTACTTCAGCTCGCGTGCGACCTTGGTCTGCTTGGCCTTGGCACGGCCGCGCCCCATGGCTCGACCCCCTCGAGGACATCGGGGCGGTGAGGCCCCGGGCAGTGAAACGGAAACGGCAGTGGAACGAAACGTTGGTGGAACGGGGAGCTGGACAGCCAGGTTCGGTGGAGCACATCGGGCGCGGGCCGCGTCCGGTCCTTGCCCGCTCACATTACAGGCACGACGGCACCGGGACACCTCAGGGCGCGACGCGAGGAGCATCAGACCGGCAGGTGGATCGCGCGCAGCCGGGAGACCTCCGCCATCCGCCGCTCGGCCAGCCGGTCGGCGGCGGCGACGGGCGCGACGCCCTCGGCGGCGGCCGTGCGCAGCACGGCCAGCGTCGTGGTGTGGATGGAGGTGGCGCGGGCCTTCGCACGCGCGAAGCGGAATCCGCCGGAGCGGGCATGCAGTGCCTCGTCGGCGACCTGGATGAGCCCGCCGCCGTTGGCGACGTAGTCGGGGACGTACAGCACACCGCGGGCGTCCAGGGCCGTCGCGACACCGGGATGAACCAGCTGGTTGTTGGCCGCGCCGCAGACGACAGCGCCCTTGAGGGCGTCGACGACCTCGTCGCTGAGCGAGCCGCCGAGCGCGCACGGCGCGTAGACGTCGACGTCGGAGGTCGGCAGGGCATCGACGTCCACCGCCTCGACCGTGGCGTGCGCCGCCCGGACCCGCGCAACGGCCTCCGGACGGAGGTCGCTGACCACCACGGCGGCGCCGTCCTCGATCAGGTGCTCCACCAGGTGGTAGCCGACCTTGCCCACGCCCTCGACGCCGACCCGCCGGCCGGCGAGGCTGGGTGCCCCCCAGGCGTGCTCGGCTGCCGCGCGCATCGCCTGGAAGACGCCGTACGCGGTGAGCACCGCGCTGTCACCGGCGCCGCCCTGCTCCGGCGAGCGCCCGGTCACGTACGACGACTCGCGGGCGATCACGTCCATGTCCGGCACGAAGGTGCCGACGTCGCAGGCCGTCCAGTAGCGGCCGCCCAGGCTCTGCACCATCCGCCCGAAGGCCCGCAGCAGCGGCTCGGTCTTGTCGGTGGCCGGGTCGCCGAGGATGACGGCCTTGCCGCCGCCGAGGTCGGGGCCGGCCACCGCCGCCTTGTAGGCCATGGCCCGCGACAGCTTCAGGACGTCGGCGAGGGCGTCGTCCTCGCTGGCGTAGGGGTGGAAGCGGGTGCCACCGAGCGCGGGACCGAGCGCGGTCGACCAGATCGCTATGATCGCCTTCAGCCCGCTGGCGGGGTCCTGGCAGAACACGACCTGCTCATGACCGGCACCGGCGAGGTCGTCCGTACGGTCGAAGACGCTCACGGCGTGCTCCCGTCCCCGGGCGCACCGCTGAGCAGCCGCTTGGCCTGCTCGAGGTGCGCGCTCACATCCGTCGGCACGAACCACACCTTGTTGGCCGTGCCCTCGGCGAGCCGGGGCAGCAGCTGCAGCTGCTGGTAGGCGAGCACCCGCTCGTCGACGCCCGCCGTCTTGATCGCGGCGACGACGCGGGCGATGGCGAGAGCCTCCCCCTCCGCCCGGAGCACCCGGGACTGTTTCTCGCCCTCCGCGGCCAGCACCGCGGCCTGCTGGGCGGCCTCGGCCCGCAGCACCGCCGCCTGCTTCTCGCCCTGCGCCGACAGCACCGCCGACTGCTGCTGACCCTCCGCGGTGAGGATCGCCGCGCGCTTGCCGCGGTCAGCGCGCATGGCCTGCTCCATGGCGTCCCGGATGGTTGCAGGCGGCTCAATGCCGCGGATCTCCACACGGTTGACCTTGATGCCCCACTTGCCGGTGGCCTCGTCGAGCACCATCGCAAGCTGGCTGTTGATGTGGTCGCGCCCGGTGAGGGCCTCCTCGAGCGCGAGACCACCCACGACGTTGCGCAGCGTCGTGACGACCAGCTGCTCGATCGCCGCCACGTAGTTCTCGATCTGGTAGGTCGCCGCGGCGACGTCGATCGGCGAGAAGTAGATGACCGTGTCGATCCCGACGACGAGATTGTCGCGGGTGATGACGGACTGCGGCGGGAAGCCGACGACCTGTTCGCGGATGTCCACCTTGACCCGCACCTTGTCGACCGCCGGCACGAGCAGGTGGATGCCGGGGTCGAGCGTGCGGCTGTAGCGGCCGAGCCGCTCGATGACGAACACGCTGGCCTGCGGCACGATCCGTACTGTCCGGGAGATCACGTAGAGCACCAGGGCGAGCAGGACCAGGGCGACGACGGTGCCGGTCATGACAGCTCCTCGGAGTAGACGTGCAGGGTGGCGCCCTCGACGGAGGCCACGACGACGGTGCGACCGACCGGTACGTCCGCGCAGCCCGACCAGGGGCGGGCCCGCCACAGCTCGCCGTCGAGGCGGACCTGTCCGCTGCCGGCCGTCACGGCCTCCACGACCACGGCGGTCCGCCCCATCAGCCGCGCCCGGCCCGACAGCAGCGCGGGCACCTCGAAGCGGCGCCGGGCCGCCGGCCGGACGAGCGCGAGCAGCGCGACGGCGGTCAGCCCGGCGACCGCCGCCTGCGCCGGCAGGGACGCGGTGACCAGGGCCGTGGCGCCCCCGGCCAGGGCGGCCCCGGCGAGCATGAGCAGCACCAGGTTGACCGTGGCGACCTCGCCGACGGCGAGCGCGACGGCCAGCAGGAGCCACAGCACAGCGGGCACACCGGCATTCTCCTCCCGTACGGCGTTCGGCGGGCAGGGACACGAGTCCAGACCTCTGAAAAGCCCCGGTGCGTCACAAGACGGCTTCGGGGGGCCATACTGGAGAAAGTGGCATCGCACGGGGTGTCCGCGTAATGTCAGACTGCCCCTTCTCGAGAGGAACGACCATGAGTCCCCGCAGCCAGGACGCCGAGGCGCTGCTCACGCCTGCGGAGGTCGCCTCGATGTTCCGGGTAGACCCGAAGACGGTCACCCGGTGGGCCAAGTCCGGCAAGCTCACGTCGATCCGGACTCTGGGTGGCCATCGCCGCTACCGCGAGGCCGAGGTCAAGGCGCTGCTCGCGGGCATCCCCGCACCGCGTCCGCAGGCCTGACGACCCTCCGCCCCGCCCGCCCGGGTGCGCACTCGCCCGGGGTGCACACTTGCCGGGTGGGGGTGTTCTGCACCGACCGGCTGACCGGGGTCGTGCTCGGGCTGTCCAACCGGCTGTGGGGCCTGGCTGGCGCGTCGCTGGCCGCGCTCGGCGCCCCCCGGGTGTCCGAGGCCTTCTCCCGAGAGGCCTACATCCCCTCCTGGCTGGCCCGCTCGTGGGGAGACGCGCTGTTCGACTCGCTCGGCGATCTCGTCGTCGTCGCCCGGCCAGTGGCCGGCCGGGCCGAGCTGCGCCCCATCGCCGTCTACCGCAGGGGTGCGCCGGCCGCCCTGCAGTGGTCACGCGCCGGCGAGCAGCTCAGCGTCTACGATCTACCTCTCGCGTCCGTACTCCTGCACTACGCGCAGTTCTGCAGCGCGGGCACCGGGCACACCACGACCACGCTTCGACCACCCGCACCGGGCAGCGCGGTCAGCCCGGTCGCCGCCCGCACCTGGCAGATCCGCAGCGGCCTCTACCCCGCACACCGCTGACCCCGAGAAGAAGAGGACCGCATGATCCGCACGTTCGGCTGGGCCATCGGGCTCAGCGTGGCCGCGCTCGGCATCGCCCTCGGGTTCGGCGGGCCGGCAACGGCGCTGACGGTGCTCATCCTCGGTGTTCTCGAGATCTCCCTGTCGTTCGACAACGCGGTCGTCAACGCCAAGGTGCTCAACCGGATGCACCCGATCTGGCAGAAGCTCTTCCTCACCGTCGGCATCCTCATCGCCGTGTTCGGCATGCGTCTGGTGCTGCCGATCCTCATCGTCGGCATCACCACCGGGGAGTCGCTCACCGCGGTCGTAGACCTGGCGCTCAACGACGCCACCCGCTACGGCGAGGAGCTGGCGGGCGCGGAGCACGCCATCTACGCCTTCGGCGGCATCTTCCTGCTCATGATCTTCCTGGACTTCGTGCTGGACACCGAGCGGGAGATCTTCTGGTTGACCCCCATCGAGAAGGCGCTGCACAAGATCGGCAAGCTCGACCAGCTGTCGGTGGTGCTCGCGCTGGCCGGCATCTACCTCATGTACTCGATCGCCCCCGAGGAGGACCACGTCACGGTCCTCGTCGCCGGCATCGCCGGGCTCGTGACCTACCTGCTCGTCAACGGGCTCGACGGGCTGTTCGAGGAGTCGATGGAGCACCGCGAGGAGGCGGGCGAGCTGGCCGCGGCACCGTCCGGCGGTGGAATGACGAGCTCGATCTTCAAGGCCGGCGTCTTCTCGTTCCTCTACCTGGAGATCCTCGACGCGTCCTTCTCCTTCGACGGCGTGATCGGCGCCTTCGCGATCTCCAACGACGTGCTCGTCATCGCCCTCGGCCTGGGCATCGGCGCGTTCTGGATCCGCTCGCTCACCATCTACCTCGTCCGGGCGGGCACCCTGGCGGAGTACGTCTACCTCGAGCACGGCGCGCACTGGGCGATCGGCCTGCTCGCGGCGATCATGCTGTCGTCCGTCCACTTCGAGATCCCCGAGGTCGTCACCGGCCTCACCGGCGTCGGCTTCATCCTCGCCGCGCTGATCAGTTCGATTGCCGAGCGCCGCCGGCACCCGGAGCTCGACCTCGAGGACACCGAGAAGGTGCTGGGCAGCGCCCAGCGGTAGCGCGGCCGGCCGTGGCACCGCCGGTCAGCACCGGCCCTGCTCACGCCAGCGGGGACGGTGCTGGGCCAGGGAGGACGGTGCAGCCCCCGCAGGCGCCCAGCCAGCTGGCCAGCGCGAGCAGCAACGGGCCGAGCGGACTCTCCATCGCCCCGGTGCGCTCGTGCAGCGGGGGCAGGGCCGCCCAAGGGTCGGCCGACTCGCGCTGACGGCGCCGGTGGCCGCGCTCCAGGCTGACCGGTGCCCGCAGGGCCGCCCGTGGACGCAGCTGCGCCCGGGCGGCGTCCCACAGCTCGATGAGGACCAGGTCGGACAGCGCCGGGAACAGCCGCTCGGACCAGGCCGTGCAGACCTGTGAGGGGACGTACGCCCGTGGGGCCAGCAGGTCGCGGTCGGGGGCGTCGACGGCAAGCAGGGCGCCCGCGAACAGCGAGATCTGCAGGTTGTTGAGCCGGAACACGGCCACGTGGGTACGCGGCACCAGGGTCACGGTCACCGGCGCCCTCCCACCCGAACAGTTTGCCCGGTGCAATCCTTCAGGCCCCGCCACCGCGCACCGACCGGTCCGCCACCGCTTACCGATCGGGCCCGCCACCGCTTCCGACCGGGCCCGCCCTCCAGGAGGTCACCGTGCTTGAGCACCAGATCGTCGGCAACGCCATGCAGATGGTCGTCTGCACGCTGCGTCCCGGGCAGGTGCTGTACGCCGAGGCCGGCAAGTTCCTGTTCCGCTCCGGCGACGTGGCGATGGAGACCAAGCTGTCGCAGCCGACGTCGCAGCAGCAGGGCGAGAGCGGGAGCGGCTTCGGCGGCCTGCTGCGCGGCGCGGTCGAGGCCGGCAAGCGGATGGCGGCCGGCGAGTCTTTCGCCTTCCAGCACTTCACCACCCGCGGCGGCGACGGCCTCGTCGCGCTCGCCGGGGTGCTGCCCGGGGAGATGCGCGCGATCGAGGTCCAGCCGGGTTCGACATGGCTGGCCGAGAAGGACGCCTTCGTCGGCGCGGAGGGCTCGGTGCGCTTCGACGTCGCGTTCGCCGGGATGCGCACCGGCTTCGCAGGCGGCGAGGGCTTCGTCCTGGAGAAGTTCACCTCGAGCAGCGGTGGCACGCTGTTCCTCGCCGGCGCCGGCAACTTCATCGACATCAACCCCGCGGAGTACGGCGGCACGCTGTACGTCGACACGGGCTGCATCGTCGCCTTCGAGGGCGACAAGATCCAGTACGCCGTGGAGCGGATCGGCGGCCTCAACCGGGCGGGCGTGATGAACGCTGTCTTCGGCGGCGAGGGGCTGTCGCAGGCCACCCTGCGCGGCGACGGCCGGGTCATCCTGCAGTCCATGACCATCGACGCCCTGGCCAAGGCCCTTGAGAAGAACATGGGGGCAGGCGACAAGAAGACCGGTTCGGGCCTCGGCGGCATCTTCAGCGGCTCCGCGGACTGAGCCCGACCCTCAGCCGTCGGGGCGGCAGCGGACCAGGTTGAGCGCGGTCATGCTGAGCACGGTCTCGCCCGTCTGGTTGGTCAGCTCCACGCGGGTGCGCAGCAGGCCACGGTCGGGCTTGCTGCGGGAGAGCCGGGCCTCCTCGACCGTGGTGTGCAGGAGCAGCTGGTCGCCCGGCCGGACGGGGCGCAGCCAGCGCAGCTCGTCGATGCCGGGCGAGCCGAGGCTCGACGCGGGCGAGAGGTAGTCCTGAGCCAGCAGCCGCATCATCAGGGCGCAGGTCTGCCACCCGCTCGTGATCAAACCCCCGAACGGGCCGGCCGCGGCAGCCTGCGCGTCGACGTGGAAGGGCTGCGGGTCGTAGCGCCGGCCGAACTCGACGAGCTCGGTCTCGTCCACCTCGACGGGGCCGAACTCCCCCGTGCTCCCGACCACGTAGTCCTCGAACCAGCGCTCCGCCACGCCGGGCACGTTAGCCGGTGCGCCGGACGGCGCGGTCGACAGGTGCGGCCGTGAGGGTGTCGGCACGCTCGCCCAGCCACCGGAGCAGCTCCTCGCCGGCCCGGGCACCGGTCGCGGTCGTCACATGGGCGTCCGGCCAGCCGAGCTCGTGCAGCTCGCCGTGGGCCGGCCGTACCGCAGCCCCCCCGGACGCGAGCGCAAGCTCGAGAAGCGGCCGGTCGAGCAGGCTGTCGCCCGCCGCGAGCAGGACGGAGCCGCCGAGGGTGGCGGCGAGGCGCTGCACGGCGGCGGCCTTCGACAGCCCGGCGGGCACCGCGTAGACCTTGCGGCCCTGCACCGAGACGCCCCAGCCCAGCGGACCGAGGTCGGCGACGAGCGCCGCCAGCCAGTCGGCGGGGATCTCGTCGCGGGAGTGCGCGACGAGATAGCCGAACAGGTCCTCCGCGGTGCGCACCAGCCGCACCCACGGGGCTCGCTCGACCGCGCGCAGCCGCGCCACGACGCCCGCGAGGGGGGCGGACGCGGCGCAGACCGTCTGCACCCAGTCGGCCCACGAGGGGTCGGGCACGCCGTCGGTGAGGAGCACGCCGCCGTTGGCGCAGACGGCGTACGGGGCGGAGGCGGGAAGCGTGATCCGGGAGTACTGGGCGACCGTCCGGGTCGTGACCGGGACGACGGCGTGCCGGGCGGCGAGGTCGGCGTAGGCGGCGACCGCGCCGACGGTCATCGACGACAGCGGCTCGCCGTCCAGGACCTCGATGACCACCGACGGGCCCGCATCGCCCGCCGAGCGCCGGCTGAAGACCACGGTCTGGTCGAGGTCGACCGCGATTAGGGCGCTCACCGGCCGACCGGGCTGGACACTCGTGGAGGGGCCAGCCGCGGTCATGCGCCGGCCGGCTTGATGAGGCCGACGCAGGTGTAGGCCAGGTCGTCGCGCTCGACGACCGGGACGCCGCGCTGCCCGGAGAGGACCCGGACGTGCTCGAGGTCGGCCGCCCGGTCGGGGCGGACGAGCACCTGCCAGGGAACCCGCCGCAGCAGCACCCGGGTGGTCTCACCGACGCCGGGCTTGACGAGGTTGACGTCACGGATGCCGTGCTCCGCGGCGATCCGCTCGACGGCCGCCCAGCCCTCCCAGGTGGGCGCACGCTCGGCGGTGCGGTGCGTGTCGCCCTCCGCCGCGACCGCGGGCGCCACCGCGGCGAAGCACGACGAGACCGCGTCGAGGAACACGCCCGACACGTCGGCGGGTGCCAGCTCGGCGTAGAACTTCGCGCCGTGGAACATCCCCGGCCCGATCAGGTCCTCGCTTAGCACGGTGCGCGACACCAGCCCGGAGACCGTGGAGTTGAGGCACGCCGACGGGATGAGGAAGTCGTCGCGGGTGCCGTAGAGGTCGGTGCAGGAGCCGGGGTCGGCGAGCACGGCGAGCCGGGGGTCAAGGCCGGGGAAGGCGCGTACGGCCTCGGCCAGCTCCCGGGCGATGGCGCCCTTGCCGGTCCAGGCGTCGACGAAGCGCACCGCCGGGGCCGGGTGCCGGGACAGCACGTGCCGCACGGCCACCTCGTCGATGCCCCGGCCGCGCACGATCGAGATCGCGTAGTGCGGCGCCTGGACACCGTGCACCTTCGCGAGCCAGCGCCGCAGCAGGATCCCGACCGGCGTGCCCGCGCGGGCCAGCGAGACGAGCACCGGGTCGACGCCGGACGAGCGGGCCTCGGCGAGGACGAGGTCGCCGACGAGCCCGACGGCGTGCGCGAGCCGGCTCGCGGTCTGCGCCAGCGCCCGGTGGAACAACGCGGTGTAGGCCTCGTCGGGCTGGTACTCCACGGGCAGCATCTCGGCGTAGTGCCGGCCGCCCTGGATGAGCTCCTCGCGGTCCTCGGTGCCGACCTCGAGCGCGACGTGCGACAGGTCGGTGAGCAGCCAGGTGCACTCGGCCGGGTCGTACGACGAGAAGGTCACACCGTCACCAACAGCACGGACTGCGTCGCCCACGGCCGCAGTGCGTCGGCGAGCGGCCGGGCGGCGTCCGCGTCGGTGTCGACGACCACGACCACGTCGGCGTACGGCGTGTCGGGCAGCCCGTGCAGCCGGGAGACCCGGTGCGGCTCGTCGGGCGCGGGGAACAGCAGGGCGCGGCGCACGGCGTAGCCCGCCAGGTCGGCCGGCAGCACCGGGCTGCGGGTCGTGGAGTGGTAGACGACGTCTCCGGGCAGCAGGTCGGCCAGGCGCAGCGGCAGCCACATGAGCTCCTCGGTGCCCAGCACGAGCACCGGGCCGCCGGACAGCCGCCCGGCGACCCGGGCGGCCAGCGCGGCAAGGGGCTCGTCCAGGGCGCCGGTGTCGACGCCGGTGCGCCCGCCGGCCGGCGTCCCGCCGGGCCAGCCGCCGGCGAGCACCTGGATGCGTCCTTCGCCGCCCGGCGCCGGGGCGGCCGGGAGCTCGGCGAGCGTGGTCCGCAGCGCGAGGGCACGTCGGGCGATGTCGGGCGGCAGCTCCAGCGACCCGGACAGCAGCGCGACCACGTCGACCTGGACGCCGAGCCCGCCGGCCCGCTCGGCGAAGGCCGCCCGCGTCGGGGCGGTACGCAGGTCGAGCAGGGTCGCGACCACGTAGCGCTCGGGGAGCCGGCGCCAGTGCGGCCGGTGGGCGTGCAGCGCCGCGACGGTGTTGAGCGCGGTGGTGCCGGTCGTCAGTTCGTCGTCGACGAGCACGACGGTGCGGTCCGGGTCGGCGAGCACGGTGGGGTCGCGCAGCTGCAGGATGTGCGCGACGGCGTGCGAGTGCTCCTCGTCGAACCCCGCGGTCGGCGGGACGCCCGGATCCGGGCGCCGGGTGGTGTGGACGTAGTGCGCACCACCCGTCTGCTCGCCCAACGCCTCCGCGACGACGTGCCCGAGCCCGGTCGCGGTCTCGCAGTAGCCGAGCACCAGCGGCGCGGCGCTGGTGTCGAGCTCGCCCGCAACGAGGTCGGCCAGCTGCCGGCCGGCGCGCAGGGCGACCGCGGGCTCGACCGGCAGGTGCTTGCCGAGCACCCGGCTGACGACCAGCTGCGCCCGTTTGGGGTTGTCGCGCAGGGCGAGCCCGACGAGCGCGTCGAGCCCCAGCCGGTAGGGGTCGGCGTCCAGCCGCCAGGTCAGGCCCAGCCCCTCCTCGACCACCGACCTCACGCCGGGACTCGCACACACGGCGGGACTCTCACAGCTGCGGGACGGGCAGCGGATCGGCCGCCCGGCGGGTGCCGTAGACCGCCTGCGCGGCCCGCCAGCCGGCGTCGAGCAGCGCGACGACACCGTCCGGCTCGCCGAGCACGCCGTAGACCGCCGCGCGGGCCGTGACCTGCTCGGCCCAAAGCGCGTGCGGCCCGAGCTCGTTCATCTTACCGCCAGAGGGGGAGCGCACGACGCCGCCCGACTCCCGGCCGGCCAGGACGACGAGCGCGTCGTCGTACTCCTCGCGGGTGACCGCGTGCAGGGCGTTGACGACCGACACGTGGGTGGGGTGGATGACCGTCTTGCCGGCGAAGCCGTTGGCGCGGTCGAGCGCTACCTCACGCAGCAGCTCGTCGACGTCGTCGCGGACCAGCTGGGTGTGCAGGCGCAGGTTGCGGTTGTTCTCGAACGGCGTTTGCCGCAGCTGGCTCTTGAACAGCCGGTCGTTGCCCGCGAAGTGCTCCCAGACCGGTCCGCTGACGACGTAGTCGCCGCGGCGGGCGAAGGTGTTGAGGACGTCGGCGAGCATGTCGCGCACGACCGCGACGTCCCAGATTGTGGTGTCGCTGTCGCGGCGCAGACCGAACAGGCCGCACAGGTCCGTGCCGCCCACGCGCACCGCGAGCACCCGCTGCCGGTGCTCGTCGAGCAGGGCGCGCACGGCGGACAGATGCTCAGCGCGGGTCTCGCGCCAGGCGAGGTCCTCGTGCTCGAGCACCGGCATCGCGTACAGCGGGGAGCCCGCGGCGGCGCTCGCCTGCTCGACCGCCTGCAGCCACGCCACGCCGTCCGGCCCCGGCCGGAACTTGGGCAGCACGAACCCGGTCAGCCGGTGCGCCGCGGCCCCGACCTGCTCGGTCACCCGCACGACCTGCTCAGGAGTGCGGACCCGGACGAAGAGCATCGGCAACCGGTCGTCGTCGCCCAGGGTCTGCAGGGAGCGGACGACGTTGGCCTGGGCCCACTCCACGGCATCGTGCGGGATGGAGTCCTCCAGGCACCACACGTGGCTGGTGGTGCCGATGCTCGCGGCCCGGCGGGCGTCGTCACCGAGCAGCGCCCGGGTGCCCGGGCTGTAGAACGTCGCACCCAGAGCCAGGGCCAGCTGGGCGGGGTCACCGTCGCGCCGCAGCGGCTGCGGCGGCACGGCGAACAGGGCGTCGCTGTGGGCTGGTCCCAGGAAGTCGAAGTGCTGCACCGCCGCTCCTCGTGCTCGATCGCACAGCCAGGGTGCCTGGCGCCGTCGGCTGGCGCCAGGGCAGGCATGGCGTTGTGGACAGCGCGACGCGGGAAGCCGGCGGCGCGCGGATGTCAGTGGGGGGCTACCTGCGGCGGTGCTAGCTGCGGCCGGGTACCTGGGCCCGGGTACCTGGGCCCGTGTACCTGGGCCCGTGAACCTGGGCCCGTGAACCTGAGCCGTGCTACTTGCGGCCGGGCGACCAGTCCATGCCCCACCCGTACGCTCGGTCCAGGGCGTCCTGGGCGCCGTTGATGTACTTGACCTCACGGTTGACCATGAGCGCCCCACCCTGGTTCTCCAGCAGCGCGATGGCGCACATGCGCGTTCCGGAGGACTCGTCGAGGCGGACCTCGATCGGGGCGGAGCCCTGCGGGTGCAGCGTCACGACGCCGTCGGCCTTGTCCCATGCGGGGACGCCGTCGTAGATGAACGCGAAGACCAGGATGCGGCGGATGTCGGCCAGCCGGTCCAGGTTGATGGTCATGTTCTCGCCGCCGCCGCCGGTGCGGTCGTCGCCGTCGAGCTGGACGTACGGCGCCTTGTCGATCGCACCGAAGGAGTTGCCGAGCGCCTGCACGACGCCCTTCTTGCCGTCGGCGAGCTCGTACAGGCAGCCCAGGTCGAGGTCGATGCCCTTGTTGCCGCCGGCAAGCTTCTTGAGGAAACCTCCGCCGCCGGTGCCCTCGGGACGAGCGTTCCAGGTCAGGCTGACCTTCATCCGGCCGCTGGCCCCGGAGCCCTTGGCGAGCGACACCGACGGCTTGGACTTCGTCAGCGTCACCTTGCTCAGCGACACGCCGCCCGAGGAACCGGACGGCGCGACGGCCGGGGTGCTGGGGCGCTTGGTGTAGTCGGCCATGGGAGACCTCTCAGGTAGGGGTTGTGCATCCAGACGTACGACGGCGCCCGCAGGTGCCGGGCCGGCTTGCTCAGCCGACATTGACCCCGAAGTCGGTGGCGATGCCGCGCAGGCCGCTGGCGTAGCCCTGCCCCACCGCCCGGAACTTCCAGTCCGTTCCGTGCCGGTAGATCTCGCCGAACACCATCGCTGTCTCGTTCGAGGCGTCCTCGGACAGGTCGTAGCGCGCGATCTCCGACCCGCCGGCCTGGTTGACCACCCGGATGAAGGCGTTGCGCACCTGGCCGAACGACTGACTACGGCTGTCGGCGTCGTAGATCGAGACAGGGAACACGATCTTGTCGACCTCGGCGGGGACGCGGGCCAGGTCGACCTTGAGCTGCTCGTCGTCGCCCTCGCCCTCGCCGGTGAGGTTGTCGCCGGTGTGCTCCACCGATCCGTCGGGGCTGGTGAGGTTGTTGAAGAACACGAAGTGCGCGTCGGAAACGACCTTGCCCGCACTGGTACACAGGATCGCCGAGGCGTCGAGGTCGAAGTCGGCGCCGGTGGTGCTGCGCGCGTCCCAGCCAAGCCCGACGACCACGGCGGTCAGGCCCGGCGCCTCTTTCGTGAGTGAGACGTTGCCGCCCTTGTTCAGCGAGACGCCCATGTCACCGCTCCCTCCTGTCGGCCCGGGCGTCGACCCGGGCAGCAGATCCCGTACGTAGCCATCCTTGCCGAAAAGCGCCCGGGAAGGCGAGGGATGCGGGGGTGGTGGTCGCGTCGGCCAGCGGCGGACGGCCTACCCGCCCCGGACGGCCTACCCGCCCCGGACGGCCTACTCGCCCTGGGGCGCTGCGGCTGTCCGTGGTGGTCAGGGACGGGATCGAACCGCCGACCCTGCGATTTTCAGTCGCATGCTCTACCAGCTGAGCTACCTGACCGGGTGGTGTGCCGTGCTGCGACCCCGACGGGACTCGAACCCGCGACCTCCGCCGTGACAGGGCGGCGCGCTAACCAACTGCGCTACGGGGCCTGGTGGTGCCAAGCCGTGCTGTCGTGCCGTGCCCCCAACGGGATTCGAACCCGCGTAGCCACCTTGAAAGGGTGGAGTCCTGGGCCGCTGGACGATGAGGACTGCGCCCCCTGGCTGGCGGCGTGCCCATGCCGACTGCCGTCGGGGACCGGCGAAGCATAGCGGACGCGCTCACCGGTCGTCAGCGGCGCTTCGGTAGCGCGGACGTCGACGGATTGGCCGGCTTCGCGGCGGAGAAGATGCCCGTCATGAGTTTCGGACTGGTGCTGGGTGCGGGTGGCACGCTCGGGGAGGCCTACCACCGCGGTGTCCTGCGTGCCCTGCACGAGCGGGGGTTCGACGCCCGCGAGGCCGCCGTCGTCGTGGGCACCTCCGCGGGCTCGATCGTGGCGGCGGCCATCCGCCGGCAGAGCACGGCTACCCCTGCTGCCCTGACCGACCGGGCGCCGCGGCGCCGGCTCGTGCCGGACCGCACGGAGGCACTGCGCCTCGTCCGGAGGCCACGCCAGGCTCTCAACGCCCTGCTCCTCACCCCCGAGCTGATGAACGGCCGGATCCCCACCACGTTCCTCGCCGACGCGCTGCGCCGCGCCCATGGCACGACGTGGCCCGACGCCGCGCTGTGGATCGTCGCCGTCCGTCGCGACAGCGGCGCCCGGGTCGTGTTCGGCAAACCGGGGGAGCCGACGACGGACGTCGCTTCGGCGGTCGCGGCGTCCTGCGCCATCCCGGGGTACTTCCAAGCGGTCGACATCGACGGCACGACCTACGTCGACGGTGGCGTCCACTCACCGACGAACGCGGACGTGCTGGCCCCGCTCGACCTCGACCTCGTCATCATCAGTTCGCCGATGTCCATGGAGCCGCGGCAGGCCCGGGCGCGCCTGGACCTGCCGTTGCGATGGCTGTGCCACCGCTACCTGCGGGCGGAGGTGTGGTCGCTCAAGCGCAGCGGCGACCGCGTCGTCACCATCGAGCCGGACGCCGCCGTGCTCGGCGTGATGGGCGTGAACATGATGTCCGGGCGGCACGCCGACGAGGTCGAGGAGCGGGCGTACACCCTGGCGCTGCGCCGGCTGGCCCTCGGCCCGGAACGGCAACCCTGAGCCGGCCACCCTCAGCCGGCCACCCTCAGCCGGCCACCGGCGGCGGGCGGTCCGGGTAGGGCCTGCTGGCCCCGCAGAGGCAGGTGCTGGCACACTGTCGCCGGCGGAGAACGATGCCGGTCGTGCTCAAGGTTCTTCATGGGTACGCACGGGCTCCCCCGGGCCGTTAGCTCAATGGCAGAGCAGCCGCCTTTTAAGCGCGCGGGTTGTCGGTTCGAGTCCGACACGGCCCACCACTGCGCTTCCGCCGTGTGCCGGTCGGGGTGCTGTCGTTGGGCGCCGAGCGCCGTCAGGCCGGCCGGCCGCAGGGCCGCTCCCAGAGGAAGCTCTTGCCCTTCACCGACCAGCTCCGCCGGCCTTCCGCCGACGACGGCTCGGCGTGCCGGGCAGAGCCAGTGCACGTCGGCGTACGTCGTCCCAGGTCGCCACCCCGAGACCGTACGGCGGCCGGGCCGTGATCAGCTGTGTCGGGCTGCGCCCTGCGCCGCCCTGAGCCGCGTGACTCGCCTGCCGTAAGGCCTCGCTGCTCGACAGCCCGGGCGCGGAGGGTCAAGGTCGGCGAGCGGGGTAGTGCTTGCAACCAGACTCCAGGAGGAACCGCATGAGCTTGTCCCGACGGCTTGCCCGCCCGCTGCTTGCGTCCATCTTCATCAGCTCCGCGATCCCGATGCTCAAGGACCAGAGCTACCTGCACGGGCAGATCCGAGACGCGGGGCTGTCCGAGCCCGAGCTGCTCGCCAAGGCCCACGTCTACAGCAACCTGGCCGGCGGCCTCGCCCTGGCGACGGGCCGCTTCCCGCGTCTGGCGGCACTCGGCCTGGCCGTCAACCTGGTGCCGACGACGCTGGTCGGCCACCCGTTCTGGTCCTCCCCCGAGGACCAGAAGATCGTTCAGCAGATCAACTTCTTCAAGAATCTCGGCCTGCTCGGCGGGTTGCTGCTGGCGGCCAACGACACCGACGGCCGTGAGTCCCTCCCGCACGCCGTCGGCCGGGTGAGCCGGCGGACGGCCCGGAAGGCCGAGAAGGCCGCGGCGAAGGCCACCAAGAAGCTGCCGACCAGCAGCTGACCGACGTCGGGAGGGCCGGGACCGGGTCGGTCCCGGCCCTCGGGCATGTCATCCCCGGGGCAGCCTTGCGGCTGGACGGGCCGGCTGGCCTGCGCCCGACATGCACCGACGCGCCGTGTCGCGCCTGGCGTTCGCCTACGTGTGACCAGGTGTACGCCAGGATGTCGCCCACCCGTGGCAGGGGACTGGTGCGCTCGCGGCCTTCGTCCCCGTCCCCAGTCTGGAGGCCCCGTGCCTGCCCTCGTCCCCCGCCGCAGCCTGCTCGCCGCCGGTCTCGCCACCGCCGTCGCGCTGACCGTCCCCACCCTCGCCGCCTCCCCGAGCGGCGCCGCCGCCCAGGTGGTCGGGACACCCGCCCTGTCGCCCGTCGTCTTCGGCCATCGCGGGGCCTCGGGCTACCGCCCCGAGCACACCCTCGCCAGCTACGACCTCGCCGTACGGCTGGGCGCCGACGTCATCGAACCCGACCTGGTGTCGACCAAGGACCACGTGCTGATCGCCCGGCACGAGAACGACATCACCGGGACGACCGACGTCGCGTCGCGCCCGGAGTTCGCCGCCCGCAAGACGACCAAGACCGTCGACGCCGTCACGACGACCGGCTGGTTCACCGAGGACTTCACCTACGCGGAGATCAGGCGGCTGCGGGCGGTCGAGCGCCTCCCGGACGTCCGCCAGGAGAACACCATCGAGAACGGTCGCTACCAGATCCCGTCTCTGCAGGACGTCCTGGACCTCGCGGCCCGCGAGACCCGAATCACCGGCCGGCAGATCGGCGTGGCGCCGGAGACCAAGCACCCGACGTACTTCGACGGGCTGGGCCTGTCGATGGAGGAGGCCCTGGTCGCCACGCTGCGCGCGAACCGGTTGGACACCAGGGACAGCCCCATCTACGTGCAGTCCTTCGAGGAGGCGAACCTGCGGGAGCTGCGCAGCTCGTTCCGCGTCCGCGTGCACCTGGTCCAGCTCACCAGCGCGGGGACGACAGCCCGGCCCTACGACCACGTCGTGAAGGGTGACCCGCAGACCTACGCCCAGATGACGACGCCGGCCGGGCTGCGGGAGGTCGCGCAGTACGCCGACGTCCTCGGCCCGGACAAGACGCAGATCTTCCCGCGCGACGCCGCTGGAGCGACGAGCACGCCCACGACGCTGGTGCAGGACGCCCACCGGGCAGGGATCAAGGTCGTGCCCTACACGTTCCGGGCCGAGAACCAGTTCCTGCCGCTGCAGCGGCGCAGCAGCCTCGACCCCAACGCGTACGGCGACCTGTTCGGAGAGCTGCAGGACTTCTTCGCCATCGGCATCGACGGCTTCTTCACCGACCAGCCGGACCTCGGCTTCGCCGCCCGCGAAGACTTCCTGGGCTTCCGGTACGGCGTGACGCACCCGCAGGCTTCCGCGCCACGCCCGACCGCGTCCGCAGCCGCCGCGTAGCCGACTGCTCGGAGCTCAGTTGCGTCCGGCGGCGGGCGACAGGTCGGCCGCCGGCCGCAGTCACCGCACCGCTCAGGTCGTGCCCCTCAGGCCGTGCCGCTCAGGCCGCAGCGGCCACGCGGAGGTGTGCCGACAGGTCGGCGGGCACGTCGGTGATGACGGCTTCCACGCCGGCGACGCCGCACAGCTGCGCGTCGACGAGCCGGTTCACGGTCCAGGCCCGCACCTGGAGGCCGCAGTCGTGCACGGCGGCGGGCTCGGACAGCACGGTCCGCAGCGGCAGGTGCAGGGCCCCGTCGCCGCGGCGGCGGGCCCGCACGAGGGCGGGCAGCAGCGGATCCTCGACCTCGAGGATGGCAGCGCGGGCGAGGGCCGGGCGCCGTACGGCCAGGATGTCGAGCATCCGGTCGTCGAAGGAGGACGCCACCACGTGCTGGTGGTCGACGCCGGCCACGACCAGCGCGGTGAGCGAGGCTTGCAGCAGCGCGCGGGTGCGCGGCTCGGGCTTGAGGTCGAGGACGAGCAGGCCCCGGCCCGCCGCCGCGGCCGCGACGTCGAGCAGCCGCGGCACGGGGTGCCCGCCGGGTAGGCGCACCTCCGACAACTGCGCCCACGTCGTGCGGCGGACGCTGCCCACCGGCGCACCGACGCGGGCCAGGTCGTCGTCATGGCAGCAGACGGGCACGCCGTCGGCCGTGAGCCGTACGTCGACCTCGACGCCGTCCGCGCCGGCAGCGAGGGCGGCGGTGACCGCGGCGAGGGTGTTCTCCGGATGGGCGGGGTCGGGCCACCCGCGGTGACCAAGGACCATCATGGCGATCACGCTCGTGGGCGCGAGCGTCCGGGCGCCGAAACCGACGTGTACGCACAGCGAAGACCCCGGGACCACTGTCTGCGCCGCGATGGCGACCGGGCGGCAGCCGAGCACCGGGGACACTCAGGAACGCGGGACACTCAGGAACGCGGGACACTCAGGAACGCGGGACACTCAGGAACGCAGGACACTCAGGAACCCGGGACGCCCAGGACGCGGGACGCCCAAGGAGGCGGGACGCCCAAGGAGGCGGGACGCCCAGCTCAGCCGAAGCGACCGGTGATGTAGTCCTCGGTGCGCTTCTCGGTCGGGTTGGTGAAGATCTTCTGGGTGTCGTCGATCTCGACGAGGCGACCCGGGGAGCCGGTGCCCTCGATCGTGAAGAACCCCGTGCGGTCGGAGACCCGGGCCGCCTGCTGCATGTTGTGGGTGACGATGACGATCGTGAAGCGGTCCTTGAGCTCGCTCATGAGGTCCTCGATGGCCAAGGTCGAGATCGGGTCGAGCGCAGAGCAGGGTTCGTCCATCAGCATCACCTGCGGCTCGACGGCGATTGCCCGGGCGATGCACAGCCGCTGCTGCTGGCCGCCGGACAGCCCCGCACCGGGCTTGTGGAGGCGGTCCTTCACCTCGTTCCACAGGTTGGCGCCCTGCAGCGACCGCTCGGCGGCGACCTCGAGGTCGGCCTTCTTCTTGACGCCGTTGAGACGGAGCCCTGCGACCGCGTTGTCGAAGATCGACATCGTCGGGAACGGGTTGGGACGCTGGAAGACCATGCCGATGGTCCGGCGCACCCCGGTCGCGTCGACGCCCGGGCCGTAGATGTCCTCGTCGTCCATCAGCAGCTTGCCCTCTACCCGGGCGCCGGGGATCACCTCGTGCATGCGGTTGAGGGTGCGCAGGAAGGTGGACTTGCCGCAGCCGGACGGCCCGATGAGCGCCGTCACGGTCTTCGGCTCGATGACGAGGTTGACGTCCTCGATCGCGCGGAAGCCGCCGTAGTAGGCGTTGACGCCGATGCTCTCGATGCGCTTGGCCACGTCAGCTCTTCTTCCCAATCTTGCTGCGACTGATGACAAGGCGGGCGAGAAGGTTCACGACCATCACGAACAGGACGAGCACGAGTGCCGCGGTCCAGGCCCGGTTGACCGCCGTGCTGTTGGGCTTGCCCGCCTCCTGGAAGACCATCAGCGGAAGCGAGGCCTGGGCACCGGAGAAGGGGTTGCGGTTGATGGAGTCGGCACCGAACGCCGTCAGGAGGACGGGCGCGGTCTCGCCGGCCACCCGGGCCACGGCCAGCATGACGCCGGTGACGATACCGGGCAGCGCCGTGGGGAGCACGATGCTCAAGATGGTGCGCCATCGCGGGACACCGAGGGCGAGGCTCGCCTCGCGAAGCCCGTCCGGCACCAGCTTGAGCATCTCCTCGGCGCTGCGCACCACGATCGGCAGCATGAGCACGGTGAGGGCCAGGCTGGCGGCGAAGCCGGAGAACCCCTGACCCAGGCCGAGGATCCAGAAGGAGAAGATGAACAGGCCCGCCACGATGGAGGGGATGCCGGTCATGACGTCCACGAAGAAGCGGATCGTCGAGGCGAGCCGCCCTCGTCCGTACTCCACCACGTAGACCGCCGCGAGGAGCCCGAGCGGCACGCTCATCAGTGTGGCAAGCCCCACCTGCTCCAGCGTCCCGAGGATCGCGTGGTAGGCGCCACCGCCGGCATCGCGCGGGCCGATGCTGCGCAGGCTCGCGTTGAAGAACTCGAGGTCGAAGCGCTGCCTGCCCTCCTTGATCCCGTACACGATGACGGCGCCCAGCGGCAGCAGTGCAAGCAGGAAGGCGCCCGTCACGAGGGTGCTCGCCACCCGGTCGGTCGCGCGGCGCCGGCCCTCCACGAGGCCGGAGGCGACGGCCAGGCCGGTGAGGAACAGCAGACCGGCGGCCACCACGAAGCCGGCGCGACCCGCGAGCGGCGTGAGGGGGAAGAGCACGGCCAGGACGACGACGACGCCAACAGCGAGGGCCCAGGGGAACCACCGGGGAAGCCGGCTGTCGCGGGACAGTGCTGCCACGGGGCGGGCATCGGTGATGAGGATGCTCATCCGGCGTCTCCGCTGAACTCCCTGCGGCGGTTGATGACCGCACGGGCGAGAATGTTGACGACCAGGGTGATGGCGAACAGCACCAGCCCCGAGGCGATGAGAGCGCCTCGCCCGATGGCGTTGGCCTCCCCGAAGCCGTTGGCGATGTTGGCCGCGATGGTGTTGCCGCCGGGCTCCAGGACGTGCAGGCTGATCTTGAAGTTCGCGGACAGGACCAGGGCGACGGCGATTGTCTCGCCCAGTGCCCGCCCGAGTCCGAGCATGGTGGCTCCGATGACGCCGGGACGGCCGAAGGGCAGGACGGCGGTCCTGATCATCTCCCAGCGGGTCGCGCCAAGGGCCAGAGCGGCCTCCTGATTGGCCGTGGGCACCTGGAGGAAGACCTCGCGTGACAGCGAGGCGACGATCGGCAGGATCATGATCGCGAGGACGACAGCGGCGAGGAAGACGCTGCGACCGTAGGCCCCCGCCGTCTGGAGCAGCGGGATGAACCCGAAGTGCTGCTCGAGGAAGGCGGACGCGTCGATGATCCGCGGGTTGAGGAAGTAGATCCCCCACAGTCCGTAGACCACGCTCGGCACGGCGGCGAGCAGGTCGATGACGTAGCCCAGGGGAGAGGCGAACCGGCGGGGCGCGTAGTGCGAGATGAACAGCGCTACGCCCAGGGCCACCGGAAAGGCGATGAGCAGGGCGAGGGCCGAGGACAGCAGGGTCCCGAACGCGAGCGCGGCGATGCCGAACACCGGAGGAGTGCCGTTGGGGAACCAGGTCCGCTCGAACAGGAAGCTCGTCGTGTTCGCACCCAGCGCGGGGACGGCCCGGTAGACCAGGAAGCAGGCGATAGCCACGATGAGGACGAGCACGAACACCCCGGCGGACACCGAGAGCGCCCGGAAGATGCGGTCACCGGGCCGGGCACCGCCCTTGGTACGCGGCAGGTCGCCGGCGACGGCCGGTGCGATGCCGCCCCCGGGCGGCAGCAGGCCGCTGGTCAACGGTGTCTCCCTTCGCGCACGTTGTGGCGGCACGGGTGCCCCGCCGGGAGTGCGGCGGGGCGCCCGTGTTGCGGAAGTTAGCCGAGCGCCTTCACCGACGTGCGGACTTTGTCGATGAACGAGGTGGGCAGCGCTCCGTAACCGACCTGGGCGATGGCCTGCTGTCCGTCCTCGCTCGCGGTGTAGTCCAGGAACGACTTCAACAGCGCCACCTTGTCGGGGCCCGTGCCGCTCTCGCAGACGATTTCGTAGGTCACCAGCACGATGGGGTAGACCCCGTCGGCCTTCGTCGCGTAGTCGATGGAGAGCTTGAGGTCGTTGCCGGTGCCCGCCAGCTTCGCCGCCTCGATCGCCTTGCCGGCGTTCTCCGTCGTCAGCTCGACGGGCTCGGAGGCGCCGGTCGCGATCTTCGCAGCCGGAAGCCCCGAGTTCTCGATGAAGGACAGCTCGAGGTAGCCGATCGCTCCGTCGGTCTGCTTCACCGCGGCGCTGACCCCCTCGTTACCCTTGGCCCCCTGACCTCCGAGCGCCTTCCAGTCCTTGCCGCTCTCGAAGGTCCAGGCCGGACCGGCGGTAGCCGCGAGGTACTTGGTGAAGTTCTCCGTCGTGCCGGAGCCGTCCGAACGGTGGAACGCCTGGATGGCCGTGCCCGGCAGCTGCGCGTCCGGGTTGAGCGCCTTGATGGCGGGGTCGTCCCACATGGTGATCTGACCGCTGAAGATCTTGGCGATCGTGGCGCCGTCCAGGACGAGGTCGTCCACGCCCTGCAGGTTGAAGGCGACGCCGACCGGCCCCACGACCATCGGCAGGTTGATCGCCTTGCCGGTCTTGCACCGCGCGTCGGCAGGGGCCTGCTCGGTGTCCTTGAGCGCGGAGTCCGACCCGGCGAAGTCGACGGTTCCGGCGGTGAACTGCGCGATGCCTGCACCGGAGCCGACCGACTGGTAGTTGACGGTCGCGCCCGGGCACTTCTGCTGGTACTGCTTGACCCACTCGGCCATCGCGTTGGCCTGCGCGCTGGAACCGGCGCCGGTCACACTTCCGCTTGCGCAGTCGGTCGGACCGCCCGAGCCGGCGCTGCTGCCGGAGGCGGCTGTCGTGTTGTCCGAACCGCACGCCGTGAGGGCGAGGGCGCCGGTGAGGACAAGACCGGTCAAGCTGCCGGTCCGCAAGAGCGTCACTGTGGTCCTTTCGCGAGGATGGGGAGGTCGCCCTCCCTGGCAAGGCCGAGGCCCCTGGTTCGGGAACGACGCTAGGCAGAGCAGGTGGACAGGCACCGGGCCACACGTGAACGGACAGTGAACGCGGGGAGTCGGATGCCCGACGCCCAGGCAACCGGACGGCGACCGCCCGGTTACGCAGTGCGAATGAGAGAGCGCAAGTCAGGGACGACAACTCAGCGGCTACAGGGACCAGCAGACGTCGGTGGCGGCGCGGGTGAAGCCGAGCCGCTCGTACACCCTGATGGCGGAGATGTTGCTCTCGTCGACGTAGAGCAGCACGCCGTCCAGGCCCCGGCGCTGTAGTGAGTGCAGCCCGGCCAGCGTGAGCACCGGTCCGAGGCCGCGCCCCTGCTGGGCCGGGTCGACGCCGACGACGTACACCTCGCCGACCGGCTCGTGGGCGTGCTCGCCGGAGCCCGGGTCGCTGCCGTGGACCTTGGTCCAGTGGAAGCCCACCAGAGCGTCGTCCTGCTCGGCGAGCAGGAAACCCGCCGGGTCGAACCACGGCTCCTGCTCGCGCAGCCGCACCTCCTCGACGCCCCAGCGGCCCTGGTCGGGGTGGTCGGCGAACGCCCGCGCATTGAGGGCGGTCCACTCCTGCTCGTCCTGCCCGACGACGAACGTGCGCAGCCGCACCCCCTCGGGCAGGGTGTACGGCGGCAGCTCGCCGGTCAGCGGCCGCCGCATCTGCCACAGAACCCGGTTGCGCACGAACCCCAGGGCCCGGGCGAGCTGCGCCGCCGCAGGGTGCTCGCCGTGCGCCCACAGCCGCAAGCGGCCGTCCGCGCTCTGTCGGACGAGCTCGTCGACCATGTCCCGGCCGATCCCCTGCCGCCGGGCCTGGGGGTGTACGACGGCCTCCGCGCTCGGGCCCGCCACCGGGTCGGTGACGTCGAGGTGCGCGTAGCCCAGCAGGCCCTCGGTGGATTCGACGAGCACGTGCCGTACGTCCTCGTCACCGCCCAGCGGCAGGTGCAGCATGACGTGCTCGGACAGCGGCAGGTGGCCGTCGGCCGCGGCCACCTCCTTGACCAGCCGGTGCACCGCGTCCACCTCGGCAGGGGACAGCCGCAGGGCGGTACGCAGGCTCGGGGTCACGCGGCGACGCTAGCGGTCGCGTCCGGCGACCAAGGTCGTGCGTGGGCTGTCCGTGTGCGGGCTGTGCGTGAGTGAGCTATCCGTGGTCGGCGCAGCAGGGCGTGGGCGTGGGGGTCTCGAAGGGGACGAGGGTGCGCCCGGCCGCCCACTCCGCCGCCAGCACCAGGTGGCCGCGGTCGTAGCCGGGGCGGACGTGGTCGCGGGTCACGAGCAGGACGGCCAGATCGGCCTCGCCGGTGCCCTCGAGCACGTGCACCCGGTCGACGGCGGACCGGGCGAGCAGCTGACCCACCAGCAGGGTGCCGACCAGGTGCTCGACGCCCGGGAAGTGCACGGCTCGCCCGGCCGGTGCGGGCGGCGTCCGCGGCGGCGCCCGCCGCGGCGGCATGGGGTTGGTGTAGAACCACAGGTCCTGCCAGGGGTCCGCGTCGCCGACGACGTCCTGCACCGGGTTGGCAGGGTCGACCGACGCCCCGCCGAGGCCGACGCCCAGGCGCTTGCCGTCCGAGCCCCGCAGCCGGACGTAGAAGCCGGTGTCGAGCCGGCCCAGCGCGTAGGTCAACACGATGAGATTGGTCTGCCCGCTGGTGTCGTACGACCGCACGACCCTGGTGCGCGGGGCGGTGAACCCGTCCGGGTCCGTGGCCGGGCCGGTGACGTCGCCGCGGATCACGTCGACCTTGTTCAGCTGCGGCATGAACTGCGACCAGTTGGGACGCTGGGCGGTACGGATCCGGATCGACAGCGACACCTGCGTGCCCCGCTTGGCGGTGAGCACCCCGCCGAGCGGGACCTCCTGGTCGCCGGCCCGCAGCCGGATGTTCATGGCGTCGACGAGCCCGCCGTGGTCGACCCACACCCGGCCGGTCCGCAGCACCGCCAGCACCGCGGCGTACGAGAAGTCCGTGGCGCCGACGTGCGTACGGCTGTAGTAGCCGGGCCAGAAGTCGCCGTTCTTGAGGTTGGGCTGAGGCGAGTAGACGGGATCGCCGAAGAAGCCGTTGGTACTGAAGTTCTCGTCGCCGCGCATCGAGGTGTCGGCGTAGACCGAGTGCGAGTCGGAGTTCGCACTGATCCACCAGGCCTTGCCCTCGGCGAGCAGACTGTCCCAGAGGCCGCCGACGGTCGAGGTCATCCAGTCGAAGCCGCCGTAGGTGCGGTAACTCTCCAGCGGGTAGCCGGGGAAGCTGGACGGACTCGGGCTGTTGTCGTAGTAGCCGCGGCCCGACCCGGGGCCGTACGCCTCGGGCAGGCCGGCGGCTTGATGACCGGGCGCGCCCTCCATGCCCACCGCGATCCGCGGCTCGGCGTCGCGCCAAGCGCGGATCTCGTGCGGCGAGTCGAGGCCCTTGCGCGCTGGGTGGTTGGCGAGCATGAGGGCGTCGCGGACCCGCTTGCCGCTCACGGCGTCGGCGAGGAAGTGCAGCCCCGTGACGGCGAGCGCCTCGTTCTCCGGGGTGCTGGTGGAGCGGGTGGCGGTGCCGTTCGGCCCGACCCCGTCGTAGTCCACCTCGAACTGCTTGAGGACGCTCACCTCGTTGGCCCGGGTGCACCAAGACGGTTCCGTGCTCGGCCGCCGGATGTTCCACTCCAGCCCCTGGAACACCAGGGTGTCCGCCACCGCGCGCCGGGCCTGCACGAGCTCGGGGTTGACCTTCTCGACACCGATCCGGGCGTGCTGGTCGCGGCCGTGGTCGGTGATGACCAGCCAGTCCAGGCCGTACGCGTTGGCGTGCTGGACCTGGTCGATGACGCGGTACATCGCGTCCGGCGAGAACTGGGTGTGGATGTGGTGGTCGCCGGCGAGCCAGCGGTAGCCGCCCTCCGGGATGGCGTGGCTGCGCGGCTGCGGCGCGCTGCAGGAAGCGGCGGCGACCGAGCTCGGTCGGGGCGAGGGCATCGTCCGGCACCGTCGTGTCCAGCGGTGCCGGCACCTCCCGGTCGTGCTCGCGCCCGTGCTCGTGGGGGTGGTCGGGGGGTGGTCGTTGCTCATGCCGGTGTCCTCCGGAGGTCTGGGAGGACTGACCCTCGCCGCACCGCCTCAGCGGCCCGCGTGCTGCGGGGCAAGCAGAGGTGAACAGCCGCTGACCGGTCGGGACGGGAGCGGCACCGGGCCGGGGGGGCGCCCGGGTACCGCCCGCCGGTATGTCAGCGCAGCGACGGCTCCTGCTCCGGCAGGACGATCTGCTCCTCGTTCAGCGCGGCCAGAGGCTGCGTGACGAACTTGTACCCGACGTGCCGAACGGTGCCGATCAGCTGCTCGTGGTCGGCGCCGAGCTTGGCCCGCAGGCGCCGGACGTGGACGTCGACGGTGCGGGTGCCCCCGTAGTAGTCGTAGCCCCAGACCTCCTGAAGCAGCTGCGCGCGGGTGTAGACCCGGCCGGGGTGCTGCGCCAGGTGCTTGAGCAGCTCGAACTCCTTGAACGTGAGGTCCAGCGGCCTGCCGCGCAGCCGGCAGGTGTAGGTGCCCTCGTCGATGGTCAGCTCACCCGCGCGGACGACGCCGGGGTCGGTCTGTGCGCCCGCCGCGGCCGTGAGCCGGCCGGCCAGCAGGCGCAGCCGGGCGTCGACCTCCGCCGGACCGGCGGTGTCGAGCAGGACGTCGTCGACGCCCCACTCGGCGGACACGGCGGCAAGCCCGCCCTCGGTGAGCACCGCCAGCAGGGGGGCGCCGGGACCGGTGGTGCGCAGCAGCCGGCACAGCGCCTTCGCGGCGAGCAGCTCGCGTCGGGCGTCGACCAGGATGGCGTCGACCAGGATGGCGTCGACCGGGGCGGGGTCGAGCAGTGCGGTCACCTCGAGCGGCGCGACCCGTACCGCGTGGCCGAGCAGGCCGAGCGCGGGCAGAACCTCCGCAGAGGTGGCGCGCGAGGAGGTGAGGAGCAGGATGGCGGCCATCAGCGTCTCCGGGATCGAGTGGTGCGGTCCGTGCGGAGGCGTCATTGCCTGGCGGCAGCCTACCCGAGGGCAACGCGGCCGCGCCGCGGGCGGGTTGCAGGACATGGACGAGGATGGCGGGGTGCAGGACATCCCCGCGGCAGCCCGGTGGCTGCCGGTCACCACCGCGCAGCACACCACCGCGCAGCACACCACTGCGCAGCTCACCACCGCGCAGCTCACCACCGCGGACGGCGAGCGCCTGCACGCGCAGGTCTGGCCCGGCCCCGTCGGCAGCGGTGACTGGGTCGTGCTCGCGCACGGGTTTTCCGGCTCGACGGCGGTGCCGGCGGTACGCCGCGTCGCCGCCCGGCTGGCGGCGTACGCGACCGTCCTCGCCTACGACGCCCGCGGGCACGGGCGCTCCACGGGCTGGACGACGCTGGGCGACCGCGAGGTGCTCGACGTCGACGCGGCCGTCGGGCACGCGCGGGCGGCTGGCGCTCGCCGGGTCGCCACGGTCGGCTTCTCCATGGGCGCGGCCGCGGTCGTACGGCACGCCGCCCGGGTCGACGGGTACGGCCTCGCCGAGCGCCCCGACGCGGTCGTCGCCGTCAGCGGCACCGGCCCCTGGTCGACCCGGGCGACCGCGAGCCGGGCGATGCGCCGCCTGCACCTGCTTGTCGAGACGCGGCCCGGCCGGCTGGTCACCCGCGCGGTCCTGCGTACCCGGGTCGACCCCCGCGGCTGGGCGGTCCCGCCGGTGCCGCCGGCGGAGTGCGTCGCGCACGTCGGCGTACCGCTGCTGCTGGTACACGGTGACTGCGACGGCTACCTCGGCCTGGAGCACCCGCGCGCGCTGGCGCAGCGGTCGGGGGCGCCGTTGTGGGTGGAGGAGGGCTTCGGGCACGCTGAGGTCGCGATCCAACCGCAGCTCGTCGACCGGATCGGCAGGCACGTCGCGGGGCTGCTGGCCTGAGCCGCAGACTGGACGCATGAGCACCGGATCCCTCGACGCGCCCGCCACGTGCACCCTGCGCTACTGGGCGGCGGCCCGCGCGGCGGCCGGCACTGCCACCGACGAGGTGGACGCCGGCACGCTGCAGGAAGCCCTGGCGCAGGCGGTCGATCGGCACGGATCCGGGCTCGAGAAGGTGCTGTCGGTCTGCGCGTACGTCGTCGACGGCGACCCCGTAGGCAGCCGCGCGCACGAGAGCGTGCCACTCACGGCCGGGGCGCTCGTCGACGTGCTGCCGCCGTTCGCCGGAGGGTGATCGCGCTCTGGCAGGATCACCGGGTGGCGGACGGCGACTCGGCGGTGGACGGGGGCGAGGCGGACGGGGGCGAGCGCACGCCCGGCCGTGTCGCGGGCCCGGCCGGCGGAGCAGTGCCGCCCCACCCGGTGCCGCCCGAACCGGTGCCGCCCCACCCGGTGCCGCCCGAACCGGTGCCGCCCCACCCGGTGCCGCCCCACCCGGTGCCGCCCGAACCGGTGCCGCCCCACCCTGCTCCCTCACGGCTCTCGCCGTCCCGCCTCCGGTTGCTCCTGCAGGGCCTAGGTGCCGCGTCCACCGGCGCCGCTCTCGCCCTGCTCGCCCTTCCGGGCCCAGGGCTGCTGCTCGCCGGCGTCGTCGTCGTGCAGGTGCTGCTCAGCCTCGGCCTGCTGGAGGTGCTCGAGTCGCCCGCGCGCCGGGGTGTTCTCGTCGTGGCCGCCGGGGCGGTCGCCGCGGCCGGTGCCCTGGTGATCGGCGACGGGGAGGTCGACGGCTTGGCCGGGGTGGTGGGGCTGTCCCTCGTTGCCGCGCTGCTGCACCAGCTACTGCGCCGCGGCAGGCGCAGTCGGGTCACGGCGTCGCTCGCCGGCACCCTGCTCGTGGTCGTGCTCGTGGTCGCCGCCGCGTGCCTCGTGGCGCTGCGCGCCGACGACGGTGGCCGCGCCGTCGTGGTGCTCGCGCTCGCAGCGGCCGCCGCCTGCCTGCTGGCCGGGCGGCTCGGCGACATCCTCCTCGCGCAGCCGATGGTGGCGCCGGGCTGCAGCCGCGGCCTGGCGGGCCTGCTGCTCGGGGTCGTCGCGGGTGCCGCCGTCGCCGGGCTCCTCGCGGGCTGGGGCGAGGTGCCCGCCGTACGAGCCGTGCTGCTCGGGCTCGCCGTGTCGGTCACCGCCGCCGCAGCCGACCTCGCCGTCGACTCCGCAGCCGCAGCCGCAGCCGCAGCCGCAGCCGCAGCCGCCGCCGCCGCCGCAGCCACGCACGGATCTCCAGCCGCGTCCCCCGGCGCCGCCGGGTCTGCCCCGACGGCAGGCGCCAAGCCGCGGGGACGAGCCCGCCGAGCCGCGGCGATTGCCGGGGTGGGCGCACTCCTGCCGTACGCCCTCGTCGGCCCGGTCGCCCTCGTCGGAGGCCGCCTGGTGCTGGGGTGAGGGCCCGTTGCCCTAGGGTCAGCCCGGCATCTACACCGGCTGACCGGGGAAGCGGGCGAGCGCGGGCGTGGTTGACGCGCTGTGTGCCGTGCCTGCTCCGCGCTCGCGCCGCCTCGTACAGGCCGGTACGGGCCGCCGCCAAGCGCTCCCGGAGCCCAGCCGCAGCCAGGCGGACGCGGTGAGCGACGTGGCGGACCTTCGGCCGGTGCTCGTACGGCTCGGCGCGCAGCCCGGGGAGCGCGCCACGCTGCTGCAGTTCTCCAGCGCGTTCTGCGCGCCGTGCCGGGCCACGAGGCGGGTCCTGGGCCGGGTGGCGCAGATCGTGCCGGGCGTCGCTCACGTCGAGCTCGACGCGGAGCTGCACCTGGACATCGTCCGGCAGCTGGGGATCCTCGGCACGCCGACGACGCTGGTCCTCGACGACGCCGGGCGGGAGGTAGGCCGGGCGGCGGGCCAGCCCACGACCGCCCACGTCCTGCAGGCGCTACCCTCGTAAGCATGGTGCTGGTCAAGCGGCGTGCGGTGGACTTTTGCCGTCTCGCCGGCTGCCTGTGTCCGCTCGCCTGACGTCCCGGCGGCAGACTCGAGCACCAGGGAGCGCACTACCCGTGACCGCACCGACCCCGGCCGGCCTCCGGTCCGGCGGCACCGGTCGATGACCTCCCTGGCCGCCGGGTCCTCCTGCCGGACTGCGCTGCCGCGCAGCACTCCGACCAACCCGGCCTCCCCGACAACCCCGGCACCACACCGACCACATCGGGCACCACGATCTACGAGGGAGCATCTGCATGAGTCGCGCTGACGTCCTGGTCGACGCAGAGTGGGTCGAGGCCCACCTGGACGACCCGAAGATCGTCCTCGTCGAGGTCGACGAGGACGTGTCCGCCTACGACGGCGGCCACATCAAGGGTGCGGTCCGCATGGACTGGACCACCGAGCTGCAGGCGCCGTTCGAGCGCGACGTGGTCGACAAGGAGGGCTTCGAGAAGCTCCTGTCGAGCAAGGGCATCGGCAACGACGACACCATCGTGCTGTACGGCGGCAACAACAACTGGTTCGCGGCCTACGCGTACTGGGAGTTCAAGCTGTACGGCCACCGGAGCGTCAAGCTGCTCGACGGCGGCCGCAAGAAGTGGGAGCTGGACGGCCGCGAGCTGGTGAAGGACCTCCCGGACCGCCCGACGACGCAGTACACGGCGCAGGAGCAGGATCCGTCGATCCGCGCTTTCCGCGACGAGGTCATCGCCAGCATCGGCAGCAAGAACCTCGTCGACGTGCGCAGCCCCGATGAGTTCAGCGGCAAGATCAAGGCTCCGGCTCACCTGCCGCAGGAGCAGAGCCAGAAGGCAGGGCACATCCCCACCGCGATCAACATCCCTTGGAGCAAGGCCGCCGCCGACGACGGCACCTTCCGCTCCGACGAGGAGCTCGCGAAGCTGTACGGCCAGGCGGGCCTGGACGACGCCAAGAGCACGATCGCGTACTGCCGCATCGGCGAGCGGTCCTCGCACACCTGGTTCGTGCTGCGCGAGCTCCTGGGCAAGCAGGACGTGAAGAACTACGACGGCTCGTGGGCGGAGTACGGCTCGCTCGTACGCGTCCCCGTGCAGAAGGACGTCTGACATGTGTGGAGCCCCTGACCAGGACACCCTGCCGGCCCTCGAGGTCTCGGCGAAGGAAGCCGTCGTGCACGGCTTCGTCAGCCGGGCCGGCTCGCCCCTGCCCGGCGCGTACGTGCGCCTGCTGGACGGGACCGGCGAGTTCACCGCGGAGGTCCAGTCCAGCGCCACCGGCTACTTCCGCTTCTACGCGGCTGCGGGCGACTGGACATTGCGCACCCTGGCGCCCGGCCAGGTCGTGGACACCCCGGTGACCGCGGTGCAGGGCGAAGCCGTCGAGGCGACCGTCGAGGTCCCCGCCTAACTGACGCCTCACTGCGAAGGCCCGACGGCCCGGCTCCCTGCGAAGGGGCCGGGCCGTCGGCCCCACCACGCGGCGCCCGTCATCGGCGTACGACGACGAGCGGACTCCTTCTCGGTGCCGGGCCGCCCGTGGTCCTCCGCACAACGATTCGCCACCTGCTCGGCTCGAGCGGGTGCCGGCAGTGGGCAGAGCTGTCCCGCTCACGTCACCCAGCCGTCCGGCCCGAGCCGCCGGCCGTCCTTGAGCCGGATGACCCGTCCGCCCTCATGGATGTCTGCGTGGCTGGCGTCGCAGAGCAAGACCGTGTCGTCCAGGCTCGTGCTGCCGCACCGGGCCCACGGGGTGCCGTGGTGGGCGTGCATGATCGCTCCCGTGTCCCGGGTCGACCGCACGCACCCGGACGCCTGGCAGACTCCTCCGGTCTGGGCGTACAGCGCCCTGCGCTCAGGTCCCTTGAGAGTGCGCTCGCTGTGGCTCATCTCGAGAACCCGCCCGGCCAGGCTCATGACCAGGCGCGTGGCGGCCCCGGCACAAGCCCACCGCCGGACCAGGCTGACGGGCAGGTTGACTCCAGCCGCTCCTCGGGCCGGCAGCGTCCCCGGCTCCCTGTCGAGCGTGCCGGCGCTCAGGGTGACGAGGATCTGCACGGGGTTCTTGTCGTGCGTCCCACCCATCCCGGCCGCGAGGTAGCGCTCCAGCGCGTGGTGGAGCGCGTCGTGCAGCCGCTCGCCCCGGCTGCGCGGTCGTCCGCAGGACGCCAGCTCGCTGTCCGGGTCGTAGGGGTCGAGTCCTTCGGAGCGCAGCGCCGCCGCAGCCTCGGTGTCGAGGGGACTGTCGGGGTCGCGGGTGAGCTCGGACTGCAGGACCGTGTGGAGGCGCTCGCCACACTCGAAGCTCAGGTCGCCCTCGAGGCGCCACCCGGTGCCGTCGTGCTTCTGCACGAGCTTCAGGCGGCGGGCCTGCTCGGCGCGGCGGGCCCGCTCCTCGAGCTGGGCAGGGAGCAGGGCGTCGACCAGCTGCCCGAGCGCCCCGGCGAGCTGGCCGGTCTCCACGTGGCTCGCGACGAGCACGAACGCCGCCTCGAGCCGCGCAAGCTCGCTCACGGGCGCACTGTGCACGTCGGCGAGCCGGTCGGCGAGCTCGGCCAGCTCGGGCGGGTCGTCGGCAGCGAAGCCCCCGCGTGCCTGAACGACCACCTGGCGCGCCCCATCGAGGATCACGCCGGACAGGGCCTCACCGGCGGGTTGACCGTCGATGCGTCCGTCGGCGCGGTCGACGTGGGGGCGCAGCGTAGCCAGCGCCGCCTGCACGTGCTGGGCCACCGCCACGCTCATCCGCCCGGCCGCGAGCTCGTCGGCGACCAGCGGCAACCCCGACAAGCGCCGGGCCAGGCCCAGCTGGGCGGGGGGGACCTCGGCTCCCTGCTCGCGAAGCCACGCCAAGGTGGAACGCGCGTCCTCGAGCCGGTGCAGCTTGCGGTGCTCGATGTCGGTCAGGGCCCGGATCTTCGCCGCCTGCAGCACCTGCTCGGCGGCGAGGATCACCCTGGTCGCGGCCAGCGTCTGTTCACCGGCGAGCGCGCACGGCTGCCACCCCCGCAGGCCCTCCACGGCGGTCTGGACGGCGAGCACGGCCGCCGGCAACGGCAACGGCACTCGCGGCCGGTCCGCGCCGGGCATGGCCCAGTCCTCCACAGAGGAGTCGTCGCCCTCGAACATGTGTTCGAGTCTACCTGCTTCTTGTCGGTTTGACCAGCAGCTCAGCTTGACGTGTTGTTCAGCGGGTACGCCGCTGCGCCTCGGGTGGCCGGCACGGTCAGCTTGATCCGCGATGGTGGGCGGGACATCGTCGTTGACCCCGGCATGGTGCCGAGCAGGGCAGCGATCCCCGCAGATGGCGTGCCGCTCACGCCGTCGGTGCTCCTGCTGACCACCCCTGGCCACACCCCGCCGGACCTCAGCGTCCTTGTCGGTACACCTCAGCATGTCGCCGCCCTGACGCACCTGTGGTGGACGGCGGAAGAGCCCGGCTCAAGACCCGTACGCCACCGAGCCGCAGCTGCTCCGGGCGCAGCGCGAGCGGGGTGCTGGCCCTGGTGGACCTCGTAGTCCCCGGCCATGACGAGACGTCTGTTCCGGGCCCTCAAACGACCCGTTGAACAGCACCTGTCTCGACCGCCCTCGACGGTAGGCCCACGCCAGTACGGCCCCGTCCACAGCGACGGGGTGTGGGCGCGGCTCTGGCGCCTTTCGTCAGCGGAAGCGGCGCCCCTCGTCGCGTCGGTAGGCCCAGGTGGCGAGTGAGCCGGTGAGCAGCGTCCAGCCTGCGAGGACCAGCGGGGCAGCGCCGGGCAGGTCGGCGCCGGTGCTGGCGGTGACGACCAGATCGCGCCCGGCGCGGGTTAGGCAGCCAGGTGGACAGGGCGTCGAGCCAGGAGGGGAACGTCTCGGGGGCAGGAACGGGCCGCCGGCGAAGGCCAGCGGCAACAGCAGTGACTGGGCTACCGCCAGTGCGGCTTGGTCGTCAGCGAGTAGCCGATGGTGATGCCCAGGAGAAGCGGTATCCCGGCCGCGAGCAGGGCGGCGGCGGTCAGGGTGAGCCGGGACATCGGCAGCGTTGCGGCGGTGAGCAGCCAGGCGATGAGCACGAGGGGAAGCAGCCCGAGGGCGGCGAAGGCGAGGCCGGTCACGAGCCGGCCGGTGAGGGGCCCGGCCGGGAGGGTGCGCAGATAGCCGTCCCAGGGCAGCGCGCGGTCCTCGGCGACCCCGACGCCGTAGGTGAACAGGCACACGCTCATCACCGCGACGACGGCCAACTGGGGCGGTGGCGGCGGTCGCGGCTGCCGCGTCCTGCGCCGCGGGCTGCGGGACCACGAAGAACAGGAGCGACAGGGACGGGAAAAGCGTCGTACCGATCACGGCGATCGGGATCCGGATGGTCTCGGTGAACTGGTAGCGGGTGTGCAGACCGGTCAGCCGGACTGTGGTGGGCGTGCTCATCGGGTCACCTGTACGCCAGCGCGCCGCCTCTGGCTGCTGGACGCGGTCAGGGCGAGGAAGGCCTCTTCCAGCGAGGCGGTAGCCACCTCCAGGTCGCGGAAGGCGACCCGGCGGGCGACCAGCTCGCGCACCAACGCGTGTGCATCCGCGGTCCACAGCTCGTGCCGATCCCCGTCGCGGCTGCTGCGCTCGACGCCGACCAGGTCGGGCAGTTCGGACGCGCGTAGCCGGACCCGCAGGATGGCCACCAGCGACCGTACGTCCGCCAGGGTGCCGTCGACGCGGATCCGACCGGAGTCGATGACGACGACTCGCTCCGCGAGGGCCTCGACCTCCTCCAGGTAGTGGCTGGTGAGCACGACGGTGCCGCGGCTCTGGTGATAGCGGCGGACCGCGTCCCAGAGCGAGTGCCGGGCCTCGACGTCCAGCCCGGTGGTCGGCTCGTCGAGCAGCACCAGGTCCGGACGGCCCACGAAGGCGAGCGCGACCGCGAGCCTGCGCTTCTGCCCTCCGGACAGCCCGCCGGTCTGGCGCCGCTCGAGACCGGCGAGGCCCAACTGGTCGAGCAGCTCGCCGGTCGGGACCGGGTTGGCTAAGTGGCCGGCGACGAACTCGACGACTTCGCGGACCCCCAGCGTCGCCGGCAGCCCGGTCTCCTGCGGGGTGCTGCCCAACCGCCGGCGGCGGACCGCGTCGCGTGGGTCGCCGCCGAACAGCTCGACGAGACCGGACGTCGGCCGGCGCAGCCCTGTCAGCAGTTGCAGCAGGGTTGCCTGCACGGTGCGGGCGAGAAGCTCCACGTCAGCCTCCGGGCCGGCCGGTCACCGGATTGACAAGTGAGGTGCTGAGGAGCTGGCGCAGCGCCGCGGTGTAGTCCTGCAGCGCGCGTCGGCCCGACCGGGTGAGGGCGAGGTAGGTGACCGGGGTCCGGCCCTGGTGGGTCTTGGTGACCTCGACGTAACCGGCAGCCTCGGGTCAGGCCTGCCCAACTCGCCACGACCACCCAGGCCCGCCGTCAGTACACGAGCGCCTGTACGTCGTCCTCCAGCGCCTCGGCGACGAAGGCGGCCGCACCGGCGATCCGCACCCCGGGCAACAGGTCGTCCTGCACGAGCCCGCGGCGTACGGCGCACTGCGTGCAGACCGTGAGGGTGCCGTGCGCCAGCACGTCGTCGCGCAGGTCGGCGAGCGGAGCGCTGTGCGGCAGCACGAAGCCCTCCGCGCGGCCGGGGACGGCGAACCACACCGACTCGCCGGTGAGCCACAGCGACACCCGTACGCCCGACAGGGCCGCGACCGAGCTGACGGTGAAGGCCTGAGCGCAACGTTCCGGCGCGTCCTGCCCCGAGGTGGCCTTCACGAGCAGGGTGGATCTCACGACGGTAGGCTAAGGCCCTTCCAGGGAGAGGCCGCCTTCGTGCTCGAGCTCGTCTACACCGGCATCCTTGTGCTGGTGTTCCTGTTCATCTCGTGGTTCTCGGTCTACGTCGTCTACAAGCTCTACCAGGGCCAGCGCTAGCGCTACCGCTGGTGACCGGGCGTTAGCATGCGGGTGTGAACTCCTCGCCGGCCGACGAGCAGGACGTACGCCCCGAGCTGCACCCGGCGCTGGAGCCGCTCAGCTGGCTGGTCGGCGCCTGGGAGGGTGTCGGCGCCCTCGTCTACCCGACGATCGAGGACCGCAGCTACCTGCAGCGGGTCGAGTTCAGCCACGACGGGCGGCCGTTCCTGCACTACTCCTCGCGCTCCTGGCTGCTCGAGGCTGACGGCACCCGCGGCCGACCGGGCGCGTCCGAGGAGGGCTGGTGGCGGCCGGGCAAGGAGAAGTACGACGTGGAGGTGCTCCTGTCCTACCCGTTCGGCGTCGTCGAGGTGCTGGTCGGGCGGGTGGCGTTCAAGAAGGTCGAGCTGACCGGCGACGCACTCGTGCGCACGCAGACGGCGAAGGAGATCACCGCGACGAGCCGGCTGTACGGCGGCGTCGAGGGCGACCTGGCGTACGTCGTGGAGATGGCGGCGGTGGGCCAGCCGCTGCAGCCGCACCTGTCGGCGCGGCTGTCTCCGGTGGACCGGTCATGACCGAGCCAGGCGGGTGAGTGCCGTCTTCGCCGGCGCTCTGCTCGCCCTCGACGTGCTCCTGCTCGCGTACGTCCTCACCGTCGTCGTCCGGGTCCTCGTCCGGGGCACGCGTCGCGTGCGGCGGCGCGAGCGGCAGCTGGTCGTGCGGCGCTGCGACGGCTGCCGGCTGGCCTGGCAGGGCGAGCCCGGCGTCGACTACGGCCGCCTCGAGCTGCTGCTTCGCCGCAGGGCCCGGCGCAGGGCCCGGGCGAAGCCGACGGCCGCGCCCGCCTGGGCGAAGGCCCGCGGCTGGAACCGCTGTCCCAGCTGCCTGTCCACCCGGGTCCGCACCTCCGGAGACGGCGAACAGACGCAGGAGGTCGACAGCCGGGTCTCGGTCGAGGCAGCCGGCTACCTCGCGACCGGGCTCGGGCTGGGGCTGCTGGTTCTGGCCGCCGCGGGCTTCGCGGTCCGCGGATGAGCACACCCGTGAGGACATCGGGCCTGATGCAGCGCATGCGTCCGTTGCTCCCGATGCTCGTCGTCGCGGCGGTTCTCGGGGCGTGGCTGGGCCTGCGGGCCTTCGCTGCGCAGCACCGTCTCGAGCAGGCCCGAGGCTCCCTGACCACCGCCCGGGTCGCGCTGGTCGACCGGCGGGTGGATGACGCCCGGGCGGCGATCGAGGCCGCTATCCGCGACACGTCCCGGGCTCGTCGCCTGACCGGCGACCCGGTCTGGCGCGTAGCGGCAGCCGTGCCGTTGCTGGGCCGCTCGCTGCAGTCGGTCCGCGGCATCGCCGCGGCCGTGGACGACGTCGCCCGCCAGGTGGTTCCCCCCGGGCTGCGGGCCGCCGAGGTGCTCGCCGGGCCGGAACTCCGGACCGATGACGGCGCGATAGACCTCGGTCTCGTCGAGGGCATCACGCCAATGGTGGCGCAGAGCGGAAGCCGGCTGCGCGCCGTGCGCGACCGGCTGGCCGGCCTCCCCGCCCTGGGCGTGGTCGGTCCGGTCCGTGCTGAGCAAAGGGCGCTCGGGACACAGCTGGCAGATCTCAGCGTCGCCATCGACCGAGCCGGTCAGGTGGCCGCGCTCGCTCCGCCGCTGCTCGGTGCCGACCGTCCCCGCCGCTACTTCGTGCTGGTCCAGCAGCCCGGGGAGAGCCGGGGAACGGGCGGCCTGCCGGGGGGCTACGCCATCGTGGAGGTCGACCAGGGTCGGGTGCGGGTCACCGCGTCCGGCTCCAACCGGGACCTCAAGTCGGGCGACATCCCGGTGCCTGCCGGGGTGAGCGAGGAGTACGCCTATGAGTACGGCGGCAACCTGGCCTTCCGGCTGTGGTCCAACGTCAACCTCAGCCCGGACCTGCCGGTGGTGGCCAAGGTCGTCGCGGCGCGCTGGAAGGCCCAGGGCGGTCAGGACGTCGACGGCGTGATCGTGGTCGACCCGACCTCGATCGCTGACCTGCTGCGGGGCAGCGATCCGGTGGACGTGGGCGGCGGCAAGCTCGTCGCGCCAAAGAACATGGTGCGCTTCCTGACCGTCGACCAGTACGTCGGCATTGCCTCCGTCGAGAGCGACCAGACCGAACGCAAGGACGCCCTGGCCGGAGCCGCCCAGCAGGCGGCCTCCCGGCTCAGCAGCGGCGCGGACGACACCGGGCAGACGCTGGCGGGCCTGACCGCGGCCGTCACGAGCGGCCACCTGCGCATGGCGAGCGACGACCCGGCGCTCCAGCCCGGACTGGCCGCCGTCGGGATCGACGGCGCCCTACCGCGGGGCGAGGCACCAGTCGCCTACGCCGTCGTGGAGAACGCCAGCCAGGGCAAGCTCGACTCCTTCCTCGAGCGCCACGTCACCTACACCGCGGGGCCGTGCACCGGCGACATCCGGGCCAGTACGATCGCCGTGCAGCTGCGCAATCGCGCCCCGGCCCGCGGCCTGCCGCCCTACCTGACGAACCGAGACGACGACGGGGTGCCGAGGCAGTCCTTGGACAGTGCCGTGCTGCTGCAGACCTACGGCTCCCCGGGTGCAGTCCTGCAGGCCGCGGAGCTCAACGGCACGCCGGTGCCTCAGCTCGACACGTCGGACGACGGCACCGGGCTGCACGAGGGTCTGGAGGCAGGGCTGCCGTTCTGGTCGCTCTACGTGAACCTGCCCCGCGACGTGCCTCAGGTGCTCACGCTGCACCTGGAGGAGCCGGTCGTGGCGGGCGCGCCACGGCTGCCCGAGCAGCCGCTCGTACTCGCGCTGCGGCGTACCGTCGACGCACCGATCTGCTCCTAGACCGAAGTAGCGGCGGGGGCACGACGAAGGCCGCCTCCCGCGGGAGGCGGCCTTCGTGGGCGGTTGCTACGTCGCGGAGCGGCGGCGGCGGCCCAGGTAGACGGCGGTGGGTCCGGCACCGAGGAACAGCGCACCTGCGCCGGCGAGGGCGATGAGCCCACTACCGCTGGTTGCTGCGGACCGCGAGGCCACGGGTGCCGCGTTGATCGAGGTGGGTGCGGACGGGGTGGACACCGACCCGGCCTTGGCGGCGCCCCCGGCGCCCGGTTGCACGAGAAGCGGCTCCCCGGCGACGACCTTGACGGGCAACCCGAGCGACGTGCTGTCGCCGTTCTCAGCCGTTCCGTAGACATTGATGTCGTGAGCACCCAGGGCGGCGTCGGCCGGGGTCGTGAAGTAGCCCCGAGCGATGCCCTCCGGGCCGACGTTGAGCACGGTAAGGATGTTGCCCGGAGTGTCGAAGGTGACGCGTACAGGAGTGCCGGGCTGGAAGCCGTCCACACGGACGTAGTTGCGGGCCCCGCGACGGGTCTCCCGGTGAGCGATGCTCATGCCATTGAAGACGCAGCCGCCGGTCTTGGGTGCGTAGTGCTTCGCCGTGGGGCACTGGCTGGGCGCTGGGCCCGCTTCGGGAGCGGCCGCTTGCGCCGGTGACTGCAGACCGAGGACTGCCAGTCCGCTCAGGACGACGGCACCGACGCCGACTCCTGCTCGAGATGTGGACATTGCATCTCCCCATGGCCAGCCGGATACCTTCCGTATGGCAGTGATAACACTGTGTCACAGTTCGACGGGATGGCAAGGGGACTGTGAGGCACCGCCCGAACGGGCTACTCAGGCGCCCTGGGCGACCGACGCAGCGGCCGGCCGCGACGCGGGTGCGGCAGGAGGCGGTGCACCGGCGCGCAGCGGAGCGGCGGGGCCTGATTCGGGTGCCAGCTCGAGCGCCCTGACGGCGTCCTCCCGCGACAGCT
>JAABUN010000796.1_pt1 | contig 78062 bp, 67 predicted proteins | sample 5559311 | NCBI WGS metagenome assembly JAABUN01 (sample SAMN10711877, study PRJNA513370) | rock metagenome | isolation source: Antarctica rocks | place: Antarctica: Victoria Land, Siegfried Peak sud | reverse complement strand
GACTCGATGTCCCGGAACGCCCAGACGATACTGACGAACCACAGCACGGCCAGGTAGGCCCCGATCAGTGCCACGAAGATCTGGGCACCTCGCGCGAGCACTTCCTCGATCGCCATGCCAGCCCCTTTCCGTTTCCCGTGAGCGGCGGCAGCCTGTCGCTGCGCCGATGCAATCGTGCCGAACCCGACGTTCCGGGCTGGTCTCAGGCGATTCGTTCGTATCGCGCGACGTCGAAGATGAGCAGGGTCGCTCCGCCGACCGCGACGGCGATCGGCTCGTTGACGTAGGTATCGACGGGCTCGGCCAGTGGCATGACGGGGTTGGCCAGCCGGTTCTCGGCCTGACAGGCCATCTGGATGATGCGCAGGGCATCGGCCAGATATGCCTCCTGAACGCCCACGAACAGCGTTGCGTTTCGCTCGCGCAGAAACCCGCTCTGGCCATCGATCAGTGTCGCGTGAAAACCCCGCTCCACCAATGCCCCAAGCGTCACATTGCTGTCGTGGCCCTGGATCACCGCGACGATCAGTTTCATCGCGTCGCCGGGCTGGCGGGCCGCCGTCATGGTCATCCTGCGTCGACCACCTCGTGCAGTGCGCGGGAGGACTCAATGCGTCGTTCCCAAAGCACTGAACGTACAGTGTCGCCGATCACGGACGCGACCGCAACCGGCGACTGGTCGGCCGGAACGATAACCCAGGTCGCCGGATCGGCGCCGGCCAGCCGGAGGTAGGTCGTCCGGACGCGCTCATGGAACGCATCGGATTCAGCGTCGAGCCGGTTCGGCGCATCGCCGTCCCGATCGGCGAAGCGGCGGGCCAGCCCCTCCCGCACGGGCAGGTCGAGGAGCAGCGTCAGGTCGGGCGTCAGACCACCGGTCGCAAGGAATTGAGCGGCGGTAAGCGCCCCGCCGTCCAGCCCCCGCCCACCGCCCTGATAGGCCAGGGTCGAGCCCGTGAACCGGTCGCTGATGACGACCTTGCCCTCGGCCAGCGCCGGTCGGATCAGGCGCTCGATGTGGTCCGAGCGAGCCGCCGTGAACAGGAGCGCCTCGGTGGCGGGAGACATCGCGCCCCCGGCCATCGCCTGGCTGAGGACGAGCGCGCGGATGGCTTCCGCCAGCGGCGTCCCGCCCGGCTCCCGCGTCAGGACGACCTCGTGGCCGCCGGCCCGGAGGTCATCGGCCAGCCGGCGGGCCTGAGTCGTCTTGCCGGCCCCTTCCGGGCCCTCGAAGCACACGAACAGTCCCTTCATACCGGTCAGCGCCACTCCGTTCCTGTTCGGTCTCCCGCTACGCACCACGATGGTGGTGTCGCCTGATCTACGACACCACCATCGCGGGGGTTCTCTCCGGTTCGACCGGCGGCCGAACAATGCCAGCTCGCGGGCCGATGTTGCGGGCGACTACTGCATGCCGAGGCGAAAGAGCTCGACGTGGCGGTAGGGCTCACGACCCCGGCTGCGGCTGCCGAGATTGTAGCGGTCGGCCATCTGATGCTGGAGGCGCCGGACGTAGGCGCCCTGCGGCGCCAGCGAGATCGGCGGCGAGCCGCCCATGATGTGAGCGATCGCGTCCTCGGCCTCGACCATAGCCCGGGTCACGACGTCGTCGCTGGCCTTGGGGGCCGGCGAGGCGTCGTCGGACAGGTTCGCGGGAAGATCGTCCTCCTCCCCGTCCCAGTCGATCTCGTCGAGCTCGGCGGCACGGTCGAAGTTCGAATCGGAGACGGTCTCCATCCGGCGGGTCGGCATCGGCGTTCGGCGCGAGGCGGCGAACGGGAACAGCCCGGCGAGGACGTTCTCCATCTGCGTCTCGGTGTTCGACCGCATGACGTAGACGGGCGTACCGCGGCTCTCGGCGTCCCGGAGCGATTGCGGCTTGCGGCGGTAGTAGTTCTTCAGGGTAACGACCATGTCCGACTCGCGCAGGTCGCGGACGATCGTGGCCGGGACCCCGAGCTGATTGATGGCCGACTCCAGCCGGTTGCGGCTGATCCCGAAGGGGTAGAGCCGGAGCGGCTTGCTTTCGGTCCCCCTGCCGCGCGGGAAGGACGGAGCGAACTCGACCGCCTCGGGGACCGCCCGGGTTTCGAACTCCTCAGGCGCCACGTCGGGCGTGGCCTCGGTCCTAACGGCTGTCCGGAGGGTCGGCAGCGTGATCGGGGCCGGTGGAACGTTGGCGACTGAGACCCGCAGGTCGGTATCACCGCGGCCATTGCGCAGCTGGCGGGAGCTGAGATCGACGATCCCCGACCCGTTGCCATTCCCGTTCCCGCCGCCACTCCGCCGGCCGGACATGAACTGTCCGCCGGGTCGCTGCTGCGGCTGGCCGGGGTCGCGCCGGGACTCGTCGCGGTTGCCGATCTCCAGCTCGCCACGATCATTCCGGCGTCGGGTCTCGGCCCGGGGCGCGACGCCCCGGAGGATGCCGTCGACGGTCGTGGCGACGTCGCGGTGGACGGCGACCTCGTCCCGGCTGACGATCTCGACCATGATCCCGAAGGTCGGCGGGCCCTTGCGCTCCAGGATCGACTTCTGAGTCCCACGCCGGCGCGCCTCCTCGTCGGAGAGCGTGACCGACTGGATCCCTCCGATCAGATCCGACAGGGTCGGGTTGAGCATCAGGTTCTCGAGCGAGTTGCCGTGCGCCGTCCCAATCAGCTGGACGCCACGCTCGGCGATGGTCCGGGCGGCGCCGGCCTCGAGCTCCGTCCCGATCTCATCGATGACGATGACCTCGGGCATGTGATTCTCGACGGCCTCGATCATGACACCGTGCTGCTGGTTGGGCGTCGGCACCTGCATGCGCCGGGCCCGGCCGATCGCGGGATGCGGGATGTCGCCGTCGCCGGCGATCTCGTTGCTGGTGTCGACGATCACGACGCGCTTGCGGTACTCGTCGGCCAGCACCCGGGCGGTCTCCCGGAGCATGGTCGTCTTGCCGACGCCCGGCCGGCCGAGCAGGAGGACGCTCTCGCCGGACTCGATCAGGTCACTGATGATCTGAATCGTGCCGAAGACCGCCCGGCCGATCCGGCAGGTCAGGCCGACGATCTCGCCCTTCCGGTTCCGGATCGCGGAGATGCGGTGGAGGGTGCGCTCGATACCGGCGCGATTGTCGTCACCGAACTGGCCGATCTTGCCGGCGACCAACTCGAGATCGTCGCGTGTGACGTCCCGGTCGGTCAGCATCAACTCGCCGTGCTGGAACCGGGCTTCCGGGCGGCGGCCGAGGTCGAGGATCAGTTCGACCAGACCACCGAGTTCGTGCTGGTCGTCGAGACCACGGATCGGCTCGGAGATGTCGGGGGGAAGGGCGTCGAGGAGATCGTCCAGATTGTCGGTGACGGCAACGTCCGCGCCATGATCGGGTCGTGGGACGAGGAACTCGTCGGCCTCATATGCGTTCCCGTCGCCAGCCTCGCTGGTCGGGACTGCCACGATCGGCTGGGGCTGTGTCGACTGAGCCGGTGTGTAGGTCTGCGGCATACTGCTCACTCACGACACCTCAACGACTGATGCCGACCGGTGCGGACCGGTCGAAGCGGCGCGGGGCAACGCGACGAGGACGGCGGACAGGCTGCTGATGCGACGGCGCCGGCCTGACTCGACGCCACGGGATGACTCTGTCCGCAACCTGTTCAGGTCACGGCGTCGTCATGCGGCTGGGTCTGAAGGAACGTCGGGACACGCTGCGGCACCCCCTCCCGGACCTCGGCGAACGCCGGCACCACATCGAAGACGGGCAACCGGGTGTTGGCCGTGGTGTACTTGATCATCAGGTTCTGCTCGTGAAGCGGGACGAGACCTCGCCACTCCAGCTTCGTCCGGATCTCCTGCTGGTAGTTCCGGATCGACGCGTAGACCCGGTCCGACCGCCGCTCGACCAGCCAGGCGGCGACACCATCCAGCAACACGTCGATCAGCTCGGTCCGCTCCGGCAGGACGATCAGTTCGACCGCGTGTCCCGTCGTCCGGCTCACGATCCGGGCCATGGCGACGATGTGATGCCCCTCCTCGATCACCAGCCCGTGGACGCCGACGCTGGCCTGGTTGTCGGCGACATCCCAGCGGTGACTCGTCAGCGCCTCGGCGTACTCGACCTGCCGGGGGACCGAGGCGCTGTAGAGCTGCTGGACGGCCCAGGTATCGGACGGCTGCTGACGACGGACCGCCGGCGGCATCCGGCCAGGACCGAAGTCCGACCCGACCAGCACCGTCTCCGACGCGTAGGGCCAGAACCCGACCTCCCGCAGCCCCGTCGCGCAGAAGGCTCCGTGCGGGACACGGGCGTAGAGGCGCTTGACGCCGTTGACGCCGGCCAGGGTAATCCCATACCGGATCAGCTCGTCGATGACCGGGATGGCGTCGAATACCCCGACGGCGGCGCCGATCGCGTCCAGCCGCCAGCGCTGGTCCGGCCGCTGGGGCTGGAACATCGCGATGCCGACGACGCGGTCCCCGGTCCGGGCGACGAGGACGCGGCGGCGCGAGCGGGGCCAGCGCACCCGAGCCCGGAGGGCGGCCCGGACGGGACTGAACGGGACCAGGAGCGACTCGGGCTGGTTGAGGAGCTCGATCCCGGGGAGGCGAAGGAGGTCCGGCAGGTCACGCAACTCGGCATGGCCGATGGTCAGCGGGAGGGGGTGGAGAGCGGATCGCCGTGGAAAGGGCGTGGATTCCGGCTCAGTGGGACGTACCGCCGGATGGTTACCGCTCCGGTCGTCTATCTTCGCTTCGCGCGGAAGGTCACCAGTTCGCCCCTGCATGCTTGAGAAGTGTATCCATCGCGGCGTCTCACGGCAATCCACCAATCTGTACGTACGCTCAACTTAATAGACCGGTAACAGTCGCGGACGTACCGGCCCGCGTCTTACGCCGATCCTGCCCCACCAGGCTAGAGTGGGCGGCGACCATTCAGCGCCCGGCCAAGGGTGACCTCGTCGGCGTACTCGAGGTCGCCGCCGACCGGCAGGCCGCTGGCGGGACGGGTGATCTGGATGTCGAGTGGTGCCATCAGCCGGTGCAGGTAGGTCGCCGTCGCGTCGCCGGGCAGGTCGAGATTCATCGCCAGGATCACCTCGTCCGGGTGGCTGCGCTCAACCCGGTCCATCAGCTCCCGGATCCGGAGCTTGTCCGGCCCGATGCCCTCGACCGGCGAGATCGCCCCATGGAGGACGTGGTAGCGGCCGTGGAACTGTCCGGTCCGTTCCAAGGCGACGACGTCGAGCGGTTCCTGCACGACGCAGATCGACCCGTCCCGGCTCTCGTCGGCGCAGATGGCGCAGGGCGAATGCTCGGTGACGTTGAAGCAGACCGAGCAGAGCTGGATCCGCTCCTTGACTTCGACGATCGCCTCCGCCAGCGCCAGCGCATCCTCCCGTGAGCTCCGCAGGAGGTAGTACGCCAGCCGGGAAGCGGTCTTGGGGCCGATCCCCGGCAGCTTGGCCAGCGAGTCGATCAGCCGGGAGACCGGCGGGGCGGTGACGGGACCACGACGATTCATCGACAACCGCTCATCCTCCTGGTGCCGTGACGGACCAACCTGCTGCGTGTCCTGCGGCCTCCCATTATACCAAGATCGCCCGACGGAATCGACATTCTGTCAAGTCGTTCGGCCGTCCGCGATCGGCCCGGCCGCCGCGGTTGCCCGTGACATGGGGGCACCGTAAGCGGGTGACCGGCCGTCTCGGCGGCCATCGCCGCTAGGCGAGATCGTTCCCTACGGCCAACATGCGGTCGGCGAACAGTCTCCTCGCTGGCACAGAGGAACTCCTGCTGGCGGGTGTCTTTCGTAGCGGCGACGTTTACGACCAAGGCCGCCGCAGACACCTTCGCCGTCAGGCGAGACGGTGTTCGCCACCGACACGCCACTTCGAATCTCGCTGGTTCGTGACCAGGACGACCACTGCGCGGAACGGTGCCTGCCGGCGTAGACAGGGCAAGCCAGGTCCTTGCGACAACGATCGCCGGCGACGGCGAGCGGCTCCTGAGCTTCATCGACCCGATCGCGACGGGCTCCACCGTCCGGTTCGAGGCCCCTGGCCGCCCGATCACCCCGTGGGCAGAGGCGGCGAAGCGGCGATTCCGGCGAGAGACGTCCGGGTCAGCCTACCAGCCGGCATCGTCCGTATCGTCGTCCTCGGTCCGCATCCGGTCCGACAGCTGCTGCGCCACGTCGAGTATGGCCGAGTACGCGTCGGCCTCGACCCGGTCGACGGCCACGTCGCCGTACTCGAATCTCGCGTCGGTCAGCAGGTCCTCGACGCGCGCCACCGGGTCGTGCGTGGACCAGCTGGCCTCGAACTCGTCTCCGGCCTGCGTCATGAGCGCGTCGGCAAGGGAGGCAACCAGCTCATCCATGGCGGCGTCGACCGGCATTGCGGCGAATCGTTGAGTCATCGGAGCGACTGGCAACGCCTCGGTTTCCCCCTTTGCGACAGGGGTAGGCGGAGCCATGGCGTCCGCCTTGACCGGGTCGGGCTTGATCGGATCGAGTTTGACCGGAGCGGCTTTGGCTGCGATGCGATCTGACCGTCGCGAGCGTTTGAACGGCGGCATCCTCGTTCCTCCTTCGATATCGATGTTGGCCTTCGCAAAGCAACAGCCGCAGCTTTCGTCGCAGGGACATGGCTTGCCTTGTCCGTGCCGAATGCGCCGTACCGCGAAGCGGTGCCCCTTTACGCGAGTGGGTACTTTCGATGTGACATGTCGGTGGCGAACACCGTCTCGCCTTGCGGCGAGGTCCGCTGCGATGGCCGGGCTCGCAAGCGTCGCCCCTACGACGCGACGACACCTGACAACTCATTCCGCTTCCGCCAAACCACCAGCATTCCGACGATCCGCTGTCCTGCACACCGACACCTTCGCGTCTCGTCACTGTCGCATTGCACCGGGTTTCCGGATGGGTGATAGGGGCTGATCCGCGCTCGACGAGGAGGCCCGCATGGATGACCGCCGGCTCGACACCGCTCCTCCCCCATTCCGGCGGAACCTGCGCGACAGTCTGCGCCTGCTCGGCGTCATCGTCCGGCTGACCTGGGGCACGGCGCCGTGGATGTTGACCACGATCGTCGCGGTCTCGGTGATCGCGGCGGCGCTGCCGATCGCCCAGCTGTTCCTGTCCAAGGCTGTCATCGACCGGGTCTCGATCGACCTCGGGCTGATGACGGCAGGTTCCTCGCTGGCGGAGCGGGCGCCGGTCGGCGTCTGGATCGGCCTGGCCGTCGCCGGGCTGGCCCTCGGTCTGCTGATCGAGCCGATCGCCCGGACGCTGGAATCGCTGATCGGCGACCGGCTGACCGAGCGGCTCATCCGGGCCTCGAACCGCTGGCGCGGGATCGCCCGCTTCGAGTGACCCAGCCTTCGCCGACGACCTCAAGACGGCCCGGGACCACTCCGACCGGATCGGCATGGACCTGATCAGTATCGGGACCGAGGTGCTGGTCATCGTCGCGACGTCGACCGGTGTCGTGATCGTCCTCGCGACCCTCAACCCGATCATACCGGCCGTGCTGGTCCTGACCTCAGTGCCCCTGATCGTCAGGACCTGGGACTTTGGCAGCCAGATCGGCAGCACGCTCTACTGGAAGATCCCCGGCGTCCGGAAGCTCGCATACCTGCGCAACACGCTGATGCAACCGGAGCCAGCCAAGGACATCCGGCTCAGCGGGCTCGCCTCGTTCTTCCAGCAGCGGTACGACGAGACGCTGGCGGACGTCCAGGGGACGGTGGACCGGACGCGATGGCAGCTCCTGCCCGGCATGACGATCGCCAACATCCTGTCGGCCGGAGCGGCGTCGGGCGTCTACGTCTGGGTCATCGTCGCGATCGCCGAGGGCCGCCGGCCGCTGGGCGACCTCGCCCTCTACGGCGCGGCGGCGCTGATCCTCCAGGCCCGGCTGGAGCAGCTCGGCACCCGCCTTGGGATGATCCCGTTCTACATGCAGCATCTGCCAAGTCTCGGCCGAATCGTCGAGGCCGGACCGGACGTGCCCGAACCGGGGCAGCCAGCCCCGGTCCACCGGCCGCTGCGGGATGGTGTCGCATTCGACAACATCACGTTCACCTACCCCGGCGCCGCCGGCAAGACCCTTCACGACGTCTCATTCGCGATCCCGGCCGGCGGCTCCCTGGCCCTCGTCGGGCTCAACGGGTCGGGGAAGACGACGATCGTCAAACTGCTGCTCCGGCTCTATGTCCGGGACAGCGGCACCATCACCGTCGACGGGGTCGACCTCCGCACCATCGACCTCGACGACCTGCGCCGGAACGTCAGCGTCACTTTCCAGGACTACATCCGCTACAACCTGACCGCCGCCGCGAACATCGCCGTCGGCGACCTGTCGTCACTGGAGGACGACGACCGTCTGATGGCGGCGGCGCGGCTGTCCGGTGCCGACCGGGTCATCGACGGGCTCAAGGACGGGCTCAAGGACGGGCTGCGGACGGAGCTGGGACGGGAGTTCGGCGCCCACGACCTCTCGGCGGGCCAGTGGCAGCGCATCGCGCTGGCCCGGACCTTCGTCCGCGATGCGCAACTCCTGATTCTGGACGAGCCGACGGCGGCCCTCGACATCCAGACCGAGCATGACATCTACACCCGCTTCCAGGCGCTGACCCGCGACCGGACGACGCTCCTGATCAGTCACCGGCTCTCGGCCGTCCGCCTGGCCGACCGGATCCTGTTCCTCGAAGGCGGCACGGTCATCGAGACCGGCAGCCACGCGGAGCTGATGGAGTTCGGAGGCCGCTACGCCCGGCTCTACCGTTTGCAGGCCGCCCACTACGGCATCGACCCGGACGCCAGCCAGACGGCGGCGACAGTGACCGTGGCGGCCGGGATGTCGAGCAGCGCGGAGGTGGCCCGTGGCTGAATCGACGGCGACCTCGCCACGGACGGGCCGGTGGCGGCGGCTGAGCACGGCGCCGGGCGGGATCGCCGAGACCGTCCGCCTCTACGGGACCGGGCTCCGGCTGATCGTCGCCGGAGCGCCGGGACCATCGGCCGTCTTCCTCGTCCTCGTCCTGGCGACCGTCGCGATGCCGATCCTGCAGGTCTGGCTGGCCCGCGAAGTCCTCGACGGGCTGGCCGCGGCCAACCAGCGCGGCTCGGGGTTCGACCGCGCCCTGCTGTGGCCCACCATCCTCTACGCCGCGACGATCCTGATCCCCACCGCGCTGAATCCGGCCCAGTCCGTCCTCACCTCGATCATCGAGGACCGGGCGGTGCCGGTCGTCGACCGCGAGATCATGCGGTGCGCCGCGGCCCTGCCGGACCTGACCCGGATCGAGCGTCCCGCCTTCCACGACGAGGCGCACCAGCTCAGGCAGGTCGTCGGCGTGCTGCCGTACCTGCTGTTCGTCCTCCAGAACTTCGGTGCCGCCCTGCTCACCATCCTCGGCATCTCGCTGCTGCTGACTGGCCTGCACCCGCTGATCCCGATCGCGATCCTGCTGTCGCTCGGCCCGCAGGCAATCGCCCAGAATCGGCACATGGTCCTCTATTACCAGAAGATGGCCGAGCAGTCGCGGGCCGCCCGGGAGGTGGGCGACGCCGTCCGGGTCGTGACCGATCCGGGGATGGCCAAGGAGGTCCGCGTCTTCGGGCTGGGCGATTTCTTCCTCGACCGCTTCCTCGACCGCTACCAGATGGCCATCAGCGAGATGCAGCCGCTCCGGCTCCGGAGTCTCCGCTCGACGCTAGTGTTGACGATCCCGCTGGCGCTGGCGCTGGCCGGGTCGCTCTGGTACGTCTCGACCAGGGCGGCCAACGGCCAGCTCTCTCCCGGCGACATCGCACTGTTCCTCAACGCCATCTTCCAGATCGCGATCGCCGCGCCGAGCGTCTTCGGCGTCGCCCGGTTCGTCTCGACGTCGATCCCGCCCCTGCGGACGCTGGACGCCTTCCGCCGCTCGGCCGGCCCCGGCGTCGCCATCGCCAGCCCGGACACCGCGCTGCCGATACCGGGCCGGGTGCGTGGCGGGATCGCCTTCGACGGCGTGAGCTTCGCCTACCCGGAGAGCGAGACGGCTGTGGTGGAGGATCTCGTCGCGATGCTGCCAGCCGGCAGGGTCACGGCGCTGGTCGGGGCCAACGGCGCCGGCAAGAGCACGATCGTCAAGCTGCTGACCCGAATGTACGACCCGACCCGCGGCAAGCTCCGGATCGACGGGGAGCCGGCCGCCGCCTACGACCTCGACGGGCTCCGGAGCCGGACGGCGGTCGTCTACCAGGACTTCGCCCAGTTCGCCCTCTCGCTGCGAGAGAACATCACCGTCGGCGCCTGGCCCGACGACGTGTCCGATAACGAGCTGCGACGGGCGGCCGACTGGTCCGGCGCCGACGAGGTCGCTGCCGCCCAGCCGGATGGTTACGACACACAGCTGACGCGCCACTTCGCCGGCGGCGTCGAGCTCTCCGGCGGCCAGTGGCAGCGGGTGGCGCTGGCCCGCTCGGCCCTGCGCGACGCCGCGATCGTGATCCTCGACGAGCCCAACGCCGCCCTCGACGCCGAGGCCGAAGCCCGTCAGATCGACCAGCTCGGGAAGATGGCGGTCGGCCGGACCGTCCTCGTCATCAGCCACCGCCTCTCGACCGTCCGCCGTGCCGACCACATCCTCGTCCTCGACGGCGGCCGGATCACCGAGCGCGGCTCCCACGACGACCTGCTGGCCCTCGACGGCGAGTACTCCCGCCTGTTCGCGATGCAGGCCGACCGGTTCCGGTAATCGGCAGGTCCGTTCAGCCGGCATCGAACGGTTTCACCATCGGCGGCGCCGTTCCGCGTAGGGGCGTCCGCTCTCGCTTCGCTGGCGGCGCCCTGCCGCCGCAGCGGCCTTCGCCGTCAGGCGAGAACGTGTCACGCAACCGGCATGTTGAGGGCACTGCGCCGTCCAACGTATTTTTTGGGCCTATTCGACCGCCAATGTCCCGAAACACCGTTGTCGCCCTGCGGGGCGACGGCCACTGCGGCGGCCGGGCTCGCAAGCGACGCCCCTACAAAACGGAAGACAGGAAGGCGAAGCCGACCAGCATGCGCCCCTCCCCGGGCGGTCAGGCACTTCAGTGCCGAAACCGAGCCGGGGAGGGGTCGCGCTTCGCTGGGGGAGGGGTCTGCTCGCCGACCACGACCCGCCACCGCGCTACTCCGCGCTCTCATCCGTCAGGAACACCGTCCGGCCCTTGATGCCGTCCGCTGGGCCGATGATCTCCTGGTCCTCCATCTCCTGGATCAGCCGGGCGGCGCGGTTGTAGCCGATCCGGAGGCGGCGCTGAAGCATCGAGGCCGAGGCCGTCCCCTGCTTGCGGACGATCTCGATCGCCTGGTCCCAGAGCGGGTCGTCCTCGCCGTCGTCCCCCGCGCCACCGCCGCCGTCGGCCGCGTCGCTGACGCTCGGCAGGTCGATCCACTCCTGGGCGTACTGCGGGATCGGCACGACCGCCTGCCAGTGATCGACCACGCCCGTCACGTCTTCGTCGGCGACGAAGACCCCCTGGATCCGCTGCGGCTTGGCGGCGTCCGGCGGGACGAACAGCATGTCGCCCCGGCCCAGCAACCGCTCGGCCCCCGGCGCGTCGAGAATGACCCGGCTGTCGGTCATCGACGAGACCATGAAGGCGATCCGGGCCGGGACGTTGGACTTGATGATGCCGGTGATCACGTCGACCGACGGCCGCTGCGTCGCGAGGATCAGATGGATGCCGGTCGCCCGGGCCATCTGCGTCAGCCGCTGGAGCAGCGACTCGACCTCGACCGGCGTCGTCATCATCAGGTCGGCCAGCTCGTCGATGATGACGACAAGGTACGGCAGGTTCTCGGCCCCGGGCTCGTCGGCGACCTTGAGGCGGTAACCATCGAGGTTGCGGACGCCCAGCGTCGAGAACAGCGTGTAGCGCCGCTCCATCTCCCGCAAGACCAGCCGCAGCGCCGGGACGACCTTGCCCATCTCCGTCACGACCGGGCACTGGAGGTGAGGCACGCCGTTGTAGCCGGTCAGCTCGACCATCTTCGGGTCGATCAGCAGCAGCTTGACCTCGTCCGGCCGACGCGTCAGCAGGAACGTCGAGATGATCCCGTTGATGCAGACCGACTTGCCCGAACCGGTCGCGCCCGCAATGAGCAGGTGCGGCATTCGGGCGAGGTCGCCGACGATGTACTTGCCGTTGACGTCCAGGCCGAGCGGGATCGGCAGCTTCTGCTTGCCCTTCATATAGGCGGGCGACTCCAGCGTCTCGCGCAGGCCGACGGTCATGATCTGGTCGTTCGGCACCTCGATCCCGACGCGGGCGTGGCCCGGCACCGGCGCCTCGATCCGGATCTGCGGCGCGGCCAGGGCCAGCGCGAGGTCGTTCTGCAGCTCGGTGATCCGGCGGACCTTGACGCCGTCGCCGGGCTCCAGTGCGAACTGGGTCACGGCCGGCCCGGTGTTGATCTCCCGGACCCAGGCCTGGACCTTGAACGAGGCGAGCTTCTCTTGGATCAGCCGGGCTTTGGCCTCCAGCTCGGCCGTGTTGGGCTTGTGCGCCTCGTAGTACGGTAGCTGGGCGATGCTCGGGAGTGGCATCGCTTCGCCCAGTACCGTCCGGACCACCGGCGCCACGACGGCCGCGACCGGGGTCGGAACCGGAACCGGCCGGCCCTGCCGGTGCGGGACGTTGATGACCGGCTCGCGCAAAGTGGACTGAACGGGCACGGCCGCCGGCGCCGCCACGACCGCCGGATCCGGCTCGATCTCCGCCGCGGCCGCGACGGCGGCGCCGAGCGTCGGCGTCATCTGCGAGACCATCGATTCCCGCGACGCGCGGCCGCGCCGGCTCCGGGCGGTGGGAACGACCGCCTCACCTGTTTCCGGGACGTCAGCCTCAGCCTCGTCGAAGGAAATCGCGCCGTCCTCGTCAGGGTCCTCCGGCAGATCACGCAAGCGACGAGGCGGTGTCAGGATCGCCAGGTCGTGGTCGATGTCGCCCACTGCGTGGACCGGGCCGGTCTGCCGGGGAGCGTCGAGCGCCGAGCCACCGGTCAGGCCGCGGCGGCGCTGGAACCGGCCGCTCCCCCGCTCCGCCGGATCCGCGCCGGCGAACGGGAGGCTGAGCGGCTCGGCGGACAGCCCGATCCGGTCGTCGCTGTCGTCTCCATCGTCCGGCCAGGCGTCGAAGTCGTCGTCCGCGCCGCGCCCGGGTCGCACGCTGCGCTGCGGGAGGAGCCACCGCACCTCGTGGCAGAAGCGGACCAGCGACATGCTCGCGAGCAGGAAGACGGCGACCGTCCCGATGAGGTAGAGCGCGACGCCAGCGACGACTTCGCCCAGTACGTCGACCGAGAGCGTCGCGACGCCGAGCCCGAGGTTGCCACCGGGGTGGAAGCCGGGCCGGCCGGCGCCCATCTCCAGCAGACCGAGCGCGGCGACGGCCAGGGCAAAGCCGCCGAGGTAGTGACGCGGCCGCAGGATCGACTCGTCCAGATCGCGGAAGACGCGGAACGAGACCAGCAGCAAGAAGACCGGCACCAGCCAGCCCCCGATTTGCCCGTAGGCGGAGACGAGGACGTGCTGCCACCAGACTACCAGCCGGCCGTCCTGCTCGCCGCGAGCCAGCGCCCAGCCGGACAGCCCGGCCAGGAACAGCAGCGCGACGCCCAGCACCTCCCGGTGGAAGCGGTCGACGAGCGCGAGTTGAGGCAGCCGGTCGATCATGTTGCCGACGGCGACGAGCGGCCGCACGAGCGGCGACCGCCGTTTGGCCATCTCCGGAACGAACGTGGGGGCCGTGGCGGGCGAGCGCTTCCGGCTCTTCGCGGTGGTAGCCAAAGGAACCGGCACTCCCTCCCGGACGGCCGGGCGCCGACGTGCCGCACGCTGGAGCGCACGGACAGGGTCCGTCGGGTGATCCACGAGACCGGGCGGGCTCCGGCCAACGTGTCACAGTGCGGGAAATAGCGTGTACGGACAGATTATGCCATAGACCCGTCCTCCCCTCTCAGTCCCGGTCGCCCGAGTGATCGACAGAGGTTATGTCCTGCCTGGCGAGCCATCCGGAACAGGACGTCGCCCGCTTGCGCGAATCGGACCAGTCGCGGCAACGATGACGTTCCGTGACGAAACCGTGACAGCGACGGCCACTCCTTCGATCATGCTGGCAGGATGCCCGCGGCACTCTTGGCGGGCGAACCGAACCGTTCAGACAGGAGACGAGACACCATGTTCGACCGGATCAAGGACCTCATCAGCGAGCCAGGCAGTATCCAGGACAAGCTCAGCAACCTCCAGGAGCAATTCACCGGCGGCGGAAACATCCAGGACCACCTGAACAGTGACACCCTGCAGGAGCAGGTCGGCAACTTCGGGGGGCTCAGCGCGATCTCCGAGCAGTTCACCGGGGTCGAGTTCCCGACCGGGCGCGACGACCTCGCCACGCTCCTCGAGGGCCGTGGCGTCCCAATCCAGATCACCGATCAGCTCCACAACCTCGACGTCTCCCAGTTCCAGAGCCGGGACGAGGTGATGGGGATGATCTCAGGTTTCCTCCGCCGGTAGCGTTCCGCCTGGGAACCCGGGTAGAACGTGTTGATGCTGAGCCTGTGGTACACCCCCTGCATCGTGTAGCGTGTGCAGCTTTGCACGCAAACCCAGCAACGCAGAGGAGTCAACCATGGACCGTCTCAAGGATATGGCCGGCAGCGCCGGCGGCATCGGCGACATGCTCAAGGGCATTAGCTTCCCGATCCAGAAGGACGAGCTCGTCAGTCAGCTCTCCCAGAAGGGGGCTCCGAGCCAGATCACCGACAAGCTCCAGGGCGCGGATACCGATCAGTTCACGAGCCAGGACGACGTCATGTCCAAGGTTCAGGGCATGATGTAATCGCGGCCGCGTGAACCGGACACCTTGGACGCGACCACGGTGTCCGGTTCACGGTTCCATGAAAGGGTGAGCATGAACAGTATTCGACGATCTCTCACGGCGCTGGTCGCCACCTCGTTCGCCGTCGCGGCTATCGCCACCGGTGGCGCTGGTGTCACCGCGCAGGACGCTACCCCGGCGATGGGCTCGTCCACGGGCGGCAACTATCCGGTCGCCATCCACCAGGGCACCTGCGAGATGCCGACCGCCGAGCCGGCGTACCAACTCGACAACACCTCCCCCGTCGGCGCCGATCAGCCCGACGCGACCGTCCTCGGCACCCCGACCGGCGTCCCGGTCCTGCGCACCAGCGGAAAGATCAGTGCCACGCTCGAGGACGTCGCCAACGGTGGCAACGTCCTGGCCATCCATGCCAGCCCCGAAGACTACGGGACGATCATCGCCTGCGGCCAAATTGCTGGCCCGGACATTGACGATCAGTTGACCATCGCGCTCCAGCCGGTCGGCGGATCGACCGTGACCGGCGTGGCGACGCTGGGCAAGGACAGCTCCGGCATCCTCGGGCTGGGCGATTCCGAGATCGCGGTGACGGTCTATCTGGTCGAGACGGCCGCCAACTCGCCAGCCGACCCGACGATCGCCACGCCGATCGCCCCGGCCAACGCGCCGGCCCCGACCGAAACGCCGACGCCGGCCGCGTAGGTCCGGTCGCAACCGTAACGTCACGACAGACGGCGGCCCGGGTCCCCCTCCTGACCCGGGCCGCCGTCTGTCGACTGGCAATCCAGACCGGGGATCTCGGTGTCCGCAGGCTATCGGAAGGGCTGGAGTCATCCTGGCTCGCTCCGGCACCGCGGTCATCAGTATCGCGGCGGGCATGGTTCTCAGCGACGTAGGCACCAGCCTAGGCGCTGCTCGCGACGTCGGTGATCCCGTCGGCCGTCGGGCGGTAGCCGTCGAGCGAATCCGGCCCTCGCGGGTCGTCGATCCCCTACGCCGTGTCGTTCCCGGCGGTCCCGGCCGTCCCGGCGGCGGTCCGGTCCAGCGCGTCAGCATCAGTTTCCGACCCTACCCCGCGACCCGGCATCTCGTTCGTCACCATGGTGAACTCCATTATGCCGAACAACCTGAGTCGACGTTCCTGTCAGGTCGTCTCACGGTCGCATGCGGATGCGGTGCCAGCCGGGCCCTCTGCGAGCCGCTGTCTGGGCGCCTTGCCGGGTCAGCCCGCCGCTCGCCGCTGATTGCTCGTGGCACCATAGTGGTCAACTGGTTCGGACTGTCCCGGCCCGCCACCTGGCAGAGATACGTTCATCGGGAACCGTCTGTCGCGGCGAAGCATCTGACAGGATACGAAGAAGGCAGATTCCCAACCCCGCTGGCCGCGGCCTGCCGGAGCAAACCCACGGAAGGACGAGATGAGCACGCTGACATACACGATCGACGACGTGACGATGCCGGCTTCGATGGCGGACGATCACTCCGGCGAGTACGCCGAGATGATCGCGGTTCGGAACGAGATCGAGACCGAGGTTATGGGGACCGACGCGCTGACGATGACCGCCGAGGAACTCCTGCCGCTCTACTCCGACCAGGAGTACAGCCCCCGGCGGATGGTCGTCGTCCGGGTTGACGGGCGGATCGTCGGCCGTGGCTTCTTCGGCTGGTCGCCCGAGGCGGGATCGAAGTCGGCCACGGTCTACGGCGAGATCCTGACCCGGTTCCGGAACCAAGGTCTGGGCACGGCGCTGTTCGACCACCTTGAGCGGCTGGCGAGCGACGCTGGCTACGGCATTGTGCAGACCTACGCAACCCATAGCCCGCTGACCGGTGGTGAGCGGCTCGCCTCCCCGACCGGCTTCGGCGACCTCGCCGCCCGCGACCCGGGCGTCCGGTTCAAATCGCGGCGCGGCTACCAGCTGGAGCAGGTCAACCGGCTCAGTGCCGTCGACCTGCCCATCGACTCGACCGTCCTCGCGGCGCTCCGGCGGACCGCCCAGGACGCCGCCGGCGAGGATTACCGGATCATCTCGTGGCTGGGCGCGACCCCACCCGAGTGGCGCACCGACCTCGCCATCCTCCACAACCGGATGAGCGTCGACATCCCGCAGGGTGAGCTCGACGTGACCGAAGAGGCGTGGGACGAGGCACGGGTGATCGCCAGCGACGAGCGGATGGAGGCCGGTGGGCGCCAGCTCCTGACCGTTGCCGCCGAGCACGTTCCGACCGGACGTCTGGCCGGTTTCAGTGTCCTGTGGCTGCCGGCCGACCGGTCCCGCCCCGTCGGGCAGGAGGACACGCTGGTCCTCTCCGAGCACCGCGGCCACCGCCTCGGGATGCTGATGAAGATCGCCAACCTGCAGGAGCTGATCCGGGTCAGCCCGGAGACGACGACGGTCTACACCGGCAACGCCGAGGAGAACCGGCACATGCTGAGTGTCAACGAGACGGTCGGCTTCCACGCCATCGGCTACGAGGGTGCCTGGAAGAAGATCCTCACGGCCTGAGACGACCTGCCAGCGTTCGGGAGACAAGACGACGAACGACCGCTGGCGAATACGCCTGCGGTCGTTCCGTTCGACAGTTCGTGGGTCTTCGTCGGTCGCCAGGCTACGGCGTCGGCATTCCGCCCGTGACCGAGATCGTCGAGGCGGTCACGTAGCTCGACTCGCCACTGGCGAGGAACACGTAAGCCGAAGCCAGTTCGGCGGGCTGGCCCGGACGGCCCAGCGGCGACTGGGCACCCATGTCGGGGATCTTGTCGGGTGGCTGGCCGCCACTGGTCTGGAGCGGTGTCCAGATCGGTCCCGGCGCTACGGCGTTCACCCGGATTCCCTTCGGCGCAAGCTGCTCGGCGAGCGCCTTGCTGAACGTGTTGTTGACCGCCTTGGACGGTGCGTAGTCGAGCAACGTCCCGGACGGCTGGTAGGCCTGAACCGAGGTCGTGATGATGATGGAGCCGCCGGCCGGCATGTGCGGCACGGCCGCCTTGCACAGCCAGAACATCGCGTAGACGTTTGTCTTGAAGGTCGCGTCGAACTGTTCGGTGGTCAGGTCGGCGATGTCGGCGACCGCCGTCTGCTTGCCGCCGTTGCTTACCAGGATGTCCAGCCCGCCAAGCTGCTCGACGCCGTGAGTGATTAGGGACTCGCTGTAGGTCTCGTCCTTGAGATCGCCGGGGAGCGTGATCGCCTTCCGCCCGGCCGCCTCGATCAGCTGGACGACCTCGCGGGCATCCGCCTCCTCCTCGGGCAAGTAGGAGAGGACCACGTCGGCACCCTCACGGGCGAAAGCGATCGCGACGGCCCGGCCGATGCCGCTGTCGGCGCCGGTGATGATCGCCTTACGCCCGGTCAGCCGGCCGCTGCCGCGGTAGGTCGTCTCACCATGGTCCGGCTTCGGGGTCATCTCACTGGCGAGTCCGGGGGCCGACTGGGACTGCTTGTCGAACGGCGGCGTCGGGTACTGCGTCGTCGGGTCCTGAATCGTGTACTGATCGGTCGCCATTTTCCGTCCTGTCGTTCTGCCGGAACAAGATCTCGGCCAACCGCCCAATCGACGGCAACAGGATTCCTGCCCGCGTCTCACCTTTCAATGGATTCAATATGCTTGCCATCGGCTGGGACGCCAGCGAGTTCGTCTTAAATCCAACTGAGTATCTGGGTTTACATTACCACAGACTGCGACGGCCAAACCATTCTTGTGATCATCGAAAATGGCTTCGGGACACTTCCTTCAATCCGTCAATGCTCCCACGGTCGTTCGAGACTGTCAGGCCAGCTGACGAACGGGAGCAAGTGCCGACCGTGTTCGTCAGAAGCTCTGCCCGGAAAGATCCGCAAGTCCTCCTCACCCCATTGTGAATCGAGCAGGCAGCGAGGGTCCAATTTTGGCCTGATATCGAGTTGCATGCACTCAGCGACCATAACCGCAGGGAGACTCGTTCCCCATCCAATCAAAATGCGATTGGAGTGAGGCTCTTGAACGGCCTGATCGAGTTGGTCCAACGCTCGCTGCAAAGTGTCAAGGATGTCGATCATCAACTTCCAGATCGGCTCTTCGAGCCAGATACGACAGAGAACGAAAACGCTGTGGTGACTGTTGTGATGGGTGACGTCCCCAGGCTTGATTGTGCCATCCCAGTCAGCAGGACGCTCTGCTCTTGACAGCGGAATGGTCTTGTTGGCCGTTCCCCAAAGATTGAATTGAATGTCTACAGGACCGTCCGGTGCTGGCTGAGCCCCTTGGTAGACGAAGTGACTCCATCGCATTTAGCGTCTCCGATATCGGGGGTGACAATACGCTGCCAGCGGTCTGCTTCGGGCAAGCTCTGCGCAATAAACTCGCGCTCGACGCGAGCTTCGGCGGGTGCTAATACTACGACAATTGTTAGGGTTGCAGTCGAAGACCCGAAGAACGCTGCTCGCGTTTTCGTCGAGGGGGGACCGGGTAGCATGACATCAACAACGGCCTCGCCCAACAAGCGCAACTGGGGCATGGCGTATCCATTCGCCATCTCGCTCTTGGCTGCAATCGTCTCCGGTGTCGCAATCGGCTTCGCCCTTCACGCGGATGTCGTTCAGGTCCTCCCAGGTGAAGATCAAACCAGCACCGCCTTGGTGGAGGAGCTACAACGCGCAAATGATCGGCTTCTTGGAGCTCTATGGTCCACACTCGGCATTGCCGTCACACTCGTGTTACTAGTTGTCGGGCTCAACCTATTCCGTGGCGACCGAGTGATTGAGCGTGAACGCGAGGTGGTGGAGCGGGGGTTTGGGCTTCGCCTCACCGAATCTGAAACCCTAACGAGGGCTGCGCTTGGAGACCGAGTGGATTCCGAGGTACGTCGACTCGAGCAGAAACACGACCAGGAGATCCAATCAATTACTGAGGCACTCTCAGAAGAACGCCGCGAACGCGCTGTGCTGACCTATCGCATTCTGGAAATCCAGCAATCCTTCTTTCTGATTCGTCTAAACACGTATCCACTGCTAAACAACGGCGAATCGATGCCAGGTATTGAGATGCGACTCGGTAGTTGGGGGATTCACGCCCACGAATTCTTGAGTTCCGCGATCAACAGTGGTCGTCCCGAGTTGATTCGCCAAGTGCTCGGCACCTTGGACCGTTGGATTGGCGAACAACCGAATCCTCAGTCTGGCATTTTCTTCGAGGCGATCCGTCAACGATTGCGCTCATTGCCGAATGATTATGACCCTCTTCGATCGGATCTCCTTGAACGGCTCGGTCCAACCAACCCTTGGGAGGTACAATCGGAGGCAAAATCTTAAATCGGATCTGCGAACAGAGAGGGAACCCGCAACTCGGGCTGCCTCTCTGTTCTATTGACATCGGTGAACAGTAGTCGCTACCGATTGCCTCTATGAGCACCTATCCGTTGCTTCGCGTCTTCGGTAACTTTATGACCTTGCCTGCGAAAGATATCTCAGTCCGCCGGGACCGGCTCCGGGACGCCGGCCGGCATGACCATGTCGATCGTGCCGGTGAACTTGCAGTTCGGGCACTTCACCTGCCCGTTCTTGCCGGCCTCGACCAGGTACGAGCCGCAGGTGGGGCAGCTCGCCGCGACCGGCTTGTTCCAGGCGACGAAGTCGCAGGTCGGGTAGCGCTCGCAGCCGTAGAACGTCCGGCCCTTCTTCGAGCGCCGCTCGACGACCTCGCCCTCCTTGCACTGCGGGCACTCCAGCCCGGTCCGCGTCAGGAGCGGCTTGGCGTTGCGGCACTCCGGGAAGCCGGAGCAGGCGAGGAACTTGCCGTAGCGCCCGAGCTTGATCACCATCGGCCGGCCGCACAGGTCGCAGACTTCGTCGGTCGGCTCGTCGCGGAGCTGGACGCGCTCCATCGTCTGCTCGGCCTTCTCCAGGTCCCGCGTGAACGGCCCGTAGAACTCGTGCATCGTCGGGATCCAGGCCCGCTCGCCGGTCGCGATCTCGTCCAGGTCCTCCTCCAGCCGGGCCGTGAACCCGACGTTGAAGATGCCGCCGAAGTGTTCGACCAGCTGGTCGTTGACGATGAAGCCGAGCTCGGTCGGAAGCAGGCGGCGCTCCTCGGTCGTGACGTAGTTGCGCGCCTTGATCGTCTCGATCGTCGGCGCGAACGTGCTGGGCCGGCCGATGCCGAGTTCCTCCAGCGTCTTGACCAGCGTCGCCTCGGTGTAGCGCGGCGGCGGCTGCGTGAAGTGCTGAGCCGGGTTGAGCTGGCGGAGGTCGAGATCCTCGCCCTCGTTCAGCATCGGCAGGGCGCCCTTGTCGAGCTCGTCGGTGTCGCCATCGTCGCGGCCGGCCTGGTAGACGGCCATGAACCCGTTGAACTTCACGACCGACCCCGTCGCCCGGAAGGTGTACGGCGCGGTGCCAGCCGCCACCATCGCGGCCGATCCGGCCGCGATGTCGACGCCCGTGTTGTCGAGCAGCGCCGGGCGCATCTGGCTGGCGATGAAGCGCTGCCAGATCAGCTGGTAGAGCCGGAACTGCTGGCTGGAAAGGTTGCCCTTGACGCTCTCAGGGGTCCGGTTCGGATAAGTCGGGCGGACGGCCTCGTGGGCCTCCTGGGCACCCTTGCTCTTCTTCGCGTAGAGGGGCGGCTTGTCCGGCACGTACTCGGCACCGAACCGGTCGGTGATCGTCTCGCGGGCCGCCTGCTGCGCGACCGAGGCGACGTTGGTCGAGTCGGTCCGCATGTAGGTGATCAGACCGACGGTCCCCTCGGCCCCGACGTCGACGCCCTCGTAGAGTTCCTGCGCCAGCTGCATGGTCCGCCGGGGTGCGTACCCCAGCTTGCGGGACGACTCCTGCTGCATCGTGCTGGTCGTGAAGGGTGCCTGAGGCCGGCGCTGGGACTCGCGCCTCGTCACCGTCTGGACACGGTAGGACGCCCCATCGAGCCCGTTGACGACGGCCATCGTCTCGGCCTCGGTCGCCAGCTCCGCCTTCTTGTCGCCGATCCGGCTGAGAGCGGCGCTGAAGAGGTCGCTCTTCTTCGGCTCGCCGCTGACCCGCTTCGCGAGGTCGGCGTCCAGCGACCAGTACTCGACCGGCTGGAAAGCCTGGATGTCGCGCTCGCGCTCGACGACGATCCGGAGGGCGGCCGACTGGACGCGGCCGGCGCTGAGGCCGCGCTTGACCTTCTTCCAGAGCAGCGGCGAGACGCCGTAGCCAACGAGCCGGTCGAGGATCCGGCGGGCCTGCTGGGCCTCGACGAGCTGCATGTCAATGTCGCGGGGCTCGGACATCGCCTCGTTGACGGCGGCCGGGGTGATCTCATGGAAGACGACGCGGTGGATCTGCTTGCCGAGGAAGTCGGCGTCGGTCGCCTTCATCAGATGCCAGGCGATCGCCTCGCCTTCACGGTCGGGGTCGGTCGCAAGGTAGATCGTCCGGGCCTTCGCGACGCTGTCCTTGAGGTCCTTGACGACCTTGTTCTTGTCCCGCGGGACAAGGTACTTCGGGGCGAAGTCGTTGCCGACCTCGACGCCGAGGGTGCTCTTCGGCAGGTCGCGGATGTGCCCCATCGAGGCCTTGACGGTGTAACCGGCGCCCAGGTACTTGGCGATTGTTCGCGCCTTGGCCGGAGACTCGACGATGACGAGCTTGCCCCGCCCGGCGCCGGTCGGCGAGGCGGTCTTGCCGGCCGACTTCTTCGCGGTCGCCTTGCTGCCAGCGGCGGTCTTGCCAGTGGTGGACTTGCGGGCCGTCGTCTTGCCGGTCGCGGCCTTCGTCGTGGAGGCGCGGCTCGACTTCGGAGCGGCGGATGCCGTTGCGGTGGTCGTCGCGTTGGCGCTGGCCCCGGTGCTCCGGGCAGGGCGCTTCGCGGAGGGGTCGTCGACCACGTCGTCGACCAGTTCGGTAGTATCGGTTGCCATGTGGTTCCTGTCGCGATGGGACGAGGGTGGGACTGGGAAGGGTCTGCTAGCTATCGGGTGACCGAGAAGGAAGCACCGGGAGGGCGGGTTGAAGGAGCGGGGTCCCGGCTCGGCTTCGGTCGTTCAGGGTCGCGAATTTTCTGCCATTTGTTCTACCTTAGCCACCGGATCGAAGCGGTGTCAAGGCTGAACGAATCTCGACGCTCCGTTATCGAGAATCATTCTCAATTGTATCCGGGCCGTCAAGCGGCTGCGAGATCGAAGCATAGCCACGGCTGTCAAGAGCACGGATCGGTCCGCGATCGCGGCGGGACAGCCACTGCCCACTGTACGGTCCCCGGATCGAAATGCCCGGACCTGGTTGCAAGGACGCCCGGGTGGTGTTCCAATACCGCGTCCCGCCAACATCGCCGACCGTCTGAACCGACACCGGCTGAACTGAATGGTTCGGTACGATGGAGCTTCGCGATCGATGTCCTCCTGAAGGGGAAGGGTGGTCCGATGACCAAGCAGCACCTGCCGATCGCCGACGGGCGTGACGTGATAGAGGTCCGGGGCGCCCGGGTCAACAACCTACGCGACGTCTCGGTCGACATCCCCAAGCGCCGCCTGACGGTCTTCACCGGTGTTTCCGGCTCCGGGAAGTCGTCGCTCGTCTTCGGCACGATCGCCGCCGAGTCCCAGCGGCTGATCAACGAGACCTACAGCGCCTTCGTGCAGGGCTTCATGCCGAGCCTGGGCCGGCCGGACGTCGACGCGCTCCACAACCTCAGCGCCGCGATCATCGTCGATCAGGAGCGGATGGGCGCCAACTCCCGCTCGACCGTCGGCACGGCGACGGACGCCCACACGATGCTCCGGATCGTCTTCAGCCGGCTCGGCCAGCCCCACATCGGGACCTCTGGCGCCTTCAGTTTCAACCTGGCCGAGGGCATGTGCCCCGAGTGCGAGGGGCTCGGCCGGGTCTCCGATATCGACCTGTCCCAGCTGTACGACGACGGCAAGTCGCTCAACGAGGGGGCGCTCACGATCCCCGGCTACAGCGTCGACGGCTGGTACGGCCGGATCTATGGCGGCTCCGGCTTCCTCGACCCGGACAAGCCGATCCGTGAGTACACCGAGACCGAACTCCACGACCTGCTCCACCGGGAGCCGACGAAGATCAAGGTCGACAATATCAACCTGACCTACGAGGGACTGATCCCGCGCGTCCAGAAGGCGTTCCTCTCCAGGGACCGGGAAGCGCTACAGCCGCATATCCGGGCATTCGTGGACCGGGCCGTGACCTTCACGACCTGCCCGGCCTGCCATGGCGCCCGCCTCAATTCCGCCGCCCTCTCGTCACGCATCGACGGCCGCAACATCGCCGACTGCTCGGTGATGGAGATCAGCGAGCTGGCCGGCTTCGTCCAAGGCATCGACGATCCGGCCGTCGGGCCGCTGATCGCGACTCTCCGCGACACGCTCGACTCCCTCGTCGAGATCGGGTTAGGCTACCTGAGCCTGGACCGGGAGTCCGGCACACTCTCCGGCGGGGAGTCGCAGCGGGTGAAGATGGTCCGCCACCTCGGCTCCCCGCTGACGGACATCACCTACGTCTTCGACGAGCCGACGGTCGGCCTCCACCCGCACGACATCCAGCGGATGAACGGTCTCCTTCTCCGATTGCGGGACAAGGGCAACACCGTCCTCGTCGTCGAGCACAAGCCGGAGGTGATCGCGATCGCCGACCACGTCGTCGACCTCGGTCCGGGCGCCGGGTCGGCCGGCGGCTCGATCTGCTTCACCGGAGACGTCGCCGCCCTCCGGCGGTCGGACAGCCTGACCGGTCGCCACATGGATCACCGGGCCCGGCTGAAGGAGACGGTCCGGCCGCCGAGCGGCCAGATCGAGATCTCGAACGCGACGAGACACAACCTGCGCGACGTCAGCGTCGACATCCCGCTCGGCGTCCTGACGGTCGTGACCGGGGTGGCCGGCTCCGGGAAGAGCTCGCTGATCCACGGCTACCTCCCCCGCCGCGACGGTGTCATCGTCGCCGACCAGTCGCCGATCCGCGGCTCCCGCCGGAGCAACCCGGCGACCTACACCGGCCTGCTGGACCCGATCCGGACCGCCTTCGCCAAGGCCAACGGCGTCAAGGCGGCCCTGTTCAGCGCCAACTCCGAGGGCGCCTGCCCGACCTGCAAGGGCCTTGGGCTGGTCTACACCGACCTGGCGATGATGGCCGGCGTCGCGACCGTCTGCGAGGAGTGCGACGGCAAGCGGTTCACGCCCGAGGTGCTGACCTACAATCTCCGGGGCAAGGACATCAGCGAGGTACTGGCGATGCCAGTCAGCGAGGCCCGCCAGTTCTTCACGACCGGCCTGGCCAGCAAGATCCTCGACCGGCTGGACCACGTCGGCCTCGGCTACATCGGCCTCGGCCAACCGCTCAACACGCTGTCCGGCGGCGAGCGCCAGCGGCTCAAGCTGGCGATCAACATGGCGGAGCCGGCGACGACCTTCGTCCTGGACGAGCCGACCTCGGGCCTCCATCTCGCCGATGTCGACAAGCTCCTGGCGCTGCTGGACCGGCTGGTCGACGACGGCAGGACGGTGATCGTGATCGAGCACCACCAGGCGGTGATGGCCCACGCCGACTGGATCCTCGACCTCGGCCCGGGAGCGGGCCACGATGGCGGCCGGATCGTCTTCGAAGGCACACCCGCCGACCTCGTCGCCACCGGAGATAGCCTCACCGCCATGCATCTGCGGGAGTACGTCGGGATGGCAGCGTCCTAACGGTATCCCGTAAAACCAGGACGGTCTGCAAAAGCGATAGTGCCCAAATGTGCCCGGACCGTAAGAACGTCCGCTTGTGATGACCGTTGACGTAGGGTCATGGGCTTGCCCTGACCGGCCGCCGCAGCGGCCATCGCCCCGCAGGGCGATAAAGCCGGTCAATCGGTACTCACCCGGGTATCAACCATGTCAACGACCGAAATGGGAGCGGCGGACGAATGTCAGCAGACCAACCAGCACCGCGACGCAAAATCATCCGTTGGCAGGGCTTCCGGTACGGCAGTGGCACGTCGTACTTCGTGACGATCTGCACCCATAATCGTACCCCGCTCCTTGGCTTCGTCGATCTCGACGGGCTGATCCATGAAACATCTGCCGGGGTAATAGTCCGGGCCACCTGGGAAGGGGTTTCGACTCGCTTTCCATCCGTCCACCTTCAGGCCGTCGTTGTGATGCCGGATCATCTCCATTTGGTCCTGACGATTGTTAGGGATCAGGAAACGGTCGAGGCCCACGAACCCGTCACCTTGAGCCGGGTTGTGGGTGCGCTGAAGTCGATCTCCGCCATCCAGATCAACCGGAACCGGGGAATGACCGGACAGAGTGTCTGGCAGGCGCGATTTCACGACCGCGTCATCAGCGACGAGGACGAGTTCGCTCACCTGTGCTGGTATGTCGAGGACAATCCCAATCGATGGGTGATTACGAGGCGGTAAGGACCGGACAATCCGGTCTCGCGCCTTCCATATCAAGCTGGAAGCAGACCCTACAGGGTAATTCAGGTGCGAGAAGTCGGTAGCGTGGGCCAGCTATCGCCCTGCGGGGCGATGGCCGCTGCGATGGCCGGTCACCGCAAGCGGATGACCCTACGTCAAAGGCCGCACTGCGTCCGTATCCTGGCACTCACGTCACCGCGTAGTGCTGCGCCCCCGTGTTCCGGACGGCGCCCTTCAACTCCAGCATCATCAGCTGCGTCGCCAGCTGGTGGATCGGCAAGCCGAGGGCGGCGGCGATCTCGTCGATGTGCTTCGGCTCCCGCGACAGCGTCGCCATCACGCGGCGCTCGGCGTCGTCCATCGGCAGCGTCGTCTGCATTGGCGACGCCGTGGCGCGGCCACCGATGTCGAGGTCTTCGAGGATGTCCTCGGCGGAGCGGACCGCCCGGGCGCCGTCGCGGAGGAGCGCGTTGCAGCCGGCGCTCATCAGCGAGCGGACATCGCCGGGGACGACGAAGACGTCACGGCCCTGATCGGCGGCGAAGGAGACGGTGATCAGCGCCCCGCTCCGCTCCGGCGCCTCGACCACGACGGTCGCCAGCGACAGGCCGCTGATCAGCCGGTTCCGGGCGGGGAAGTTGGCCGCGTCGGGCTTGCGGTCCGGCGGGTACTCGGCGATGAGGGCGCCTGAACCGGCGATGTCGGCCGACATCTTCCGGTGCGTCGCCGGGTACGGGTGGGCGATCCCGCAGCCCTTGACGGCCAGCGTTCGGCCGCCCGCGTCGAGCGCCGCCTGGTGGGCCGTGCCATCGACGCCGAGCGCCAGCCCGGAGACGATCGTCACTCCGGCCCGGGCCAGCCCGGCCGCGATGCTGGCGGTCAGGTCGCGACCGTAGGCCGTCATTCGCCGAGTCCCGACGATGGCGACGGCCTGCCGGTCGCCCCGCAGCAAGTCGCCCTTGACGTACAGCAGCGGCGGCGGAGCCGGGATCTCGGCCAGCAACTCCGGGTACTCATCGTCCAGGAGGGTAACGGCAATGATCCCGGTCTCGATCATCCGCTCGATCGTCCGGTCGACCTCGCCCCGGTTCCGGACCCCGACCAGCCGATCTACCGTCCCCTCGTCCAGCATCTGACGGAGCCGACCGGGTTGCGCGCCCCAGGCATCGGCGAGCGAGCCGAAGCGTGCGAGCAGCTCCTGGGTCCGGACCGGGCCGACGCCGGAGACGAGGTTGAAGCCGATCCAGGCCTGGCGCTCGGCGTCGTAGTCCACTCCGGCCTCGGCGATCCCGCTCGCCGGCGCCCATGATTCGCTGACCCCGTCGCGCACCGCCCGGCGTTCCTTCCATAGATATTCGGTGGTTCCGAGGCGCGTGCCTCGTCGGACTGCCTTCCTGGCGCGAGGGCGGGAGATGGCGTCCCCCCTCGCCCGGGCAGTCGTGTGGTATCTGGTAATCGGTGGAATCATCCGGCCATTCTACGGCTGGGTAAGGCGAGGTGGAGATAGGTCCAGCCATGAAACGTTCCCCGGTAGCGGAGAGAAGCCGACACGCGGATAATGGGCCGACCTCGTGACGATGGCGATGGCGCCGATGGACTGACAATGGAAAGGCCACGAAACGTGCCGGTAGAGAATACGCTCAAGACGAAGATCCTGAACGGTGGGACGGCGATCGGCGCCTTCACCTCGTTCCCCTCCCCCGAGCTGGTCGAGTTGCTGGCGATCGGCGGGATGGACTTCGTGCTGTTCGACGCCGAGCACGGCCAGCTCTCGCCGGCGGCCTGCTACCCGCTCCAGATGGCGGCGGAGCTCCATGGCCTGCCGACCCTCGCCCGTGTCGGCGAGAACGACCGCCAGGTCCAGATCAAGTTCCTCGAGCTCGGGATCGGCGGCGTCCTCGTCCCGCAGACCAACACGCTGGAGGACGCCCGCCGGGCCATCGACGGGATGCGCTACGCCCCGCGTGGCTCCCGCGGCTACGCCCCGTCCCGGCTGATCGATTGGGCCCAGAGGGGCGACCCGAAGGATCTGATGCAGTCGGCCAGCGAGTACGTCTTCACGATGGTGCAGTTCGAGCACATCGATGCGATGGCCGACCTCGAGCCCGTCCTCGCGCTGCCGGAACTGGACCTGCTGTTCGTCGGGCCGAACGACCTCGCCCAGTCGATGGGCTACCCCGGCCAGCCCAACCACCCCGACGTCCAGGACGTGATCGACCAGGTGGTCCAGGTCGCCAGGAACGCCGGCAAACCCCTCGGGACCGTCGCCCCGGATGCCGCCGCGACCAACCGGCAGCTCGACCGCGGCTTTCAACTCGTCGCGACGAACGTCGTCTCGCTGTTCTCGGCCGGGATGAAGGGCTACTTCGGCGGCCTCACCGCCCGGAACGATGCGGCCCTCTAGCCAACCTGCCCAATCAGGGGCGAACGAGTTCACATGGCGTTCACGATCGCCCAACGGCAGCCGTGATCAAAGCGGCAGGGCACCGATCCGGGTGGTCGTTACGGGAGGCAACTCCCACCACAGGGGTCATCGGCAGTGCGGCAAGCACAAAGATTGGGGACCGACTCTGCCCCAATCCGCGTCTGCGCATTGCGACTGATTCTTTCCCTATGCTATCGTCCCCACTCATCGCTTGCCTTTTCAAGAGCGGGACTCTGCGCTCTGTGTCAGCCGCCGAACAGGCCTGTCACGAGCCGGACCGGCGCAGCATCTGGAGACACGGAATGGCGACGTCCACGCAACCGCGGCCGCATGTCTCCCCGGAACGCAAACCGGGGGATCAGCCGCTCCTCGACGTCAAGGGGCTGCGGACGCAGTTCAAGACGCAGGACGGTACCGTCAAGGCCGTCGATGACGTGAGCTTCTACGTGATGCCGGGCGAGACGCTCTGCATCGTCGGCGAGTCCGGCTCCGGCAAGAGCATCACGGGCCTGTCGATCATGCGGCTGATCCCGACGCCACCGGGCAGAATCGCCTCCGGGGAGATCATCTTCAACGGGCGCGATGTCCTGAAGCTGTCCGAGGAGGAAGTCCGGAAGATCCGTGGCAACGAGATCGCCATGATCTTCCAGGACCCGATGACCTCGCTTAACCCGGTCCTGACGATCAATCGGCAGATCAGCGAGTCGCTGATCCTGCACATGGACATGAACAAGGACCAGGCCAGGAACCGGTCGATCGAACTCCTCCGGATGGTCGGGATCCCGAACCCGGAGGACCGGATCAACCAGTACCCGCATCAGTTCTCGGGCGGTATGCGCCAGCGCGTCATGATCGCGATGGCGCTGTCCTGCAACCCGAAGCTGCTCATCGCCGACGAGCCGACGACCGCGCTCGACGTGACGATTCAGGCCCAGATCCTCGACCTGATGCGGACGCTCCAGAACGAGACCGGCTCCGGCGTGATCCTGATCACCCACTCGATGGGCGTCGTCGCCGGGATGGCGGACCGCGTCCAGGTCCAGTACGCCGGCCACATCGTCGAGACGGGCACTACCGAGGAGATCTTCGCCGATCCGCGCCATCCGTACACGATCGGCCTGATGAAGTCGATGCCTCGGCTGGACGCGACCAACAAGGAGAAGCTCGTCCCGATCCGGGGCATGCCGCCTGATCTCATCGATCTGCCCGACATGTGCCCGTTCGTCCCGCGCTGCCAGTACGCGCGCGAGAAGTGCGAGCAGAAGAACCCGCCCCTCATCCAGATCGGCGACACCGGACATGCGTCCGCCTGCTGGTTCTGGGAAGAAGTCAGCATCGACAAGACGGACAACGTGCCCGCCCTCGCCGCGAAGGACGCCTAACCATGGTCGAAACACCAGTCATGGCCCCAGCCGTGGCCGAAGCCGGGAACGTCAACGGCAAGAACCTCGGTGACACCCTGCTCGAGGTCACGAACCTCAAGATGCACTTCCCGCTGACCCGCGGCATCATCTTCCAGCGCCAGGTCGGCGCCGTGAAGGCCGTCGATGGGGTGTCGTTCTCCGTCCGCCAGGGCGAGACGCTCGGTCTCGTCGGCGAGTCCGGCTGCGGCAAGAGCACGACCGGCCGGGCCGTCCTTCAGCTCTACAAGCCGACCGAGGGCACCGTCAACTTCAAGGGCCAGGAGCTGACCAAGCTGGACGGCGGCTCGATGCGCCGGATGCGTCGCCACCTCCAGATGATCTTCCAGGACCCGTACGCGTCGCTCAACCCGCGGATGACCGTCGGCAACATCATCAGCGAGCCGATGCAGATCCACGGGATCGGCGACAAGAAGGACCGCAACGGCAAGGTCCAGGAGCTGCTCCAGACAGTCGGCCTCAACCCCTACTTCGCCAACCGTTACCCGCACGAGTTCTCCGGGGGCCAGCGCCAGCGAATCGGCATCGCCCGCTCCCTCGCGGCCAACCCGGACTTCATCGTCGCCGACGAGCCGGTCTCGGCCCTCGATGTCTCGATCCAGGCCCAGATCGTCAACCTGCTCGAGGAGCTCCAGGAGCGCCTTGGCCTGACGTACCTGTTCATCGCCCACGACCTCTCGGTTGTGAAGCACATCTCCGACCGGGTGGCCGTGATGTACCTCGGCAAGATGGTCGAGCTGGCCGACCGCAACTCGCTCTACGACGACCCGCTCCACCCCTACACCAAAGCCCTCCTCTCGGCGGTCCCGATCCCGGACCCGGTGATCGAGAAGCGGCGCGAGCGCATCATCCTGACCGGTGACGTGCCGAGCCCGATCAACCCGCCGTCCGGCTGCAACTTCCACACGCGGTGCCCATACGCGATGCCGGTCTGCAAGCAGATCACGCCGCGGTTCGCCGATCAGGGCGGCGGGCACTTCGTCGCCTGCCACCTCTACGCCAACTCCGGCGCCGACGAGTACCAGGGCGGCAAGGTCTTCGCCAACGCCGCCGACTAGCCCCGGAGTCAAGCCAACCGTCACTCCATCGTGAGCCCGCTTCACCTGGTGTGAAGCGGGCTCCAGCTCGTTCGGGTGGTTCGTCCGGAGACGCCGTCTCGCCAGATGTGGCTCGCAATCAGCTTCGGGACGTCGTCACCTCGATCGCCGTGGTCTAATGCGACGTGAACCGGTCGAATCCGGCCCGCTCAACCGGATCGAATCCGGTGCGCTTCTGTCTCGACCAGACGGGAATCATCTCAATGCCAATACGTAGCAGCGACTCGATCAGTATCCTCAGGATCATCGGATTCATCGTGGCCGGAGCGGCCGTCGCGACGCTGGCCTTCGCCGAGGGGCGTGGCCTGCTCCGAGCACTGCTCACGCGCCCATCCCGCCGGGAGACACGAGGCGACATCTGACCCAATGGCCCGGTCAAACGCTCTGTCGAGACGCCGCGACATTCCAAGAGCCGCCTGTTCGCACCGGGTAGACTTGCCACAGATCCACTCGTCCGACGATCGGGAGTACCACGCAGACCATGCTGCCCGGAATGAACGGCATCAACCTCAACGAACCCAACATCATCGTGATCACGTTCCTCTCCTTCGTGATCGCGACGACGATCCATGAGTTCATGCACGCCTGGACCGCCAACCGGCTCGGCGACCCGACCGCCCGCCACCTCGGCCGGATAACGCTCAACCCGGCAATGCACTTCGACCCACTCGGTCTGTTCGGCATGGCGATGATCTCGCTCGGCATCCCCTTCATCGGCTGGGGCAAGCCGGTTCCGGTCAACACGAACAACCTCGGCCGGGACATCCGGGCCCGGAACCGCGGCATGGCGATCATCGCCTTCGCCGGTCCACTTTCCAACGTCGCCCAGGCAGTCATCGTTGGTGGGATCTACCGGCTGCTGATCCAGAGTGGGACCGACCTCGGCGAGTTCGCGGTTGCCTTCGAGCGGTTCATCTACGTCAACGCCCTGCTGGCGGCGTTCAACATGATCCCGGTCCCGCCGCTGGACGGCTCCCGGATCCTGCTCGCACTGCTACCGTCCTTCTGGTACCCGATCCTCGCGCCAATCGAGCGCTACGGCTTCGTCGTGCTGATCTTCCTGATCTTCCTCGGCGGCGGCGGGCTCATCTCCGGGATCACGACACCGGTCTACGACCTCGTCATCCGGCTCGCCGTCTGGAATCTCTAGTCGGGCCGGATACGCAATGATCCGGCTTACCAGCATCCGCCACCGGTTCCGGCAAGGGGTCGCGGCACTGCTGCCACGGACGGGCTCGCTCGATAGCAGTCTGGCCGTCGAGTGGCTGACGTCGGACCAAATTCCGCTGTTCGATCGGATGTCGGCTCACGATCGGGCCCACAGTCTGCGTGTCGCCGGACGGTTGCTGGCCGACGGCCACGCCGACCGCGACCTGATCGCCGCCGCCCTGCTCCACGACGTTGCCAAAGCGGGCACGCCGCAGATCCCTGGTCAGGTGCGGCTACCGGACCGGGTGCTCCGGGTGCTGCTAGGTCAGTTCACCCCGGCGGCGTTGCGGTGGCTGGCGTCCAATCACGACCGGCCCGGCTGTCGCGGTCTCTACTTGGCGACCCATCACGCCCGCCTCGGCTCGATCAACGCGTCGGAAGCCGGAAGCTCGGCCCGGACCGTCTGGCTGATCGCGCACCACGAGGACACGGCGAGTTCCGACCCTGAATTGCGGGCGCTCGTTGCCACCGACGATGCGTCACACTGAGTCGACTACCCCGGGCATCCTCCGCTTGAGACCTCCTCGATCAGCTGTCCTTCGATGACTGATCCCGGACCGCCCCCCACTCTTCCCGCAGTAATCCGTAGATGAGTTGGTCGTGGTATTCACCGCGGGAGAACGTCATCCGGCGGAGCTGCCCCTCGCGGGAGAAGCCGAGCCGCTCATGCAGCGCGATCGAGGCCGTGTTGAAGGCGTAGATCGACACCGTGGCCTTCTGGTAGCGGCGCTCGTGGAACATATAGCGCAACAGGAGTCCAAGTGCCTCTGTCGCGTAGCCCTTCCCCCGGTGGGTAGCGACGATGCTGATCCCGTACGAGAAGGTGCCGACCCGCGGATCGCAGTCGTGCGTCGTGATGTCGCCAATGACCTGATCGTCCGCATCGGCGACGACGAGCCGGATGTTGTCGCCATCGGCGCCCCGCTTCGCTTCCTGCTCGGCCCAGCGCTCGTCGCCCTCCAGCGACCTCGGCCACGGGATCTGCCAGAGGGCACGAGCCTGGTCGGTGTCGTGGTCCCACGCTCGATAGGCCGCGGCATCGGCCAGCGTGAACGCCCGGAGCCGGATGCGCTGCCCTGCCCAGATCGATGGCGTCGTCTCTCCCATCCGTCTGGTCTCCCTTGCCCACACCTGAGCACCCCGTCTATGTGGCCGGTTGTGGTGTTCAATCCGCTGAATCGTCACCAAGCCGACCGGGATCGTCGTGCAGAGCCACAGCTGACGTAATCGGTTCTGACTCGACGTCGACTGCTTCCAACTCGCTCGCCAGCGAGGCTGGAGTCTCTTTGGTCTGCTCCGCGCCACCCTCCGGCACGGTCGCGGCCGCCTCCAGCGCGTCGTGGGCGTCCCGGCCATCGATCTGGCCGAGCGGCGGGAGATCACGGACAGAGCCGAGGCCGAAGTGGCGCAGGAAGGCGGCGGTCGTGCCGTACTGGACCGGGTTGCCCGGCGTCTGGAGGCGGCCGACCTGCTCGATCAGGCCGCGACCGTGCAGGGTCGCCAGCACGCCCGACGAGTCCACGCCACGAACGGCGTCGACCTCGGAGCGTGTGACGGGCTGCTGGTAGGCGATGATCGCCAGCGTCTCCAGCGCGGCCGTCGACAGCTTCGTCTCCCGGTCCAGCCTGAGGAAGCGCCGGACGTGGACGGCGAAGCGCGGGGCGCTCGTCAACTGGGCCGCGGCGCCGTGGCGCTGGATCATCAGCCCGCTCTGGGCGTCGTACCGCTCGGCCAGCGTCGCCAGAGCGGCCTCCACCTCCGGCTCGCTCAGCCCCGTCCCGCGGGCGAGATCGGCCAGCGGTGTCGCTCCGGGTGCGACCAACAACAGCGACTCCAGCAGCGCCGGGACATCGTCCGCCGCCACGGCAGAAATCGGCAGCTCAACGGTCGTCATCGACGCGGACGGCTTCGGTTCAGCAACCTCCGACTTCGCTGACTCCGGTTCCGCTGGGATCAATGCCCTGGCATCACGGTGCTTTCCCACACTCACCCCGCGACCGCCAGTTCCCGACCGTCATCGATGGCCGCGTTGTCCTCCGGGACCGGATCGAAGTCGGCAGTCACGTCCCCCGAGAGTCCCGCGAGGTACTCCCCGCCCGGCGCGGCGAGTGCCCGGAAGGTAATCTCCCCGAACAGTTCCGGCTGATCGGCCTCGGCCATGCTCCGCCGGATCAGGACCAGCCCTGCGAGGAAGGCCGTCTGGACCTCGAGCCGATTCCGGCAGGTCGCGCTGACGGCCGAGAAGCGAACGACCCGGCCCCCAGCGAGCTGACCGGCGAGCCGGACGACCATTTCCCGCAGCGACATGATCCGGACGGCGGGGAAGACGCGGACCGGCTCGGCCAACTGACTGAGCCGCCGCCGGACCGCGCGCACGAGCACCCCCGGCGCGTACTCGGCCAGACGGACGGGCGGAGTCGCCGCCCCCAGGACTGGCCGGCCCGCGGCCGGGAAGACGCCAAGGTCTGCTACGTCCCGATTCGCGAGGTGCCGAGCCGCGTCACGGATCTCGCGATACCGCAGCAACTGCTGGACGAGGTCGCCGGGGTCCGGCTCTACCTCGACCGCCTGCGGGCGCGGCAGCAAGGAGCGAGACTTGATCAGCGTCAGCCGCGTTCCGACCGCGGCGAAGTCGGCGATCAGGGATGGCGGCGCGTCACGACCCAGCGATCGCATCGCGGCGAGGAACTGGGTCGTGACCTGGACAAGCGACAGCTCCGCGATCGGGAGTTGCTCACGCTCGATCAGGCGCAACAGGACATCGAGCGGCCCCTCGAATCCGGGTAGCCGCAACTGGTACTCGTTGAGCTGCAATCCGGGCGTGCGCTCGGCGGGAAGTCGCGGCGGCGGGCTGTCCATCACGTCGCCAGTCTACGCCATGACTCAATGCCAGCCCGGCCCGGCCAGGTGCGAGCATTGACTCATCAGCGAGCCAACGGGTCGAGCGCCTGTTCCGGCTCGGCCTCGGGAGCATCCTCGTTCACCGCCGGCTGCCCACTGGCCACCTGGCGAACGAAGGCGTCCTCCTCGACGCCCACACCGAGCGTGTAGGAGAGATGGCCACCCAGCCAGCCGGACAACGAAACCACCGTCAGCCCGGCGACCGCAGTCGCGACGCCGGCGCCGCGCTGGCCTCGGGACCGCAGGACCCAGGAGCCGATGTAGAGGCCGGTCGCGACGGTGTTGAGCGACGAATGCATCACGCCGATCCGCCGGGGGCGCTCCCGGTCCGTCACCTCGTTCCACTGCGCCAGCCCGGACAGGGCCGCCGAGCCCGCCGCGACCACGCCGGCCCGGAGGCAGAGGTCGGCCGCCCGCTCCTCACCGAGCAGGTCGAAGATGCTCGTCAGCGTCCACGCACCGAGCGGAAGCGTGACGATGATCGGGTGCAGCGGGTGGCCGATCCAGGAGCCGAGCAGCGCGTCCCGCACACTCCGTGGGGCGGAGTCGCCGACCATGGGCGCGATCGCCGCCTTGATCGCCCCGGCGACGTCATCGAGTGCGGGGGATGAATCAGTCAGCCGGTCGATGCCGTCGCCGAGCGCCTGACCCAGACGCCGCTGGGCGGTCGAGAGGTTCGCGGATTGGGTTGGAGTGGAACTGGCCATGACAACCTCACGATCGGCGGACGGGCGACAATATCGCCCAGGCAGGAACATCGCCGTCCCTAATGCCGATCCCGTGCCAACTGTCAGAGCGATCCGTTGATCGCATAGTGCAGTTTAGCGATGGCTATCGTCGTAACGGATGATGCAAACTATCTGATAGGTGCGTACGTTCATATGCAACGGGCTCTCGTGGGCCAAGCTGCCGTCGGCACGGATTTGGCAGACGGGCCGCTCTGACGGGCATTCTGGCGACGGTGCGAAAACAAATTGCATCACCCGAATCGTAGGGTTATCCGCTTGCGGTGAAGGGCCGCCGCAGCGGCCTTTCACCGCCAGGCGAGACTGCGCCACGCGACCGATACGTTCGTCAGGTGAATCGGTAAACGCAAACGGACCAGGTGGAGTTTCAGGCAGAGACGTGGCGCGTGGACTTCTCCCCTCTCCATCCGTCTGGTCGGGCGGGTCCGGCATCGCCGGATCACCCGACCAGACGAGATGAGGAGAAGCCAGGGGAGGGGTCTGCTTGCGACCGACGTGTCTCGATCGTCAGCGAACGCCGGCGAGGAGCCGAGTTCGCTCGACGACGCCGGCGATAGCGTCGATGGCGTCGTCGATCTGCCCGGCGGTGTTGCTCCGCCCGACGGTGAAGCGGACGCTGGTTCGTGTCTCCGCGTCGGCACGGCCCATCGCCTCGAGAACGTGGCTCGGCTCGTTGCGGCCGACCGTGCAGGCCGAGCCCGCCGAAGCCGCGACGCCCTCCATGTCGAGCGCCAGGAGGACCGTCTCGCCCTGAACACCGGGCAGGATCACGTTGAGGTTGTTCGGGAGTCGCTTTGGCCCCGGAGGTGGTCCGTTGAGCGTGAGGTCCGGTAACCGTTCCTGAAGACCGGCCAGGAGGCGATCCCGGAGTCCGGCGCAGTGCGTAGTGTAGGCGGGGCGGAACCGCTCGGCCCGGTCGAGGGCGGCGGCCATGCCGACGATCCCGGAGACGTTCTCCGTCCCGCCGCGCCGTCCGCCCTCCTGCCCGCCGCCGCGCTGCTGCCAGGCGATGTCGGTGCCGTTCCGGACGTAGAGCAGGCCGACGCCCTTGGGGCCGTAGAACTTGTGCGCCGAGAGAGTAAGGAGGTCGACGCCGAGGTCCTCGACATCGATCGGCAGGCTACCTGCGGCCTGCGTCGCGTCGCAGTGCAGCGGGACGCCACGCTCCTGGCAGATCGCCGCGATGGCGGGGATGTCCTGGATGGAACCGACCTCGTTGTTGGCCAGCATGACCGAGACCAGGCAGGTCTCCGGCCGGATCGCGGCGGCGACGTCGTCCGGCGCGACGATCCCCTCGGCGTCGCACGGCAGGAGGGTCAGGCCGAAGCCGAGCGATCCCAGCCAGCGGGCGGTCTCGAGCACGGCCGAATGCTCGATCGTGGTCGTGACGATGTGCGGCCACGGGCCAGCCGGGTCGCGCCGCCGGGCCGCCCAGGCCACGCCACTCAGCGCGAGGTTGGCGCTCTCGGTCGCCCCGCCGAGGAACACGAGTTCGGCGGGCGAACACCCGAGAACGGTCGCGACCGTCGAGCGGGCCGAATCCAGCGCGGCGTGGCTGGTCTGACCGAGCCCGTAGACGCTGGATGGGTTGCCGTAGTCCGCCGCCAGGTACGGCATCATCGCCCGGAGGACGTCGGGGTCCAGCGGGGTGGTCGCGGCATGATCGAGGTAGATGACGTCGGACATCGGAGGAACCGACACGGGGGCATTCCTGAGGGGATCGCGGATGAAGCAGATCGACGTCGGCTTGGCGATCAGGCGACGATCTGAGGCTCCGGCACCGGGACGGCCGCCTCGTCGCGGATCAGGTCGGCGAGGGTGATGGAGTCGATCGCGCCGGCGATCGAGTCGCGGACCCGAAGCCAGACGGGCCGGGTCTCGCAGTTCGGAATCAATGGGCAGGTCTGGTCCGCCTCATCCTCGGAGACGCAGTCCATTGGAGCGATCGGCCCCTCCATGACGCGGTAGATCTCACCGACGCGGATGTCGGCCGGCGGCCGGGCGAGCTGGTAGCCGCCCTGGGCGCCACGCTTGCTCTCGACCAGGCCGGCCCGGCGCAGGGGCGCGATCAGTTGCTCGAGATACGGCGCGGGAACGTGAGAATCCTTCGCGATCGTGGTCAGGGCAACCGGCTTGCTGCCGTGATAGTGCGCCAGCGCCACCATCGCCCGGACGCCATACTCGCCGCGTGTCGAAACCTTCAAGGGGAACCTCCGTCCGCTTGACACAGTAGACGTAATACTACCTTTTTGGAAGCGGGCGGTCAACTGACCGCGGGCCATCCGGACGCATGGCGAGCGCCACCATGTTGATACGCAGTATCGCACCCATACGCTCCCGCCGGTCAGGCAACGCTCAGCGCGAGAACCGGCGCAGGTACCGTCGGGAGCGTCCGGCGACGAGGGTCGCCAGGTGGCGAGTGCTGCCGGGTCCGTCCGAGATCCGGCGACGGACATGAACGAAGCGGTCGGCGGTGAAGATGCCTTTGTAGTAGCCGTCCTCGGTCACGGGGATCGCCCAGCGGTCGGTCTGCTGCATCCATTGCTCGATGTCGTGGAGGGAGTCGCTGACATCGGCGGTGACGATATTCCGGTCGACGATGTCGGCGACGGTTCGTCGCCCCGCTCCACCCTGCAACTCGTGCAGGAGCTGGTGCCGCCAGACCATCCCGACGACCTTGCCGTTCTCCGTCACGACGCTGTCCCGCGGGCCACCCCTTAGGGCAAATGCCAGCGGGTGGTGGAGCGACAGGCCGCCCATGTCCCAGAGGGCGTAGGCACCGACCTGGAGCCGCCGCATCGACGCCTCCAGCTGGACCGAACGCCACTCCGCCTGCGCCGCGACGATGACGAAGGCGCCGATCACGATCAGCGCCCAGAGTTGCCAGACGAGCGCGGCGACGATCAGCGCGACACCGAGCCCCTGCCCGGTCAGGACCGCGACCCGGGTCCCGGTCTCCCGTCCCATCCGTCCGGCGAGGAGCGCACGGAAGATCAGGCCGCCGTCCATGGGGAAGGCCGGAAGCAGGTTGAAGACGAGCAGCAGCAGGTTGACGATCGAGAAGGAGACGAGCAGCGGAATCAGCCCGGCGCCGGAGACCGCGTCCCGAAGGACATCACCGACCGAGGAGTAGCCGGCGATGAAGCCGAGGAGGATGATCGGTGGGATGAGCGCAACCGCGATGGCGAGGTTGACCAGCGGACCGGAGAGCGCAACGACCATCTCGACGTTGGAGTGGCGCGGCAGGCGCTCGATCCGGGAAATACCGCCCAGTGGCGAGAGGGAGATGTCGCTGACCTTGAGCCCGAAATGCCTGGCCATGAGGGCGTGGCCGAACTCGTGAAGCAGGACGGCGCCGAACAACAGCGCGACCAGTACGACAGACAGCACGTAACCGGCCGCGCCGCGATCGACGAGGAGTCCCTGCTGCACGATCAGGATAACGGCGAGCAGCGCGACCGATGGGTGGACGCGGATCGGGATGCCGGCGAACCGGCCGAGCATGAGCGTGCGCACCTGTGGTAGCCCCGCGGACGTCCGGAACGTTCGACCATGCCGACGGCCATGTGTGCAGTCTAGGCCAACCTGTTCAGGCTTGACGGGCGCGATCGTCAGCCAGTCGACCGATGTTGGCCAGACTCGGGCCATCAAGTCACCGATCCGGGAACCAGCGGCCGTGAACCGGTGAGCGCCCTGGGGGCGGGAAGTCTGACAAGCCAGCCGAACGTCCGATCAGGAGGGGGATATCGACACATAGCAAGATTCTTGCCAGCTGCCGAAGTGCCCCCTATACTCATCCCCAGCGCGTCCGGGGTTCCCTGACCTCGTCCGGTCAGACGGTTCCTTCCTCCCACGGATCGGCTCCCTGATGCGGTATCCGGCACGACCCGTCGAGCCTACGACCCGATCGGCAGACGTCACGGTCTATTCAAGGACGAGTCTGAACGATGATGCAATCGGGGTACGATCTCGGTCAGGACATGCGGCCCTGGGTCTCACCAAGTCTGATCGAGGCGAACTACATTCTGAGCCTGTCGCGCCAGGAGCTCGAAGAGGTGATCTCGGCCGAGATGGACGCGAACCCGGCCCTCGACGTCGACGATCGGCCGACCTGCGCGATGTGCGGGGGCGTCCTGGACGGCACGTTCTGTCCGACCTGCCTGATCAGCCAGCAGTCGATCAACCACGACGAGGAGTCGTTCGAGGACTTCCCGGAGCAGATGACCGAGGCTCCGATCACGCGGGAGGACACCGACGACTTCGACCCGATGACCCTTGTCGCGTCGGACGAGGACCTCCACGCCCAGATCCTCGCCGACGCCCGGACCGTCCTGGACCCGCACGAGTATCCGGTCGCCGAGTACCTCGTCGACGGGCTCGATGACCGCGGCTATCTGACGACCAATCTCGAGGAGCTGGCTGGGCTGATCGACTGGGACATGGAGGCGATTCTGGCCGTCCTCGATGTGATCCAGGATGTCGCCCCGATCGGCGTCGGCGCCCGCGACCTGAAGGAGTGCCTGCTCCTCCAGACCCGCTTCCTGCAAGGGACCGACCAGCACGTCCCGGTCCAGGTCGACCGGATCATCGACACGCATCTCACCGAGTTCGGCGCACACAAGTACGGTCAGATCGCCCGCGACCTCGGCCTCTCGACGGAGGAGGTCGAAGAAGCGCGGGACTTCATCCGGACGCATCTCAACCCGTTCCCGCTCCAGGCCTCCAGCGCCAAGTCATGGCGCAGCCCCAACCAGGCCGCCTACGTCGCCCCGGACGTGATCATCTCGATCAAGGACGGCGACCTCTTCTGCGAGGTGGTCGACGCCAAGCACTTCCACCTCCGGATCAGCCCGATGTACGACTCGCTGTCGGCCGACATGGGGCGACGGAACCAGCGGACGCGGGAGGCCGTGGCCCACGGCACGGCCAATGGCGCGACGATGGCGGCCTCGCTCCGCAAGCACCGGAGCGGTGAGAGTCTCACCGACAATATCGCCGCCAGCACCACGCCGGCCGAACCGTCCGGGGACGCGGTCCAGGTCGGCGCCCAGAAGCTGAACGACGACGACCGTAACCACGTCCGCCAGTACAGCAGCCGGGCCCGGCTGTTCATCTCCAACATCCAGCAGCGCCGCGAGACGCTGCTCAAGATCAGCCTCTGCATCTGCGGCCTCCAGGAGAACTTCCTCCGCGGCGGCGTCCGGGAGCTTCGACCACTGACCCGGGCGATCGTCGCCCAGCAGGTCGGTGTCCACGAGTCGACCGTCAGCCGGGCGACGGCCAACAAGTACGTCATGCTCCCCTCGCGCAAGGTGATCCCGTTCAGCGACTTCTTCACGCCGTCGCTGAGCACCAAGGACGTCATCAAGGAGCTGATCGAGCGGGAGACCAAGGCCGGTCAGCCGCTGACCGACCGGCGGATCTGCGACCTCCTGCTCCAGCAGGGCATCCGGATCGCCCGCCGGACCGTCGCCAAGTACCGGGCCGAGCTCCGCATTCTGCCCTCGACCATGCGGTAGCTAGCGCATGGCGCCACTCCGGTACATCATCGGGCACGGGCAGGTGCAATCGCCGGGAGGACGACGGGACATCATGGGACAGCGAACTGGCCGGACCGTCTGGGATTATGTCGTCGTCGGAGGCGGGACGGCGGGCCTGGTCGGCGCCAGAACCGCCGCGAGCTTCGGCGCGCGGGTGCTCCTGATCGAGCGCGCCCGGCCTGGCGGCGACTGCCTCTGGACGGGGTGCGTCCCATCGAAGACGCTGTTGGCGGCGGCCGGGGTGAGCGAGGGACGCGCCAGCGCCGCCCAAACCGCGCCGTCGTCGGACGCCCCGACTGACCAGGACGCCCGGTTCACTTTGGCTATGACCCGCGTCCAGGACGCCATCGAGACCATCGAGCCGGTCGATTCGTTCGCCTCGCTCCATGACGATGGAGTCGAGACCATCGCGGGGGACGCGACCTTCACCGGTCGCCGCGGCTTGCTGGTCGACGACCGGCAGATCGACTTCCGGCAGGCATTGATCGCAACGGGCGCGGCGCCGCTGATACCGGATCTGCCGGGCCTGGACGCGGTCGACTATCTGACCACCGAGACCATCTGGAGTATCGACCGCCTCCCCGCCCGGCTGCTCATCATCGGAGGCGGACCGATCTCCTGCGAACTGGGCCAGGCATTCGCCCACCTGGGTTCCGAAGTGACCCTGGCCAGCCGGAACGAACGGCTCCTTGCGCATGAGGATGCAGAGGCGGCCGCACTTATCACCAGTGCCCTGGCGGCGGATGGCGTCCACGTTCGGTCCGGGACGGCGATCGCACGGATCCAATCGACGAGGACAGGGCGCGGAGGCATCGCCTCGCTGAGCGGCGGGCGGGAGATCCCGTTCGACGCCCTGTTGATCGCGACCGGCCGGCGCCCTCGCACGGCGGGACTCGGCCTTTCAGCCGCGGGAGTCGCGACCGACGAGCGTGGATATGTCGTCGTCGACCGTCACCTTCAGACCGGCAACCCGTGGATCCGGGCAGCCGGCGACGTGACCCCCCGCTCCCACCACACGCACACCGCCGGCGTGCATGGCAGCCTCGCCGCGAGCAACGCGATCCTCGGGCTGTCCCGGTCAGTGGACGACCGCGAGCCCGCCCGCGTGACGTTCACCTCTCCCGAACTGGCGGCGATCGGGGCGCCGACCGATGCCGGCCGAACCGATGACGGCACGACCGTCCTCGTCCACCACCACGAGCACAACGACCGCGCGATCACCGCAGGCCAGATCAGCGGGTTCACCAAGCTCGTCATCGATCGTTCGCACCGGATCGTGGGTGCGACCGTGGTCGGGCCGCGAGCCGGGGAGACCCTCGGCGAGATTTCGCTGGCGATTCACCAGGGACTGCGCACACGCGATCTCGCATCGGTGACGCATGCCTACCCTACATATAACGATGCCGTATGGAATGCGGCGCTAGCCGATGTCCGGCAGACGCTCCGCTCCGGCGCGGTGGGCAAGGCGACAAACTTGCTCAGCCACGTTCGTCGTAGCTGGGTGCGTATCCGTCAGGAGAGGCGCCGGTAACCGACAACGATCTGTCGAATGGCATTGATGCCCACGATCGCTGCCCAGAACAGCGCGAGTTGCCCGGCGAACTGAGGCAATGCCAACCAGAGGCCATGGACCAGGATCGTCTCCGTCCCGCCCGCCCAGCCCGGCATGAACGACAACGACCGGTCATCCTCGATCTGGCGACTGGACTTCTCCGCGATCGACGAAAAGGCCAGAACGGTGGCGCCGTTCACGTAGTAGGCGACAAGGACGATCAGGAAGGGCCAAAGCGACGTGCCAAGGGCCTGGCTTGTTCCGAACGCCACGCCGAGCACGGAGATGCCGTAGACGCCGAAGTCGGCGCTGATGTCCAGAAATCCGCCGGCGCCGGCGCCGGCGTCCGAACGACCAGCGGCAGCCCGTCTCCTGGCAAGCGGACCATCCAGACCGTCCGCGAGGCGCGAGAGCAGCCAGAGGACCAGGGCGGCGGTCCAGATCTGCAAGCCGGCTGCCGTCGCGCTCCCGAGGCCGAGAACGAGCCCGGCAATGGTGATTTGCTCCGGACTAACCCAGGGCTGATCGAGCCATCGTGCCACTTGGCGAAGGAATGGTTCGATCAGTTGGCGTGCCGCGGGGTCCAACGGGCTCCTATCCTTCTCGCGCAACACGCGCGGACGCTGAGTGACGCGCGCAACGCAGCATAACCGGTGAAACACCTGTGAGAACGATCAGCATGTTCGGCCAGGAACGGCGAAACGGGACGATTGACCAGGACTGACGCAACCGTCACGATTGCGATGAGCGGCGCCATCCTGCCACTCACGGTGGCGTAGGCAGAGCATGACAAGGAGAAGGCGATAGACGCATCCCACCAGGTGGCTGTCCTGGACGAGGGTGCACACCGGCGGCCGCAGGATGAGCACCGTCCTGGCAGCCATCTGATCGGAGCGCTGATTGACGTGCCACACGACATGGCGCCGGGTGAGAGCCACGTTGCCGAGCATTGTCTGCTTGGCACCTGCGCGATCGGAAACGCGATGAGCGTATCGAGCATAGCGTCGACTCGCGCATACAGCGTTTCCCAGAGTAGCTGAAATATCGGTCCCGAAGCGAAACCGGACGGGACCGAGTGGACACGCTGTAACATGACTCCCAGGACAAGGCGGCAATATCGACGCTCCGAACCGGGCAGGACCCGCCGACGAAGCCCATCTGAGACAGCCCGGCTTGGGCGATTGCCACTGGCCTAGCGAAGAGCGTCGCGTCTCAGCGCGACGGAGAGGCCAACTTCGTCGATGCCCTCAACGGTCCAGAATAACCTGATCCACCGCGGTTCCCCCCGCCGCCCGGAAGGAATGGCTCCCCGAGCGACACCCCGGCAAGCTCCCCGCGCAGCTGGCATCGTTGCTCGACGGTCATCCCGAGACCACGACCCGGCCGCGCATCCCGGAGAGGACATGGGGCACGCAGATGTAGTGGTAGGTGCCGGGCTCGCTGAAGAGATGGGTGTAATCACTACCGGCGCCGAGCAGGTCCGAGCCCCACGGGGACGCGCCATCTGGCAGCTGGACGAATTCGGGGCGCGACTTCCCGAGCGGATTCTGCGCTGGATCGCCGGTGGCGGTGTGCGGCATTGGACTGTCATTCGTCCACACCACCGTATCGCCGACCCGGATCGCTACAACGGATGGGTCGAATGTCAGCGCGCTGGTCATGCTGACGTGGACGACGGTCGCTGCGCCAGGCGTCGCTAGACCAGGCGTCGCGACGCCTGGAGTCCCCGGCGTCCCCGCTGAAGGAGTGCCAGGCGATTGAGACGCTGGCTGGCGATCGGTCACAGCGGGGATCGACGCTGCGACGACGAGACTCCCCACACTCGCGAGGACCGAGCCTCCCAGGAGCAGAGCCCGCCGGGAAAAGACGTTGCCGATGGGATGCGTCATCCGCTGGCTTCTTCCTTGATCGGTCGCCCCACGAACGGGCGCACCGCACGACCGGACCGCTTACTGGGCGGGCCGGTCATTGGGCCTACATCACCGTAACCGTGAACTCCACATGATCGAATTCCGCGAACATCGTGTGATCGTTCTGGACAGGCTCGATCCAGACGCGATGTTCACCCGGCCCCCACGCGCTCAGATCAAGATCGAAGGCGTTCGTTCCGGGCATGGCGACCATCCCGGCCATCGACATCATCGCCATGGGATCCATTCCGGCTTCGGGCGACGCCATCGTCATGGACATCATCCCGGACATGTCAGTATCCACGAAGACATGCCAGTGACCGAATCCGGGAGTGTTGGACTTTCCCTCGAGGGCCGCTGTCGGGTTGAAGTTGACCGCCTGAATCTGGACACCGAACACGGCGGGGACCATCGTGCCGTCGGCTGGCGCCAGCAGAGTGAGACCGGGAGCACCGAGGTCCTGGGGCGCCGGCATCGGGATCGGCGCCGTCGGCTGATAATCGATCTCGACCTGCTGCGCGGTATCCATCAGATCGGCATGTGTATTCGATGCGAGGGTGACGATGATCGTATGCGGCCCCGGAGTCAGGCCATCGAGCGGGATCGAGAAGGAGTCGCTCGCATAGAAATTGATCAACTGGGCCATGCTCATGCCATCGACCATGACATGAACATGGCCGACGCCGTCCTCATCCGGTCGTCCGGACTTCGACCCATTGAGCTCGAACCCTTCGACCGCGAGGTCGAGCCGGACCTCATGCGTGGCGACAACCGCACCAGCCGCCGGCGCAAGGATCCGCAGGGAGGGAGCAACCGTCTGGCTGACGCTGACCACCGGCACCCGCGCCGAGGCCGATGACAACTTCCCGATCGCGGCCAGCCCTGACAGCGCGCCGGCGGATCCTACCAGGGTTCGTCGGGTCATTCCTGAGTTCATTTGCTCGATCCTTGTCACTCACCGATCAACGATGAACGGACGGCAATCCCACGCGGGCATCGACGTTCACCTCTCGCCGCCTGGCGTACACTGAGACTAAGTCGCGTCGGCGAAGCGCGCTGTAAGGACCATTACATACCGGGCAATGAGCCCCTCACACCGGGCACCTCCGGGCTCGATACGCCCGGTGTCCATTGACGGGAGATCGACATGCCGGGGTATCCAGCGCTCCAGAAGCGGATTGGTCGGCTCCTTCGCGGGCCAAATGCCGTCCAGGAACACCCGGACCGGCGTCACGAGCAACCGCGGAGTCTCATCGAGCCGGCAACGCACAACGGTCAGAAGCGCGCCCACCTGTCGGAGGTCGACGTATTCGCATCGCTTTCTGATCGGGAGAAGGACTGGCTTCTTCACAATACGACGATGATCACCTATCGCAAGGGACATGTGTTCTACCGTCCCGATCAGCCCGGAGAGGTTATCTTCATCCTCAAGACGGGCCGTGTCGACCTCTTTCGGCAGAGCGAGGAAGGACGAAAACTCGTCGTCGAGAATGTGCGGCCACACACGATCTTCGGAGAGATGGGATTCCTCGGCCAGCGCATGTATGGGTGTCACGCTCAGGCGGCGGCGGAGAGCCTGATCTGCGTGATGAGCCGGACCGACATGACGGGCCTGATCGTTCGCAATCCCGGAGTGGGCTTGAGACTGCTCGCGGACATGGGTGACCGACTCCGCGAGCGGGAACACGAACTGGAAGCACTGGCCTTCCAGGCCCTGCCCACGCGCCTCGCCGCCTTGCTGCTGCGCGAGATGGATGGTGCCGGCAATGTCACGGGGCTGACCCACCAGGATCTCGCCGACCGCCTTGGTTCCCGCCGCGAAACGGTCAGTCAGATGCTGGGCCGGTTCCGTGACGAGGGGCTGGTGCGCATTGAGTCACGCAAGGTCAGCGTCCTTGATCGCGGCGACCTGGAGCGCTACGTCGACCGGTAGACCCTGCCTGATTTATCGAAATGCGGAATACGACCCGAACGCTGAAGGCGCTCGCAGGCCCTGGGGCCGCGGCGATGCCCCGATCTCTCGCGGCCTGTCACGCCAAACAGGACAGACGCGGCGCCGCCGATTCCGCTGTCACCAGAATCCGTGCTGACTAATGAAATTCCTCGTCCTCACGGCGGACGACGGGGGTGTCGCCGCTGATCATCGAGCGGACGATCGCCTCGACCTGGGGCTGGTCGTCGGCATACTCCGGCTCGGCGATGAGCAGCTTGCCCCGCTTGGTCTGGCCGGTGATGAACGAGTGGAGGCCGTCATCCTCGACCCGCCAGAGGATGAAGGACAGCTCCTCGTCGTATTCCCCGGCCGGGTTCATCGACAGGTGGTAGGCGGAGCGCCGGTACTCGTAGACGTCCTGCTTCTGGTCGAGGGCGAGGTCGCGCCACTCCTGTGCGATATCAGCCAACGGGTTCTCCTTCAGACCGCTCGCGTGACGAACGGCGCGTCGCGGCCGGATCGCAAGACCGGATCGGCATGGTTCCGCCACTGCCTCCGGCATCGTTCACGTAGTATGCACCGGCACACCGCCCGAGCTCGTCGCAGTGCACTCATACGCCGGCCAACGATGAGACAATGCCGTATAGATCATCTGTTCGGAACAGGACACGGAGGTTGCCCCGCATGGCTACCATGATGCTGATGCTACCCGCCGAGTCGGCGGTCGACCCCTCGGAGGAGACGGCGATCGCCGATCGGTTCCGGCGCATCTCGGCGGCCATTGCCGCGATGCGGACCGAGACCGACCGGACACTGACCCTCGACGAGCTGGCCGAGGCCGCGAGCTATAGCCGGTTCCACTTCGTCAGGACCTTTCGCGACATGGTCGGCACCTCCCCGGGCACCTTCCAGACCGCCCTCCGCTTCGCCCGGGCCAGCGAACTGCTCCTGACGTCGAGCGCGTCCATTACTGAAATCTGCGGCGAGGTCGGGTACAGCAGCCTCGGGACGTTCAGCGACCGATTCCGCAGCCTCGTCGGCGTCAGTCCGAGCGGCCTGCGCGAGTTGCCGCACCAGATCGCCTCGTTGCCGTCCTCCGGGCTGGACGATCCGGTCCGGGCTGTCGGGCCGATCGGGCAGATCGTCCGCGTCGCGGTACCGGAGACCAGTCCCGCCGGCATGTCGGCCTATGTCGGACTGTACCGGGACGGCGTGGCAAGCGGCATCCCGATTGCCGGAGCGATGACCAGCCGGCCAGGCATACTGGAACTCGACGGCCTCGCTCCGGGAAGCTACCACCTGCTCGCCGCCGCCTTCCCGACCCCGATCCATGGTCTCGGCCACTTGCTCCCCGGCGAGCAGGTTCAGGTTAGCTCGAGTGGGCGGGCTATCCGCGTCACTGGCTCCAGGTCGGCGGGCGTCGACCAGCCGCCCCACCGGCTCCGCTTCCGGCCGATCGCTCCCACCGACGCCCCGATCCTGACCGCCTTGCCGGCGCTCGTCCTGTCCCGGATGGCCTGATCGGGTTCGCCCAACGGTGGAATTCCGACTCATGGCATCGTGTCAGCGTCGGGCCGATCGGTCTTGGGCTGTCTCATGTTCCATGAAGACTCCCGGGCGGCGGTGCCAGTCCCCAAGTGATGTGGTATTGTTTTCGAGCTATCCTGCGCCCGTAGCTCAGCGGATAGAGCGCTTGCCTCCGGAGCAAGAGGCCAGAGGTTCGAGTCCTCTCGGGCGTACCCCAGAATGGCAGTAATGGCGGCAAATTAGACCCTGGTGAACATTCACCAGGGTCTAATCCTATCCTCTGCGTGGCACCAGCGTGGCACCGCCACGGCACGGGTTCGTGCGACGCAATTCGACATCGTTTTCTCTAGGAGAGATCTGCAGCACTCACCATCAGCAGTTCCGTGGCGCCCATCGTCGATGCTACTGACAAATGCGGTTGGCTTGGCCACGAAGTGTGTGGTTCTGGCGGCGAGACGCGAGTCGGTTCAACTCTCGACCTGATGATCCGCGAGATCGCAACGAGAAGGATTTACCGGTGCCTGATTCGCTTCGCCTGGCACTGACCCTTACGAACTCGCAGGTCGTTCTCGACCTCGGACGGGACACCGTCCTGACTATGCTCCGGTGCGGGGAGCTGCCGTCCGTCCAGTCCTAGTCCGAGCCGGCCAAGCTCGGCAGCAAGTTTACGGTTCCGCCGGCGGCGTTTGATGCCTGGTGCACTGATCGCGGCCGACTAGCCACGCAGCGCCGTCGTGGCGCAACCTGTACGGTGGTGCACCCCGATCTGATTCGAAAGGTATCTCGAACCACTTGACGGGACGAACTGAGAGAAGGCTCATGTGAGGGATCTCGGGATCTCGCCATGCAAGCCGACTCACCCCATGCAAGGCGATCAACCACAGCGGGGGTCAGAATGTCCAGCTCTCGGCCCTAATCAAGTCCAGACGGTGCAAGCACTCGGTGTCGTACTTTCCACAGACATCAGGATCAGTTCTACAGTGGCGTTGGCATCAGCCTGTCTTGCGTGGACATAGCTGTCGCTCCCACACTCGCTGGGTGGCTGCTTGCAACGATGATCACTGCTACCTTTATTGGATTCCTGCGCAGGGAACCCCGACCACGCCGTTGCCTCTCGAGATGTTGACAGCGCTTGAGGCATCTTGTTGCTATCGATTGAGAATCGGGGGAAACAGGCAGATCATCAGCTCGCGCTTGACCATCAGCGATTCCAGGAGCAAACGCCACAATGGCTCGATACCTCGGCGCCGAACCCGTTTACCGTTTGGCCGATGAGTTCCGGAAGCGCTGCTTAGTAGAGAAGCGATCGCTCCTATGGCCGGATTCCACGGCCTGGACTCTTGGTAACCTCGACGCCCTGCTCGCCGCATTCATAGGACACCCCGATGAGGGCAACCGGGGCTTCCTTGAGAAGTGGCGCGACCAACTTGCCGACCAGCCAGACGACGTGCTCCGTGTCGCCGCTGACGTCCTTGCCGTCTACTTCCTCTTCCCGTCCGCCCGCACCTTCGGCAAGGACGCTAAGCTCCGGAGCGTCAACGAGGTCGTCAGCTGGCGCCCCGACGCCCTTGAGATCCGCGAACCGGAACGCGTCGACCTGGAGGCCGCGTTCGAGAAAGGCATCGGCAGCGCAGGCACCGGCTACCAGACGGGTCGCCCGTGGGAGATCGCCTTCCTCCTCAAGTTCGCACGAGGGGTCCTCGCCGGAGAGGCCGACCCATTCGACCCCGACGCTTGCCGACAACTCGCTGACGCGGTCCGCGTCGCGACTGGGCACCGGTCCCAGTCTCGCCATGTGATTCTGCACCTGCTCTTCGCGGACCGGTTCGAGCGCACCGCCAGTGACCGACAAAAGGCGGCGATCGTCGCCGGGTTCCCCGACCTGACCGGGGGGGCTACCGATCCCGACGATGCCCTCGCTGCAATCCGCACTGCCCTCATTGCCAAGACGGGCAATCCGGACCTCGACTTCTATGATCCCGACATCCGGCTGCGGTGGGAGAAGCTTCCGGCCCCGCCACCCCCCCCATCGCCGCCCGTGCCTACATCGACCCACACGTGGTGGGTCAACCAGGGCGACTCGTACCAGGTAGGGCGCGACGGCGGCTACCTGTGGTCGCCCCAGAGGAACAAGCGCGGCCACCCACTTTCGCACTGGAGAGCGATGACCGAACTCCAGCCTGGCGACGTGGTGGTCAACTATGCAAACAACGCCATCCGCGCCATGAGCCGGGTCGCCGAGGGTGTCAACAACGCTCCGAACCCGGACGAGCCTAGTGGACTTGAGGGCTTCCTCGTGCGGGTGGATTACCACGAACTGCCCCCCCCGATTCCGCGTGCGGAGCTGCCGAAGGACTGGCTAGCCCCTGGCCCGGGCCCGTTTGCGCTGGACGGCAACGTCAAGCAGGGCTACCTGTTCCCGATTCCGGGCCGCCTCGTCCGGCGGCTCATCGAGCGCTTCGACCGGGACTGGCCGGAGTTCGCTCTGGGACCGTTCGCCGACGACGGCACCGACATCGGCGACCTCGGCCCGGTCCAGCGCAGAGTCGTTAAGATCTCGCCGGGACCCGGGGCGAAGTTCTGGGACGTCTGCCTGGCCGAGGGTTATGTCTGCGTCGGCTGGGACGAGACTGGCGATCTGCGGACCTACCCGGATCGGGACGCCTTCGCTCAAGTGTTCCGCGAGCGCTACGCCGCCGAGTACAACGGCTACGGCCCCAAGATTAGCGAGAAGACGAAGGAGGTCTGGTCGCTGGTCTCCCTACGTCCGGGCGACCTCGTCGTCGCCAACCGGGGGATGAGCGAGGTCCTCGGCGTCGGGGAGGTCGTCGAGCCCGGCTACCTATGGATGTCGGAGCGCGAGGAGTACAAGCACGCGGTCGCCGTGCAGTGGGACACCTCATTCGCCAAAGCGGTCCCAAAGCAGGCGACGTGGGGGATGAAGACGGTCGCCGACGTCCCCGACGACCTGTGGCAACTGATCTCTGGGGAAGCGCTGCCCCTCGGAAAAACGGAAAGTGGAATCGGTAGCATGCCGGCCTATGCGCCGCCGCCGTTCCCCAGCATCTTCGCCGCCATCAAGGAGGCCGGGCTTCGGATCGACGAGCGAACGCTGCGTCGCTACCATCTCTCCCTCGTCACCCGTGGCTTTGTCGTGCTCGCCGGGGGCAGCGGCACCGGCAAGACCTGGTTGGCTCAAGCCTACGCCGCCGCCGTCGGCGCCCGTTGCCTCGTGGTTGCCGTCGCCCCGAACTGGACGACCAACGAGGACCTCCTGGGCTACGCCAACCCCCTCACTGGCGCCTACCACGACACCGGTTTCAGCCGCTTCCTACGCGCCGCCGCCGCCGAGTGGGAGCGCGCCGAGGCTGCCGCCGTCCTGGCCCGGCCCTACCATCTGGTCCTCGACGAGATGAATCTGGCCCGGGTCGAGTACTACTTTGCCCAGTTCCTCTCCGCTATGGAACTGCGCGCCCGCGACGGCGCGGCGGCGCTGGAGCTCGGCGGCGAGCACGTCCGCCTTGGCTCCAACCTCGCCGTCGTCGGCACGGTTAACGTCGACGAGACGACCCACGGCTTCGCCGATAAGGTCTACGACCGGGCCCAGCTCGTCGAGCTCCACGTTCGCCGAAATGACCTCCAGACCTACGTCGCCGGGGCGCCCTACGCTGAGGTGATCCTCCAGGTGTGGGACGCCGTCCAGCAATCCGGTCCGTTCGCCTTCCGGGTCCTCGACGAGATCGGCGCCTACGTCGAAGGCGCCGACGGGCTGGGCGTTCCGTGGGAGGACGCCCTCGACGAGCAGCTCCTTCAGAAGGTTCTCCCCAAGCTCAAGGGCGCCGACCCGAGAGTTGGGGTCGCACTGGATCGCCTGGTCATCTTGTGCGCCGAGCGCTTCCCCCTGACCCGCGAGCGCGCGTCCGAGATGCTAGAGGGGTACCGGGCCCATGGCTTCGCCTCCTACTTCCGCTAGGATTCGTCTGCTCGCTCGCAACGGGGACCCGATCCCCGCCCCAATCGAGTGGACCCCGACCCTGGTTGAGCTCCTGATCGATCCGGCAGACTGGGAGCGTGCCAGGCTGACGCTGCAGGGCGAGGCACTCCCGGTCTCCCTGCGTCGCCTGAGCGGGACAGCCCGGGTGGTGGCGGACTGGCCCAGAGCCGGTCCCGGCCGCTACCAGCTCCGGCTGAAAGGGTGCGGCGAGGCGGACGACCTGGTCGTGACTGTGGCGCCCCAGAAGATCTCATCGGATGCCTACGCCGCCATGCTCGACGACCTGGAGGCCCGGCTGCCGGCGGTCGTCGCCTTGGGGCTGCAGCGGGTGGGCGGGCTCGCGGGGATCGTCCTGCTAACGCCGGGGCAGTCCACCGTCGCGCAGGAGTTGGTTCGCCTCCGGCGCGCCGTCCTTGGGACGGGCGTCCGCCCGGGGCTAGCCGCCGTCCTTGAGGCGCTCGCTGACTCCCCTCATCTCGTGCTCCGGACGACGGAGTTCTGGGCGCGGGTTGAGCGCGCGCGGCGGCCGCACCCGACCCGCCTCACCCAGGCCATGGTCCTGGCCGGCAACCTGGACGGCGCCGGCCGGCCGGCCCGAGTCCTCGACACGCGAGCGGACCCGACGGCCGACGTCTACGAGAACCGCCTCCTCCTCGCCTTCGCCGAGCAAGTGAGCACGCGCCTGCGCCGGATTCGGCGCGTCCTAGCGAGCACGTCTCAGCTGGCCCTCGCTGAGGAGGCGGCCACGCTCACTGTGCGGTTCGAGGGGGCCCGTCGCCGCGCGGCGTTCCTAAGCGAGGTGGCGTACCCGAGCTTCCTGCCTGAGCAGACCACGATGGTGCTCCTCAAGCGCCCGCCGTACCGAGCCGCGCTGGAGGGCTGGCTGGAGTTCCACCGGGTCGTCGCCGTCCGGCTGGAGGAGCCGCTGCTGGAGGCGCCGCTGGAAAACCTGCCCAAGCTCTATCAGCTCTGGGGGACGCTGCAGGTGGTCGCGGCCCTGCTGGAGGTTGCGGCAGACGCCGGCTTTCGCCTCGTCGCCCAGCGGCTCGCCACGCGGGACGCGGGCGGCGTCTTCCTCCGGGTGCTGCCGGATGGCCAAGTGGCGCTCGACCTTGTTCACGGCCCCAGCGGCGCGCGCGTCCAACTGATCCCGGAGCGGACCTACGGCGCGGGCGGGGCGCTGCGAAGCATCAGCTACGGGCAACGGCCGGACATCGCGGTCGAGGTCACCTCGGTCGCCGGGGCGCCCCGGGTCTACCTGTTCGACCCGAAGTACAAGCTCAACGGGGAGCCGGTCCACGGCGACGGCAGCGACGGCAGGCCACGCAAGGGCGACATCGACAAGATGCACGCCTACCGCGACGCAATCCGGGACACTGGCGGGAGGCGCGTGGTTTGCTCCGCCGCCATCCTCTACCCCGGCCCGGCCGTCCGGTACGCCGACGGTATTGAGGCACTACCGGCCTCCCCTGGGTCGGAGCAAGCGCTGCAGGATCGGTTGCGTAATATCCTCGAAATGGCTCTGGCGCCGTCATCGGAACTTGTTTGAACGGAAGGTCATGGTCTACCTAGTCGTACGATGGGGCCAAACTCAGGGGCCTCAGAAGGCTTTGTTGGCTGCCGGTTGAGTGCCGGACTGTTTCGGTGCATCGACAGCGGGGCGAGCTACTTACGCTGCGAACACTCTCGCGCTGAACGCCGGCGTCCTTGGCTCTCGCCCGTAAGCGGACTGACGCTGCCCTGGCGGCCGCCGGCTGGCAGATGCAAAGATACCGCTGTTACGACCATCTATGGCTCGTCAGGCATTGCCATCGTGAGCGTCAATTAACGACCCGGATCGACCGCAACGGAATGAGGGTCTGCAAGCGGCGTACAATCCGCCTTCACAGTGGGAAGGGCCAAACAAGTGGGACTTGACGGAATCAAAGAACGCGACTTCCACCCTTAGCACCTGGGAAGAGTTCCTGGAGCTCGCTTCTAACAGCGTCCTCCTGTGAGCGAAACGAATACCCCCAGAGACCCCTAATGAGCCGATTGTTTTACTTGCAAAGTTCGCCGGCGCGCCAGGAACGGAGCGCAGCCCGAGTTTTGTCGTGTTTGCTGAGTCGCTGCGTCGCGGAGGCATGTAGATCGGCACCAACAGGCGGCCCTCCCAGAGCGGCCCCTGTTAAGCTTGAGGTCGCGGGAGCGACGGGGGTCGGTCGAGCAGAAACCCTTTTGCCTCCAGGTGCAGTTCGCATTGCCGTCTCTTCCAGAACATAAAGAGTATCTTGTCATTCCTGAAACCCGTTACCCGGCATCTAGATTCTCTTGCGGACCGGAAAAGGACATCGGCGGGGTTTAGCGAAGGATCCAGGAAGCGGGCAGGATGTCGGATTCAAGAGTTAGAGAATGCCTCCCAACGAGCGTTAGCCCAGCGCTGGTCAAGCGCACCGACATAGAACGCAACACGGTACTGGTACCGTTCCGTATCCCCAACCTCGATCGTCCAAGACCCGGCAATACACCGGCTGGGTGAGACACCCAACTCATGGTCAACGCGCCACGTTACCGGATAATCTGGATTTGCTGGGTGATCCATGATGACTGCCCCACCCCAGTCGTTTCGCATCTGGATCGGCATCGAGACCGCCACCCAGTCCGCCCGTTGTCTTTCGGCGGTGTCGTTTCGCTGTCCCAGATTATTAATCGCTTCGCCTCCTGCTCCTGGCACAAATGGCATACGTAGGAACAGTCCCCCGGCCATGTACTCGCCGATCGTGACATTGATGGCTGGTATCAGAGTCCACACGAGGTCCAACTCAAATGTCGACGCGAAGTCGGTGAGCGTCCACTGCTGGCGTTCCACCACGAGGGTGGTGCCATCGGGCATTCGCCAGTCGGTCTCGAGCGTCCACGCTACCGATGATCCGTGAATCGTTGGAGGCGTGATCAGGCGCGGATGAAACGTCCCATCTCCGGGTTGCTCCTTCCAGAAGCCGACCCCATTTACTAAGTTGAACCCGGTGTAGAGGCCATGCTGCCAGGGATGGTGATCCGGCGAATCCTGCGTGAGCACGCCAACCCCGTCCGGAGCCATGATTGGATGGAACGAGGGGCGTTCATCAGGGTGAAACCGGTGCGTCAGTAGATGGGTGCCATCGGCCCGCCGGGCGTTGATAGCGGAGCCGCTCTCGACTACCTCAACAACAAGATTCGTCATACAACCTGTCCTCTACGTGACTCGCACAAGACGAAGCTGGGTCCGAGGTGCCGGTTCAAACCGCCCACTCGGACCCAGTACCTGAGCCCCGTCATCGCCGGCTCGGATTTGACGATCGCGATCCTAGTCCCGGAGTCCGGAGATACCGCCGTCAATGGCGAAGTTGGCCCCGGTGACATAGGACGACTCGTGACAAGCCAAGAACAGGAGGGCGTATGCCTGTTCGATGGGCTCAGCCTGGCGCTTCATCAGCGTGTGCGGCGCGCCGGCGGCACGCATTGCCGCCTCAGCCTCTTCCATCGTCTCTCCGGTCTTCTTGACCCGATTGCGGACATGGAATTGCGTCAGCGTTGGACCGGGCGAGATCGCATTGACGCGGATATTGTCATCGGCATGGTCACAAGCCATAGACCGAGTGAGGGCCAGGACGGCGTTCTTGGTCGCGTCATACTGCGCCATGCCTTTTCGCCCAACCGTCGCGTTCGCCGACGAGACGTTGACGATGCTACCGCCCCCGTTCCTGGCCATCTCAATCGTTGCAAATTTGCTGCAGAAGGCCACCGCCAGCAGGTTGACTCCAATGACGAAGTCCCATGACTCCACAGTCACCTCGGTGATTGGACCATGGACCCGGACAGCGGCGATGTTGGCAAGCACATCGATCTTGCCGAAGCGCTCCACCGTCTCTTGCACCGTGCGCTCGGCCTCAGGTTCCTTGCTCAGGTCGGCTGCCGTGAACGCCATACGGGTTCCGTGAGGGTCAATGCTCTTGGCGACCGTCGCCGCAGCCTCCTTGTTGACGTCAACGAGCATGACCTGGGCACCTTCATCCCAAAACAGCTTCGCTGCCGCCTCACCGACTCCACCGCCGCCGCCAGTTACTAGGGCCACCTTGCCATCAAGCCGTCCAACCATGGTGTCTATCTCCTCGTGTGGGCCGTAAAAACGTCAACAAATCCAGGGTTCTCGGATAGCCCTCTCAGCTGATCCTCCTCGTGACTGTCGAATCATGGGTCCAGATCTGACGGGAAGTTGGACGCGGTCCTGCAATCGTTCAATGCCGAGGTGATCGGCGAGGCCATCGAGCTCCGCGATCCCACTCAGGGATAATACGACTCCGTGGGTAAGTGCCTGCTCGGCCGCGTCTGACTCCAAGTCGCCAGGAAGAAAGATCCGATCAACCCCGGGCAACCGTGGCTGCGAGCGGATCTCACCCAGATAGTGTTCGAGCCGATCGGTGAAGACGGCGATGGGCATGAAGGATTCGACGGAAACCACAATAAAGAAGTGGCCGATATTCTGCGGCGAGCCTCCCGTGTCGTATAGATCGATGACATCCGTGCCAGAGGCGGCGCCGGTCAAGACACCGGAGAGCACATCGATCATGAGAGAGAGACCGTACCCTTTGTGTCCAGCCATGGGCAGGACCGCGCCCGCCAACGCTGCCGCAGGATCCACTGTTGGCTGGCCGTCCGCGTCAATCGCCCATCCGGTCGGGATCGATCGGCCCTCTTTCTGCGCCATGACGATCTTGCCACGGGCGGCGACACTGGTTGACATGTCGAGGACCAGACCTCGACCGCCTGTTCTTGGCAGACCAATTGCCAGTGGATTCGTGCCGAAGAAGCGGGACCGTCCCCCGGTCGGAGGAACGTTGGCTGGTGCATTGCTGCAGGCGATTCCGATCAGTCCAGCCCGCGTCGCCTGTTCCACGAACAACGCTCCGATGCCGAAGTGGGAGCTGTTGCGGACTCCGACGGACGCGACGCCTCCTTGGCGTGCCATCTCAATAGCAAGGTCCATCGCGACAGTTCCGACTACTTGACCAGGTCCAGCGTCTCCGTCGATCAGTGCCGTCATGCCCTGTCGTCGTTCAGTCCTGATCGACGGCACCGCTTTAATCGTTCCCGCACCCAATCGTCGGATGTAGGTTGGCAGGAGACGAACCACCCCATGACTCTGCAACCCACGAGCTTCAGCTTCGATCAATGAATGGGTTACACATCGCGCGTGATCGGACGACAGCCCCGTGGTCAACAGGGCTTCACGCGTGAAGGCCGCGAGCAGCGGAAGCTGCACAGACTGCGTCGCCACCTGGGGATTCATCAGCGCGTCTCCACGTCGAGCGATTGCCGATCGAGCGCCCGACGAAACCCAAGCACGTCAAGGGTCAGTTCGCCACCCTGAAGCCGACCCATGACGTTGACTTCGGCGGCTTCGCGCGCCATGGCGGCCCCGAGCGTTACGTCGATTAGGTCGGACGGGACGACGACGACTCCGTCGTCGTCGGCAATGATGAGATCGCCGGGACCCACGGCAACACCGCCACAGGTGATCGGCTGGTTGATCATGCCAAGGACCTGCTTGACCGTGGCGCGCATGCAGATCCCGCGAGCGAAGACCGGAAAGGCGCGACGCTGGGCGGCTTCGACGTCACGAACCCCGCCATTGATAACGATGCCACCGATCTGTCTCGCCTGGGCCGCGACCGTCAGGATTTCGCCCCAGTGACCGGCACCAACGAAGTCACCGACGTCCGCGACGATGACGTCTCCAGGACGGGCTCTGGCCACAGCCGCGTGGAGAGTCAGGTTATCGGCCGGCTGACAGCGAACCGTCAGTGCCGGACCGACGATTCGCATGCCGGGTGCGACCGCATGAATTGCCGGATCCATCGAGCCACGCTGACCAGCGGCCTCGTAGACGGTTGATGCCGCGAACTTGTTGAGCATCCCAGCGAGTTCTCTCGGCAATCCTGACCGGATCGACTCCATGTCAGGGACAGCGATACTGTTCGTCATGACTCATTGTCCTCCGGTTTAGACATCACATGATGTCTGCTACATCGCTGCCTGCAGGATCAACCCGAGTTCCCTCGACCCTGCCTCTCTCGGATTCGCTAGCATGTTGTCGCTTTGCAGCGCCATTTCGATCAACGAGGGAAATGACGTTTTCGTCACCCCCCAGTCAGACAAACGGGAACTGATTCCTATGTCAGAATTCAGGCGCCGGATCGCTTCCCCGGGATCGACGTCTCTAGCATCCAGCGCCGCGCTGACCTTGGCGTATCGATCATCAGCAGCCCGGCGGTTGAAATCAACGACATGAGGCAGCAATATCGCGTTGGCTAAGCCGTGGGGAATCCCATGAAGTGATCCCAAGGGGATGGCGAGAGCGTGGGCTATCCCCAACCGAGTGGTATTAGCGGCTAGTTCAGCAATGAGCGAGGCCAGCAGCATCGCGTGTCGGGCCTCGATGGTTTGTCCTTCGTGAACCGCTGTTCGGAGGTTGCCGCCGATCATCCCGACCGCCTGGAGAGCCATGCCTTCAGCAATTGGATGACACCAGACACTGGCATACGACTCGACGGCATGGGTCAAGGCATCCATTCCGGTGGTAGCCGTTAGACCAGGGGGAAGTCCTGTCGTAAGGTCCGGATCCAGGAGGGCTAGGCGCGGCATGAGACGCAGGGAACCGATGCTCACCTTCCTATGAGATACAGGGTCGGTCAGCACACTCCACATCGTCACCTCGCTTCCTGTGCCAGCGGTCGTGGGGATCGCGACGATCGGCAGAGGATCCACGACCAGCTTGTCGCGCCCAACGTAGTCAAGGGGTTCGCCGGGATTGGTGACCAGCGCGGCCGCCGCTTTCGCGACGTCAATCGTGCTGCCCCCTCCCAAGCCGATCACGCAGTCATGGTTGTCGGCGGATAGTCGGTCGCGTACAGCTGTAGCGATCGCGGTGGAAGGATCAGATTCGACCTGGTCGAAGATGCTGGCATGGGCGATGAACGAATGGAGCGGCTCGACCACCTTTTCGACTAGCCCCGCACCTCGTACCCCTTGGTCGGTAACGACGAGCGGCCGCTGGAGGCCAAGCTCACGGAGATGGCTGCCAAGACAATTGATTGATCCGACCCCAAAGATGATTTCAGTCGGCAGGTGATAGGTGCCGCTCTGGACACGATCACGTGAACGGGCCGTTACTGTTCCCCACTGGTCTGACTTGGTCGTCATGATGCCGCCACCTCGTACGATGCGTCCCCGTAATGCAATCGCTTAGAGAACTCGACCATCTTCTCTTCCCCTTGATTGAGATGGTCCAGCAGAGCCTGCTTAGACTCGTCCGGATCATGCGCCTCTAACGCCCAGCAAAGTCGCTGATGCTCGGCCGCAACCGCGTGAATTCGGCCCTCATAGTGAGGAGCCAAGAAGAAGCGCACTCGGTTAATATGCTTCTCCAACATTCGGTAGAACGAGATCACCTGACGGTTGTCGCTGCACCCAACGATCGCGTTATGAAATTTGTTATCCATTGCGAGATATTCGGTGTATTGATCGGGTGAAAGTGTTGATGGGAAGTCGGCAAACATCGTCGTGAGCGACCTTACCGTCGCCTCATCCCAGTCCATCGCGAGACGCTCAAGACCGAGTGGCTCAAGCAGTCGTCGGACCTCAAATCGTTCCCGAACGTCACGCTCGTTGAAGCCAGCGACGGCCCATCGGATACCGCCTTTACGCACCACCAGTCCCGCTGCCTCTAGCTGAAGCAGCGCATCCCGGACTGGGGTCCGGCTCACTTCAAGCATCTCGGCGAGGCGGCGATCGCTAATCTCGGTATTAGCCGCCAGTTCACCCTGGACGATGGCGGTTTCAATCGCTTCGTAGACATGCTTATTGATCCTTATGGGTTGCTGCAACGGGACGAGGGTCGTCATCGGTAATTGTCCTCCAGGAACGGTCCAGGTCCGGCGGGCTAGTCAGGCGGCGATGTGAACGGGGCCGCTCATGCTTCATCACTCGTGGGTCGTTGCGCCTGAAGCAGGAGCGATGTGGCGGTCATGTCCCTGCCTCCGTATCCGGCCGCGATTGCCTTGTGAAACAAATCACTGGCGATGGCCGGCATAACCATGGGGGACTGAAGCTGATTGCCCATCGCGACCGCCAGGTCGACATCCTTGCAGAGGAGGTTGAGAGCGAATCCAGGTTCGAAATTCTGGTTGAAAACGCGATCGGGGATGGCGTACTCGAGCATGAAGCTTCGCCCGGCTGACGTGCTGAGTACCTCAAATAGCGCCTGTCGATCAATGCCTGCTACCTCTGCGGTATTGAAGGCCTCCAGCACGGCGGCGAGATTGACGCCGACCAGCACCTGATTGATGAGCTTCATCGTGCTGCCGGCACCGCTCGGACCGACGAGACGAACGTTCTGACCAACCGCCTCGAACACCGGCTGTGCCCGGCTGAATGCTTGGTTTATCCCCCCGACGATCACCGTGAGCGTGCCTGACTGAGCGCCGGTTACCCCACCACTCACCGGAGCATCTAGGAACGCCACGTCTCGACTGGCGCACTCTCCGGCGACGTGGCGGCTGGTCTCAGGATCGACGGTACTGAAATCAACGATGACGGTCCCTTTAGCGGCACCTCTCAAGATGCCCTGATCTCCCAGGACCACCTCATGAAGGTCGGAGGGCCGGGAGACGCAGACGCAGACGACCTCACGATGTTGGGCGGCCTCACGTGGCGAGGACGTGGCTTGGGCTCCCTCTGCCACGATATCGGTCAGTTTCGCTGTTGTACGATTGAAGACCTTGAGATCGTGACCTGCCCGCAGGATATTGCGAGCCATTGGTTTGCCCATGTTACCCAAGCCGATGTATCCGACCTTCACGATGATGCCTCCTGCGAATCCGCGAATCAGTCTTGTCATCGGCCACCTGCCGCTCTGCCGAATGTGCGGACGGGAATCTGAGCGTTGCCACCTAAATGGCAACGCTCAGTGAGAGTTGGCCCTTTTCGAGATCGCCTTAGACCATGACGCGCGCCGGACTGATGCTGTCCACATACGACGACAGCTTCTGCAACCTAGCATTGAACGCACCGTAGAGGCCGTCGGCAGTCTCTTCGATCGAGCGGTAGTTGTTGGTGTAAGGGTCGTCCGCCGTGGCCTGGTTGACCTGGTCGATCCAGTCCTTCGGCACGCGGGAATACCCAGATAGGGCGCCGGACAAGCCGCCGGCGACGGCGGCCAGGCAGTCAGTGTCGCGACCGAAGTTCACCGCCGTGACGATCGCCTGTCGAGGATCACCACGGGAAATGGCAAACACCGCCAATCCCTTCGCGACGATTTCATTGGCCTGTGAGTATCCGTAGTTGTAGTACTCGCCACCCTCGTAGTACTTGTAGAACTCGTCACGCATCTCGGTCGGGTCGCTGAACTTCTCGGCAAGCTCGAGGGCCCGCGTCACTTCCCGATCGATGGTGTCGTACAGCGCGTAGAGACTGCCCTGTTCCGCCCGGTACTGCACGAACTGCTTTGCCGTGTCCAGAACCGACTCCACGGTCGCGTCTGGCTTGCATGCCTCGGCGACGGCGGCGTTGTAAAGCGCGGCCCAGCGAAGCGCAAACGTGGTCTCAGTGGCGTAGATCTTTCCAATCTCGTAGCTGTCATTGGCGGCACCATATGGGTCGCCAGCATTGATTAGCCCAAGTGGGTGAGATGCCCGCGCCATGGAGACGACATTGGGGAAAGGCCATAGGCGACCAAGTTCCACAGGAGGAACTCCTGCACGCGCGAGCATGAGGAGTGATTTGTCAAAGCGTTCCTGCTTGTAAATGATCTTGTCTGGATCAAGGTCCCGGAGCCAGACCGCGATGACGTCATGAGCGAGAATGCGATCCTGCTTCTCGATGATCGCCGTAGCGATCATCTTCTGTCGCTCGATGCCATCTTCGGTGGTGCCGGGTGGCCGCATCCAGTTTGTAATATCGGGATAGTGACGGTTCGGTCGCATCTCTTCGAGAAAGCCATGCGTCTCTCTGATGCGGTCTCGCGACCAACCTTCGGTCGCGGCGCCCATAGCCGATCCCGTCCACGATGCCGCAATACACCCGCGAAATTTCTCTTCGAGGTTTACCGTTGCCATGTTGCCCGTACCTCCGTGGCTTGCTCAGGATAGTGATCGTCAACGTGCTGTTCCTCGTCCTCCAGAATGGCGTCGTGCGGGATCCGCGCTCGTCCTTCCGAACGTTCGAGGGTGTGGGCGAGACGTTACGCGTGAGCGCTCGCTGCTCCTTCTAGGCACCACACTGAGCCAGTTGAAATCGAATTGGTATACCGTGTACCATGCTGAGACGGTACCATACTGATCAGCGTTGCGGCAACCAAAACGACGCGCATATCGCTCACGCCGATTCCGGATTCGCCGAAGGATCTTCGATCAGGGTCGTAGGGCGTTTGCGGCACCGAGAGGAGTCTCCAAGCGGGGAAGCGTCGGTTCGCTGGCGTTTCTTTACCGATCTCATCGATGTCAAAGCTGTCCGTCTTCCACAGCCGCACCGATTCGCGGCACCCTGGGTCGATGACTCGCGACCTGCCTCGTTACCTAGCTCCACCGGATGTGCGAAGGAGTACAAATGGATACCAGCAACCCGCAAGACAATGCCTCGTCCCGATCAATGAGCCGACGTCGGTTCACAACCTTCGCCTCAGCCTCGGCGCTCGCAGTGGGCGTCCTGCCACGATTTGTTCCTTCGACCGCCGCCCAGCCAGCCACGTACGCCGAGTCTCCGATGCTCACCGATCGGGTCCAAGCCGGTCAGCTGCCGGCCGTGACCGAGCGGCTCCCGGTCGAACCGCTTGTGGTGACCCCAAAGAACGCGATTGGCACCTACGGCGGTACCTTCTATGGAGCTGGAGCGGCGCCCGAGACGACCAACGACTTCCAGATCGGCAACTACACCGGGTTGTTCCGCTTCTCCAACGACTTGGCGGAAGCCTATCCCGAGGTCGCTTCCGGTTACGAGTTCAACGCCGATTACACCGACTGCACGATTTCGCTCCGGCAGGGCATCAAGTGGTCGGACGGCATGCCGTTCACCACCAGCGACATGATGTTCTACTTCAACGATTTCCAGTTCAACATGGACCTCTTCCCGACGCCACCGGGTCAGTGGATCGTTGGCGGGCAGCGCATCGGGGTTGAGCAGGTCGACGACTACACGATCCGGTTCACGTTTGCGACACCCAACCCGGCATTTAGCCTGATCCATTACTCCGCCGGACCCGCCGAACCGTGGCGCGCCCGCCACTACCTCGAGAAGTTCCACATTGCCTACAACCCCGACGCCGATGCTCAGGCGCAGGCAGCCGGGTACGATGGCTGGGTCACATATTTTCTCTACATCGCCTCAGCCACCACCTTCAACTACGGTGCGATGGACCCGGGCCTGCCTATCCTTGGTCCGTGGATGCAGGTGAGCAATGACACGCAGCGGCAGCAGTACGAGCGCAACCCCTACTACTTCAAGGTTGACACCGCCGGCAACCAGTTGCCCTACGTCGACGCCATCTCCATGACGTATGCGGGCAACCCGGAAGTCATGAATCTTATGGCAATTTCCGGGGAACTGTCGGTTGCTGGACTCGATCTGCAACTGATCAACTATCCCCTGATTCGCGACGGCGAGACGACTGGCGACTATACGACCAAGCTCGTCTACAGCGAGCGCGGAGCGGATGTCGCCATCGCCTTCAATCAGAACCATGCTGACCCAGTGCTCAACGCGCTCTTCACTGACGTTCGCTTCCGCCAGGCCATGTCGGTGGCGATCAACCGTGAGGAAATCAACGAAATCGTGTTCCTGGGCCAAGGGGCGATCCGTCAGGCGACGATCAATAGTTCCGCATCGTTCTTCAAGCAGGAATGGGCCGATTCTTTCGCCCAGTACGATCCAGACCTGGCCAACAGCATGCTCGATGAGATCGGTCTGTCGCAGCGCAACGGCGATGGCATTCGTCTGCGGTCCGACGGGCAGCCTCTGAGCTTCCAGCTCGAGTACCTGCCCCAGGAAGGTCCCAAGCAGGAGGCCTGCGAACTCGTCGTCCGTCAATGGTCTGAGATCGGTATCCAGGTCCAGTCGTCGGCCCGCGAGCGCAATTACCTGCTGCAGCGTCTCGATAATGCCGAGCAGGATGCCACTGGCTGGCAGGTTGATCGCCAACTCGAGCGATCGGCTTACGCCTATCTCACGTCGAGCAAGTTAACCCCGGGCGGCGACTCGATCATTCGCTACGCCAAAGGGTGGCGGGACTGGTTCGCGTCGGCCGGTCAGACCGGCGTTGAGCCGCCAGCCGCCGCTTTGGAGTTGTACGCCGCGTTCATGGAGTGGCAGAAAACAGTGCTGGGCACACCGGAGTACACCGCCGCCGCAACGCGGGCCTACGATCTGGTAAGCCAGAATCTCTGGGTAATCGGGGTGGTCGGTGAGGCACCGCAGCCGGTCATCGTCAAGAACAACGTCGCCAACGTTTTCAAGGAAGATGGCAGTGAGGATCGCGTGCTTTGGGGTGCCGCCAACTGGTACTGGCTGACCCACAGTCCCGAGCAGTGGTTCCTGAGGGCGTAACCACCGCTACACCTGGCGACTGGCGTTTCAGTCGCCAGGTGTAGCGCCGCATCGCTGCGGTCATGGATCGCAAGGAGGGCGTCCCCTATGGGCGAGTACCTGTTTCGCCGCGTACTTTTGATCTTTCCAACGGTGATCGTCATCTCGATGATCACCTTCGTCATCATTCAGCTCCCGCCCGGCGATTTCCTAACTTCCTATGTCGCATCGCTGGAGAGCAGCGGGCAGATCGTTGACCAGTCCACGATCGACGCCCTGCGATCGCAATATGGGCTTGGTGAACCAATCTACGTGCAGTACTGGAAATGGATCACTGGTGTCGTGACCGGCGATTTCGGCCAGTCGTTCCAGTGGCAGCGTCCAGTTGCCGACCTGATCGGCGAACGTCTCTCTCTCACTATCGTCTTGTCGCTTTCGTCCCTGCTCTTGATCTGGGCCCTGTCATTCCCGATCGGCATCTACTCGGCCGTTCGCCAGTACTCGCCCGGCGACTACGCGTTCACCCTGTTGAGCTTCATTGGCCTAGGCATACCGAACTTTCTCCTGGCACTGGTCCTGATGTGGTTCTCCTACTCATGGTTTGGCCTCACGGTTGGCGGGCTGTTCTCGACCGAATACGCCGAAGCCCCGTGGTCGATTGGCAAAGTCCTTAATCTTCTCAGCCACCTCTGGTTGCCGACCATCGTGCTAGGCCTGGGTGGTGTAGCCGGACTGATTCGCATCATGCGAGCCAATCTCCTGGACGAGTTGCACAAGCCGTATGTCGTCACGGCTCGGGCCAAGGGACTCTCCGAGCGAAATCTGATCGTGAAGTACCCAGTTCGTGTTGCACTCAATCCGTTCGTCAGCACGATCGGCTGGACCCTGCCGGGGATCGTGTCGGGTTCGATCATCGTGTCGGTCGTGCTCAACCTGCCGACGACGGGGCCGCTCCTGCTGACAGCCCTTCAGAGTCAGGACATGTATCTCGCCGGTGCCATCATCCTCTTGCTGAGCGTCCTCACCGTCATCGGCACCCTGATCTCGGACCTTCTTCTGGCCTGGCTCGATCCGCGAATCCGATTCGGCTAGGAGGAGGAAAACGTGCTCAACCGGTTCTTTCACGCTAGTCGCGCAGCGACCGATCCGTTAGCTGTTGCCCCTTCGGCGGGCAGGACGGCCAGCCCGCTCGGACCAGCCGAGGTTGAATCAGAACCAGTCAATCAGACCACAAGTCAAGACTTGGCCGTCGCCTCTCAGTGGCGGCTCATGTGGACGAAGTTCCGCCGTCACCGGCTAGCCATGATCTGCGGGGTCATCGTGGTCCTGCTGTACGTGGTCGCGATCTTCGTCGAGGTCCTCTCGCCGTATGGCCCGAACTCTCAGGAGGCACGGGACGCCTATCACCCCCCTACGGGGATTCACCTTCGCGACGAGAGTGGGGAGTTCCACTTGCCCTTCATCTATGGCACATCCAGCAAGCGCAACCTGGATACGCTCGAGCTGGAGTTCGTCGACGACGCCAGCCAGCGATTCCCGATCAGATTCTTTGCCCAAGGTGAGCCGTACGAGTTGTGGGGCGTCATTCCATGGGACCGACACATCGTCGGTATCGAGGGCACAGACGCGAAGATGTTCCTGCTCGGGGCCGACCAGCAGGGCCGCGACCTCCTGAGCCGAGTGATTTATGGGACCCGCATTTCCATGTCGATCGGGTTGATCGGCGTGGCGGCCAGCTTCCTCATTGGGGTTGCAATCGGCGGGGTCTCAGGCTACTTCGGGGGACGTATCGACATCATCTTCCAGCGCGTGATCGAGTTCATCCGATCGATCCCCACAATCCCTCTCTGGCTGGGTATCTCGGCCGCACTCCCCTCGGACTGGTCAGTCCTACGGATCTACCTCGCGATTACGATCATTCTCTCCCTTATTGGCTGGACCGGTTTGGCCCAGGTGGTCCGGGGGCGAACCCTGGCCCTTCGTGAGGAAGATTTTGTGATGGCCGCCCGACTGAGCGGAACGAGCCAGCGGAAGATCATCTTCCGGCACCTGGTCCCCTCCTTTATGAGCCATATCATCGCCGCCCTGACCCTGGCGGTCCCAGAGATGATCATCGCCGAGACCTCGCTCAGTTTCCTGGGTCTGGGGCTTCAATCACCAGCGATCAGCTGGGGTGTGCTGCTCCAGGACGCGCAGAATCTTCGCTCAGTGGCTTCCGCGCCGTGGCTACTCGTGCCAGGGGCGTTCGTGGTCCTTGCTGTGCTGACGCTCAACTTCTTCGGTGACGGGTTGCGCGACGCCGCTGATCCGTACCGGCGCTAATGACAGGAAAGCCAGGATGACCGCACAACCCGATACCCAAACGCCAGCGGAACCAATTCTGGAGATCCAGAATCTCAAAACCGGGTTCAATCTCGCCGAAGGCTACGTCCAGGCCGTTGATGGTGCTTCGTTTACGATCCGCCGAGGTGAGACCTTGGGCGTGGTCGGTGAGAGTGGCTGCGGTAAGAGCATTACCGCCCGCTCCATCCTGCGGATCACTGGTGCTGCGGACAAGGACATCAGCGGTGAGATCCTCTATCACCGTCGATCAAAGGGCGACCACTCTGGCCGGAGCGAAATCGTCGACCTCCTCAAACTCAAGGCCGATGGCAACGAGATCCGATCGATTCGTGGCTCAGAGATCGGGATGATCTTCCAGGAACCGATGACGGCGTTTAGCCCTGTGCATACGATCGGTAACCAGATTATGGAGGCGGTGCGTCTGCATCGTCACGTCTCCAAGCAGGAAGCACGCTCGGTCGCCATCGAAACGCTCCGGCGGGTCGAGATGCCCCATGCCGAGAGCCGTATCGACCAATACCCCCACCAACTCAGCGGAGGGATGCGACAGCGCGCGATGATCGCGATGGCCCTTGCCTGCGGGCCAGACCTGTTGTTGGCGGACGAGCCAACGACGGCGCTGGACGTGACGACCCAGGCGCAGATTCTCTCCCTGATCCGGCACCTTAAGGACGAATCAGGGATGAGCGTGGTGATGATTACGCACGACCTCGGCGTCGTGGCAGAAACGGCGCAGGTCGTGGCCGTGATGTATCTGGGTCGGGTCGTGGAGATGGCGGACGTCCGCTCGCTGTTCTACCAGCCTAAGCACCCGTATACCGTTGCGCTCCTCAACTCGATTCCGAAGCTCGGTGGGGCTGGACGAGAGCGATTGGAGCCGGTCGCTGGCATGGTTCCCAGCCCGTATAACCGTCCAGGTGGTTGTCCATTCCACACTCGCTGTCCCCGTTTCATGCCGGGAACGTGCGACCAGTACGAACCACAATCGACGCAGGTTGGTCCTGGACACGAGGTGAGTTGCTTCCTGTACTCCGATCCCATCCGTGACCAAGGGTGACACCAATGACTATCGACCTAAACGAGTCAGAGACTGTAGCGCCGACAAAGCGACGACTCCTAGATATCCGTAACCTGACCAAGCACTACCCGATTACCAAGGGGCTGCTTCGCCGTCAGGTCGGAACGGTTCGCGCGGTTGACGACGTGAGTTTCCACATCGACCAGGGCGAAACACTCGGTCTGGTCGGAGAGAGCGGCTGCGGCAAGACGACGACGGGACGGTGCATCCTTCGGGCGATCGATCCGACCAGTGGTCAAGCCCTGTTCGACCGGGGAGACGGACACCCCGTGGACATCGCAGCGGTGAACGGCAGCGAGCTCAAGCAACTGCGCCGTGACATGCAGATGATTTTCCAGGATCCGTTCTCGTCGCTCAACCCACGTTGGACCCTCCTTGATATCGTCGGCGAGCCCTTGACCGCCTTTGGCGTCGCCAAGGGTCCTGAGCTCGAGCGCCAAGTCGCGGACTTGCTCGGTCGCGTCGGTTTGCGACCCGAGTACCTGCGACGCTACCCACATGCGTTCAGTGGGGGTGAACGCCAGCGGATTGGCATCGCGCGCGCCTTGGCACTGCGACCAAAACTCATCGTCGCGGACGAGCCCGTCTCCGCGCTCGATGTTTCGGTGCGAGCGCAAACACTGAATCTTCTTTCCGACCTGCAGTCCGAATTCGGTCTCACCTACCTGTTCATCTCCCATGACCTGAGCGTCGTCCAGCACATCTGCGATCGGGTCGTAGTCATGTATGTCGGGAAAATCGTCGAGATTGCGGAGACGCGCCAGATCTTCTCGACGCCGCGTCATCCCTACAGCGAGGCACTGCTCTCAGCGGTCCCGAAACCGGACCCAGACGCCGCTACGAACCGGATCATTCTGCAGGGTGAAGTCGCTGATCCGGCCAATGTGCCACCCGGTTGCCCCTTCCACCCACGCTGTACATACGCGCAAGAGATCTGCCGGACCACCGTTCCGACACTGGAACCTATCGACGGGAACCGGCTGGTTAGTTGTCACCGGGCCAAGGAACTCCAGCTCCGTGGTATTGATATGACCGCCGGGACGCAGGTCCCAACAGCGGTTGCGTAGGGAGAGCCTTGTGCATATCGAATTCGCGACAATCCGAAGGATGCTGTATGTGCGCGCAGATCCGAGAGAAGATTTGCTCGATGTCCTTCAACGGGCGGTAACCGAGCAACAGATTCGCAACGGGGCCATCATCTGCGGCGTCGGCTCTCTGAGTGCTTACCACTTCCATGTCGTCACAACGGCGGTTTTACCACCGGATAACGGTTACGTCCGTGGTGAAGGACCCTTCGACATCCTGACCGTCACCGGCGCGATCATGGATGGCCGAGTCCACGCTCATCTCACCTTCTCCAATCAGGAGGTCTCGATGGGCGGGCACATGCATGAGGGCTGCACCGTTCTGACGTTTGCAATTGTCCTCATCGCCGACACGTCTGACACACCGCTCGACAGCTGGGACACCGTTGGTCCTTGGGAGGTCGTACCAAAGCCGGCATGAATTGCGGAGCGACTGATGAAGACGATCGAACGAAGGAGTAATGCGTGACGGACCGGACCGCGATCTGGCAGAGCTTGCGGATACAGATAGCCTCAGGCAAGGCGGTTATTGGGGCTGGGGCGGGAACGGGCCTCTCGGCCAAGTTCATCGAGGTCGGCGGCGCAGACCTGATCGTAATCTACAACTCTGGTCGCTTCCGGATGGCTGGACGAGGCTCGCTGGCCGGCATGATGCCTTACGGTGACGCCAACGCGATCGTCGTCGAGATGGCCGCCGAAGTCCTGCCGGTCGTTCGACATACGCCGGTCCTTGCTGGCGTCTGTGGCACCGATCCTTTCCGGCTGGTGCCCCAGTTCCTCCGAAAATCCGGGACATGGGCTTTTCCGGCGTGCAGAACTTCCCCACCGTCGGTCTCATTGATGGAACCTTTCGGGCGGGTCTGGAAGAAACGGGGATGGGATACGACCGAGAGGTTGAGATGATTCGGCTAGCCAGCGAACTCGACCTGCTGACCACCCCGTATGTGTTCACGCCGGGTGAAGCTGCAGCGATGGCGGGTGCTGGTGCCGACATCCTCGTTCCTCACATGGGCCTCACGACTAAGGGTTCGATTGGGGCCACGACGTCAGTCACGTTGGATGAGGCCGTAACCGCTATCCGCGCGATGTACGACGCCGCGAAGCAAGTCAATCCAGATATCATCGTGCTTTGCCACGGCGGGCCAATCGCTGAACCGGACGACGCCGCTTACGTCCTCGAACAAATCCCGGGTATCGCGGGGTTCTTTGGGGCCTCGAGTGCGGAGCGACTGCCAGTCGAAACAGCTATTGCCGATAACATGCGCCGGTTCAAATCCCTCACAGCCACGCCGTCTTTCTCTACCAACGTCGGGAGCTGATTCAACATGAGCATTATCGATCCAGCCGCCTCTCCCACCGATACTTTTGACTGGGGGCTCATTAAGTGGTTCGTTTCACCAGGCTCGACACCCGGCGCGACGTTGACGTTTGGTGTGGTGATTTTGCTGCCCGGACAAGGGCATGACCGCCACAATCACCCTAACGCCGAGGAGGTGCTGTATGTGCTTTCGGGCCAGGGTGAGCAGGTTGTCGCTGACGACTCCCCATTCACTGTCCGACCAGGTGACTGCATTTACGTCCCGGTCGGGGTGTTCCACTCCACCGTAAATAGTGGATGGGAACCCCTCCGACTGATCGCGATTTACAACCCCGGTGGCGCAGAGGTTGATCTCCGAGGGTTGCCGGACTACCAGCAGGTTCCAATCGGATCGCTGCCGCAACTCGTTCGAAAGCCGTGAGGACTGGTACGCGACGATACGCCGAAGTGGGGTAGTGTTGACATTGGACCAGGCGATGAGGTTCACCTCGTAGGCCGTGGCGTGGCGTACTCTGCGTTCATCGGAGATAAGTACGCCACGCCGCACTAACTCCACCCCGGTGTCGGCAGTAGATGACCCCACCCTACTTCCAACCTACTTCCAAAGCCTCCGTCTCAAACCAGTACCGCACGGTAATCGGCATCGGCGAGCCTCCTGAGGCGAAGAAGGAGACATGGGCGACGAGCATACGCTCGGGGAATTTCACCCGGTTGGTGTGCCGAACCAAGGTCTCAGCCGGATACACATTCGCCGCCTTCTCCGGCACCGAGAAACGCCGCGCCGCGATCTCGTCCAGGATGGACCTGGTCAGTGGATCGAAACGAGGCGAGAGTCGGTCAATCAGCGCCTCTGCCTGCTCAAGAGTCAGGCATTCTCCAAAGTCCGGCGTGTAAGCGATCTGGTCGAACGTCGGTCGCTGCATGAACCGCAGTATAGGCGAACATTTGTCCTATCTGGTTCCCAGCATCGCCGCTACTCCTTTCAGGGCATGAGCAAAGGCTCGAAAGCTCTTGAACTCCGGCTGACTCAGTCCACCATTCTCCGGTAGCCAGACGAGCAGACACAAATCCGCCTGATCGTTCAGCTCCCTTGCGAACCAATCCCAATCGCCGCCGGTTTTAACCAGCACCTCGATGACGGCTTCCTCATCAAGCAGCCATTCGGCATCGGCCCGGGCAAACACCGGTCGGAAACGATCGATAAGCACTGCCTCCTCGACGCTATCCCGGCAAAGTACACAGATCGCAAGCTTTATGTCAATAACCCTGCAGTGACTCTGATTTGAACGGTCCCGGAGGAGTGCAAGTAACTCGGTTACATGATCGCACGGGCTCTTAACGCCGGGACCGATCCGACGAGCGTCTTCATCCGGTCCGGTGGATTCTCGTCGATCTCAGTACCGGGAGGTGTCTTTCACGATCCCTTGGCCGACGGAGCTCTAATCTGGGCCATAAGGAATAAACTTACCGATCGAATCGACGTGCAGGCGTTTCCCTAAGATATTAATGACCCAACCCTCGCAGTGGCGATGGCCGCACGTCTGGTCAAGAAGATTGAGTCACTCCCGACCACCAGCCCGTCTCCCATTCCATCGATACAGGGTCGAGAGGGCGACGCGTGAGCTGTTGCCCTTTCAACGATTGGTGTGCGTTTCTATCGCCCGATTCCTCACCCGCACCATGCTGATCTCTGTCTGGTTCTCGCTTGCCCACTACAAGGTGGCCAGAGTTGCCCGTGGAGCACCACCACAGGTTAGTCGCCCAGCGCCTTCATGAGCGCGTCGCGGGCGTCGGTGTAGAAAACGATCTGGACTCTGGCAGCCATGTCATCCGAGAGGTCATTGAGCTGGCGGCGGGCACCGATCGGCATCAGGAGCGTCTCGGCCCCCTTCTCCACGGCAAGCTCCGCGACCTGGACAGCGTTGTAGATCGGCTCCAACCCACCACCGAGGTTGAGCCCGCCGGCCGCGACGAGACCGCCCCGGAGGTTCTTGACGAGCAGGGCACTGCAGAAGCTGAGCAGCACGGGCATGCCGAGCCCTGCCCCGGACTTGACGGCGTCCATCGCGCGGAGCTGGACCGTGAGCTCATGCTGGCGCGGCTCGCGGTCGCCAACGAGCTCGCCCGCGCGGGCGTAGAGGTTCTCCCGGGCGATCGTGACGGCTTCCCGGAAAGGGGCCGGTGGGTTGACGTTGGCGATCCGGACCCCCCCGCCCGGGCCCTCGTTGGCCTCGATCCGGTAGAGGCCAGCCGCCTCGTCCTGACCGCCGGGGCTGATCGCCCAGACCTGTCCCGGCGGGAGCGGGTCGGTCCCGATCCCGTCGTCGCCCTGCACCTCCGGTGTCGCAACGTACTTCTCGATCCCGTCGCTGGCGAGGATGTAGCTGAACTGCGTGTTGCGGAATTCGGCGCTCCCGATCCGGCGCTGCTGCTCCTTGACCCGCCGGCGGCACTCCAGCGCCAGCCGGACCGCCCACTCCAGATCCTCCTCGGCGATAGGTGTCTGGGAGTCGGGCGAGATCAGCTTGAGCAGGCCGTTGATGGTCTTGTTGACGGCCGTCGTGTCGCGGCCGGACAAGGCGCCGCCGTACTGGACCCGGCCCTGGATCGACTGGAGCCGGTTGTGGTCCCGCAGCTCGTTCCAGACCTTGGACAGGACATCACTGACCAAGCCGAAGTGCTCGGTGAACAGGTGGAGCGTCCCTTCAACGTGAGGTTCGGCCCCGACGGTGCGATATACGTCGTCGACTACGGCGTGGCACAGATCAACCCGGCGAGCGAGTTGACGCCGTACGAGTTCCCACCGGAGACAGGAGTGATCTGGAGGGTCACCCGGACGGATGACGCCGCCGGGCCACCCCAGTCGTAAGATGCTAACGCGGTTGATGAGGTCCTCACGCCCGAGGCGACACCAGAAGGAAGCTAGCGGCCGCTAGCATCGTCAGTAGCACTGGCGTGCCAGGCGTCGGATGAGGTTTCGGCGGCGTCCCGATCTGGAATCTCGACGACCCAACGTCGGCGTGGCAGGAACTCACCTCGCTCGGTGACCGACCAACCTGGCCGGAGAACGAGCGAGGTGAGCAGAGGAAGGCACGAGCAGATCGCTCGGTGCCCTGTACAATTTGGCTGCGCTATGCGCGGCATGGGCCCTGCACGTGCATTCGAGCCGCTAGACGGTCGTAGTTCCACATTAGTGAGCAGAAAGGTAAAATGCGTATGGAGAAGAAACTCGACGGCAAGGTCGCCATCATCACGGGGTCGGATTCCGGCATCGGTCGAGCCACGGCCGAGGAGTTCGCCAGGCACGGAGCCCATGTCGCGGTCACCTGGTTCCACGATGAGCAGGGCGCGCAGGAGACGAGGGCGGCCGTGGAGCGGGCCGGCCGGAAGGCCCTGGCCATGCACGTCGACGTGCGAGACCCCGCATCCATCGAGCGGCTCTTCAACGAGACCGAGCGGCAGCTCGGGAGCCCATACATCCTCGTCAACGACGCGGGTGTCGACTCTGTGGGAAAACATGTCGCCGACATGAGCTACGAGGAATGGGATGATCGGATAAAGACCAACCTCTACGGCCCGTTCGTGGCGTGCCAGCTCTTCATCCGCACCCGGCGCGCGGCGGGCGGAAACGGGAAGATCATCAACATCACGTCAGTCCACGAGGACATCCCGCTCGCCGGCGGTGCCGGGTACTGCGCCTCCAAAGGTGGACTGCGCAACCTCACGCGTTGCCTGACGCTGGAGTTGGCATCGGACCGCATCAACGTCAACAACATCGCTCCGGGGATGGTGCTGACCTCGATGAACCAGCCGGCGCTCGACGACCCCAAGGTGCTCGAGGAGCAGGTGCAGAGCATCCCATGGAAGCGCGCGGCGGAGCCCTGGGAGATCGCCAAGCTGGCCCTCTACCTCGCGTCCGAGGACGCCGGCTACGCCTCCGGCCAGACCTTCACGCTCGACGGGGGCCTGACGATGAACCAGGGGCAGGGCGCCTAGATGCCCGATGCTCCGGCGGGCATGACCGACGATGAGATACGGGGAACCGTCCGGGAGATGCTGCTGGCGAACCTGCACGAGGGGTCTTCGGAGCACTTCGGTACCCCGTACTGCTTCATCCAGCCGTCCCCCACGACCTACCCGTACCAGTATTTCTGGGACACCTGCCTCCACGTCTTCATCCTGACGGCCCTCGGGGAGCACGAGCTCGCCAAGCGGAATGTGCACAGCCTGTTCGCCATGCAGGACGACGACGGGTTCGTCGGCCACATGCTGTTCTGGACCAGGGTGCGTCCCGCCAAGTGGACCGACGTCTTCCAGTCCCGGCCGTCGCGCGAGCTCTTCCGCCCCCACATGAGCGCCCTTATCCAGCCGCCCCTGGTGGCGCAGGCGGTCCAACGCATCCACGCGGGAACCCAAGATACCGAGTTCCTGACGACCATGGTGCCGAAGCTGAAGGCGTACTTCGATTGGCTCGGGAGCCATCGAGATTTCGATGGGGACGGGCTGATCTCCATCATCTCGCCGTTCGAGTCGGGCATGGACTGGAAGCCCACCTTCGACGAGGTCGTGGGCGCTCCTCGGGGCGTCGCGAGTCGGCGTCTCTTCTGGCGCGTGGTGGGGACGGACGCGCACAACTTCCTCCATCGCTACGACCTGCGAATCCTTGCTCGCAAACGGTACTTCCTCGTGAAGGAGGTCGGCTTCAACGCGATCTATGCGCAGAACCTCCAGGCGCTGAGCCAGCTGTGCGGGGAGCTCGGCGACGACGACGGCGCCCAACGCTACGCGGACCGATCGACCACCGTCGTCGCCAGCATGATCGACAAGATGTACGACCCGGAGGCCTGTGCTTTCTATGACCTCTACGGGCCGGCAGATACGAAGATCCGCGTCCTGACCCCGACGATCTTCTTCCCCTTGGTCATCCATGAGCTGCCGGAGTCGATCACGGAGGCCCTGATCGATAGGCACTTCCTGCACAAACAGGAGTTCGACACACCCTTCCCCATCCCGTCGGTGGCTCTGAGCGACCCGTCGTTCTACCCCTACGAATCGGAGTATCTCTGGCGCGGTCCGACCTGGGTCTTCTACAACTGGTTCGTCTACCAATGCCTCTACTACCGGGGGTTCCACGACGAGGCGGCGAGGCTGGAGGAGGCCATCCGGAAGCTGATCCAGCTGAGCGGCTTCCGGGAGTACTACAACCCGTTCAGCGGCGAGGGGTACGGGGCGCGCGACTTCACCTGGTCGGGTCTGGTGGTCGACATGCTCAACCTGGAAGAGGCGACGTGATCGGGTGCGTGCCTCAAGTGACACCGGTACCCTTTGGTTGGGGACAGCCCAACATAGCTCAGATGTTCATCGGGAAAGCCTAACCGACCAGCTAGTAAAGCCGGCTGGCAATCGCGGAGATCAGGCCGTCTGGGGCCCTAAGTCGTACGCCCTCGACCACCTCATGGTCGCCAAGTCCAGGAGCCTGCCGGCCTGAGCGACAACGCGATCGGGAAACGGCTTAGACAGTGCCGAAGCAGCGGCTCAGACGGCGCCTCAATCCGCAACGAAGGTGATTCCGCCGTAACGTTAGAACCAGCGAGCGGTTCGATGGTGAACCTCCGCTGAGACGATCTGTCGGCCGTGCATGGGGCTCATCGCGGACGAGGTACTCCTGCGGCAGCCCATGGGTCTGACCCATGGGCTCGCCGATCTGTTATTGGCCGCCGGATTCGGAGCCGTTGCAAGATCTTCCTAATGACAGAGGGCGGGCACTCACCGCATCAGGTGACGTGACCCGCCGTAGTGTGTGTAGCTCGGGGACCCCGGCACACACGTGAGACTATCGGTCTCCGCCCTTCCCCCAGATCCAGGGTCGAGCTTTCCGCATCGCACCCATCGCCTTAGGGATTCAGCTGATCGAGAAGTGCAAGGTGTTCGCGCACACGCGCAACATCTTCGCTCTGGGTATACCAATTCAGGTACTCCAGAAGCTGAAAGCGAAAGTAGAAATCTTCAATCCATCGCTTTTTGGTGTCGAGGTCGAGATGCGCAAAGTAGGCCGCGGTCAGATCGTCAGAGCGTCGAATGAAGGGGTTCATGCGGAGCCGGGCGAAGTCGAACAGTGGATCACCGAATCGAGCGTAGCTCCAGTCGATCAGCCCGCCTATCCCTTCATCGGTGACCAGCACGTTGTAGGGGTTCATGTCACCGTGGAGAAGCTGGTGTTGCTCAGGCTCCGGCAGGTGGTCTAGCTCTTCGAGCAATCGCACAATGGCGGCTTTGAGAATCTTCTCGTCAACCCACGGGCTTTCAGCGATAGTCGTCCAGTCGAATCCGTCTTCCTCTCCCACTAGCACATCCCCAAGGTAGGCTCGCCAGGTGCGTAACGGGCGTCGCCGGAGGATGGCGGTGACGGGACCAGCGCCGACGGCACTGGTTACCCTGTGCGCAACGTGCATGAGATCCAGAAGAGGCTCTAGCCAGCGGCCCATGTCGGCAGCGTTGGCCAGTTCTGTCCCGGGCGATCGCGTCATGATCGTTGTTGGATAAGACTGACCCTTGTATGAGATGTCACCGGTTGCGAGCACCTCGGCGACCGGTATAGTTTCGTCGGCCAGTCGCTCAAGCACATACGCATCAGTTGCGGCATCCTCACCGACTTTGATAACTACCGGCGAGTTCGACGGCGTCACCGCGAACACGATGAGATGATCGGCTCCGGCGCCGGCCGGTTGACCATCCGAGAGGGGCTTCTTCATGAGTGCTGAAGCCTGATCCAGCACCACGTCGATCGGTAATATGGGTCGCATGGCTCCAGCATACTAGAGCGGCTGGTGACCGGAAGACCTCGACTCGCGATGTGATAGGCTGGAAAGAGTCAGCTGGATTGCCGTCACGGCAAGGATTTCTCCTCGATCGCGGCAAGTGGCCTAGCACCGAAAATGGCCGTTATGCCGGGGTTTCCTCCGGAGCAAGAGGCCAGAGGTTCGAGTCCTCTCGGGCGTACCATCCCGTCATTCCGGCTCTGGCTCTGGCTCTGGCTCTGGCTCTGGCTCTGGCTCTGGCTCTGGCTCTGGCTCTGGCTCTGGCTCTGGCTCTGGCTCTGGCTCTGGCTCTGGCTCTGGCTCTGGCTCTGGCTCTGGCTCTGGCTCTG